>Ga0126339_10000686_pt1 | contig 19985 bp, 6 predicted proteins | sample OrbTmetagenome_2_FD_92532 | JGI IMG/M metagenome (GOLD analysis project Ga0126339, IMG submission 92532) | Coral microbial communities from Petempiche,Puerto Morelos, Mexico - Orbicella T R C metagenome | ecosystem: Host-associated > Invertebrates > Cnidaria > Coral | place: Petempiche,Puerto...
AATTGTACAGTATATCTTTCTTTAAATCTGGAATATTGCTGCAACAGCCGATAGCACCTCTGGAAGGCATTTCTGTGCACTTTTTGAATGTGTATTGCACCATCCTGGAGGAAATGAGAGGACATGAGATATCCAACCTTCCTGGGTAGACATCATAAGAGCCGCTGGACCCATTCTCCTCAAACTTGGTCGTGAAACAAAATGGTGGTGTTTTGGAGCTATTTTCGAGATTTCGTCGGGGCACAGAAAATCGAGGATTTAACGGAATCCAAAAATTTTTTCGCAGAACTATTTCAAATAACAAGTAGATTCGTTTTAGTGAAAAAAATTTGGGGGGTTAGGTGCACTTTAAGATACCGTATAGAATAAAGCCTGAAGCATAATTGAGTGACATCATTAGACAAGATACTGTACAGTGCCATGTTCTGTTCAAAGAATTGATGTGAGGAGGTTGAATGCTTTTTTTGTGAGGTAGGCCACTGAAGGCCTTACAGCCACAACTGCATCAGAAAAGTAATTAAACTAATTGTAACCCTTGGCTATATTTGCATACCTACCAGGCGATGATGAAGAAAAAGATATTGGAGTTAAACCTGACAAACCATCCTTCAGACAACATGTTAAGGAACAGGAACATAATCAAGAAGACAAAGATTTAAGTAGTTCTTGGAAATCTAGAAACGAAGAAGAAAATGCCGAGCATTCAAAGGCAGTTAAAGAGTTCGGAGAACCTTCAAAGACTGTGGAGGAAGAAAAATTTTCAGAAAAGTCTAAAGAATCTGAAAAACCATCCTACCAAGAAGTGTTTAAGGAGCATCTTGAAATGCCCACAGAATATGTGCAAGTTAAGACCAAACAACCAATTACGGTACATGTACAAAAAGTCACGCATAAACAGACAGTTCCAAAGCCCAGACAAGAAGATCTAGATAAATCAGATGCTGATCTGGAACGAAAGCTTGAGGAACTTACACCATCAAACAATCACCATCAAGAACCAGTTGGGCATGCCGTGAAAGTGATACCCACCAAAAAACCAACCACATTTCATCACTGGAGACAATTTGTGGACAACAACCCTGATTTTCCTTATACGATTCCGATGGAGGTCAAGGAAACAACTGTAAAACCAACAACAAAGAAATGGCATAAGCCAAGTACACAACGTAGAACCACAACAAAAATGACAACAATGAAACAACCAGTTAGAACAGAACCGCCCAAGATAACTGAGAAGCCAACGACAAAGACACCCGCGACACAGAAACCAATGATTCATGGTATGCTGCAAAATAGTCTTTTCAATTTTTACCCCAACTCTATGCTATTGTTTTGATTCTCTCTCTTCATTCCCATTTTTCATATCAGAGATGAATTGTATGAACACAAGCACAGTTTCTAACAAAATTACCATAGTAGGTTAAGTGACGGGGTGTGCGGAATGAAGCCCTAAGTGACTTTTAGAAAATTTTGAGGTAACTAGCATTGAAATACCTCCCAGCAATTTTCACAGTTCACTCTAGTTTTAGTTATTGTCTAAAAGGAACTTGTAATTACTACTAGTTCTTTATAGACAATATTAAAGACAAGAGTAAACTGTGAAAATTGCTGGAAGTTATTTCAATGCTGGTTACCTCAACATGTTCCAAAAGTCACTTATCTAGGGCTTTATTCCATTCCTTCAAGTGTCTATATGGCCAAAAGGGTTTCTCTTGTTTTGGTATATGTATCTCTATTACATGTAAAAAAGCATTCTAACAGAAAAATTTGGATTCTGTTTAAAACACAAAATGGCACTGCAGTAAGCCTAAATGCATGTAGTGTTCCAGTTAGCCTATACAGTGCTCAGGTTAGCCTAAATATCACTGACTTGTCAGACAGCAGTTTGCTCTCAATAATAGTAAATGTTAACCCTTCCAGACACCCATATCCCACTGTCATTGACTCTTACTGTAGTGCCATTTTGTCATCTCATGTTTTAAACAAGCCCCCATATCAAATTGCCCCAAAACCTCCTATTAAAATATAAAGGGGCTCAGTCACAGTTTGCGCATATTGATAAGTTTAGTCTCAATTTTTCAAATTCACATTTTTAATCCATGGTAATCTTCTCCATCCTTAGCCATCCTTGTTCCTTTATGGTTTATCATTATCTCTTTGGTGTTTTTCTATCTTATTGAACTGTTATTTTGAGGTTTCCTACCATTTAAAGATAATTTTGTATGTGGCCAAAATAACTCAAAATACCATGGCTGAGCTCCGTTAACTAATGGGTAAAGTAACTCTCTGTATTGTCTGTTTTGTTGTTTTGTTTTTTCAGAAGCACCAAATAGCAAGCTTCCAATGCTGGAAGTCCCAATACAGAGCAAGAACATTTCAGATGTGGTTGTCATTGAAACTCACAGACTGAAGATTATAGAGAACAAGGCTGTCCTTCCTCTTGCGATATTCCTTGTACTAGCTATTCTACTTTTGTTTGTTGTGGCGCTGCGGCTCCGAATTGTGAAGAGCAAGTTAAAGAGACGGCCATTTGCTACGGATGATGCTGATTACCTGATCAATGGGATGTACTTGTAACATCCATAGTGACTCACTGTACAAGCTTTAAATTATGAATAAGTTAGTCCTCTGTGAACTAGCAGAGTTTAAACTTGGGTATCAGAATATTTAACTTGTCCACACAATTACATCACCCTGTATTTCATTAATGATCATGTGACCATATAAAACACATTTGGCATTTGATTATTTTTAAGAAACAAGTTATGGCTTGTTATACATTCAGTTAAACAAGACTTTTACTAGTTGGTTTCCATCAGTGCTAATAGCTGAGTTGACTAATTTGCCAGATATAGTTCATCTGTCAGGTGAATGGGACCTTGAAGGAGCTCAGATCAGTATTTTTGCCACATAGTAAGGATGGAGAAGATTGATGTGGTTTACAGATAACGAACTTGAACAATTTAGGCTAAACTTTTCAAGATGTGCAAACCGTGAGGTAGCTCCTTTAAAACTTGCAATGTTCAATCACTATCAGGCCATGGAGTCAGGAACTTTCAAGGTTTAGTTTGTAACCTGTTCTTAACGGTTCCTTTTTGGGAGATTACACAACTTCATATATAAATTGCATGCATAGTGATTCAACTACAGTATATTACTATCAATTTTTTCTTCAACTTTTCAAAGAAAGACGGATTGAGAAGTTGAAGAAATTTAGACTTATCACCTCATTTAAGCACCCTTAATTTACCTACCTTCTCGTGTTAGTTAATTTAACATAATTCATTTAAAATGTTCCACCTGAGGATAACATTAGTTATTTAAGGTTGGAGTGCATAATCTTAAGTTAAAGCAGTAGTTTGCAAGAAGTTTAAAAATTAATGATAAAGCAAATTACCCACAAGATTGATGTAAGCAATGCCTAGAAAAGTAATCTTGCAGTCCAAGTTATTTAGGATGTTTAATAATTATTATGCCAATGTAGTAATACTATTGCTGAAATACTGACAGGGCTGTTGAAATATTTCGAGGAGTGTTCAGCACTTAACTTCAGTAGGGAATGCTAATGCTCTGAGCTTTGTTGTGAGAACCGTCTTCATAATTTAAGCATTTTTGGATTCTGTTTCAGAGAAATGGAAAGTTAGCGAGAGCCTTCTCTTCTCAAATTCACTATAAAAACACAGTATCAGACTTGCCACAAACTATTTTTTCACAAGTGGTTGTCAATTCCTTTTATTGTATAAAAACTGATTCTTGTTAAAAATTCAAAGTCCTCAGTTCTAGTCATTGTCTTTGATGCTGATATGAACATGTCAAATAACACAAGACTAGTTCTGTTCAGACTGAACATTTCAGTGACCTTTTCTGAGTGAAGAAAGCAATGTTTTTTTTTTTTGGCATGTGACAAAGTTAGAGTATAAGCAAGGAAATAAAAGATGAATGCACAAAATATTGTTGTTGCAAATGTCCATTCTTTGAACGTAAAATAAATTATCCATGTTGGAAATTTTGCTTTAAGTAAAATGAATACTTTCTTGGCAAAATAATCTGATCCAGCACTTCAATCTCGTGACTTATCAAATGGTATGTGCAAATAACTTAGAAATTCTAACCGCTGGGTTTTTAAAAAATCAGGTTAAGATGTAAATATAGTCATACGTCACTGTAAATTGTGATTTCTGTGATTTACTTTCTTGGTAGAATTCAGTGTTATTTGTTAGTTATTAATGTCCTAAAGAAAGAGGTTTCCATTTATGTATTGTAATAACAAATGAGAATTACATGTAACAGTGTTAATAATAATTCTCACTTGTTAGACTAGTCATAACATTAGACAACTTTAGTTACATATTCATTGTGCATTTTGGTGTGGGAGAACTGTGAATTAAAAGGTGCTGTAGTAATTTACATGTATTTGAATTTGTTTTCTATAATGACATCATAAGACATCATAAAAGAGACCTCTTTAGATGATCGGATAACTCTAGTGACAGTCAGAGAAGACCTTCAACGAATGTCAGCCATTCAGAGTACTTAAGCCTTGCACATCCAATTGCTGAAGTGAAACACATGTTTCAGAAGATTTAACAGGATTGGCTGATAAAACAATCGAACAAGCAACAGAAACAATGAACCTGACTCTTACAACAACAGAGGTATGAAGCAAGGGGCAAATGAAATTACAGGTTCTAAAGAGATGTGTGGCTTCTGAGATTTTTCCAACCTACTCTAATAGGTGAACTCTTTATTACGTTTCAAGATGTGGTAATAAATCTCTTATTAACCAGGCTTGTTTGGGACCATACTAGTGAGTGGGACAACATCAGTCCTTGGTCTTTTCTGTAGCTCTTATTTCCCCAGATATGTAGTGTCAAAACTTGGGGCTATTATCTTTCCAATATGGCATCTTTACTAGGTTTATAAGATTTCAGTTTAAACTCTCCTTGTGATCACTCTTGTAAGTGAACAGCTCCAGCTATGACAACCGCTGTGAAATCCCCATTTGAATTACACTCCAAATCTGTTATATGTTTGCACACACTCGTAAGAGACCACAACTACATTTGGGAATGACAAACTGATCTTTCCCTCGGCCCAGACACATGGTGCAGCATTTTGTGCAATATTTTGTGGATTATTGTCCACTGGTTAAGACAGCAATAGTAAGGTGAACAATTTCCGTCGTGAACGATTTAGACTAGCCCTTGGAAGCAAATTGCCTGCAATGTTGCACTGTGCGTTCAAGCCTTGGGCAACCACTCAAATATTCTGATTGAGGTATTAATGAACAATAAAACTATGCACTATTTGATAAATGTATTGTAATGCTGTAGCATTACCTAATGTTTGTTGGTGAAGATCTTGAATTAAAAGGTGATTTAAGACTGGAGAAAGAATAAAGGTAGGGTACAGCGTACTACTGCGTTAAGTCTGCATAAGAGCCAATGGCACTTATCTCCAGATTCTGCAGCATTAAGTTACTAGGGGTATTTCTACTCCCTCCTGGATGGGGTGATAGTGATAGTCCATCCCAGGGTTATCTTCCAGCATAAAATTCCCTGGTACCCATTTATACCTGTACACCTAGGTGGAGACAGGCACTGTCCCTGGGCAGGGTTTGAACCTGGACCACTCAATCCAGAGGTGAGCACACCAACCATGAGGCCAACCGCACCTCCCAGAAAGAGTAACTAGATGCTTCAACTATAGTGTACAAACAGTATATCATTGTCCCAACAAGACTAGGAAATCAGCTAGTCTGATCGACCTGTCACACCATAAGTTCTCCCCAGTTCCTGAATTAACTCCACATTAACTTTTCTTTCTCCTTCACTTTCTCTGTCTTCTGATTCTGATCCACAGATATTAGCCTCCAGTTGTTTGAAAAGCTTTGATGCCACAACTTTCTCTTCCTTGGCAAGAAACTTTAGAGAAAGGTCAAACCTATTTGTTCTTGAGAGTTGCTGGAGAATCTCAAAAACTTTGTTTGTGTCTTTTTCATCCAAGCAGTTGTGAAGAATAACAAGAAATTCTCCCAAATGTCCCATGCTTATCTCTGCTTTGAAAATAGTTCTTAGTCCCTGGCCACCAATTCCAAGCAAAAGTTGATATTTTTCTAATTCTGTTTTACACTGACGTTTCCAAACCTTGGTAAACTCATGGGTAGTCTGAGGCATTTTTGAGACAGAGAGCAGTGGTAAATTAGAGTTTGTTGACGTTGTCTGTGATTTACTATGGGCATGAGGATTCCAAGGTTGTTTGCGAGACTTTTCACCTGTTAAGAAAATAATAATATAAATTGATCAAAATTTGTCAAACTTTGCAAAAGAGTACATAAAAATGAAATTGCGATTCTGGATGGCCCAGTGGGAAAACGGGACCACTGCTGCACAAGTTTCATTTCCTCAAGAAGTTTAAGCTTTAGCTACTTACAAGTGGACTACTCCACAAAGTTGTGTTCAGATAACATCATGATGACAGAATTTAATGTTTCCAGCAATTTTTAGTAAAATTTGGAAAAGAACCTATTGTTTGAAGTAGTCCTTTCATGGCTAAATAATTTCCAAGGACCAATGGAAATTTCTGTACCATTTGTTCTCTTCGTTTATCTCATTTTTAGCCTAAAGTTAAAAAAAGTAACCAAAAACGGAATCATAAATGATAATGGCAAATTTCATCTCCTTCAGTTGGTTTGCTGAGTTTTGGAAAAACACTTCAGTTGCCATGATTCAAATGTCATCCCAACTGACTCTTTCAGAAAAAATATGAACAATCGAGTTCATTTCATTCCGTTTCAAACCAAAATTTCCAGAATTTTGACTAAATCACGAAAGCCACCTGACCCTGCCATTAAGGCCAATCATTTTCCAAGAACCAATCAGCTAACAGAGTCTGGTGTATATAAATGTTGTCAGTAGAAAGCTTCTTTTCCACCAAATGTTCTTTATAGCGAGATCGATAGCTTGACAGTGTTCTATACCTAGTTTTCTCGTTCGTTTTTTTCACTCACCGGTGATATCTTTTCGTTCCAGAGGTTTCAAGTGAGCCGCGCTGACAATATCCCGAAATTCCTCATAGCTTGCTACTCGCTGTTCCACAGCGCGAAATTTCGCGTCGTTCTCCCGAACATACTTAGCGTCCGCTTCAACAGCTAAAGCAAGCTCCTTTTCAAGTTTACGAAAGTCAATTCCTTCATCGTCATTCATAATTCTAAACGTAAGGGAGAACTTGACTGTGGCTGACGACAAAGTGCTTGTTTTCGTTCGGCACACACAGTAACTAACCAATATCAGCGCGGAGACTGGGTTCCAAAGAAGAGTGTGTTCGTTTCCAGTCCTACTGTCGGGTGGAGATAGAAACCTCTCCACTCCGGTTAGGGCCCAGGGCGGGTTCTCTTCAAATTTACTTGATAGCGATCGTGAAAGAGTAGCTTTCAATTTTTTGTGGACTTCTTTTTTTGTCAAAAATATTGCTGTGACATGGAAGCGAAGCTCACGTTAAACTGAACAATTATTTTAAATACGCGGTCTTTATTCATAATATTAATAAATTACTAGCTACATTTTACGGTAAACAGCTTTCCTAAGCATTTTTGGTTAAATGCTTAACTTAATTAATTGATTTGAAAAAGAAAACATAAATGAAACCGTGCAGCTCAAACTCGAAATAACATAGAGAAACGCACAACCGCTTTCGAGCATTTTTTATCCTCGCTGAATAGAATACTTACAAACATTCAAAAACTTCTTTCAAAGGTTCAACTGGCCAAAGGGATGGTAACGTTATCTCAGCAATTCGACAACAGGGCTAACTCCATCTAAAATCAAGGAAATACAGCAAGTTGCAGGACTGCCCATCTATGATGCAGTTCTTTCAAATAATAGTGAAGTGCCATGGCCACCGAAATCTTCTGATTTATGTGAGAGCGCAGTCAATCTCCTAGCAGAACTGGACACTTTTCTATACACTCTCCTAGCTGGCAACTCAGAAATCCCAACAGAATATCCTCATCGAGTCCCCTGTGGCAGGGGGGGGGGGGCTACTCCCTTATATGGGATATATATGTATGTGCGGCCCCAAAGGGTCATAAATAGGGTATCGATTGTGGTCATTTTGGTCATAAATAGGATATGGTTTTTGCACTCTTGTCTTGAACTGGATATGTTTTTTAGAAGAAGCTACTTTTTAATCATTATCGATAACACCATCAACAAAAGCCCTTTCTAGAAAGTTATATTTAGGGCAACTGCGCCAGCTGCAACGGTCAAAAACAGGATATCAAATTTTTGGTCAGGTCATAAAAAGGGTAGGTAAAATCGGAGGTTTTTGTCACAAATAGGGTAAGGGTTTTGGGAAGCGGGCCGCACACCCCCACCAAATTTCTCCGGGAGTACCCCCAGGATCGCGTCCTGCACCTTGTCGGCAGCTCTTTCGGGCATGCGCAAAACATTTTATGCGGGGTAACTGGGGAAAGACAGAAATCCCCCAAGCAACTGCTACTACCGTACGCAGTAAAAACTTTGCCAACGATGTTGAACTTATACAGATGCTAAGCCGATGTGGGCATGGGATTGCGTTTTCGCAAATTGAGGAAAAAACACTCAGTGCACTTTACCCACACAAAATGGCCTTGGCGCCTGATAATGAGGTTCCTTGGCCTGAAAATTTTCAGGTAACGCTTGCATGGGATAATACTGATAGACTGGAAGAGACTCTTTCTAGCGTAGGAACATCTCATTGAGTAAATGGTATTGCCGTCCAAGCCAGGCATTTTGCTCCGAACCTCCTTCCGCCCCCTGGAATTGAGCAAGCGCGGGACAAGGAAAAGAAGCAGATATGGTTCAGTAATCTCGGTCGTCTCTCCATACATACAACGTTGGTGATCGCCTGGCGGTCCTTGCGCGAGAGCATTCGTCGAGGTAACAGCTGAAGATATCTTGGCGGAGGCAAGAAAGAAGAATTTGCTTAGGATCCTAAAATGCCATCGCCTGATGTCTAGATTAGTTACCATGGCAATGTCCAAAGGTAGTTACAAAATTACTGGTTAACCATTGTCATAGCAACTAATTTTGTCGTCAACGCGATCTCTCTTAGTTCATTGATATTAAGATTATACACCTGATTGGAAAAACGTTGTCCAAACAAAAGTGTGAACCATAAACTGTACAACTTCGTAGAATTATGGGAAGACTGAAAAAGCGTGCATATAATTATGATCATGTACTAATACTCCGCTTTATTTCCACAGCCACTTAAGGTATCATGGTAGGCGGATTGACAGTGTTTGGAAATCGCGCTCTTACGCTGGCACTTTAAAAGAAAACCTCATCAACCTAAACATTTTCTGAAAGTTTAATAGTTATAGAATACAATCATATCTTTGAAATTTTCTAAAAAGTTATTGTCGTAGTAATATTAAAAGAGATACCCAGAAACACTGCTTTGCCTCCGCGCGTAAATTATCTCGTGAATTATCGGAGCGGCGCGACTATCATCGGAAATGTTTTCTCACACATCACCCTCAAAAAGAATGTCGGCGATTTTCCAGATGTGGTTTGGGTTTTTTTCTTCACCCTCCTAAAGTTTGATATTTTCAATGCGGACGTTTCCTCCTACCTAAAGGGCTCTTTATATGATCCCGGTAACCGGGCTGGCTCGGTTACCGGGACGAATTTTGATGTCCGGTTCATGTGGGAAATTTCACCTCGGTCGACCAAGATGAAATTCAAGAGACAAAACCATAATGTTGGGATAAAACTTGTATCGTTCGCGACTATTGTAGCTTTGTGGACTCTTGTAGTTTAACTGATAAAGGTAATTATTCGCATACTTCAGAAGTGTAGTTACATGTATACAAGACAGAAATTATGCCATTTTGGCCGCTATGTTGCGAAAGCGAAGCTATTTTGTCAAAAATTAATGTTTCGTCCCGGTCACCAGGGCTGGAGTGTTCATATGGGAAAATTTTCATCCCGGTTACCGAGATCTCGGTCACAAAAATCGAGATCTCGGTAACCGGGCCAGCCCGGCTTCTCATATGCACAAATCTAAATTTTTACGAAGAAAAGACTGGCTAGGCGAGATCTCGGAAACCGAGCCAGCCCGGATCGACCGGGCTCATATGAAGAGGCCCTTAGCTGTGTTCACAACTGCGACGAGCATTCATGTCCTTACATCTCAGTTCTCCGCTGTTCAAATATGTGATCTTTCATCGGTATGGTTTACTTGCAAAGAAATTGTCTTGTCCGTGTCAAAATTCACCCCAAAAAGAGACTTATTAAACTAAAGGCCTTTTCTGCCCAGTTTGTCGGCTAAGTTGTGATACGTGCCTTGAACATTAATGATCGGCGTTTTATTGAGTTTCCAAGTGTCATTTCTTGTCACGGGCACTCCTTTTGAACAATTGAACAAAGGCTGATATTGTTTAAAGTAAGATCAGAAAGGTCGACCCTCGTGTGGCTAGTAAGGTCTCCAAATTATATTCTTTCCTCAAAGATTCGTTGATAATCCATTAATTGAGCTGGTCTGTTCTTGTTTGACGGCCTGAGAATAGAGGATCCCACTTGAAGGTCGATGTTTGATCATTGAGCAAACAAATAACTAACAATGCGCGTCTAAATAATTACAAAAAATTAACAATTCTATGGTTACCAGGTCCTGAGTGTATTTTCAAGAGTAATTAAACCAATCCCTTTACGAAAATGTTCCCTTTGTGAAGAAACAGGCTTGAAATTATCCTCAGAGAAAAACGTCTTCTTTCTGTGTCGAAGAGAAGCGTAACTTTGGATTTCGGAACTCGTTCTTAGTGAGGCGAGTATAGCAAAAAAAAAGTAGTCAACTGTTGAAAGCTTAAGGGTAAAGCCATGTAATTAACGGAACAATAAGTAATCTATCATTGGACAGCTCAAGATAAACGATTGTTTTATTGAATACTTCGGCGTTTATGTTTCTGGGTTGTTTTCTTTTATGATTTTACTTCACTCCACTGAAGAAAGTTTGTATACTGAGGCGAAGCGATAAAACGTTGCTAAGTTAGAACGTCTGCTTGGAGGAAGCGTTATCTTGGGTAATACTGCTAAACCTTGTGCAAGCTTAATCCACCAAGTTTCTTTAAGCGTAAGCCAGGGCTTAGATGGAAACTAATTGAATCGGAACATTGGCAAACTGAAAGAGCAAGCCTAGCGCTCCACTTGCGAAGTGAACTGTAGAATGGACAAGGAGCATATCAAAGTGAAACGACTGTATTCAGTGGCTGATTCAAGAAGCTTGGGCGAAGACGAAAGCATTACATCACTGCCTACACCACAGTTCCTCGTCCGAGGAAGAAATGGTGGCGACATAGCCACGTTTTCGTTGGTTCAGACTAAAAAGGGCAAAACCGAAGGGAAGGAAATTAAAGGCAAGATGGCGAGAAACAGTCCTCCGGTCTCGCGACTCAGGTTGCGTTCCAGTTCGGGCCGCGTGTTGAGTGATGGCAAATGCGCTGGAAATGCAAATTTAGAGAGTACAGCTAAAGACTGCACCATTAATAGGTCTCGTAGTGGAAGCGGTTCTATGGTCTTCTCTTCTGTTAAAGACAGGAAAGAGGCCAAATTTTCTAATGCACGAGGCTACCCTATCAATCTGCCTTCGGCGGATCCAATACAAAGTGTTTTAGAAAGACTGCAATTTTGGAACAAAGATGAAGGGATCAAGCAAGACCAGAGACTTCACAGTCGAGCAGTTTCCTTTTCAAATCAGTCTCTCTTGCATTCAGCAATATCACGTGATGATGCCGTGGAGCTTAGCGACCTTATTGACAGTGAGAACCCGGATCTAAATGCCCCGGATGAAGTCGGCATCACACTGCTTCACCGCGCAGCCATCGATGGAAGTTACCGCTGTCTCAATTTTCTTCTCTCTCGAGGCGCTAATGTGGACGTGACGGATTTTGAAGGCTGGACTCCACTCCACGACTCAGTGTTCCATGGGCATATCCGCTGTGCGGTTATTCTTCTTATCTCGGGCGCTGACGTGGAGGCAGAGACAAAGGACTTCCTTAAACCAATAGAAATGGCGGAAGACGAGGAAATGATTTTAGTGGTAGGCAGATCTATGGCATTGAATAAGACTGGACAAAATCCAAATTATGATAAAGAAACTCTGGTTTAAAATCAAGATAATACCTACCTAATGGGTGTCTTATTTTAAGAATGCAGTAACTGAAAATACTAAGAACAATTTGAAGCTATCAACGTTTACCTTTCTTTACGGTCGTGAAGCTGAGGGAATTTGAAGATATGTTTTTAGCTTGGCCACTTTGGAAACACGCCAGACAACGCGCGAGGCCTACTCTTTCCTCGCGCGCCCCTTCAAATCATACTCCATCCCATACCTGAGGTGTTCAGCCTGTGTTATCAAGGGACAGTGAGGAAATTTCTGCCTACCGCTAAGCCCTTGCATACGGCTGCTGCGCCCGCAGTACGAGCGGCAGTCAAAACTGAGCTGTCCTACCCAAACGATAGAATAATATCTTTTTTCTTCGAAGCTAACAAAAATAAAGACAATGCTAAAGTTGCTTTGGCCTCTTCTAATAGTTAACTTGACAATTCCGGGCTTATTTTGACGAGGAACAGCATATTTTGTTCAAAATGACACAACTACTACCCTATCTCGCGACACTCGACGAACTGCGAGCGAGTTGTGCTGCCGGACGCTGGCGACCCATTTTTGGCGGCAAATTGGAAGCTTGGAGACTGAAAATGTTTCATATTTTTTACTTTTTACAATCTGATATGGCTTTTGGAATTGTAAATCCCTTTTCGTGAATATTTAATGCTATCTGCAGTAAGAAAATTTGCCTGATTTCAATGCTATTCCTTTTAACTTACATTGACGTCAGGACAGTAAAGTTTTTCCGGCCTGCTGAATCCTGATTGGTCGATTCAAATTTCAGGCGAGCGAGCCGTATGCAAGGCGAATGGGCGTACAGAAAGACGCATTTATAGGAGTCTGTTTGATTAGAACAATAAAAGAAATTTGTGTTACGTCTAAACAAAATGTCTTCTTGTTGTTAGGCCAATGATATGTAATTAACGAACCCTTGCGAAGCTTAATGCGTATGGGCGAAAATGGTCTGAGCACGTATAATTACAGCAAAACCTTTGTTTGTGTGACAGTAAAGAAAGTTTCATATATGAACGATGAATCGTGAATTTCCTTGCTGTCTAGACAACTTGCTAATCTCCTAAAGAAGTAGGAAATTACTTGAAAAGCCATTTTTCTTATCTGGTCTCTTAGCTTGACATTGTCAATCGGGTGCTAAATAATTAACAATTAGTGGCTAATGAACCAAATTAATATTTAATATACCTTTAATGGTACTAGAACAAAGGACACAAGCGTGCTCACGTGCATTCGAACAAAAAACTGACATAAGTTGTTATGTAACTTGGAAGTTGTCGTCAGGCAGAATGTAAACGGTCTTTAACAGCGGCTCTCCGCACACACTTAGGGCGTGGACATTCTGCAGCGACAGTTTTCCTTGTGTGACATGCCCGTTTTTGCGGAAAAGTTCTTTTGCGGGGACAAAAGTTTGTCCCCGCAACATTTTGCATGAAATTCATCATGCATCATGAAGTAGGGACAAAATGACCGCAATTTTCAACGCCGCGTCGTGTGCAACTCTTGCAAACTGTTCGGCCCACCACGACACATTTGTACGTCTCAATCCGCTTCGTGTGTCCCAGCTTGCGAACTGTTCCTGCCACAAGCCCCTTTGCGTCCACGCCAAGGGGCTTGTCCCTGCTTCACGTCCCTGTAACATGTCTGCTAGTGTGTATTAGAGTGTGCCGGGCCGTTAAGTCTTAACAGTAAACCGCAAGCCTGGAAAGTTTATCAGCATTACAATGTTATTATCGACAGGAAATGATTAGAGCAGATAGCTTGTTTTAACATTTGCATGTCAGTGTAATCAGAAGGACCTCAACAACCACCGCCCACCCCTCACCCCACGGAGGAATCCCTTGTAAAAGAAAAGCTGCCGAGGTGATTGTCAGAAAATTTAGAAGCATTCTCTGAAAGGTACCAGAATCCCGGCCTGTCAATCAAATTTTCCAGAGCATCCCGTCAACCCTTGTCTTTTGAACCTATGCCGCGTAAATTGGTTTTTAGAAAAATATGTAATTCACAAAGGTTCAAAATTGAAAAAAAGTGACCATAATCTTTGCAAAACTATGTAACTCACAAAGGTTCAAAATTGAAAAAAAAAGTGACAATAACATTTGCAGTTGTTTACGTTTTTCATGAAACTGGGTTACAGTGAAAGACGCCTTAAAAAAAATTACAAAAACAGACATAAATTTCTGGGCTTTAATGAGATTTGAAATTTTGACTTGTCACTGCACGATCAAGCTTAAATCTAAAACATATCATCTCAATTAAGGTGAACAAATTCGTCTGTGTACTTTTGTACCTTGATTTGTATAAAGGTGGAGCTTAAAAGGCCCACGAGCTCGCCATCTCGACTCCAGAGAATAGGCGGCGATACCTGTGAAAAGAAAACGCACTGAAAAAGGAACAGGGGGGCGAAAAGGCGGTTGGAAAGGAAATGGCACTAGTTAACGCGGGAAGATTCGAAGGCCATTCATTCAAGTAAAGCTGTTGATTTGAAAACAGCGGAAACCTCAAAGAGATGTCGAAGGAGTATTTTAAAAGCCACGGTTTTCTCTGAAAGAAAGTCGGCAAGTTAAAACAAAACTTACAATGACCATGTTGTGGAGTTGAACAAAAGTTTTCTTTAAAAGATTTAACAAATTTGCATGAAAGTGGCGATTATGTATAACATGTACCTTTTTCTCATTTGTTTCGCAATTTTAATGCAATTTGGACGCAAGAATTTCGTACAAGTCTGTCTTTTGGCGTCACCTTGAGCAGTTAATGTTCATTTACGAAAGAAGATGAAAAAAGAAATTGTCTGTACACTTTTGTCTTTCTTAACACAATACGTCGTACATTGAAAGGCAAACTTCTTAATTCATTTTTCATAAAAAGGTGGAGTTCTACTCTATTCTCGAACAAATTTCAAGTGGGCGAACAAATTCAGAGAAGAATGACAAAGCAAGATTGTTCGATAGCTACGTTTGAACAATTCGGCGTTCAAACATTTCGTGATCAACAGCCTTTGATTTAGCGGCATGCAATCTCGCCAGGAACTTTTAAAGTGAACTACTGATTAGTGGTTGCTCAAGGGAATTACGTCAATACTTTAATACCATAACAATGTAGTCTTGGTGTTTGTTTGACAAACAAAATATCCACTGGTCGGTCGGTTATATAAGGTCTTTAGACCCGCATGGTAGCCAAATACATTTGAGCGCAAAGTCAATGATCTTTGGAGTTTTCGTTCCCTCAGGCGAGATTGTAGGCGTACACGGAATTATTAACCGTCACAGCTGATCAAAACACAGACAGAAAAGAAAGACTAAGGTGATAAACAGTGTCATTGATACAGATTGTCACATGATGTGGGCCTTACATAGAGCATGTCAAGAGGGCAATTTAATTTTGGTGTCCATTTTGCTGGAGAGAGGTCTGAACGTAAATGCAAAGGACAAACAAGGACGGACTCCACTTCATATCGCCTCGGAGACAGGCGACAAATTGCTGGCGGAGTTGTTATTTCAGCGGGGGGCAGATACCTGTTCCGTGTGCTCTCGCGGGAGTATTCCGTTAGACTGCAGTCGAGATGATGAAATGACCTTGATGCTTGTTCAAATGATGTCACGGACAGGCAAAGCTGAACTAGCTAAAGATAGATTACAATTTGAAGAATTATCTGAAAAAGCCAGGCAGACAGTCGCAAAGGCATTGGACGTGAAAACAACAAGAAAGAAATCTCCTCCAGTACTCTCATCTCAGTTCTTGAACAAACGAACCTTCGCAAACCTTTTTGGAATAAAAGACGCTGTTTCGCGACTTTCGAGCCTCTCTAACGTTTCGGACAGTAGCAGGTGCAGCGAAAGCGAGTCTGGTTTCTCGGAAATGGACAAATCATCCGACAGTACTTCTATGGAGTCTGTTCAAACGAACGAATCCGTTTCAAGTGGTTTCGTGTCAGTCGATGAACTTTCCCCAGAGTCTTTCAACAGGCGCGCGACGACGGCGCTGACGAAACAAGAGTTTGCCGCGCTGAACCGTTCTCCGTTCATGCTGCGCCGAAACCGCGCCGTGTCAGAACCGCCGCCAAAACGGACAATCAAGCGATCGTCAACTTGGAATATCAGCAGCAAAAGCACCAGCACGTTTCCTCGCCCCGCGCTAAGAAGACGCGTTACATTCCCGGCTGACATTATGTTGGACGTAGCGATCAAGAGTGACGATTTCGTCGAAACGTGTCACCTGATTAAGTCAAGAAAAGTCGATTTTAATCGCGTCGGGTGTAATGGTCTCACACCGCTCCATCGCGCGGCGATCGAGGGTAGTTACGAATGCCTTCAACTTTTGGTCGATCTAGGAGCAAATGTAAACGCTCGGAGTGTATTAGGTTGGACACCACTGCACGATGCTGTTTTTCACGAACATGTGAGTTGCGCACTGGTTTTAATAAACGCTGGCGCCGATCTAAGCGCTGAAACGGACGACTTCATGACTGTATTGGACATGGTAAAAACTGACCGAATGCTCTCAGCAATTGGTCGAGCTATGATTGTAACAAATAGCGACGGGGATAAAAACAAACTACGTTACTGCAAACAAGAAGTGTTTGAACCTGTGTTCGACCCCGATAGAGAAACCTGTGTGTAATATAAGATAAACATAGTTTTTCGTGCTGTTGCGGAAATCTAAGTGTTCGTTTCTTAATTTCTTCAGCGAACACCGAACTCATTCAGCTGTACAAAAGGTCAACAGCACTTGGCAAAAAGTATATGGCTGATAAACAGTTTGAGATTGTAAAGTAAATATAATTTTGCTAATAAAAGACATCACAATTAGAGAGTTGCTACTATTTACTTTAGTTAGTGAGCTGTGCGATGACTCTGCGATTGAAGTCCAGGCAAAACGAGAAGTTAGCAGGTAAAATTTCGAAGGTCAAAGGTTTGTTAAAGGTTTCACTTGCAACAAGAAGGTCATTGTAAAGATACACAGAGGTCAGTGTCAAACTTTATAGTAAGTTGTTTATTTGCCTGCGTTGTTTGTTTGTCGTATTTATTTAAGCTGTCGAAAGAACAATGCTTAGATGATTGAACCAATTCTAAAAAGCCTATCTGCCCCAAAGCTTTGTTCAAGTTTGTCAGGCAAAGTGTCAAATGTTTTCCAAACACACAATTCCCCTGAAAATAACTTGAAAATTCTTAAAAAGTTACTCTCTAAAGCAAGTGTAGGTTTTATCACCTACTTGTTCTCTATAAGAACCAATTTCAAGCTAGCTGTTAATTAAATATTACGAGCTACGAACAATGGCAAAATTTACACACGTTTTTTACTACGAAATAGCACTTTATACCTTGCATTCAAAGGCTCAAACCGACAAAACAGGTGTAATTCTCTCTTGTGTGCAAAGCAAATGTCATCTACTCGATGCTCGTCTTTTCCCTCCAGAAACACTCAAAAAAGTACGCTAATTAGAGTTGGCTCCGTTTACATTGACTTGCTTTGTTGATTTCCCTTATCACAATAATTACCATTAGCAATTTACACTGTTCTGTTCTCCATACAAAGGAATCTCTTAAACAATCCAAATTTTAAAGTAAATCACAGCCACGCTGTTTAAATTTATCGGCCAAACTCGGAATTTCCAACAAAGAAAATTGTAAAGAAAAAGAGATTCTTCCAAGACTTACAACTTAACGCGCTTTTAAATTTAATCTCTGTAAAACAATTCGGTATCTTTGAGAAGACGGTAGGGCATTCTTATGTCGTTTTCATTTTCTCCTCTTGACCACCAAAGCCCGCAATATCACTTATAACGCATTTCAATGGGAAAATGATGTAGGTGGTATATTTTGGTGATGGTTAGTCGACTAAAACAGCTATAACAGCAATTAGCTTTGATTCAACGTGTGCAGGTCGCTAGAAAATAAACAACAGTCAACACGTGTGCATAGTGCTGTTTCAATGGTTCATGTCTATTTTCATTGATTACAGAGACTGGTTTTAAACTGGTTACTAGTTGGGAAAAGCTCTGTTACTTAATGAAAACTGGTCAATGCATGAGCCAGGAAATGCCAGTGAAAAGTAACAGAAATTAAAGGAGCTTAGTCACGGTGTTTTGTCTTTTTTTTTTGGCCACGTACAAAATCTCCTTTAAATGGAAGGAAACCTGAAAATAATAGTTTACTAAGATAGAAAGACATCAAAGAGATAATAATAAACCATAAAGGAACAAGGATGGTCAAGGACGGCGAAGATTGACAGGGATTGCAAACTGCGAATTTGAAAACTTTAGGCTAAACTTTTCAAAATGTGCAAACCATGACTGAGCTCCTTTAAGGTGGCTAGTTGTAGCTAAGTTCATCGACCACTATACACATTCAACATTTAACATTTTTTTGTCTACAGTTTCCGGCATTTTCCAGCACTTCAACTTCAATTACATCAATATTACCTTTTTATTCAACTCTTGCTACAATGATGACATCAACCAAACGCCCAAACATCACTGAACAGGTTGCGTCCACTTTCTTGACACTATAAAAGTTACCATGGTAACAATATGACTTTTTAAATACACCTTTAATTTTAGTTTCAAGTCCTCAAAGTTTAATATTTTTCAGGCTTTTTCAAGGTTTTCTTATTCATGACTGCTTTAGTTGTTGTAAAAGCTACGAGAAGTTCTCCCTCTTTGAATTATAGACTGTTGCGATCACTGACGTGAAAACATTTTTTCTTACAACTCCAAGTAACCCCTTCACTTTAATCAGTGTAATAAGAGTTTTGCGATTCTTGTGGCACACCAAGACAATTTCCCTCCAGCTGATGTTTTTCGTCATTCTCACTACCGCCTCCTTAACAATGCACTGGTATTGTAAGGAGAATTAAGATGTATCGAGCGTTAGCCATTTCTGACTCTCCTCTTTCGTTCGAAACATAAAACTAACACAAGATATAGACACAGAGATCCACAGAGAAGAATTGCCTAACTTTAAAACTTAATCTGAATCAATAGGACTAACATGATTTTTTTCGGCTACAATAAGAAATCGCGACCTCTCTTTAGTGTGTCTGTTGGCCAATTTTTAAACGTTCTAAATTCGTTTTAATCTTCCTAATTCCTAACCAATCTTGTTCATTTTCTCTTTATTATTACTACTTTGATGTTTTCTACCTTAGAGAACAAAAATATATCTTGTGTTTGCATTCAATCTGAAAGTAATTTGCACCTCAGAAAAATAACTGAAAGAATCGAGACCGTCAACAGGTCATTGCCGAGCTCCCGTCTGCCTCATTTTCAAAACGAGTCCTCGATTGAGACTTTTGATATGAAAATGAGACAAAATTAAATTCGGAAATGTCCTATTATGGACGTAGTCATTTATTTTCAAAAGTGCCGCGCAGAACAGCAAACCACCCCACAATGTCTGTGGAGACGGCTTAACGTTCAAATTCAAATTTTCTTTTTAGCGCAGATACACCAAAATGCTCCTAGAAGGCTATCACTGAATTCCCTCTATACGACACGGCTGCAGGAAATCATGGTAGTTTTATTCATCATCTTGGACTGGATATTGTTTTGATGAATACAACTACCGTGATTCCGTGCAAGCGTGTCTCAGAGGAAATTGGCCATTGCGTGCGGGAAAATCAAAGACACAAAGCGACCCGAGGGCGTCTTAAGACGCGCATGCGTACACAGAGACGACAAGAATCAACTGACGTCATTCAATGGTTTATTTTGATGAACCTTTACATTACTTTTTTTCCGTGTGGTCCAGTTTGGGAAAGTTGAATAAAACCAAACATACAAACACGTCAATGACAACGTCATGACGACCTTGGCATTTATATTG
>Ga0126339_10000687_pt1 | contig 19972 bp, 17 predicted proteins | sample OrbTmetagenome_2_FD_92532 | JGI IMG/M metagenome (GOLD analysis project Ga0126339, IMG submission 92532) | Coral microbial communities from Petempiche,Puerto Morelos, Mexico - Orbicella T R C metagenome | ecosystem: Host-associated > Invertebrates > Cnidaria > Coral | place: Petempiche,Puerto...
AGGCAACATACACAGAGGTCAGTCACAGCTTGAGACCTGCATATTGCGTGACGGCCGTATCTCAGTGTGCCCGCTCGCATATTGATTTTATTCAATCGCCGAACTATCCGAGGTTTAGAATGCACCTTTCCTGTTTAAAATGACGTGCATTTCAAGGGTTATCGATAGGCACTAAGCGCATGTTCATACAACGAACTTTGGCGCGTGAATCCGGTTTTGTATGTCGTTATAAATGCGGACTCGGATCAGACAGTCTGTTATAAATTGCGACTATTTTCAGCGACGTTATGTGTTTATACCAAGAATAAGAAAGCTTTTATTTAATTGAGACAAAGATTCGTAAGAATATAAATGGCTTTTGAGCTGAATTATGGATGATTTCACTTGCCCCAGTCTGTGGTATTAACGCTTTCAGTGTTTTGGGTATCCCTACTGGGGATACCCAAAACACTAGGGACTTGGATACGGGGGTACCCAAAACACGGGGATACCCAAATCACTGTGACACCTGCGGTAGTCCCTCCTTTCGCGCGCTCCTAGCCCCCAGGATTTCGCGCGGCCATTTTTTTTCTCGGGAATTTCTTTCGCGTCACGCACGACGGACTAAGCGAAAGAGGGACTACTCGTAGTCTAGCCTGACTTCAGATTGATGCCACACAAAGACACTATGTATAGGTACAATACGTGGCGATAGTGTGTCGATTGCAGGGGAGCGGATTGAGGTCGAGGAAGAGTTCACCAACCTCGAGGACAAGTTGTGAGTAATACGGGAGGAACTGATGAGAACATCCAGGCACGCATTGAGAGGGCGAGACAAGCATTCTCGACATGGCCGTGGTCTACGGCACTACAATCTTGTTTTGATAAGAATATTGTTTTTCCGGCCGAGGTTGAATATTCTTATTTTTCTGCCGATTTTAGGCTGAAAATATTCTTGCCAAAATTCTTAGATTAAAGCGTATGACATTTCTGTTTTCGAATGCATTTGGTGTCTGGATGGCGATAAAGTGATTTTGGAGCCAGCATGCAGGCATTTAAGGAGGGGGGTGAACAGGTTTTTGGATTGACGGATTCGGCCTTAAAAAGCGCAGGGATTGTGGATTTTTGCCATAAATCGAGTGGATTCGCGGATTTTGAAAACACAGTGAATTGTGGTTCAGTCGTGAATTTTGGCTCGGATTCCCGATTGTGCCTGTCTTGATGTTCGGATCTTGGATGGGCCCTAAACGAAATTTGGATCATAGATCTTCTTCAGCCTTAGTCGGTATATTAATGAGTTCATCCAAATTATTTCTTTTTTCGAAAGAAGCTCATTTAAACGCAGGTGTGAGACTGTTATTGGAATTGTACATCAAGCATGTTGCCGTCTTTACTATTTAGTGGAATTAAACAATGGCGTTAACATTTACCAGTTGACCTTTGAACTTTTACACTTCTGTTTCCGGATGTAGTTGTGGTTTCGGATTTGAACAAAAATATTGGCGGATCGACGGATTTGGCGAAAAAAAGGCACGGATCGGCGGATTTGCATATCCCTATTTACCCCCCTGTTAAAGCCTGATAAGAGATACATAATCACTTACCGAAATGTTAGTGATGTTTGTGTTGTTTTTTGGCCAGAGAAAAGGAAGAATTTAGAGAATTTAGAGAAAAGAAGAAATTTCTACGGTTTAGTTAAAAACATATAATTGAATCGTACTTAAAAATTTTTAACGCACAAAATTATATTCTTTTCAAAATCTCAGCCTTGGGTTTATTCTCAAAATATTCTTCAAATTTCGCACATTTCAGCCGCGATATTCTTATAAAATATATTCTTGTAGAAAAAAAAAGAGAGAGTGTAACAACCGAGAGTATAAAGTTGAGAGTGTTTGGATCAAATGTGAGGGCGGTGCTCTTTGATGTTGTTCTGAAGGCTTATCAAGGGACTAAAGCAAAAGTTCCGGTTGTTTATCGACAAGGACCTGACGAAAATCCTGCGGATTTGGTGGCCTAGGAGAATCTGTAATGAGAAGCTATGGAACCAAGCAGGGTAGCGACTGATAGAGGGGGAGATAAGACAGAAAGCTTGGAGTTGGATTGGTTACACCCAGAGAAGACGGAGCGGACACGTAGACAAGTTGGCCCTGGGGTGGAACACACAGGGAAAGCGCAAGGGAGGAGGACCCCATCACACCTGGAGGCGCAACAGAAGGACAGAGGTGGTGGACAGACCGCTTTCGTGGCATGAGGCAGAAGGCACTGCACAAAACAGATGGCGAGCGCTGGTTCGGAAAACGTAGGTCCAAACAGGAATGAAGAAGACTAAGAAAGTAAGGCTTACATTACTCTCGGAATCGCTCCTTCAAATGCACAAATTCCTCTGCTTGGGTTTACATCGTAGGTTAGAGTTATTTTAGAGTTATAAAGATTCTGTAGAGATTTTCATTTTCCATTGTCTTTCTTTTTTTAAAGGGGGGAGGGGGGATGAGAGTCGGACGTGAGGTTAAAGTAAAGAGTGAAGGCTCCAGATCAGGATCTGCGCACGAATTCCAAACATATGGCCTCGTTCCTAGGACGCTATATTTTGCCACAATCGATTCCTTTTGGGAAGGAGGTATATAAGTCCTTTTGGAAAGGAAGTATATCCTTTGTGAAGGAAGTATATTCGAAAGTTCTAAAACGGCAATAGTTCAGTCGAGCCCAGGTTACGGATATAACAAAAGACTGATTTACAAGTGGATCGGCGCAGTCGATCGAACACGCGAGGCGAAAATCACATCGCGCGAGGAGATGTGACGCGCAAGCTAAGGGTGACTTCCACGCGCCCTCGCGTGTTCACTCACTCTATAACGAATGGAACAATGTGGGACCTCTCGAAATCTAGCAGAAAGTCGTAGTCTGCCTGACTGATGTGATTATTCGGTGAAAATCATAATCAATAGTTAAGTAAAATATGAGCTGAGACTCAAGTGACTTTTCCGCCAAAGAAAACGACGGGCGCAGACACAGACTATATGACAGGTATGGAACTCAGCCCTCTCGATCCGAAATTCAATGCACTTACTTTATCAGCCTACCTTACCTCTTCGAGAATCACAACCGACAGCGAAATTTACTTCAATTGAAGTCCTATGTATTGCATTCAGCTCCAAACCGTAAAGAGACCAACAAAACTTCCAATGAGAATGACCAGAGCCCAGTACGGTAGGGTGTTAGTTTCAAACGCTTAGCTGTAAGCCAGTTAAAGGAGCTATTCTTAATGGCTGCTATTTGCAGTATTCAAAGTGTCCCGGGCTTCATTTCCGGGAGTTCCGTCCATCTCGGCCGATAATCCCTGTACTTTTGGCTTTACTTTTGGCAATTTTTCTTAACAATGATTTTGAACTGATTTCCCTTGTAAAATGAATTTTCTTAGCCTTTTGTTTTCTTTTTCGAAGCGATGAGGTTAAAGTACACATACCGCTAAATTGCGCACGCTTCTTGGGTTGCACACGGGGTCAGTCCAAAAACCAGATTTCAACAAACACGAGGATATCTTGATGGGGCTCAACTGACAGCTGAGAATTGGTCGGAAATTTAAATTTTAGCAGCCGAGAGCACGCGTACTTTACTATCGATCTATACCTGAGATCAGCAAAATTTACTAATAGCTGGAAAATGGGCTGAAACTTTAACTGAATGCTGAGAAATCTAGCACTTCCCATCCAGGCCCCCGATCACGAATTGATAGTAATACTGGTCACGTGCCTATCACGTTGACGTTTTAAGAACGGAAACGAATTCCCGGTCAAGGCCTGGGAAAAAGCCGTAAAATAAATCGCCTTTACAAACTGCTCCTGGGGCTCCAAGGCGCGAGGATGGTTAATAATAAATGAACCAGAAAAAAAAAATGACAGAAAAATTGAACCTCATTAAAAACTAGCCAAAAAAAGCATTAACCCTTTGTTCGATGCTAATAGCATTTCTGCAAGAAGTCATGTGGGTCATGCCAGGCTTGGCTCCAAAATTACTTCAACGACCGGCCATAGTCGAACCGAAATGTCCTGCCCAACAATACTTTCAGCCCGAAATCGGAAGAAAAATAAGTCAGAATAATCAGCCTGGGACAGAAAAAAAATTTTCTTATTAAAAAAGTGTAGTCCAATGTTGATAGGACTACACTTTTTTTTTTACCTTACCTTTTACCCAATGTTGATAGCTACCGGAACAAAGTCCGAAGTTAACGACTGAGAAGTCTGCAAACTGGGATGTTGACAACTGTGAACTGTAGGATGAGTTTCTAATTTAAATTTGGATACTGATTTTTACATACTGTTTTTATATACATTTGATTTTTGGCGGAGATGGAGCACTTCGGTAACTATTTAGTTCCTGGAAGTCTTCGTATTTCGTGCAGTCTACAAACGTGTAATGTTGATAATAATAGGGCAAACGCTACGCTAGGCTCTGAGGATCTTATGAAGCGGAAGGTAAAATTCGGAATTCTGCCGACAAGTTTTGGTAAGAGTTTCTTATCCCTCTTTAATTTTCTCCCTAGCTTACTTGACGACACTGAAGTTAGAACTTTCTGGAGAAGAAGATGAAAACATTCCGTGACGATTTACCTGTTTTTGCTCTCTCTTCGCCGCTCAAGCTAAGAGAACTGCCAGTTTACACCGTAATTAACCGCATCTTTATTTCGTTCCGCCGAAGCAGACTGGTTCCCAGTCTCCACTTATTTGTTACCCTGAGGTGATAAAAGACTGGTTAGGGTTGCGGGGTATCCTGGGAAGAATGAAAAATGGATAAAGGATTAGTCTTCCCTTGATGCAATGCGTTGTCATCCATTCTTTCTCGATTCTAGGAGCGAGTCTGTCGAAACACTAAATTTTACCATCGATAAAAGGAAATAACAAAAATACTCATATGAAGGCGAATATTATTGAAAAGCCGTTATATTTGAACGTAAAATTCATCCATTTTAGACGTGCCTAATTACCTTGTTGACATATTTATTACAGGTTGATTACAAGACGGTGGATCAGCGGCATCAACAGAAGTGGACAGGTTTGCTCCCCAGACCGCTCGCCGATTATTTAGCGAACCTGTTCACCGCCGTCCTTCCTGAGTACCGGCCCAACCCCTGTTTGGTCTTACCGATATCAGATAAGGACAAGACTGATTAACAAGCATAGTAGCAGTTGTGGTGAGACCCGTATTCCTAATTTGTTAAAATTAAAGTTTGAGGTGAAATTACGATGAAACAAACCCAAAGGAAATGCCTTTTGGTTCGAGTTATCGCGAGGTAAGGGCACATGGGAAATTTCTACTCGCAAGCTAGCTAAGACCTTGTTATGCGTCAAAATGCCTTTCTCTCGACTATGTACGTTTTTTTTAACATTTTTCGTTAAATATCAAGAGCGATCTCAATCAGCGCTGCTTCAGAAGCAACGTCTGCTCACAATGGAAACCACGAATACTCTTTCGTGATTTTCAAACCATGTTTTGGCCGTCTGAACGCCCACTAATTTCCAATTGTTCAGTGGACAAGCAGTTCAGTGATTTCCGCAGCACTTGTCCTAGCTGTCAGTAATGTTACCAAAATGTTCTTCAGTTTTGAGAGCCGATCCTCTCTAGACACAGGAAATAACAAATTTTGTCGACTAGCCAATTTTTATTTCTTGCCCGAAACCATTTCCACTATGCGGTTTGTCAAATCTGTCAACAAAAGTAAATAGCTTTTATCGATGGTTAGTGATTCACAAGTTTAGCAGACAATTTTGTTTGCCTAGTCAGTTTTGTCCAGTTTTTACCCGGGACAAATTCTGTCCGCGGTTCCATTAGTCTCGACTGACAAAATTTTTCTGACAAACCATAAGCGTAGGTGGTCTTAAATATACGAGGTTTTGTTTTCGCTCAGTGGCGCAGAATCGGCCCGAAAGCAATCGTAAATTGCATTAATTTTCCGTGACTCTTCCGTTGTTCCGTTGCCGTGAAGCGGTAGGGTACTCAAACTGGCTATCTAGACACAAACTGGCATCACCTACACGGTAAGTCTCACGGGCTTGTACGGCCTATATTAGACTTGTCAGTGATTTTTAATCTTGAGTAAGTTGCTCTACACCTGTCACCAACAGAATCACGTCCAGAATTGTGAAAGGTTTTTCGGAAAAGTATATCCAAAGTGCGGCAAACCTGGCTAAATTTTGTGCAAAGGCATTATTGTAGACTGGCTTGTGTAGAAATATTCCGAAATCATTGAGTTGTTGAGTTGTTCCAAGTGTGTCGCAGTACGAAATTCAAAAACTTTCAGTGAATTTTAGCCGTCTCCAAAGCAACCACAGGACACGGCTAAAATTGAGGCTAACTCTGTCAAATGAGGACGCAACGAAGTCAGACCCACACGCGATGAAGGAAAAAATTTTAGCACACATGAAAAGACTTCTCCATTTCGCATTGGAGCCAGAACGATTTTTTGAAGAACTGAAGATTTTGTGGTTGCCGTACTAATACAGCAAAAGCGACCAAGCAGTAGTAGGGATAATCACTATGTAAGAACTTTATTCACTAAAATAATCACTCTGAATAACGCGAACTTACTTTGAATATATAACCGCCCTATTTTGGACCCAAAATATGAAACAATAGCTAATTCCCTTAAAAGTTCGCCCTCTTCCGTTTCCTACACCCCCAAATTTCCGAAATCTCTGGAACACTTAACTGAAAATAATGGTTTTGTTGCGATAAAAATATTTGAAATAATCAGTTGCAAGCCCATTGGCTGTGCACTTGCTTCAGTAACACATTTCTGTAAAACCCTTGGAAATGTGTCGTAAATGTGTCCACTGTTTTCAAATAAATGATTATTAAAAATATTCTGGTGTCATTGAATGTGACACTTGGCTGTTATGACTGTTTGGCGAGACTATTAAATTGCAATTTAGTTTTCGTTGCCGGTCAGAAATTAGGCCGAGAGGCCGATGGAGAAATAAAGCACAAATTCGAATATTTCCAATTATTCCGTTCCCAGGTTATGCTGGGACGAGTTAGCTGTCACTCCACTGTCACTCTTGTGTCCCACCTCCCCACCCCACTCCCACGCAGGCGAGAAACCGACTCAGTTCGCTCTCATTGTTGTTAGGATTGTTGTTAAAAGATCTTTGTTTTTATTCTGTAATATATAAATACAGATGTTTATGTCCCTTTGAAGCACTATTTCCTTCCAAACAAACTTGTTATGCCATAGATCGTCGAATGCGATAGTTTGATTTCGAGGCGGTCTTTTGGCAAATTCGTGCACAAAATCGTTCTCCTTTTGTATTTATTCACTGCACGTAACAAATCGCTGTGATGTCTAAACAATAATAAAGGTAATTTCACAGCAAACGATTAAAATATTTTTCATTCTTGTCAAGTGGAGGTCACTTAAGTCCTTTTAAAATATCTTTACGTCCTATGACGCGAGAATTTAAGACATTTTAAGAGTAGTTTAATCAACTTTCTAGTGAACTGTGAACACTTGATGATATTGCTAAAGAAGGAGATCCATTGAAATACGGCTTTACTAGCTCGCATTTTTGTGACATACTGGGTACAATTTTACTCTTGGTTAATAACGGTTCCTTATCTCAGGCTAGTAGAAGAAAGTCCCACGGGGTTTCGCTCCATCAGTTCACGGTTATTATTATAATTGACTGTGACACTTTAAAAAGTTCCCAACTCTTTCAAAAGCTGCTTTGTTACAAACTCTTAAGAACGTCAAAAAATTGGTTTCCAGATCTGGTGCTGTTCAAAGCTGCTGGTTCGGAGTCTAAGACTGAATATACATATTCACGAGAAAAAATGTGCCAAGGCCTGAATGTTTGGAACTATTCCAAACAACACTCTTCACTCAACCGCAGGACGCTAGCGCTGTCAGTAGTTATACACGCAATCTTGGAAACGTACATGTAAAATGGATTTTTGTACTTCAGCGCATACTTTTGTTTAGAATTTTTGTTTGTGGATAAGTATTAATTTAAAATCACAGCTACTCTACTTACAATCGAGCACGATCCGTCCCCGTCAAAATTCTTACTTAGCTTGGAGGCTAAGGGAAAATAAAAATTTTAATTTTTTTAGCGGCGAAGCCTCGATCGTGACGGGGAAAAAAATACAGATGATGTTGCTTCTATAAGATTTTATAGCTTTCCAAAGACTTATGTAGGTAGTCACCGGCGTGAGGTTGGACCCTGCGCTTCTCTAATAACCTAATGTACTCTTTGCACCGGCTTGGCCGGTTTTGAGCGTCGCAGACATTTTTCTCATTCCGAACTCAGTTTCCGCAGGCATCGCAGTTCGACTTGTGAACAACTCTCCTGTGTTGGTGTAATTAGAATAGAGGAGGAGAATTTTCGGTTCATTGCCTAGCACGCGATAAAGTAGCCACTGATAACTCAGTTGCAAACATTGAAGTATTAAATCGTTGTGGTACTTGAGGCTGGTAAAGAATTATAGCATAGCTAATACTGTGCTAATAGATGATTTAGCTTCTAATTCTACTGTTTTATAACTTGCAAATAAGATTTAGGTCTCTTATAGTCTGCATAACTTCTTATTTCCTTATTTACTTGCCGTTGGGTTGATATGTCCGGGGCTTGCAGTAATCGACTCCAGGTCGGCACCCCTGAGGGGCGGACAGCCGGCCTTATTACGACGTTGACCAATCAATTTAGAGCATTGATAATCACGTGGATACTGACTTAGTGACGTCATGATGAAAGGGAGGGCTTGAGAGAAAAAATTTTGTTGCTCCTCAATAATGACATGTCGAAATCCCGTGACGGCAGAAAGGGAAATTGTTCTTTGTGGCGTTTCCTTGCCTCCTTTACTGAATTTTAAAAGCGATTTCCTGGTTTATAAAGAACAGACAATTTTCTTGGTAGTAGTTTTGTGTTAATTGTGTCTTTTCAAGGGAGAAAGAGCTTATGGCGGTTATGCCGGTTACGAAACGAGATTTTGTCCCTTTGGAACCGTTCGTTCACCAAGTTGGAGGGCATTCCTCCATGATGAAATTTGACGATGTTTCAGTTTGCAAGCCCTTAAATCAACGAGAGCATCGCTTTTACGAAGAGCTGCCATCAGAGATGCACCCATTTACACCGGAATATCGAGGTAAGGCTGACAATCTCTTGTTTAATTTTTCGCATTTTTTAGTCGCGATCGTTGTACGTAGTTTTAAGTGTCCAACGTTTGCAATTTCATCATACCTTTTGTCAGTCATCGTCCCTTTCTTAAGGATTTTGCGCTGTTTATGCTTTTTTGCCATGTTAGTCCGGTTGAAATCGGTTAAGTTTATCGTTCAGAAAATTCATTCTTCTTTATACGACAGCTTTGCGAAGACACTCTAGTCACGTCGAATTTATTGATATGACACTGTCGCGTCGAATCTAGCAGTGAAAAATTGAATATAAAGCCTAGATTTTTATTATCTGGGGATCGCGAGAGATTAGAAACAACAACGTGGGTTATAAGCCGAATGTGCAACCGTGTTATTTCGCCGGCGTTGCCATCAATGTTTTCTTTTCTCAAGGACGGCCAGTCTGCATTTTGTTGTTTTGATTTGGGTCGTTGTCTGTCTTGTTTTCCTGTCAACATCGCTCGATGCAGGACACCCGGCGTTTATTTGCAACGTGATACACCGTTCGCCGACTCGCATGGTCTCCTATAAATCCAATTTTGTGTTTGCCTGCGATTTGAAACGAAACGTTTTTGCCCCACGTCGTGGTGAAGTTGTGAAGTTAAATGACGAAGCAGTTAGCCATTAGTAAAGAACAATATTATGGTGCATCGATTTTGCATTCAACCATAACGAAAGTATCAATATTGGCCTTATATAATGAACAATTCTTTTCTGCGTTGTTTTTACGCGAAATTGTTTCGATCTCGTTTGGCATTGTTGTGAAAATGTCCTCATATATATTTTAGTGCTGGCTTCACACATTTCATACTGAATATTGTAACAAAGATAACATGCAAGATATTTTGTGATCAAATTCGATTTTAATGCAGCTGATTTTGTTGTTATTTTTCCCACATCTTTCTTACTAGAGAAAGATTTTTCAGCTTCATTTTTATGTGTTTGCTGATGTCCTCCTTTGGAAAAAGTACGAATTTGCTAATATTAATATTTGCTAGTAAACTTTGGTTTCACTTGTTTTTTCTTCTCCTTCACTTAGCTATAAATAGGAACTGCCCAGTTGGAGCAGAACATAATATCATTTTGTGGTATCTTGCATTGCAGGATTTCTGAAAAACTTCTAAAAATTTAATATGTGACCAGATATAATGGATTTAATAACAGCCTTTGAACAGATTCAAGTAGTGCTTAAAAATGTTATTGATTGCAGGAAGTTGCCTTTAGTTTAATATTCTTTTTTGGATTGGGTCGTTTTGATGTTTTAAGCTGCGTCATCCTTTTTGACATTAATGTGAAATTCCCACACCATCATTGTCAGGGCCATAGCCAGAAATGTCCATGGTTAAATTCTCTTCATACGTATTTACGGTATTTATGATGACTATAAACAACAAGTGCCTCGGTTTGCCTGTGACTAGCTATGGCCCTGACTGTAATTTGGATTATGATTGCCCCATTTGTAACATGAGGAATTGATTGTCAGGCCCCTCTTGATGTCAGTGTCAGCTTGTTCTGCATTTAGTCAAACCTGATGCTGAGCCATGCAAAAAAAACCCTGTTTGTCAGCCATTTATGATAGAGAGTGCTGGACAGTTTAGTTTGTTTGTTTGTTTGTGTTTTTTCGGGTGGACACTGTTGTTGTTTCATATATCGTTCTGAATAACAGTAACACAGTTTCACCCTTATGTAAAACATAATTGAACTAAGTGAAAAGCACCAGTTACATTCAAACAGGTCAAGTGTTTGTTTCAATATGCAAGTTCCGTAGTCATTAAAATTCATCAGATTTTCAGATGTGTTCGGACATGTAATTACAGACACCAGTGATAGGAAAATCCATTAGTTCATTTTGAAAAAAGAGCATTAGAGAGAGAAAAGCAGAAACAAAACCTAGCAAATTCCAATGTTCGTGAAAATCAAGCTGTGCGAAAGTTGTTATCCCAATCAAAATTCACCCATCAAATTGAGTCCCATTTTGAATATTAATAATAATAATTTCCATAACTCCAATTCCCAGAGTTCCAATATTGAACTCTTCATCTGAGGGGCAGAAGTGTGAAAGGAAGTTCAATTTTCATATTGTGCTCTAGAAAGGAACACTCCTCTGTTTATCATGAAAAGAGATGAATGTGATTGTAGAGTTTCCAGGCTATCAATAATTTGGAAGTTTTAATAGGTTTTGGTCATTTCATTTACGCAGCTGGATCCTAGAGTGGTCTCTCCCCTCTACCCTCTCCCTCCTGACCCATTTTGTTAGAGCTACATGCATAGTTTCAGGACTATGTAGAATTTCTTAAGATAATAGATAATCACTCATAGGTTTTTCCCTGATTCAAGGGCTGCAAATAACAGTCGGTCATTGGACATTGGCTGACCAAAATTCACTTATGTTCGACAAAATCCCAACTGTGCTCGGACATGATGTCCTGACAACTTTTTTACCCTAAATCATTTTACAGTAAGGAGGAATAAAAAACTACCTTGAGTAAATCTTACTTTTCTTGGTGATGTCCGAACACAATTTGTTTTGTCTGATCAAGGTGGTGTCTTCGTTGGATATATGTCCTTTCAAGAGAAAACAATTATTTGCAGCACTGTGGTTCATCACTAATTCACTTGTCTGCCATTAAAACATGTGAACAGTAGTTTTGACCTTGAAGTCCATACAGAAAAGAATGAGAGTTGATGTTTTTTCTAGTACTGTAGAATAATAATTTATTATTAACTTTACCCATTCTAATACTTGGAAAGTATGTGACTGATATTGAAGAATTCTGTTTGGCTGAATTTAGTTATTAGCCCTCTTGGAGTTAGCTTCTCTTTGAATTCTTTAATGTATTTTCTGTAGCATACTGTAAGTTTGTATGTAATGCGTGGATACGTAAACTGTAGATAAGGCTGTTTTGTAACTGTAGTATTATTTTAATTGTAATTGTTTGAGCTATTATAAAAAAAAAAACATAAAAATAAAATAAAATAAAATAAATATTAGCGCTCACCGCAACTGGCCTTACTTGACTTAAGTATAACTGATATACATAACTTACATGTGTGGACCTGGTTAGCTATGTATTTTGTAAGGAAAATGGAGTTTAAGTCACCACAGCAGTGACACTGAGAATAGTGTTGATAAAGAAAAAGCTGAATTTTTGTTTAACCTATGAATCTTGCAATACTGCAGAGTTATTACTGTCTATTCTATTAGTCTATTACTATCCAAGTTATCTCAAAACTGAACATCTTGAATAGCATTAAATTCACAAAAGAAATTTGGTACATGTTCTCCAGGATAAACAAAATGTGGACATTCCATGTTAACTTGTTGTTCTGCAGAGAATGGCAAACAATTGTATCAATTTCTTCCTTTCAGGCTTTAATTTCACAGCTGCTTAAGTTGTGTATACAACTGCGATGATCATTCATGTCATTCATTCAAGATTTATAACACACATGCACAGCCATTGTATAAGCTCTCTTTTTTAGAAGCTCTCTAATGGTTGATTTTTCTTTTAGGGGTGGTTTATGTGAGCTTTAAAGAAGACGAGGATGGTTACATTCATCTAACCGCTCATCCAGACAAGTTGGCCTTAGAATGTCAGAATAAAGAAGGTTCATCTAAATACAGTTGTAACTCTAGTTCTGACAGCGACAGCAGTGGGGAAGACTTGTTAGGGTCACCGCAAAGGAGGTCTCGACGGATTGGTTTTGTTGAAACAGTGGATAAAGGTCCACACAGGTATGTGTGCAAGCTGTGTAATCTTGATTAGGAATGAACTTCTCACAATAACTTGTTTTTCATAGGATGTACTGGTCAGTAAAACTTAATGAAGAAATTATGTTTTTGTTTCCATTTAGAGTACGACTTCGGAGTGGAAAGCTAGAATTAGTGAGCAGTAGAAAGGATGGTTTATTTGATGCTGGAGATATGCCAGAACATTCTGCAGGTGTGTAGGACTACCTTTATATAGAGTACAGTGGAATCCTGTTAATCCGATTACCAACTTGTCACTAAAGTCCTGTTATTAACTGACTGTTATACAGCAAGGCTGTGGTCTAAGAAAAATTACAAGGAGCCCAAAGGTTCCTAACCATGTAATATCCTGGGTGCCTAGCGCTCATTTTAAGCTTATTTGAAAGAAGTAAGTTTTTCCAGTCGCCTGTGTCAACCAGGCACTTCTAGAGCACAGCCCTGTACAGTGACAAAGTCAAAGGAAAGGAGGGTTCTACTGTACATGTATTGATGAGGACTGCGTCAAACATTCCAGATGTTTTTTTCTTGCCCATGCCAGCAAATATGTATTTGGGATTTGCAAGGATGGTTTACACTTATCATAGAATATGGTGCAAGAAAAGAGCAAGCTCCCGACTGAAATCTCTTGAACTTGGAATTTCAAAGAAACTAACAAAAAAAGGAACTTGATTCATACATTTTAAGGCTTGTCCAAACTGGAAATGTTCAGCGACCAAACATCATCAAACATTGTTTGGTGACCAAACATGCTGATGTTGAAGTGAGTGGTCAAACGGTTAAAACATGTGTGATCAAACACAGATCAAACTATGGATACAAGCCGCAGTCTGAGCACGCGTTGTATGCATGCGCGCGCCAAACATGTTTGATACGGCTGTCCAAATGAACAAAACATTGCCCATCAAACACGAGAACAAAAGAAATGTTTTAAGTTGTTTGATCAAATGTTTAGTGGTCTTCAAATTTTATCAAACACGACCAGACAAGATCAAACACGATCAAACAGCAACAAACAAGGTGGCCAAACAGTAAAATGTTTGGGCACCAAACAATGTTTGATAGTGTTCGGTTCCGAAACATTTCCCGTTTGGACAAGCCTTAGGCCTTTATGCAGTAGATTATGTTTAGCTGTAATTTGGAAAACACCATAGATTTGTCCACATATGTAATATTATTATACCTCATTGTAACACCAATACCAACCATTCAAGCTTACTTTGCAAGTCCCAAATTCATTTGCTGTTGTAAAAGCGATGTAAAATCCCTTGTCATATGGGCTTCAGGGTAGGGATTGCTGGTTGTGGAACAAACCATGTGTTATTACTTCTCTAGATAATGCCTCCCACGGGTGGCCTGAGATTGGGAACTGCACAAGCTCCTATGCCAGATGGAACAACACTTATGGTACTTGATGTGTGCTAAATGATACTAATTTGCCTTGTTTGAATTTACAGTCGACAACATTGTACCATACTTAAAGCACACCTCCTAACTGACTGAGCTAAGAGTTAGCACACGTAGATGTGCTTTTACTGTTTGGGGCTGCAGGGAATTTCTTTCTTGCTCAAACTGTGGCATGTTGTACAAGTAATTCGTGCATGTATAATTTCATGCATTAGAGTATTTTCTCTCCTGATTCTTACATTTACTTGTTTTCATCCCTGTTTTCTTCTCATGCCTTCAAAACAGTACAACAAATGCTAGATTATTGCTTTAAGTTTGGTGTTTCCTATGGAGGTCAGGATGAGGAGATGTCCACTGTAGTCAGTTGAATCCTTTACAGTTGAACCCTGCTTTCTTGAACTTAGTTAACTCAAATTCCATGCTATCTTGAACCACACTATCTCAAATTCTCCTCCATCCCCATCCCTCCCACCATCCCCCAGATATGTTTTTCCAGTCATTTGCCTGCATGCATTTTTCATTTCCCTTAAGAATTTGAGATAACACGTGGGGTTCAACTGTTGGTTCAATGTTCTACCTCCAAGGTAGACATCTCCTGGCAGGCATTTAGCTAGAGCTCAAAAGAGGAGTTACCACATGACTAATCATTATTTTTTTGTTGCATTTTAGGAAGTGCAGGTGCAAACCCTTGGAGTTTGCATTGTCACAAAGAAGAGTTAAACAAAATGAGAGCGTTGGGTTCATCATCTAAAACACATAGTATCCTTTTACTGCATGTGCCTCTGGAATTGTCACATCTTAACATCTTCATCTTAGACTTTGAGTTGTGTCACCTTGAACTTTTTAGCTGTATTGAAATTAACAATAATTAAGTCAATCAATCAGTCAACTTTGTTTAAAAAGGGTGATGATTTTATACTTCACTAAGACAGCTACGAAGACCATAGTTAACCTACAAATCAGCCAGTTACTCTATTTGGACCTCGCAGCACTTGTTGTCTTCTAGACCTTTGGTGAATGTTTTTGGAGAAAAGCGCTATCACTTGTTTAGTAAGATATGCAGTCGAACCTCCACTACCAGCCACCACTCAATAACAGCACTTTGATACAATGTCCATGATTTTTCTTCCCAACTGTCGGCCAAACTATTCACATTTCCATCATAAAACCTCTGTACAAAAAGCACCTCTCTATAGCAATCAGTTTATACTGCCCCTGATGGCTGTCAAGAGTTTGACTTCCAAATCCAAGATCCTCAGATCCAAAAACAAACTGGAACTGACTGTTGGTGTGAGACATGCATTTCCCTTTTACACAGGGCTAGCCGTGTTTCCCTGGATGTAATCTTTGTGGCAAAATATCTCCCAAAGTTTTTTCATGTTATCACACGTCATCTTGTGTTTAAACCTTAACTCTGAGTAGAGTTTATTGTTTTGGAGAATGTGGCTTACCAATTTTCTAATCCTTGTATTCTGGACTTAAAAATGGGAACACGGCAACATGGAGATGACGCAACTGGTGAGAAGAGGGACAGACTAATGGCTAAAGTTGAAAAATCCACATCAAAAACACTTGGAATCAGGGCATGTGGTATGCAGGTAAAAAAAAATACTTTCTTTGGTTTAAAGCATAATAATTATTTAATAATGGGTATAGTTGGTAGCACCGGCCCATTACCCCCCAGGGATTCTGGTTAAAATTCAAAGTCAAGTACTGTAGAAGGCAGCATTTATAAAGAGAGCCTGTAAAAATTCCTTGCGTGTGAAAAACATTAATTTTTTGGAAGTTACGGTCACCTAATGTTGACTTTTGCACATACCAGTGGAAATGCGCACTACTGAACTGAAGCCAGTGGAAAAACATTAGTAAAGGTTCTGTTTAATTTATGCTTGTGTGCAAAAAGGTAAACAGCAAATACTGATTATGAGTTCTATATACCTGTTAGTTTCAGCTAAAACAGAAAAGACAAAGATACCTAGATGTTGTTATGTTTATAAATGTTGCAACTTACGTAGTTACAAAGCAAGTTTGAACAAAATTAAGACTTAAGTTTCAGATTGAGATTCAAACTTGTAACCTTTGCAAATGTGTATTTGCAACCAGTGTGTTTTTTATGTTATTGTTGTTTGTTAGTGATGTGTGTTACTTAATTTAATGATCTGCATTGTATGCTGCAGTTTTATTGGTGCACGTGTGGTCACCAAAAACATTCTCTTCTTTGCAGGTGTATAAGCAGAATTCAGGAAGGTTTATGTGCCGAAACAAATACTATGGATTAAAGTTGTGTGAAGAAGGTTTTAAGGAAGAACTCATTACTTTTCTTCACAATGGACAACAGTTTAGAACAGAGTTGATAGAACCTTTACTTCATAAGCTTCGAAAGCTTCACAAAGTTATAGAGAAGCAACACTCTTTTCGTTTTTACTCAAGCTCACTGCTCTTAATGTATGAAGGACACATTGATGAGACAACAAACAGTTGTTGCTGTTCTGCCAAAGAGCAAGAAAATGGTCGAAGCAAGCAGGATCAAGTTAGTCGCAATAACAGCTCAAGTCATTTGAACAAGAGTTGTCAGTGCCCCAGTCATCGTTGTAAGGTTGACGTGCGCATGATTGATTTTGCTCACACGACGCACAGTGGTTTCTCAGGGGATCGAACTCGAACTGGACCTGACACGGGTTATTTGTTTGGCTTAAGGAACCTGATAAGACTTCTAGATGAGATCCAAGAGAATTACCACAAATCTCCTGGTGAATTAGAAGAAGTAATAATTAATGCCGATAAAAGCCAAGTAAATTAAGGTATTTTATGACATAGAGGGTTTGTATCAAATGATGATAACAAAGTTGAATAAATGCTGTGCTAATATTTCTCTAGACAATGCACACAAACTTGTACTAGTAAAAGTGAAATCTTCTGCAATAATTTAGTTAGTCGTATGGTTTTAATAAATTATCAGCTTGGGAAAACTGGCAAACAGGAAAAGTGAAAAAACAGCTTGATAAAATAGGTGTGATAAGTTCTTTGAGTATTTTAGGTGTTTGAGGCCAACTTATAAAGGTGAATGTTAAATAATATGTACTGCAGTGGATTTGTCAGTATTTGCTCAAGGCATTGTTTAATAATTCCAAAGGGGTCTGGCCAAAAAAGGCTTGTCATAAATGACCAGGCAATTTGTCTGAATAAATGCAGTACATTAAGGTGCTAAGGTAATACAGTACATGTTGGATTAAAACTGCATTATTCAAACATTATAAATAACAGGTTGCTAAGTTTATAATCAACATTTAGGTATGTCCCTTACAGTTGCAATTTTGTCATTTGTTATTCTCAATATTGTTTGGTGATTTATGAAGAAGTTCTGGGGGCTAAATTGTTAATGATCTTTCTTTTCTATGAAACTACAAAATGACAAAAGTTTAACCGTGTTATTTATGAATTTTGATTTACAAATATCCCCTAATTTGGAATGGAATCATACAGTGTGCAAGGGACTCCAAGTTACTTCATAAACAATATAAAATTGTCACTATAAATGTGATACCTCTTTCCTTTTTACAGTATCAAAATGTAGTTTTGTCTTTCCATCTATTCCATCTTGGTGGACTGAAAAGCCATCTGCACGTTCTCTTCAGAACCTTTTTGAGTCTGAGAATGGCCTTTTCACATTACTCTCCAGGTCATTTCATACAGTTTATGTTCTGGTAATCATATTAAATTAAAGAACTTAATTTAATTGAAAGGCTTCAATCCAAATGCTAGAAATTAACTTCCCAATATAAATATAACGTCGTTTTATAAGGGCGTGGTGATATCTTGACAGCACAAATTAAGCCAGAAATGGCTTTAGACTTGTGGTTGAGGTGGCTACGACACTTCTACTAAAAACTCATGAAAAGCGAAGAAAATCAACAAAAGCTCGCGATAATGGTACAAAGTTCCAAATTTGTAAATTCACCGATATTTTCGCGATATGCACAAATACAAATTACCTATATTACAAAAACACAATTCAGATTAAAACTTGATATTGAAGGGTTTAACCGTAGCGCTCTTGTGATTAAAGCTTTTGACAATATTATGAATTATGGTGTTAGTGATAGTCACATTAATAGATAATAAATATAATTTTTAGTTGCTTGGTAGAGGGAGCTTAAACGGCAGCTTCAAGGAGCCGTGTTGTGCATTCTGTTGTATCGATAATAAAATCTGATGACTGACCGGTTTAATATTTAATAATTATTAAGTGGTCAAATTGAATTCCTTGTTTGGGGGTAAAATTTGTTTATAGTTTGGTTCGCATCGGGTTTGTTGCAATTCTTGTAAACCGAAAAAAATATATATTTTAAAACTTTCACAAAGAACTGTATTTAAGCCATGTAAATATGTATATTCCTAAAATTAAAGAAGACACTCGTCAAACACATTTAAATTAAACATGTGTTGTTAATTTTATTTGGTTGTTACCCTCCGAAGAAATATGAAAACTCGCCTTTAGTTCTAAGGTTAGGCCTACCGTCCACACTATTCCGTCACGAAAAACAAACTGGAGGAATTTGAAAACGCCGTGTTTTTGTTTTCGGATGAACGGAACGGAACTTTACGAAAAAGATGGTGTCACAATAAATCACGCGAATTCCTTGTTCTCAGGCTCTCGTCGCCAACCTCGTTCCCAGGCTCTCTCTCCTCTCAAATATAGAATGACCCTCTCGTTCCTCGATTTCCGCCGCTCTCTCGAGTCCGGCCTACTAGCGCGGGCTTCTTCCCGAACAGCGGCTGGTAATCAAGCCTATCCCGTTTTAACTGGTATCTTTTAGGAGTCAAATAAAGCTCGAGCCACACCCAGACTGGTCTCCTCTAGGGGTTTAATCCAATTTTCTCGACGAGCATTCTCGACCTCTTAGCTTCATATGGTGAATGGTCTATACATTTCACAGTCAAGATAAATAGCTGTTTTCACCTCCTCCACGTTAATCGAACTTAGGGCTGCTATTTAAACCATCGGAAGAGAAAATTGAAAAGAAAGTAAAACAAACCAAAGTACAGATTATTGGTTCTGAAACCGTAACCAAGACTACAGTTGATTTTCCGGCTTTCAAAATATATCGGCTGTTGGTATTAATTGCTCCCTCTTATAAACACTTCGTGCATAAAAAAATAAGAAATCCAATTCATTGCTGACGTCTCTTTATGAAAGTTTCTTATAGCAACGAGTTCATTGCGGTCATCAACGGTAATGCAATGTCGTCAAATAAACATGTTTGGGACACGCGATTCACTAATACTCAAGTTCGTTGGAACGGTCCAGGTTCGACCCATTGTCTTTTTACTTTTAAAGAGCCTCTGTCAGGAGACTAAATGGTTACCACTTAGTTGATTAGTAACTTGAAGTTCGTAAAGGTAACTAAACTGCCATAGCACATTAAGGGCCCATTAACCGATCTTTTCGAGCCGTTGCTAAGGAAAATTTAGTCTCATATAACTTCATCATTTTTAGTTAGTTCAAAGTTATTTCATGTATTTCAACTTTTTCATGATTAGAAACACTGGTGATTACGTCATCAGGCCACGCCCATGGTCATGTGACTAATACAGAAAAAATGCAAAGGCTCCCAGGCAAATTACTTTCTCGGGATTTTTTTCATTGATTTAATACTTTAATTTAAATCCTCATTACG
>Ga0126339_10000688_pt1 | contig 19971 bp, 14 predicted proteins | sample OrbTmetagenome_2_FD_92532 | JGI IMG/M metagenome (GOLD analysis project Ga0126339, IMG submission 92532) | Coral microbial communities from Petempiche,Puerto Morelos, Mexico - Orbicella T R C metagenome | ecosystem: Host-associated > Invertebrates > Cnidaria > Coral | place: Petempiche,Puerto...
CCAGAGACAATTACAGTGACAGAGGTTATGGTGACAGTTACTATGATGACTATTATGGTGGTGGTGGTGGTAGTGGATATGGCTATGATCGCTACAGTGAAGGCCCAAGGGGTGGTCCTCCCCACGGTGGACGTGGTGCACCCAGCCGAGGTGGACGTGGCGGTGGTTTCCCAGGAAGGGGTGGCAATAGAGGGGGAAGAGGATCAGGCCCACGTGGTGGTCCTCCCCGTGGTGGAAGAGGTGGCCCTCCACCCCGTGGTGGACCCAGAGGCGGAGGTGTTGCTCCAGCAAAAAGGAAGTATGGTGCAGACTCGCATCAGGCACCTGTAGAGTACCCCGAGCCAAAGCGTAGGTTCATGGGGCAGAACCAGTCAGGTGGTTGGGGAAGCCAACCAATCGCCCAGCAGCCATTGTACGATGGTGGAGGGTACGGCAATCAAGGATCCAACCAAGAGTGGCACAGTGATGGTAATTGGCAGCAGTGGTAATCGTCGAGAAGAGAAATTTTGGCTTGTGGTTGATTTTGATTTGGCAACTTATTCTACGGCCTTTCTCTGTTTGTTTTGGCTTTAAGTTTTGAGATGACTGAATTTGGTATTAACATATATCAAGCTATTTGGCAGGCTGTTGACTTGTTAAGTTGCTGATTCAGTTTGGAAGACTCAAATGATTTTTTTAGTGTGGCACCAATCTGAAAGATCTTTTTTATATTCAAGTTTATGCGATTGGACATGAATGTCTTTTAGGAGTTTTAAAGAGCTTTTAGTTTAACGTCAATAGCTTCAACTTGCGTAGTTGCATTCAGTTACTTTTAGACAATCTGGACTGTCTGTACTGAATATGAGTTCCAGCTTTTTATTACTCAGAAAACTTCATGGCAGTTAGTTTTTAAGTTAAGTGAAACAATTAACTAGTGTAAGCTAGAAATGTCATTTTGGCAGTAACTATACATGTTAATGTGGTTTGGTATCAAAAGACGACCAAGCAATTTTGGCTTGCAAAGTCAGTTGAATCAAATCAACTTGCAGAACTAAAACTGCTAATAAAGTAAATTCAACAAAATTGCCCAGCAAGAAAAAGCTGGCTAAAATCCAACTCTGAACTTGTGTCTGGTTTCCCAGTGTGCAAAATATTTCCCTGAAAATTCACCCAAAATCAAGAAAACCTAAAATCCCTAAATTAAAGAAAAAAGAAAGAAAAGGTGAAGAAGCATTCATTTGCTGAGTGGTGGAGGTAAGTATTGAGGCTATGGTGGTCTCTTATTTATTTTATATTTTATGTTATCCTTCCCGTATGCAGGTTCCCACTGATTTCATTGTAAGTGCAGATTTTTAGAAAACATTCTGATAAAACCCCACTCTGGCAATTTCAGAGTTGCCTTTTTCTTCTACTTCAAAACGAGTGCCGGTGCTATCTTTTCATATTGCAGCAACTTTTATTTGCACGTTGATTGTCTAGCAAATCACACTGATCTACAAAATGATGGCTTCAATATTATCCAAAATGCCGCAAAGTCTAAACTCTGAGAATGTGTTTAAATTGGGTTGAACGTACTGTTACTGCTCAAAACTGCATTTTCATTGGCCTTAAGCTTTTGTATCGAAGCCTAGTTTAGCCTTACTACGATTTTTTTTAAGACTACAATTCCAAATGCCTTTCTTACGTCTTGCGAACTAATGTGGTTACCATGGTGACTTAAATATATTCTCTGATTACTATACAAACCTCAAAGTCCCTAAGATCTAATGATATTCTAAGAAGCGGAAAAGGGGCAGTGCATAATACTAACCCTCCACTACTGAGGTAAAACGTGAACAAGTCAAATAAGATAACGGACTGGGTTTGAATGGGCTTGCTGTTTTTTTGAGTGCTCAACATTAGTCTTTTGTATTGAATGGTCACATTTCACTGCTTATAACAAATTACGGGCGTTGCTCTGCTACAAATTGAAAAGAACATCTTAAGTTTAGTAAACCTTACTAATGAACATTACTGGTCCTTTTATTTCTTTCAATTCTCTTCTTTGGGCCTGATAAAAGCTCAGAGTATTAAATGAGGTCATTGTAATTACAAGGTAGCCGGACGAAAATCATAAATTAGTGTTAACACAGAGGCGCTGCGTGGGAAGGAAAATTCTAAGCGCCTGCGATAAATTCACGTAAAACATTTGGCGGTTCTGTTGCTCTGCTGTTCCGTTGAAAAGCAAACCAAACGGACATCATTGCCAGCTGTGTTGAAAATTGTTTGGGTTTTCCGATTATTTTCCTCTTCCAATGCAACATGAATGTATCTGACGGTTGAATATTCGATTAAAACTTCCTCGAAGGGGCAACCCAGAGCATTCTTTGCTGTGCGAGGAACTCCCTTAGCGCGGTATGTGCGTACAGGGACACGGTGAACAGTTGTACATGTAGTAGTGACCCTGGACTATTGCTTTAATAACTTGGTAGCGCGACAGCGCTTTTATGATCGAGCTTCGAAATGAATTCTCGTTTTATAGTTAAAGAAAAAATTTGGCCTCAAACGGTGAAGATGAGTAGATCTACAGCATTGATTAGAGATACTTTGATAACGGTGCTCCTTTAGCAGTATTGCATTTACACGATGTTGCGTGACGTAACTCCCCTCGGAAAGCGTTACATGGCAGCTCGTTTGAAACGGATAACGTGACTATGAACACACCCACTCAAGTCAAGGGTCACATAGCCTGCGGTGTCACGAAATCCTCGATATACGTAGACGGTAGACTGGAGACTGACTAACGCAGGCTAGTGTGGTTGGGTTTGGCTACAGGGCTTCAATTTGTTACTGCGCGTTACCCGAAGTACGTGTATACCAACATAATTTGTCATAGCGTGACATTTCTTGCATTTAGAGGTGATTAAAAAAAAACAAACAAAGACGAAGACAAAACAGAAAACAAACAAACAAACAGATCAGACGTCGATAACAATAAACAGAGAATCTTATTCGAGATTCTTTATGAAGGTTTTTGAAGTGGAAAAGTTTGGGTGAGGGAAATATGCGATCTATTTTCCATTTTATTCGAATAGTCTTTGAATGGCAGTATAAAATAATGTTGGAACTAATTCAGGGTGTGTCACTTTCGCCGTCTGAAATTAGTCTCCGAGGGTCTTGCGTTTTTCGTGGTGCAGGACATAAGAAATGAGCGGGAGGGAGGGCGGAAACCGGAAGAAAATGCACAAGGAGGCAGTTCCATCTGGGAAGAAGAGGGTGCCTGTAGTAAAAAGATTGGGGGAGGGGGGGGGGGGGTGGGCAGGCAGTTGAGATCCCCTCATCTAAACATTGTTTATCTTCATGGTAGATGATTTTGCTGTGTTCGAGTTGAACGTCGGTTGTCCATGTTCGTTCTTTTCTGACTGGGGTCTATAATGAAAGGACGAGTCATTGTTTAAACATTGGTGATCTTTTCTTATCAACAGGGAAACGAAACGTCCGAAGAAAAAAATGGGACGTGTTTATCCACAGCGATGCTCGTTTCTTCACACCAGATTTGCGCGGCAAACCCACGTCTTCGATGTGAAACCCTCTCTTGCCTTGTACGTCAAATTTGTCCTGAAGAACTTGAGTGAGTAGATGATTATGTTCGTTTGTAATTTCTGCATTAACGTCAATAAAGTGTTGAAAAGGAAAAAATTGCGATTTTCGATTATTGTTTTACATGTCCCGCCCTGTTCTTTTCAAATCATCTACGGAAAGGGAGGGTCAGGGGCAACTTCTAGGTGTTGCGATCAGTTGCGATCAGTGGTGATCAATGGTGGCCAGTGGCGTAAAAGGAGATATTAAAAAGATTGAAGAGACAATAAGCAAGGTAATATCTACCCCAAAACACACCAGCCTTCTCACGGGAGGATGGGTACTCTTGAATGTTCTCCTAGCCTACGAACAGGCTCCCGGCGAGGACGGAAAGAAATTTCGGTCAGCGCGAAACAGAAGAATTCGGAGAACAAAGCGATCGGCGGGTTCGTAGGCTAGTGTTCCCCTCAAAAGATTCTCGTTTCCTTTCGGTTCAAAACCCGTTTCTTCCTTTCTGTTCTTGCCAGAAATCCGCAGGGGCGAGGAAATCGTCACGCAATGTTATTGGAAAGGATCACTCCACGACGTTTCTCGAATAAAGTTGCATTTGCCTTTGCCAGAAAAAAGTTTTAAATGCGACGGTCCCCACTGAAATGCGCCGCTCAAATCGTTTGTTGTGAAGATGATGCACAACTGAGCAATCAATATTTTGACACTACAGTCGAACCTGTAAGCGGCCAACCCTTGTTAAGCGGCCAGTTATCAAGTCCCGAAATTTTTGTCAGTGAAGTACTGTAAGTAAAACCCGTATTAACCGGCCACCTCTATTAAGCGTCCGCAGCCACCTTCTGTTCCTCCCGATGAGGGTTTTTCTATTGTTTTTACCCCCTAGACGATGGCATAAGAGTCCGAAATAGAAGGTGACGAGTGATAAGAACATTTGAACACACGTTTATCGTGATTGTCTTGAGGTGAGTCCATGTTCACTAAGAGATTAACCCGTTATACACCAACCTTAACAGCAATCGCTAACGTTAACGCGTGGGAAAATGTCGAGCAATGTTTGAGAGAGTTATGGTGGCTATTCTCATGTATTTCTTTTCCTTCTACCCGGTTTGCCCCCTTGCCACCATCACGGCTATAAGAGACTGGGGACTAGTATAAATCGTGGCAGGGAGGCCTGGGTAGGACTCGCAAGATAAAAATGGCGGGTAATTTGCTGCCTCGGCGAAGGAAAAGAAAAACATGATGGAGTTCGACTACAACGTAAGCGATTTAGAAGATCTCTCAGAGTGGCCTGATAGCCTGGATTTCGATGAATTCTGCGATTCAAATGAGACCCGCGAGGAGCCATTGGCTAAGCGACAAAAAACTACCATCGACTTTGATGACCATGATCGGCTGCAAACACAAGTGGCGGGTAGGTTTTAATCTAAAGATTTGTTACCGATGCAAAAATCATAGATCATTGATTCTATCGGAAAGGTTTCTATATAGCCCCAAATGTGCATAGAATTTCTATAAGCTAACTACTCTTTAGAAACAAATGGCAACCATGAATAGAAGGAGACCCCGGGGTGGTATTCGCCCGGCGCATCCAGTCGAACAAAATCCAACCAAAATTCAATCGAACCCAGTCGAACACCAATCGCTCGACTGAATTCGGCAATCGAACAAAATCGAACATCTATTTTGCTGTGAGTTCGATTATCGAACTAATCGAACAAAATCGAATGCAATCGAACTCAATCCGATTCGATTTTGTTCGGAAACCATTTCTTGATAAGATCACACAGGAGTAATCATAATCAACCTTTATTAAATGGGATTAATAGAAAAATATCACTTCGGGCTCTTGAGGCTCTCAACATTTCTTTTCGGGTTCACTGAAAACTAGCAGTAATGCGACCTTCAATAGAAATTTCCCCTGACCATGTGGCTATTATGGGGTATTATGCAGATGTGACAATCGTCCTATCAAATTGGTAACAGGATTCACGGGAATTAGGGAGATGGTTCACCGTACAAAATTTCCACAAAATATACACTTGTTTGATAATAGGGTAATATTTAGGCATTTTTTTTCATTACTTCGTTTTTCGTCAGTGTTAATGTTTAAACATAAAAATCAAACAAACAGGAGTTTGGTAATTGCACGTTTGATTGAGTACGACTGTCGACCATTTGGTAATCAAATGTTCAATTTTGTTTGATTGTCAACCGTTTGGCAATCAAGCATTCACTTTCGTTCGATCGACCAAATTTTAGTGTGAGTTTGATTATGTTCAATCGCTGAATCCAATCAAATGATTGGTGTTCCATTGGGTTCAATTACTGAATGTTCGCTTAGATATGTCGGGTACTTGCCAAGGCTTTTGGTAAGGGTGTGTGGCCTGAGCCTTGAAACCTGTACCCTATTTCACACCAAAATCTGTGATTTTCCATACACTCTTTCAGAACTGAAGCAAAAATTGATACCACAATTTCAAACCTCTAAAATTGGTTCATGGCTCCAATATGTGACTGCAGCTAACCAGGAGTGGCTTCTATTCTTGTAAACATCTGAGAAGGGCTACAAATTTACAGGCCAAAATGGTCAAAATCTATGCCCATTTTCAGACCAAAGTTACTACAGTACTTTATTTTTTTCTGTCTTCACCCCAAAGGCTCAGTGATTAGAAAACCAGCAGAGTTCAATTGCAGTGGTCATCTCTCCCCTGGCAGAATTAAGGAGGCACTGTGCCAAAATGGTTACTTAGCAACTGGGGTCTTTAACGCGTGAGTACTTTGTTGAATAGCTGTCAGACTTCCATTCTGAAAGAACATGATTATTTCAGATGGCTGGTGATTTAAACATTAGACTTTCTCAAAGTCATTTGTGGTTGTAGGGGTGGTGAAAATTATGATAAAATCTGAGACTTGCTGAGATGCTGAGACCCTTGTTTGAAAGTGCAAGACTGAAATACAAATGATGTTCAGAGACAAACGACACATGGAAAAGCTTCAGAGCTTCCCAGGAGATTTAAAGATTGGATGGAAAGCTTCTGAGACACAAGGTTTTTTATGTATCATCCACCACCCCTGGCTGTAATCTCCCTATTCCTCACATTTTTTCGCACCCAGGTTGTAATTGTTGCAGACGTTTTCCTTGTTCCTAGCTTAGCTTTCACAGGTCAACTTGTTGGCAATTGTATTGAAATGAATGGCAGTCTATTTCTAGGGGTAGAGAAGATGGTTGCTAAAGTTGAAAGAGTTGAGGCATTTTTTCATAGAACATTTGAATGTCATTTCCAGGAGAGACTTTGTAGGGGGCTAGTTCTAATGAGGGAAAGAGTTTGGCCTCAGTGCCAGTACTCTCCCATGTAAACAGACTGTGATGCTCTTCAGTCTGTGAGTCTTGAAACTTGAGCTTTAGACTTAGTAACATGATTACTGGATGTATAAACCTGACTTAGAAACCATCTGATGTAAAAAGTGAGTCTAGATTTAAAAATTTCCCTCACTAAATTTTCCTTACACTATTTACACTATTGCTCAACCCATAATTCTATAACAGAAAACACATACTGTAACAGTCCCTCTGTCCACCTGGGAGTAAGGATGGGTACTGACAATCTGTTACGGTAACCTGATGAAATGCTGGGTGTTATTTACAATGGGCTAGAATATCATGAATGCAGTTGGATTGGATTGGGTTGGAGTTAGCAGTGGTTTTGCTTGTTCATATGACAGAAACCAGTGTTAAGGGAGCTATGTCAAGATATTTTGAGTTGTATATTTTTTCCTGATGTACAATGTCAATTAAAAACAACAAAAAGGTAATAACCAGAAAATAAATAAGGATGGTTAAGAAAAAGAAAGAGTAAGAGGAGTTATTGACAAACTTGATCAAAATTAGCCAGTTTCTTAAAGATGCACTGTCTGTGACATGGCCCCTTTAAATACCGCCAGTGCTGAATTACTTGGCACATCTAATCCTGACTATTGGAATAGAACTGGCTGTGATCATTGCAGTCTTAAACTTCTCTTATTGTTGAAGGATTCTGCACCAGGAAAATCCATTCCCAGAGATTTTCAGTGACAGGGTGATCCAGTTATTTGGAGCAAATTTTGTAGCAGGCAATGCTCTCCCACATAAGATGGAAACATTATTCTTCATGCTCAGGTGACTATTAAAATACTATGAATGTTGTTCAACTCAGTTGGGAACTCATTGAAGTTTGTAAGTAGTTATCATATGACAAAGTGAAGATCAGAACTTAAATAAATTATATTATATCATAATATCACCATGGTATCACTGCTTTTTATCAATCCACTGAGACCACTCACAGATTCAATATTCAAAATTGACCAATCTTAATTTTTTTTGGTAGTCCAATAAAGACAGAACCAAGTTTCTACTGTTATTCTATCATTGAGTTGCATATCATATAAATCAAGTTTGCTTGGGATTGTATTGGGATAATAGCCAAAGTCAATCATTGATCTTTCATTGATCTATTCATTCTTGTACTTTTAGGCAGCAAGTTTTTAAGCTGGAAAACGATGGAAGCATTACGTCTTTGACTGGTAAAGTTTGAAACAGTTTGAAAAGAAACTATTAGAGGAGAAAAATAAAGAAATGGAAGCATTAGAGAGAAGCATTAGTATTAATTCTGGGTGTTAAACTTCTTAAATCACTTCTTTACAGCTTGTCCTCTGTAATTAATTAGGATGGGAAAAGTTTTAGTTGGTTCAGTGAAAGTTGGAACTTAATTTTGAATTTGAATGTCTGTAGCAATGCTTTGTAAAATATGCTTGAATGAGAATTTTTATGCTTTTGAAGATCATTTCAATATTATTGAAGCGTAATTTGATGTAGCCATAGCCTCCACCCAGTTTTTAAATGGTTTAGCGGCAAACTTAATTCTGGTGGTGACACTGTGATGAGCTAACATCCCAGCCAGGGAAGAGTAGAAATACTCTTTGGTCACTTCTTGCAACAGAAACTGGAGATGAGTGCCAGCCTGATGGACCACAAGATACAAATGCAGACTTTACCCCCAGCATAATAACCCCCTCTGCTAGCTATGATTTAATTAATTGATTGTTATAGCACACTAAACATGTCCTCTCTGGGTGATTCTGTCGTTAGATGATGTGCACAAACGCTGTGTTGAGCTCCGAAGAAAGTGCAGTAAATTTTTTGCCTTTCTCCTCCATGTTACTCACAGGTAAGTCAAGATCACTCACTTTTTACCCCTCTTAGACCAGGCTCACTTCTACCACTGCCTGTAGAGAGAAATTTGACATTGATCATGGTCGTGGAATTTTGTTTGAAATTACTAGTAGTTACGATATCGGAAGTAAAATGCTGCCATATTGTTTACCTGTTCGCCAGTTTCATAAAATACTTGATCGTGTGTCGAATTGATTTTCTACCATAAGAAATCTCTTGAAATGATACTCATGGCCTCTACAGTGACTAGGATGTGAAAGAGCGTAGAAGCTTTCTTTTCTTGCACAGAAAATTAAAACTAATTACTTAAATCCTTATTTTCTTTCACACTAGCCATCTCACCACAGTTCAAGATTGGCACCAAAGTAACGCGCACCTTCATGAATTATTTCTTCTGCCGTCAAGACTAACTAAACAGCTGGAAGATTTGTCTTTGTTTCTTGGGCGACTGTCCTCTCCTCCCTCGTCATCCTTCACAAGGACAAACCAAGTGCCTTCAATTGCTGCTGTACGTTTGACCGCAGGAGGACACTTATTCCATCTCCATTTAGAGCTAAACTGGGCCGCTATTCAAACTCTGTGCTTGATAATGGAAAGGCAAGGTATGTGACCAAGAGAACAGCCGACCGCACTTTTACTTCACTAAGCTGTGCAATACGTAGATGTTCTAGTGTTTCTACTTTTCGTTAGGAGCCCCGCCGAAAGGCAGGGCGACGAAAAATTAGTCTATAGACTCATTCAGTTGTTCTCCTCCACGGAAATCTTTAGTAAAAGGCGAAAGATTTATGCGTGTTGAAGGAAAACCAGAGTTACTATATTTTGGTAGAAGAAACGTTTAAATGCGGCTGTGCTGATTCTTCCATGTGGTTTGCATGTGGCAGATCCATGTGGCATTAGTTGCTAATGCGCACGCGTACTATACGGTTTGTTTAAAAAGAATTGTTTGGACTTGAATTTGATTCAACAGGAAAAAAAAAATGCGGTGTTTTGAGAAGCCAGTTTCAACTTGATCAGTAAGCGCGATTTTAGTTTTTGGTCGAAACTGGGGGAGAAATTTGTCCTCTTATCCGCCGTACGCTTCGATTTATGCTCTCGTGCTATTGTTTTACGGTTCGCTGATCATTGACTCGCAATTATTATAATTATACTGACAATACAAAAGTTTTGCTATAAAATTACCATACACAGAACTAGAACACGTGGACTGAAAACGCTGTTCAAAAAACGGCCACCTTCTCAAAGTCCTTCGCGGTCGTAGCCAGTCAAGCCTGGGTTCCTCTCCCTTGCGCTCGACACTTGGGTCTTCGTGGTCATTTTTTGTTGTTGTAAGCTCGGCTTTCAAAGCTCGAGTTGTGAGTAAATCTAGTAATCTATGGCGTGTTCTGAATTGACTTACTAAGTGATTTTACTTCGTCGTGTTTGTAAAACACCTCGACAAAACAGCGTTACGAGATCAAATCTTATTCCCTGAAGTTCTCAGCAGCTTCAGGGTCATAATTCTCCCTACTGATTTATAGACGTTTTCTGCGATTCTTCGACAAAAAAGTGGTGCGAGATCAAATCTTATTCCTTAGAGTTCTGAGAAGCATCCGAGTCAAAATTCTCCCTACTGGTTTATAGAAGTTTTCTGTGATTCTCTCGTCTCCTCTACCAACTATAGTTTGGAGAACTTGATTTCAACTGAAGTCGCTCTATTATGAGATGGTCTGCCTTTCATTATCTCTTTCTTTCAATGAAAAGATAGCTAAGCAATTAATCAAAACTTGCAATTTAATTTGTCAAAATAGGAAAGCTCTTAACTACAAAAGCGTCTTTACAGTAGCAGCTTCATGGAGGAAATGCAAGCCAAGTGCGGGTGGCGTTATCTTTGTGCTCTACACTTAGCAAAGCTCTAAATATAGGCTGCGGAAATTTGTGGTGGCGGGATCTTGGTAGTGTCGTGTTAGTCATGTCTGGAGTTACAGGCTCACTTCAGTACTTTTCTATTGAATTTTTATCTTTGTGATAGCTTTTCTCACTTCTGTCTCACCAGTATAGTAGTATTGGTTCAGGGACTTAACTATTACAACTGGTTAACGACACCATCCTCGACCTGAACTGAAAAGTCAGTCTTTTATTTCTTTCTCTAATTATTTTGGTTAATCTTCTTATTAACTACATACGATCTAGTCAGCGTAGTAAATTTATTAACGAACAAAAGGTAGTTTTTAGGAACGCGAAACGTCCATGTTCTCCTTTTAATTCTGCGTAATGAACCTAATGGCTGAAGTACATTTCTGCCTTTTAATACATACCATGAAATGTCTTCTTTACAAAGATCAGAAACTGTGCCGCAAAACTGACCTTTATGTCTTCAGTCTTTGTTAGAAATTATAAAATTTAGAACGTGAATACAAAATGTTCTTTACTTAAAGCAAAACTGTCTCAGTTCTCTCTCCAACGATCGTGTTTGCAGACTACATATGCGGTTTGTCACGCTAGAGTGAAAGTATTGCATGACAAGTAACGCGTTGTGTCAAGTTAGAGTTTGACAATTGCGTGACAAGTAAACCTCGACTGTCTGCAGGCTCACGGCAGTCTCGCGGGAGTTCTTCGATGCGAGATGCGCGAAAAGCAGCGATCATGAACGATCAATACTAAATCACCGAAATGAAAACGTTTCTGTTGCGTGTGATGCCACTTTATCTGACTGATACTTCATTAAGATAAAAGCAGTGAAAAAGTAGTTCTTCCCAGTGCGGGTTGTGGAGTCCACGATGAATCACAAATGTTCCAGCACTGAGGCAGTCGTTTAGTCCACTGACTCGCCAGATGGTCGCATCTTTCCCGTGAGAACATTTGTTCCACCACACTCTCTTGCTACGCGATGGCCAGCCTCTTCCGATCACGCTCCAATGAAGGCACACGATGGCGTTTGTAGGCGGCGCCTCAGAGCCCACGCCTAACACGTGTCCGACACAGAAGTATCCTGGAGGAGGCACTGGTCGCCATATGGCTGCCTCTGTGTCGTTGGCATGTGACCTCCACAACTCCTGGTAGTTAACTGGGTGTCTTAATAGACCCTTTCCTCCCATCTCTTTTACCACTAGCATGGGAGCCGCCTCACTAGCTCGGCTGAAACCTCGTTCCGCATAATGCCCCAGAGGCGCGTAACCGATAGGGGCTCGAGGGAGGTACACGCTAAGGAGCTTGGAAGTCCTGCATTCTTGGCCTTTGTAGATAAGCGCCAAGTCGTCTTTGGTGAGCTTTTTGATCGACAGCGAAGCGTTTTGAGGAGCTGGAACAACCTCGGGCAGCAGGGACCAGAACTGGGATATACGAGGCGCCGCTTTTGAGTCGCTACTAAAGAACATTCCCAAGTTCAAATAGTGATAGCTGGAAGCCACGGACCAAAGGCTTGCCATCCGGGATTCTTCAATCCACACTCGTCGACCAGGGATTCCTGGTATGGCTGAGCTTTTGTGCACTACACACACGTTATCGTAGGACGGCGGCTCATAACTGGTTGTTGCCACGTGACCCAATGCAACGTAGTCTTCGCTAGGAACTTTGGGTCTCCAAAATGCCAAGATGTCGTTGTGACCGGAAGCCGACCCAGTGCTTCCCTCGCTTGTCTCAGGTCCTTCATCATCGCTATATCCGTTTCCACTTCCGGGACCTTCGCTGCTCCACACTTGGGCAAACCCCTCGGCTTCCGCGACGACCGTAGAGTTTTGTTGCATCAGAATGCACAACATGACTCCGTGGTTTGGTTTTTTAATGTCCCCCTCCTGTGCGTAGTCCCCAAGTATGCAAAATCCGGGGGGACAGTGAGGTCTATAGATGGTGAGTCCCGGACCACCAGTGTCGGTGTATATCTTGGTTGCTATGGAGACGATCATCATGGCAATGCCAGTGCCTGCCATCTTGTCTGGAACAAAAACAGAAAAAGTAGCGAGGTTGGCGATCTATCGGACTGCCTTACAAGAGTGTTAAAATATATTTTCTCCTTACAGCATCAGTATATTGTCAAACAGACCGATGATGAGAAATTAAGAACATAAACATCAGCTTCTTACATATTACTCAAAACTAGCATTAAAATAAGTGAACGGTAATCTATAAATATAACGGACATTTCAATCTTAGGAGTGAAAAAAAGATTGTCATCGCAGTTTTCTTTATTGTGAAAACATGCGCGTATTTGTGCAAGGTCAAAATTCGACCGTTTCCTGTACTACTACGTGCTGAAATTCCAGTCTATTTTTGCTGTTTACGAATTTCAATCTCACACGCCTGGGCGCGACAGGGTTTGAGATATTTTGCCATTTCATACTATATTCTGTGAAGTCCGAATGTTTCAAGTGAACAGTTGTAATAATTTGTCCTTCTCTAGTTCTGTTATTTTCACATCTTTATAGGTGGTCCACTGGCGCAATATGTTATGTATCATTCACCCCATGAAATCAGTTATTTACTGATTTATTTTCACACTGGGTTCGTTATGCAAGTCTGTAAAGTTGCCAAATTTTTACGAGATGACGTATGTCACTGTTTTTTTTCTGGTCAAAAAGGGCACAGATTGTTTGCTCACATGGCGTGCTCTTGACTGGCTCAGACAACAAAGGCCAGCTCTTATTGGTTGTGGGAATGTCAGCGAACGTTAGCAAGTTAGTTGTACTTTTAGCAGGTTATATGTTTGGCAGGTTTTGTGAGATAAAAAACGCACCCGTGACCCACAACGTTGTTTTCAATTTTGTGCTATTTCTTGAGAGTAGAACGAGTCAGGGCCCCAGAAGATTTTCTTGTTTGCTCCTACGCGTTTCATCTACGATTCTACCAATTTTTTTTTCCGATTTTGTCAAGAGTGAGTTTCAAAACTACCTCGTCGTAGCTAACACGTGTTCTATGGTGTCGATAGCAGACCATTTGTAGTCTTTCAACCAGTTTAGATCGTAGTTGGATAAAAGTTAAGTGTCGATTGATGCCAAGGACCTCAAGTAATTAACTGACGGTGGCATTGCACAGAGCCAGGAGAAAAAAAATCACACATGAAAGCACCTTCAAGTCTAGCAGATATTCCATGGCATGTTTGGTTGTTTTGATGCCATGCCAGCACCATGCCAGCGCGATTAGACAACCGCTAAGCGTTCTACTGCCGTCAATAGAGCTTTTGTTGTGTGTGCTTTCTTTATAGTTATTTGCTTACACTAAATTCTCCGCGTTTTTTAGGCATATGAAGATTTTATTCCAGACTTGTGAAACGAGAAAATTCTGCGAATGTTTTGCATTTGCCCTTAAGCATGGCATGCATGAATTTTTCCTTATTTTTGTTTGAAAACCATTTTTTTAAATATTTATCTTTCGATTTTACTACATTGCAAAAATGTTTTGACATGCTAATGCTGGTCACAATGCTTGGAGTGAACTAAACAGAGGTTCACAAAAATTGTTAACTCCAAACTTTAACTGATGAAACTCCTGACTTAAATAACAAAAAAAAGTCAATCTTACATCTCATAGGCATCTTAATTTCCACCCCAATCTCTTCGATAAAGGCCAATCTATGAAAAAATCATTTGTATCTTTGTTGTGTTTGTTTTGCGTTTCCTTACTCAAACAAACCAATAAGCTATGGAGCAAGTTTTGGCTTTATCAGTGTCAAATGTCTGTGGGAAACCTGATTCAACTGAACTGCTAAAAGAAATGTTTGGCTTACGACTGCACTAGTTACACAAACTTGGATCGGGACCTTTCTGTAGATCACCTACGGGTGAGAAAGCTTCCCGTTAAAATATCATTATTAACTTGTTCAACCAGTTTGTCTCACTATTCTATCATGTTCACAAATAAATCCAAACACACGAAGATCGTGTGTTGAGCGTGGAGTGCAAAGGAATTTTGGAGAGCTTTATTTTCAGACCGGATTTTGTAAGAGGTTTACTCGACGGAAATTGCGTTTTTCTTTGTCTGCTTCAATTAAACACGACAGACTATTTTAGAACTGGTATTTTAGAAAAGCTGTGCAATAATAGGCAATAAGTAGACTCTATTTTGAGATTTTTAGGATTTTGAACTGTTTCAAGTCCCTAAAGAAATCCATTTAACTAGTGTTCTACGATAGAATTCCAGGTTTGAGGATTTAAGAATGAACACAAACCCTGCATGTGACGTTCTCTCCAGTGGAAGAATGTTGGGAGGGGGGTGGGGGGGCGAAGACGACGAAAATTCCTAAACTGATTCCTAAATAATATGCTGACAGCTACACGCCCCTGCAACGTGAAGTAGTTGACTTTAATTAGCTTGCTTAATAGAGCAGAATTTGGGGCTAAAGATGCAACTTGTGATATGAAATCAGAGTTGTGAGGCGTTCGTCACAAATCACCGTAAAATTTCTGGGAGTTCTCCCCCCTCCCCCCACCCCCCCCGCCAACTCTTTCATCGTTGTGCTGTGGTATGACCTTATGTTGCTTTGTAGTTCGGCTCGCTGGCAAGAATCGATCCTCCCCGGTGAATTTTGTGTGTACTTTTTAAGACTCTAATTTATCATATATCGAAGATTAAACAACTGCTAAAACCCTCATCGGTTCGTGGTTTTGGTCTTACGAAGTATCGAGCAAACCTCGATGTAAATACCTCACATTTCTCTGTGAATTACAGAATAACATTCCAGAATGCTGTTTCATCCACGACTTATGCTTGCAAGACGACATTAACCGATTTTTTTCTCCTGAAAAGGATTGAATAACGGGTTTAACGGCCCATTTCTGAGAGCTGGTTTGATAATTCGGTTAGTAAAGGGTATATTTTACTTCCAAAATATGGAGGCTTCTTATCTTTGAACTCGGAAATACCCAGTGAGTCGAATGTCTTAATCGAGACACGAAAACTGTTCGAACTTGTCTGAAAGCGATTTTCCGTTAATATACACCTGTTTAACTAGAATATTTCGATCAATAAAGTGTGGATGCGGAATAACTCACCTAGATTGGAGCTTTCTTTGAAGTCAATCCCTTCAGATGCGAACGTTTCGTTGTTCCTTGCAAGTATGTGTACCTTTAATATCTACCAGGTACTTGGCTGTGTTTATATCTGCTTGGGGGCGGAAATTAACCGAATATCCTATTGAAGATAACCTCGAGACCTAAGGCTGAGCAATCGGATACAACTGATCTGATAAACGGCTTAGTGTCTTTGTTTGCCAGTGAAGGAATCTCGAAAACGCGCCGGGGTGTGACTGCGCGCGTTAGAAACCATTTCGTCCAAATTGCGGTGTTGATGGGTTTTACATTTGCCAAGACTTGACTCTCCTTTCTGGGTGCGCAGAGCGGAAGCCGCGAATCCTTTTGGCGGAGAATTAAACTTAAAGCTCCCTTTTGATGAAAAAGTATAACTGAATGGACGGAAAGGTACGCTAATGGCGGAGGCATCACTCTCATCTTTGTTGCTTTCCTTTGCTGACCTTTTTTCTTTGTTAGCACTTTCTTTCCAACTTGCTACTTATGTAGAACGCTCTGAAATCTCCACAAATGTTCACTTTAATAGTTTCTCTGTTGTAAATGTAAGACGAGGCTTGTTAATTGAAGCATGATGCTCAATGTTGCGGCTCGTCTGGGCAGTAACCTCTTAGAATGACATAGAATCCTGGCAAGAAACTCCTTTCTATTAGGTCTCAGTTCACAAGACGTGACTGCAGCAAAAGTTAATTCTATCGGTGAAGTTGTGCGAAGCTTTCTCACAATGCTTGTTGTCAGTAAATTAAATATCTGTATCATTTAGAGTAGTTGATTTATTGGATCGCTAAACACTCATTCATCTCTGTAGTGAGAGATACCAAAAAAACTTGCAATATGTACTTTTTTATCTCTGCCTCTCTTCCAGCTGCTTTTTATCAACTCTTAATTAATTCAAGTGTGCAAACAGCGTGCTCTTTGGCCTACATCTCATTCCCTTCGTATTCATTAATTAGACCATTACAATCTGAGCGTGAGTGATGAAAAGTTGTTTTTAGATCGCAAAAATACACTGCGAGAAACATTCACCTTTCGTTGCATGCATCGCTCCCTTGCAAACCGCTGATTCTTGTTTTATGTCAGTTTGGGTAGGCCGAGGCATTTTATCGGCATTCAATTTTCAGCGCATGCACATTAGTACACATTCTCCGCTAGCAATCGCCCTATAGAAATCTCATGAAGCTTACATATTTGAAAGTGTCAGGTCGCTCACGTATTGGACGCCATTTTAAAGGCGTTTGAGTATGTTAAAGTTTACTTATCGAATGACTTTTCTTCTTCAGTATCTCGTAATCCATCATTGAAATTGATATGGTTTATCGCAATATCTCTTAATTTCATTGAGGATGAAATTTAAATTTAATCGATTTTCCTCTCTTCACAGATACCAATACGTTGTAACATCAGAAATTTCGAGTTCCATTTTTTTAAAGATTGGTAATATGTAATACAAAGTGTGAAACGTTAGCTATTGGTGTACCGCTGGTTTTCCTGTGGTTTTCTGGAAGCAATTACTGAATTTCCTTGTCTTTCAGGATCTCCTGAGAAGATTAGGGAAATACAACAACTATAATGTGCCATTAACCACGCCTTCGAGATTACGAGATTCCGTCAATTCAGATCTAGAATACCTTACAATGCTTATCATCTGTAAAAGGAAGGAAGCGTCACTCTGCCTTGAATCGTAAGAAATAAACGCTGGCTTTTGCCATTTTAAGATAATTTTCAACACACACTAATCACTTAATTGAAATAGTTGTACAAAAAATTCTCCGACGCCGGGCGCCTTTGTTATATGTTAATTTGTTATTGTTATCTCGATTGCCTTTTAATATAATCTAAGATAGCGACCTGCAGCGACTGAAAACCGCAACTAACACGGTAGCAATTAAGCGTCTTCTTCCTCAAACTGAGAACAAATTAGCGATGGCTCCCGTTTTTCACCCACGAAAATACGCGTAAACAGGCGCAACGTATCCCCCCGTATGTGATGCTTGTACGTGTTTGGTACACTGCTTCAGGAGTTCGGTGATATCAAAGTAAACAGTTTCCAAAATTAAAACCGGATGTTCAGGCCTTTAAGAACGCTCTAGGCTTTCAAGGTTATTTTCTAAGCACACTTACGAGAAGAGATCTTAGAAGTTTGGTTTAATTGAGAATCCATATGGCTGTGTCTTGCACGGAAATTTTTCCATCCATCCTGTTTACCTGTTTCGTAACAAAGATAGTTACTTCTAAACTGTTTCTTTTGCAGAGCTGCTCACTCGTGTATTGTTGTGCAAGTTTCATTTGTTCATGTTGCCTTGCTTCGGAACAAGAATCAATATTTTTACAATAGCAACCCAAGCGGAGCAGAGTTTCGATATGTTTCATGAAGTTCGATATGTTACCAAACTGGAGACACTTATTTAGTCCGAAGGGATGCTTTAACTTGAACTATTTATCTACTTCTCTATGGTACATACTACCTTATCCTAACTAAGATTTCTTTATTTTGGTTTGTCTTTCAAGTACAACTTGGCTGATTGTCGTATTTTTAAGTCAGTGTTTATAGTTTTTCGCCGTTCATTTTCTTTGCCAATTCGCCGTTTCTTATGCCAGGTTTTGCTTCTAAAGCCGTTGCTACTGATAAGTCATAGAATCTACGAGTTGTTAATTCACTTAACATAAGTCTTGCAATTTACCTCGCATTCATACCACTTCTGAAAGTTTGATTACGAGAGGGGAAACAGTAGCGGCTTGCTCAGTAATATTAATTCTTCAAAAACCTTTCTGCTTAAACATCAAGGGAATCGATGACTTCTAGCAAACACGTATGTATATAGTAACCCCTTCTTATGAAAACAATGGAAACAAAGTTTAGTGTTACTTTAAAATTTCAGACACGTGAGCTTGTAGTGCAAGTTAAATGGGTAGATAAAGTAAATCATAATGCTATCGCTCACAACATGTGCTTGTGTCGCTACCCCGTTGATTTAGCGGTACATGGCGGCACATACTTTGAGATTGATATAACGAATTACGTGATCGTGTAATTCCAAGGGCTTTTATCTTTTATCCGATAAGAGGTCAATGACTGTAGGCAAAGATCGTTCAAATTCTATAATTCAAATCATATTTCGTTGTAAACACCCTCACGCCGGGGCGGTTCAACTGAGCTGCGTGAGTTTTATATCTCCGTCTCGATCCAGGTATATGTGGAATGTTTTGTGTGCGTTGAGATAATTTTAGAGAGTAACTTGTGGAATTTGGTCAATTTTGAAAGAAGACTCCTACAGGTTTAAAATGTTGCTGCGATTTACTACGAAGCTGCAATGCATATTATATGGAAAGTCTAATTAGAAAGCCTTTTTTTAGTGCCAGAAAGTCTTGTCTGAACGGCGGCGAGAGCTCGGAGCTTCCGAGCCCGCTTTCTTTCTGTATTGGGCAGTGGGATTGACACTTAACATTGTAAGTTCTCTAGACTGAGTTGATTTTTTTTCACACAGCTTAAAATCTGTCACCAAATTTCAAATTCAATTTTATCGTAAACAAGTACTTTTTTTCCGGTTCAGACAGCGCCAAGTCGTCGGATTCCTGTTTGCTCAGAGAATGCCAATTATTGCTTCCTGCAATGTAACCACTGAACGACAGTTTGTGACAATTGTCAATAGCGGCCAACTAGTTGAATAAATTTTTTTTAACTTCGCGAGAAAGGCTTCGAGGCGACCACTTTCCGTCCTGTTGTCCCACTTACGGGTAATTCCTGTTCTGTTCTAATGATCGATATGGGTTTTACGATCTGATTTATTTTCCAGTTTACTCTGAACATAAAGAAGTAACGCGCGAAATGAATGTCTTGCGAAATTTGTCTGACTTTTATACTTCGACTTTTATTAGTAAGATCTGCGTCCCGACTCGTTGACAGACTAGATGGTTTTATAAGGCTGTCTACCGAAGTGAACAAAAAGCCTTGCACCCATGATTATTTTGTACTATACGTGAATGGTTTGAGTGACATCTCAGAAAAATCAGAATCTCCAAAACGGAAGAACGGCGTGCATTCTATTTATGGAACAGTTCGTCCACCGCTCCATCAGTTTTTTGTGTTTTATTTTAAATTGGCCAACCTTTCCATGCCGTTTTTGCTTCCCGCGCCGGTTCCGCTCTCGTGTCTTATCCTGTATGGGTTCATTTTCATCTTTTAATAGCCGCTTGTGCGCGATTTTTTTTACCAGTTTC
>Ga0126339_10000689_pt1 | contig 19960 bp, 13 predicted proteins | sample OrbTmetagenome_2_FD_92532 | JGI IMG/M metagenome (GOLD analysis project Ga0126339, IMG submission 92532) | Coral microbial communities from Petempiche,Puerto Morelos, Mexico - Orbicella T R C metagenome | ecosystem: Host-associated > Invertebrates > Cnidaria > Coral | place: Petempiche,Puerto...
GTTTAAAACTTTAGACGAGTGGCGTTAATGGCTGATAAAATGTGATTTAACTATAACACCGAAATATCAATGTTTAACAAAGGAGGATATGTAGCGTATGTTGCACTGATCATAATTTTACTGCGAATTGCAAAAAAATGTAAGCCAAGCCGTGTTTTGATGATTGAGTGGTGATATTCATAACATCGTAGTTAGCAACAAAGTTTAGTCGAAAGTATGAAAAAAAGAAAAGTTGTAAGCCATTATAATTATACGATGGCTTAAATAAAAACACCGGTATTCACGTACGCCAATTCCCTATCCACACCATCCTACCATCCATGCCATTCCTTATTTTTTGATCGGGATCATTTGCGGTCCAAAGTGGGGATCATTTGCGGTCCGGGATCATTTGCGGTCCTGGGATCATTTGCGGACCCGTACAGTTCACATGACGTCACCAAAATTCGAACTACAAAACTATTGATCTTCCTGAGATTTTACTTAAATGATGTATAAGAGCAGCTGAAAACTAACATTCATACAAATTTTCGCTCCGAATGGGTTCTTGGTTTTGTGATACACCACGCTTGAATTTCTAAGCTTTTGCGTGACGCGGCATTTACATGACGGCCTAGAGAGCTGTTATGATGGTTAAAAAAGTGACTTATTTCGGAGAACTTGGCTATCTGAACAGTTCCTGTCTTAGAAAAAGTATTATTTTAATGTTTTAGAGTTCCTCGAGGGATAAATTCACCCTTTTGTGCAAAACTCAGTGACAGATGTTTCTGTTAGTTTCTGGCCGCCATACGGATGGGCACCAGCATGGCGTCTCCATACAAATCTCTATAAATTTAGGTAAAAAATTTCTCCGTATATCTTGCATAAGAAAAATTGCTGTGACCAGAATTTTTTGAGAGAGTCTTTGCATATTTACTTTCTTTCATTTCCCAGATTCTAGACTTTATCTATTGACCGGTTTTGATTTTTATTTTGATCTATTTTGAATGGCGTGACACTGAAAACCAGCAATATAAGTATGCGCGGCCCCAAAGGGTAGGGTTTTTCAGCCGACTTGTTCATAAATAGGGTATAGTTTTTGCACTCTGGTCTTGACAAGATTTTTCATTTTGAATATCATTATGCCTGAGGAAAATTGAGAAAAACTACTTTCCATTGTTCGTTAGCTTACTGCTGAACGACGTCTTATCTTCCTGCTTTCTCCCTTAATTCCTCTCTCTAGTCGCGTACGTTGTCGTGGTGTTTTTCTCTCTCGCGGCACCTTTTTACTCACTAGTTCAAAGTCAGTGGTGAGAAAAACCTAACAGATGACGAATCAGTTCAATCAGGTTCCCATGGCTAATTCTAGGACAAAGAATGTAAGAATCAAAACAACCAAACATCATTGAGCAGATAAAAGTGCTTAGTATTGTTTCCCTTGACCTACCCAATTTGCCTATCGATCACCTCATTTTCTCTTGCTTAAATCAAGCCATAAATGGGTTTCACCTCAGTTTGCATGCCTGTATCTTTGCATTTCTGACGTGCATACGACTTTCAGTTGCAAACTCCAGAATAGGTTGTCTTGGATGATGTTCCAAAATACCCAAAACCAGAACACGGCAGTAAAATTCGTTTTCTCTTGTCGAGTCTTGATCAAAAAGATAAATGAAAGGGATTCTAAATCTTCAAATTGATATTTCACTGAGAAATCTTTAACCATTATTCTGTGAGCCCGCGCTGCATACGAGGTGACAAATAAAATACAATGAAACCTTGCAGCTGTACTATGCTCTACTTTCTTACTTCTGCAAACAGATTTCTATTGGCTAGAGTCAAGAGGTAACATTTGACGTGCTGTCTTGCTATGGATGAAGTAATTCTTGGCACAGGAAGCAGCAGATGTGACCCAGGACACCCAGGGAGTTTTCAAGAAACGGCAGACACAATATTATTTTCTTGCGAGAAGGCAAAAGACTGGAAATGTAACCAGCAGTGCACGAGGAATGATAGCTACCCGGTCCTAGCCTACAGCTGTCTGCGCAACAGACGAAAACCCAAGTCATAAGAGTGCAAATGAAACTGTTGACCATTCCTTCAAAGAAGAACTGAAATTACTTTTCCTTTGGGACAAAAAACTATTGGATTGATAGTTATCTTTAAACAATCAAACAGGATACTGTCTGGTCTGTCTTGTTCGTCGAAGAAAGGACAAAAGGTCTAGCCGACAGTTTTTAAACTACAGTCGGACCTCCCGTAAGCGACCACCTAAAATGTCAAGCCTTGGTGGTCGCTTACGGGAGGTTGTCGCTTACGAGAGCTTAGACCATATTGGGTCATAATTTTGCCTCATTAGCATATGGCAACTGCAGAGACTTGCCCCATGCTTACCCCATTCATGTAAAAGGTCAATTTCGAGAAAAAATCCGGTACTTCCCATTGAAAAAATTTCCGTCTCTTATACTACCCAGGAATGCGATGTTACCCCACGTTATTATCAATTTCCGCTCTATTATCGAGCCTTTATCTGTCAAGTGGTCGCTCACGGAGGTGACAGAAGAAAATTTCAAACTTTAAGCTCTAAAAAGTGGTCGCAGTCGCTTACGAGAGGTGGTCGCTTACAAGAGGTTCCAGATATAGTGATTTGACTTTAAAAAATTAATGCGGGGCTGGGGTTAACGCGAAGGCCCGTTTTTTGGCTGGGTATTATGGTTTTAACGCAAATATCTCGTTCACGTTTCAAGCAGTCAAAAATCTCACTGCTCATCCCGCATATCTACGTTTTGGACTGTTTTGTAGATTTTTGGGTATATTTGGGGATATATAGTTTTCATCAAAGGATTAGTGAAATTTATGGAAATAGGAAATTTTGAAGATTTGATTTTGTTTTAAAATTAGAATTTGAAGTTAAAAATTGGTAGACGTACACCAAACAGTTGTCCACCAACCTGGGGCGCCCTTTCGGGGGACGTTCAACTTTCTGGTGGTGTTCCAAAACCTTTTTTCCTTTTAATCCCTCTTTAGACTACCTAAACACGATCAAACAGCTCCAAACCAGGTGGCCACCTGGTTTGGAGCTGTTTGATCGTGTTTGATCGTGCTTGGTCATGTTTGAAAAAATTTGAAGGCCATCAAACATTCGATCAAGCAACTTAAAACATTTCTTTTGTTCTCGTGTTTGATGGGCGATGTTTTGTTCGTTTGGAAAGCCGTATCAAACATGTTTGGCGCGCGCATGCGTCCCACGCTTGCTCAGAGGCTTTGTATCCATAGCTTGATCTGTGTTTGATCAAACATGTTTTAACCATTTGGCCACTCACTTCAACATCAGCATGTTTGGTCACCAAACAATGTTTGATGATGTTTGGTCGCCAAACATTTCCCGTTTGGACAGGCCTTAAAACCAACAACAAAGTTCAATTCAATTTTAACTTCTTATCACATGACAAATTTCAACGAATCTTTCAGCTACGTGTCCCGTTTACAGCCTACCATGATGGTTCAATAAGCGCCATTCCACCAAGCTGGAGACGCACAATCAAACGCACAGAAATCGCAATTGAAAATGACAACGCGTCACGAGAACCTCCTCTTTCCAAGAATTTCACCACCCGTGCTGTCTATGCAGCAATTATAGACCACTACTTCCAACCCCCAACTGCTGAACCAAAATTACTTCAATATGTTTCTCGAAAGAATTCTTAAAGAACGTTTATAACCTTCCCTTTGTTACCACGCTCGTAACAAAGCTTCAAATTTTTCAATATAAAATCATCCACAACATACTTCCAACTAGGCAGACCCTTTTCCGTATGAAGCTATGCGATTCTGAAATCTGTCAGCTATGCAAAATGCAACCGCAGCATTGCCTCACTTATTTTACCTTTGTTCTGTAATTTCCAATTTCTGGTCTGCATTTCAAATTGGTGGTTTGAAAAACATAAAAACACAATAACACTCACCGAACGTAATATCCTTTTTGGTAGTCATGATAACACCACAGAATCAGAAGACATTTTACCTTGGTGGCCAAGTATTATATCTTTTGCACTATCCAAGACAGCGATGATGTACCCTTTGACGGCTTTCCTACTTTACTTAAGAACAAATTAAATACTTCACAACAAATAGCAGTTAAAAATAAAACCTCCGAAAATTTCAACAAAAAGTGGAAAGACTTTATTTGAGTTTTTATTTTTTTCATTTTACTGACTTAGTTAAGTTATTAATTAATTTAATTAATTCTTAATTAATTTAATTACTTTTTAACTTGGTATTGTTTCCTACTCAAAATGTTGTACTTTGAATTAGTTTGTAATTCTCTTCTTTTGTGCGTTTTTTTTTGTAACACACACCATTACCTTCTGTATTATCTTTTGTATCTCCTTTAATTGTCCTATTGTAGTTCATGTTGTATCAATAAAAAAATAAAAATAAAAAAAAGTTCAATTCTCTGCCTTGTGATTGGTTGGTTCTTCCGCTTCTACTTCCGACTCCAGCAATCTAGTTTTCACTTGCTCATAAGCGACGGAGCCGTACATGACCGAATCGGAACAAAATGGAAACGTTCTTCAGACTCCGATTTCGTCGAGCTTATGCCTCCGCTTACTACTCTGATTTTCAATTTTCACTAGGTGAAAATTGTGAATTGTTTTCCTCCTTCTGAATTGTTTTCCTCCCAAAAAACGATCTTCAGGATCTTTGAAATCGTTTTAACTTCGTTCTAGAATCTTCGCCATTTCGAGCGAAATTACTTGATCGCGCTGAAATCGTCATGTAGGCCGCGCGTATTGGAGTATCTTAGCTCAACTTACCGAAGAATTAACCAGGACCACTGTGCGCGCCTAGTTTCTTCAAATCGGGATCGATTCCCATACTACAGACAGATACTACCAATATTTCATTACTTCGTTATACGCGGCGGGTACTATTGATGCCTCCCTGGGTTTTGGCCTCTGGGCCAAAACCCTACGGGGGCAAAAATGTTCCCAGCCATGAAATAAAACAGAAGCCAAAAGCTGACATAGTGGCCAGACTTTCCAATTAGCTTTCTCCTTCACCTGCCTGTCTCCTTTCTGACTAAACGTCTCGATCGATTACTTCTTCCCTCTTCTACTAATAACTGTTGAGGCGATCGCAAAAGGAGGTGAGCGGAGCCAAGACATGTTCCCGCCAAAAAGACCCCCAGTAGCCCCAAGAGTAAAAAGACATAACCAACTTCAGTGTTATATATAGTCTTACCAGCAGAAACCAAAGAGTTTTTTTAAATATATAACCCGTCCGCAAGAATTTCCCCGAAGCAGTAAATCAAAGTCAGCTCATTACCCTAAGGGGGTTATGGCAAAAAGTGAAGTAAAAAGTAATTCACCAACTAATCTTTTCAGCCATAAAAATGGAACTTTGTACCATCATGCGCCTATTTAGATTAGCGAAATTCATAAGCTTTAATTATTAATTGTAAATCAATAAGAACCTTTTCCAAACTTCAGAATCAGTTCCTTTCAAAATGGGTATCTAAATGGCAAATTTCAAGCTGTAAAAAACCTACATATACGCCGGATTTTAATGTATTTCAGACACAAGAACCATCTTTATTTTTTCCATTTTGTATCATTGAAGTCAACTCAGTGAATCGTGAGGTTACATGCGTGTTCTGTAGCCGAGTTAGACAGTCCAATATCAGCGACAATATGATGATGATAATTATTACCTATCTCTCCAACTTTACAGTAAACTGTGCTGCACCTTCTTTTATTACAGAAACAGAGTTTGAAAGCTTTTGATACATACAGGTTTTCTCAGGAGAAACAACGACAACGCTTTAAGACAACGGGCTCCCAATTTCTCTCCTCCAGAGAGCCTGAGTGTAGGTAATTAAAGTTTTGTATTAGTCAATATTGGTGATAAAATAACTATATTGGCGTTTGAGTGAAAATATTCACCCACAGCCGGCAGTAATGCGCAATTTTTGTCAAACTAAAGTTCAAGACAAAGCTTAAATGTAATGCCGGGCTAATTATCGGTGCAAAGATTCCATAGGCACACGAATAGCGTAAAAATAAGACGGTCAAAAAAAAAAAAGAGAAATTTTGACTGTGGTCAAAACAGGAAAAATTGTTTTAACCCATGCATGCGATAAAATTAGTTAATACTCTCGTTGAACGGTCCACCATACTGGTCTGGTGTCTTGATTATTACTATAGCTAACTGCGTCTGCTAGATAGCTACAAGCAACGGAAATAAAAATCCGAAACTTATTCCACATTGCAGAGGAGAAGCCAATTAGTGACGGGACAAGTTGGAATCTTACTCTGCATTCAATTTTGTTTGAAAAGTGCGCTGTAAACACAGGACCACTGTAAGGTAAAGTCTGCATACGAGCCAAGTGGCCGGTTTCTGTAGCATGAAGCGACTAGGAATATTTCTACTCCCCTCTGGTTGGGATGCTAGTCCAACGCAGGGCTACCCCAACATTAAATTCGCCGGTACCTTTTTGCACACCTCGGTTGAGAGGCGCACTGTGTGAGTAAAGTATCTTGCCCAAGAACACAACACAATGTCCCCGGCCAGGGCTCGAACCCGGATCGCTCGATCTGGAGTCGAGCACACCAATCATGAGGCGCGCCTCCACTGTAGCATACAACAAAAGCTGAAATGAAATCAAATCAAGCTGAAATGAAATCAAGTGTCTTACCTTCAGTATGATTTGGTGATTACTCAGTCTCTTCTTGGAGTTCGTGCCCCGCCAACGTTAATATAAAATCGCTGTATAATCTGGAAGAAATCAAAAAGAACACAATTAGGGACCTTTATACGCTGAAACTCCATTGTTGATACTTAAAAGTTCCTTTTATTTGTTTTACTGGAGACGTAAAAAGATGCTCACAGTTCGGGGCGAAATTTTGCTGCCTAATGCTCGTATGACTTTTAGACCGTAAAACACGGTTGCAAAAACTGATATTGTTAACATATTGGCCTTCTGACTAAATTTGGATCATGAAGTGTAAAATCACTCCAAGGGAGAAAAAGGTCGGACTTATAAAAGGTAGGCTTATAAAATTTGGCAAAGGGCAAAATCTTCTCAAGGCACTGTAATCGTAAGAGTAACCGATTTTGTCCCGTACACCTTTGCGTTGGGAAATAAGTGACGTAGAGGGAAGAAGAAACGTTTTGGCGTTCGTTGGGCACATAACCCTATTCAATAGATCACTATAATAATAATAATAATAATAATCGTATCTATAACGAAATTCTCGATCGTTATTGGTTCTCCACGCGTCTATTTGCCACGTAATCGGCGCGCGATCACGTGGGTGTCCAATTACAGGTATCCAATTTGAACTTTTTGTAATTGGACACCTGTAATTGGATACCCAATTGCGCGCGCTTTAATGGTTTTGTTTGTAATGCTTCCTACAGTTTTCAAAACTTATGAAATGCGCTACATACGTTTTCCCTCAAAAGAAGTTCTCAAGCCATTTTTAATTCCGAAATTTGTTACAGATACGATTAATTAGTAATGGACCTCATGTCGTACAATTCAGGGAGTAATCGTGCTTATAATTACAAATCGGCCTCGCGCTTCGCGCTAGTCCGATTTTCAAATTACTCGCGCGATTACCCCTTGAGTTGTACTCTACTCGGTCCAATTACTACTACGACGACGACGACGACGACGACGACGACGACTACGACTGCGACTACGACTACGACTACGACTACGACTACGACTACGACTACGACTATTACGACTATTACTACTACTACTACTACTACTACTACTACTACTGCTACTGCTACTGCTACTGCTACTGCTACTGCTGTTGCTCCTGCTGCTGCTGCGACTGCTGCGACTGCTGCGACTGCTGCGACTGCTGCGACTGCTGCTACTGCTACGACTGCTGCTACTGCTACTACTAATAATAATAATTAAAATACTACCACCACCACCACCGCCGCCGCCCGCCGCCGCCGCCGCAGCCACCGCCACCCCCACCGCGACCCCCACCGCCACTGCTACTGCTACTGCTGCTGCTACTACTGCTGCTACTGCTACTGCTGCTACTGCTGCTACTGCTGCTACTGCTGCTACTGCTGCTACTGCTACTGCTGCTGTTACTGCTACTGCTGCTGCTGCTACTGTTACTGCTACTGCTACTGCTACTGCTACTGCTACTACTACTACTACTACTACTACTACTACTACTACTAATAAAAATAATAATATATTCTTTAATGAGGAGGCCTATGTCACAAAGTGGCTTTCAGAAGGGTCCTCTATTAAGATCAAACAAAAGCAAATCTAGGAGAAATGAGCTAGATTTTGAAAAACTAATATATAACTATCCAAAACTAAACATATAAACGTATTAATAGATAAGAATAAAAGGAGACAATGTATCACCGCAATTTAACGTATACAGCTGACTGATTTTATCTGGCCTCCGAATAGTCCGGCAACTGAGACCAGTCTGAATTCGGTCAGCCGGCAACTGCGAGATCTGGGACCATATGCATCAGAACGCCTTGAGATGGCCTTGCGCTCCGGAGTGATCACAGCACGGGGTAGGATGGGGTGGGGTTACATAGTGGAGGCGGCATGGCCTAGTGGTTCGAGCACTGGATTTATAATATGGTTTTTGTCCCAAAGTAACCAAGAAAGTGTTGAAATTATTCTGCTCTATACGTTTTCGGTAGTGTCCTGCTGCGCTTTCTGACTTGGGACTGAAAATAGTGATTTAATCCATCCCCTTTTTTTTTCGTTTATTGTCGAATGCGTTTTCTAATTTTGGGTCGGTCGGTCGGAAAAGGAAACAAAAAACAAAAATAAAATTGCGAAAGGAGTCTGGAGCTAGGAGGCCCTGTACCTCAGCATAATATCCGTGGAGCCTGGAAACAACAAGATGTGGTTACAAAGTCAACATCGCGGTAATGGAGGAAGGAAAAAGTCGACGTCGCTGTTAAAATCAAACGAGAACAGGGAAAAACTGAAAATCTGTAAGGCAAAAAAGTGCTTATGTTTCAGATTAAAGTGACAATTGTTTGAAATAATGTGTCATTGCCTTCATTGCCTTCTGTGTAACTTTTCTTTTCTATTTTTTTTTTTTTTGAAAACGCGAAAATCTGGGTCGGTTGGACGACGCTAAACAGAGAAAAAAGAGGGGATGGCCTTACTGTTTTTGAGCATGTCAGTACGAAAGGCAATGCTCGATGCATAAACCGGTCAAAATTCGGTGTTTCCAGATGAAATGTTATTTTATTAAGTGAGTAGAACAGCGTCGAAAAGTTTTCCTAATGCTTACTAAATTTTTAAGGATCTTGTACGAGGCAAAGGAAAATCAAACCAAAAGCGTATGTAGAATTAATATATACATCCGCAAACACGAAACAGAAGACAACTAAACGAGAAACGATTGAAATAATTCCGCGAATCCGAAAGAGCACGGAAACGCCAGGCGAAATGAAAAGAGAGCCAGTTGCGAAAATGATGGGCTTATCAAAAAAAAATAAAATAAAATAAATAATCGAGAAAACGATCAGATATTATATATGCTGCCTGATCAAGACAAAGAGACAGATGTTAGATTGTGTTTCAGACGACAGCGAGCTCGTTTCGTCGATCGACTAAAGAAATCATGTCGTAAAAGATATCTGCTCTCAACGAAATTTAGTGATGAGCGTTTTTTCCTATGTCTTGTTTCCCTTCGATCAATAATTAATGCGCCAGCAAATCAAAGAGAAAACAGTGTAAAAATACGGCTAGCGATTTACCGACACAAAACCAACATAAATACCGGCTGAAAATTTCCATTTATTGTTAAGATCAGAATGGATTTAACTAAGCATATATAATGTTCACATTCACTGACAAGAAACTATAGCACAACACAACAGAGAAAGTCGAATAAAAGGGAGGGAGTCGTTCGTGAAAAAAACAAAAAAAGCGAAAAGTAAGCCGAATGAACATTAAGTAAAGATTTGAATATGAAGGCCGATCAAAGTCGAAAGATCACCTTGTGAAACAACTTACATTATCACATGATTTCGTTACCTTCTGATAGCCAGAGTTTAAGCTAGGCTTGGGCTTGCTACAATCCTTGATGAACTAAAATAATCTTGCTACATTCGGAATGATAAAACGAGGAAACACCTTGAAAATGTTTTGAAATAAGCCTTCCTTTCAATTCCTTTCAATTCATAAATTAAGGAGAAGGGAATGGTACGAATGAAATTAGGAGAGATGGGAGAAGCCTATGATCTCAAGCTATTCACTGGGAAAACTGGAGCCCTGGGTTGAGGAACATAAAAATTCCTGGATACGTAACATACGCGAAGTCAAAGAAGTTTAGAAGCATTATTTTAGTACTGATGGCATTCTCGAGCCCAGAACCTGGAGCTAAGGCTCTTTCCTGTCCAAGAACGAAAGTTCGGGGAAAAGCAACTGCAAACCCGATTTTTAGCCTCAATCAAGCCGACCAAACTTACGGTGACGGCAGCGTTTACCCGAGACCTTATCTTTAGAGTATTTTTTCCTAAACAGGGTCAGGATTTCAAACCCTCAGCGGCACCCCTATACCCAGACATAGGTCAAAGTACCCCCCCCCCCCGGGCTCCTGTGCAAGACACGCCTACAACTTGAGACAGCACCTGGAGACAGCATGCGGTGCAGGTGTTCAAAACAAGATAACACCAGGGTCAACAGTGAATTCGGTTTTCAAAGTTACCAGTAACAATTTCTGTAATTTCAGTCATTTTCTTTGTCGTTCATGCCCGTCAATTGCACTTTGATTCTAGCTGTGAAACATCACTCTTCTTTGCTCTTCCTTGTCCTTCATTTTTCAATTTAACTGTAAAGTATCACTCTCGGCTCAAGAATTTGTCCTTTAGTAACTGGTTTACTCTGAAAACCTCTACATATATAGCCTGCGTAGAGGGCCGTATAGACGTCTACTATTTTACTGTTTCTCCGTCTAAAGGAAATCTGCCCGTAGCCTTAAATACAGTGCTTGTTGGGCTCGATTTGAGCGGCGCTCTCGCGAGTCCACTCTACAGAGGAGCGCGTGCTCCCTTCCCGAACAGCGGGTGGTAGTCGAGGTTATAAAGCGCTTTGAAACGTCGACCCACATGATAGCCGGCAAGGCGCCGGCGGATGCATATGCTAAAGGCCAGTGAACATTGAATATTATCTTCCCAGTAGGAATCTTAGTTTGAAAACATCTCCATGATATTTGGTCTGAATTTTAGACCAATTCTTCTTACATATTCTAAAATGTCTTAAAATAATGTTGCTGTAAACAATCGAAATCAGTAGCAGGTCTTGAGTATGTCGAACACTCAGTTCTTTTATTGCGGTTTCACATGTTGGTATAATTCATGCACATGGTTCGTCGCATCCGTTTTAGACAGAAATAAAACTGACAAAAAGCACATGTCTACCTTTGTGCAGTAAAGATAAATCGAACATCGGGCTCAGCCAAGTGTGACACACCTGTTGTTTTCCTAAATTAAAGGACGACTTTGTTCAGTTTTGCATACAAATAGAACAGGAGGGTTATAATAGAAAACGAAAGTGCTGACCAAGTAAATTCTGCACATGCACTCTGCGGTGTCCGAGGTTTTTGATGCCAAATAAGCGGCGGAAGCGGAACATCTAAAGAAAAAACACTCAGACAGAGTCACTCCCACCAGTGTCAATACAACATACAAAAATATCCCAGACAAGAGTATAAAAATAGCTTTCACACGGTAAGGTTGTAGCGACAGACAACAAAGTCAACCTCCTTGTACAGCATAATAAACAGTACACATGAAAAAAACAAAAACAAAAACAAAAACAAAAACAAAAAAAAAACGGCTCAACAGCTTCCATTAAGATGGCCACACACTAGGGTTTTGTCCACAGACTTGAAAGCTAAGAACCACCTTGTACAGCATGATTAACAATACCTCATGAAAGTACTGCTCAATAGCTTTCACTGGAATTGTCATACTCTAGGGTTTCATCCACGGACTTAAAAGTTAGAACCACCTTGTACAGTATAATAAACGGTACCACATGAAAGTACTGCTCAGTGCTTTCATTTGAATGGTCACACACTAAGGTATCCATAGACGTGAAAATTACAACCATCGTGTCGCTGATCTCTAGTTAAAAGCATTATGGTCACCCACAATACATTTTCATCTCGCCATTAGTCCTTATGGTTCTGTGAGACATGAAAGGCTTCAGGGTTTTACTGCAAGTGATACTGCACGATATGAGTTCGTACTCTGAGAATAAATTTCTAGAAAAGAAAATAGCGCGGATTCGTTCTATCGACCACTAAATATAATCCACAAGCTCTGACTAGTAGGGGACTGGAGTAGAGAGACTCAAAGAGTGAGAGGGGAGGAGAGAACCGAGAAGGGACAAAGGAAAATAGCCTCCCTCCGCCGCACATGATCTTGATCCAGACGCCGCTGAGCTAAGTCGTTTCCAGCCGAAAAGAGACTAGATTTGAGCCACCTACCAGCTAAAACGTGTTGAATTCAATCCGTCAGGTATCCCAATCAATTTCGGGATATGCTCCCACGTGGTCTTTTGTGGAACAAGTTTGGGACATCGGAGCAAGAAAGTAATTCATTTAAGCTGGACAATTTGAACTGGAGCCCGTCAACATACGTCAACCTGAAAACTGTCTGATGTTTTCGTTTTCCTTGATATCGACAACCGCGTGGCGTCTGCAGTCCAAGTTTCAGTTTCACAGTTTGTAAACATTTGTAATGTTCTTTTCCAAAAGATGCCCTTCATCATACACTTATTACCTTTAATAAATCGCACACTGAGATATGATCAAAGGTTCAGTTTGAGAAATTAATATTTCTATAATAGAGCACTGTCTATGTTTAGATTCTGGGGTAATTTTTCCTAATACTATCACACTGTGATGTATGCATACATCCCAGAATTAATGTACGTCTTGTACAGTAATCTGCAGTAGGCCTTTAAAACTAAGGCTTGTGTCTTCATACAAATAAAAAACAGTCAGCAGCTGGTGGTAAAAACGGCTGTTTTTGGCATGTAACTGGGTAAATATATCGATGACAATGCTCAAAATATTTTGGTTTCTGAGTAAAAGCGTGGTAACCGTGTCGCGCCCTGCTGAGGCTCGTTTTGCACTATTAGATATTTGTTAAAGAATGTGACGGTGTGACGAATATAAATGGTCACCAGAAACACTAAAGGCAACCTTCAGAAAAGGTGGTGGCGTAACTTGCTATAGCCTAGCATTAGAATAGCATCCTATTTAAGGGTAGTAAAATAGCCGCCATATGAAGCTTACGGGACAGCCCAGTAAGTCATCTTGGCTTGTAGAAAGAAGTTCTTCTTTTATTGATAAGTCTAATTTCTAGGCGATGAACGAGGAATCGGAGAATGGGAACGGGGAACGGGGAACGGGGAATCTTTAAAAGTGGGAATCTTTAAAATCTTTAAAATTTTGACGATGTATAAGGGCAGCTGAAAACTTATATTCGTACAAATTTTCGCTCCGAGTGGGTTCTTGGTTTTGCGATAGACTACGCTTTTGCGTGACACGGCATTTACATGACGGCCGAGAGAGCTGTCATGTTGACTTATTTCGGGGAATTTGGCTACCTGAACAGTTCATGTATTAGAAAAAAATATTATTTAATGTTTCTTGAGTTCCTTGAGTGATAAATTTACGCTTTTTTAACAAAACTTAGTGACAGATGTTACTGTTGGTTTCCGGCCGCCGTGTTGGTGCCCATGCGGATACCAGCATGGCGTCTCCATACAAATCTCTTTAAACTTGGGTAAAAAATTTCTCCGCATATCTTGCATAAGAAAAATTGCTGTGACCTGAATCTTGGCGATCTTTGATCTATTTTGAATGGCGTGACACTGAAAACCAGAAATACAGTAATTAGATGACTGAACGATGTGGCTGCGGTGTTCTGTGACGTAATTTGTATTAACTTACTTTTTAAGTTAAGAGTTGAGGAGAATTCACTATTCCATGACAATATTATACGCTATCTGACTTAGAGGACAATTGCATTCACTTTAAAGAAAAAAGAATCGGTCGCTTTGAAGATCTTCCGAGTCCACAGTTTTAAAAGTGAAATGATCTCGGTGAACAAAATGTGATAGGGCAAGGGTCATTGGAGCAGTTTTTATCACAAAATACACCAGGAACAAGGACGGAGATTCGGCCTGGAAAGTCTACACAGTAGTCGTCAAGAAAATTCCGCTTTTAAAGATTCCCCATTTTAAAAATTCTCGCTTTAAAGATTCCCCATTTTAAAGATTCCCCGTTTTCGAGATTCCCCTTTTTAAAGATTCCCCGTTTCCAGTTCACCGTTCCCCGTTTTAAAGATAGCCGCTGGTAATCGAGCCTGATATCTGTCGTTACCTGACTTTGGCACTTAAGGTCGTGTGACGGAGATAAGCTTGCTTGAATTTCCTGCCTATGTACACTGTCGTGTTTAGTCTGTTTATTAAGCTTACACGCTTGGTTTGTGTCCTTTCTGTTAATTTTATGTAGTTTTTACTTGCATGAATCACAACTAAGAAAGGGCACCATAAAAGATTTGCTTACACTCATATTGCTCTCCTTTAGGAAAACAAACTTATTATTCACGGGGTGGTTTGTTTATTTTCCGATTTCCGGGATAGCTAACATTTCAGCACTCTGCGAGCAGAGCCTCTTTTCTTTTTTGCATGGAAAAAATATACAAAAATATACAAAGCATTTGTACCGTAAGAAAAGGGTCTGCTTGCACGCTGATTTTTCAGACATTCTAAAGTGCCATCGCTATGCATGCATTGCGTGCCGTTGATTTTTTTCTGTCACGCTTCAGTTAAGTTTACACATTAATCATATCCGAGAAGCACTGGACACTGGTTTCGAGTCTAAAATTCGAGAAACTGAGGACTTGGGGAATGCGGTGCACACCTGTATTAGTGTATATACGTCCTTGCTAACGAAAGGGTTTTAAATTTCTTTCCTCACAACTGATTCACTTCAGTAAAAAGGAAATGATGGGGGAGAAACTTCAAATAATTTTCTTGATGTGTGGTAACGGAAACTGCAAAAACAACTCGGCCTTGTTTTTGAAGATTCTCATTTGCACGTTTGTTTCAACTAACCTGAACCTGAACTCCCTGGATTTCCCCAAACATCAAGGGAAATTACAATTGGCTCAAGAAATCAGGAGTTCGAATGAACTAGACTGAACCAAACTGAAGGGAAACTACTTTTGGTTCGAGATACTCAAGCCCTTTATAGGGCGGGGAAGAGGAAGTCCTGGGACTGGACTAGAGGTTCCAGAAATCGAGCGTTTGAGAAATCAGGATTTCTCTGTGTGATAAATGAATCGAGCGATGCCCTTGTGGGGTGAAAAAATTACGTGTGTATCTACTGTTAACCTGATCTGGAAATCATCGCGGAGATTTGACCCGACCGATCAAAGACTGGAATTTTAACGGGTTTAAAAGGTTATATGTTCAGACAGCTACTCACTGTTTCTACTTCGAATAATGAAACATCATTGATACAACAATTATTCCTTTTTTGGCAGTTTTTCAGCTGCTGATTTCGGATTAACTTTGAAGACGTCAACGGTCGTTATACTAACTTTTTTTTGCCTTGTTAGTTAAGAAATAGAAAACACGTTTCGTGTTTCTATCGAGTTATAGAAACACGAGTGGAAGTTTGGGAGAACGAGAAAGGCTGTGGGAACACGAGCCGTAGGCGGTGTTTCCACAGCTTTTTCGACGAAAAAAAGGGAAACAACTTGTTTACTTTGATTATCAAAATGTAAATTCTCTTGGCTCGCGCCATCATTACGTCAACAGCCCATGCTAGTTCTGTGTTTCTATCGACTTATGGAAACACGACTTTTAACCAATCAGCGCGCATATTTTCCCAGGGTTGTTTTCTAAATATCTTTAATTTGAAATGAGAATTAACAATCTTAATTTGTCCCTTTTCGTCGAAGTGCTGTTATCAAAGGGACCCTTAAAGTCCAAAAAGAAAACCCTGCAATTCTTAAGTCAAGAGAAAATACCTACTGACAAATGCTGTACTTCTCACTACTGTAATTAGGACAAATTGTTAAACTTCAAATAATTTTTCCTTTACTTTCCTGTCTGCTTAGTGAAGGATCATCGGAGAAATTTCGGCACAAAATTCAGCACTTCACCTCATTTGATGATTATTAAGTCTTTCACTGCTTCAGAAAACCAAGCTATAACTCGGGTAGTTAACATGGATGTATTACCTTTATCTCTCAAGTCTCTCCCCAGCCTTCTGTGGATTAGGAGACAAGTAATTAATTCTGACTTCCTTGACAACCTGTACAGCGCTGATAAGACTCTAGCCAAGTAGTCTTTATACACTTTGTTTGTAGAAAGAATGGGTCTCTATGCCCGAAAATAATAATGGATACTGATCACGCGCAGCTCTCTTGACGGAATCAACCAATGGGTGGCGTAATCCTACAAGCAGTTTGTTGACCTTTGTTTCTCTCCTCATTCAGCGAAGGAGAAACCAACTGCTCGCAGGGAACGTATCAGTGGAAAATAATCCCATAAAACAGACTAGAATTATATAACAAAACAGTTGATCAAGAGTAGGAGTTTCATTCAATGAGACTGACAACGAGATAAGCATATCAGCCTATATTCCCCTTTAGGTTTTAAAATTGGAAAAAAATGTCCCTGGTTGATGGGATTTCCCTACACGTGTGAGATCCTGCTGATCAGTGTATGTCCAGCATCAACAGAAACCAAGGTCACAAGTTTACCTGGGTGGTCTGTAGGGGAAGAGAAGTAAGCTGGTTTCTGTTATCGATTTGGCCAATTTCGTCGTTTTTTTTGGGGGGGGGGGGGTTTGAGGTGTTTGTTGCGACAAACACCTCAACCACCCCCCTCCACACCACCACCACCAAAACGATGAAATAGGCCAAATGGACAAGAGAAACCAGTTAAGGTGAGCATATTTTCTTTATTTTATTCTAAAAAAAAAAAAACATTCTATTTCATTGCGCGATTTTATCCATCGTTATCTAAACTCCATACTAATGCCTTTTACAGCGCTCAAGTTCTCGACGTCCTAAAGTGTAACACAACACCGCACACTTTAGCCAGTCACGTTTCACTCGATACACGTACATAAATCATTAATATTTGATCGATTCCTCGAATCGTGAGTTTGGGATGCCTGTGATGTAAGGGGAGGAAAATCACTGATATTGGCAGGGAAAATAAAGAGCACAAAAAAAAAAAACAAAAAAAAAAAAAAAAAAAAATAGGAAAGTAAATGAGAACCCGAAATAAAAAGATTTTATTATTTGATTTGGTGGTCGGATAAGAAGCGGTGCCATTGCGTTTTGCACTATTTCTTCACAATGCCAGTGGGCTTCACTAGTAACTTCATTTTTCGCCTCTCTAGCTCGATATATAAATGATATAAAACTTAGGGATTTAAAATTCAGTTCATTGGCAACAAAATTTCCACTGTTTACAGACGATCTATTTTATTTTTTTTTAATTTTAATAGCAGTGATAACAATACCGAAAGGTATTATGGGTAGCGTTTGCTCACCGGCCCTTGTTTGATCGAAGTTTCCAGTGTTTGAGCAGTGTAGCACGAAAAGTTATGAATTCACATTGTTGCTTTTCTCAGAACAGCTCATAGTATTCCCAAGGTGAACAGGATTTGTCTAGACAGATGACATCATAATGATATCAGGATGACATGAAGACCGCACTGTAATGTAGCTGGTTGATCACGCAAATGACGGCGTGTCGACCCGCGTGAGGTAGAGCTGAAGTGCTGGTTTCATCAAGCTACTCACTTCTTTCGGCATGTGCGCGCTTGCCGCACCGACGAATAATTTACCTGAGAAGACTTGTTAACGGACGATTTCTCTAAAATGATATTATATTAAAGAACATACAAACCCAACCCTCAGTTTCTACCCTTGTGGTTGTTAACAAACTGCTTTTAGGTCTTTTAGAAAATAGAGTACGTCCGCATGGTGGTAAGCAGAGAGAAGTAAACTAGCCACTGTGTGGTTGTAATGTAAAGCCAATGGGACGAAAATCTCCCACACTACAGCATCTTTTTTTTTAATCATGTACTCTTTAGTCGAGACAACAAATCAAAACCTATGGTCAACACTCTTTCTCTTTGGCCATCAAAGCTTAACAGGAAATAACACGCAAACTGCGGCGATAAACATGACAATGAAGCGCATTGTTGGAAAACAAACATTATATATTTTCATTTTTTGCGTATTTTTTAACATACATCTTCAGAAGTAACCGTTGAGATGGTGTTGTAGGAAAGAAATTAATGCATTATGACGTACATCAAGAGACGATGGTTCATCATAGTCTCTTGCGAATTGCATGCATAGCTTTCAAAGTCCTCGTAACCTAAGTAATCAAATTGTTCTCTGATTGAAATTTAAAGCAATCCTAGAAAGTTCCAGTAGAATTTTTAACCTTTAAACGTTAACATATCACAGGAATGGAACTGACAAGAATCAGTTAGCCTGCGTAGCTGGCGGGATTTTGCGCACGTGTGCTTTTGTTTGACGAAGCCGTGCGTGGATGCGAGTGGCGAAGCCGCGAGGGGATTGGTTAAGAATCGAGTTGAACTAACTTGCGGCAACGCGGCTTGAGAATTTCTCACGGGCTTCGTACATAAGAGAATAAAATGGCGGCTGCGCTACCAAAAACCACCCGGTCAACCAGTTTGAATAAGACGAGCAAAGGAACAGCAGTAGTCAACCACATTAATAAAGGTTACTTACTCTAACTAGTGTTCTCCAAATTCCGGTTGCCCCATGTTATCAATAAACTAAGTTTATAAAATGTTTTCGTAAATTGATCATTAATACTTTTTTTTATCAAAAAATATTATAGACTAATGTCCTCGGCGTTTCCGTGTTTCTAAACTAGAAAATAAAATTTGTAATGGAGATTCTTTCGCAACAGGTTACCTTGATTGGCATCGTTTCGTGGGCCCCAAAGGGCAGAAAGCCGGAATTTGCCAATGTTCTCACCTCACCCCCTCTCCCCCCCTTCCCCCGCAACCCAGCTCCAGTTCTACGAAAACACGGAATTAGAAAACGAAAGTGTAGTGTTAGCAATTCTTATGACGATAAAGCTGATAAACTACCAGACTTAAAGCAGTATAACTTATCGATGGCGCAATTTTGGTTGAAACTGAAAATGATAAGTTAACAAACCACATAAATTAAAGGTTTTTATGCTTATACTTATTGTCCTAGTCTCGTGGAGTGCGGCTTAATTACAGGCTTTAAGACCGTGAGCAGACCACCTTTGCTCTGCAGACGCGTGAAATAACATTTCTTTTATAAAACAGCTAGTTGCAATAGTTTTCAACCTTAGGATCTTTACACGTGTATTCGGTTTCGAACCTTGCTCTCTGGTCACTGATCATCCGAGAGAGCCCACAATTGTCCTTAGGATTCATAGCATATTCACGTTTAGTTAGTCAGACTTTACTTTCACTATATGCACAATATATGTTATAATTTGCTTAACACTTAGCTTTCGCGATTATTGCTTATGTCGCAAATCACTGCAGCTTCTTTTGGTCTAGAGTAGAGCAGCTCAGTTAAGTCTGTGTGGTATTTTGCAAATCATTAAAAGTTAAACATTTCACTGGATCAGGAGCCATAATCCCCGATTATGGCTCCTGACTGGAGTTGATTCGTCCACTACTACAAACATTCAAAAGCGCGTCTTCACGTTTTGAAGTGTTTAACTTCTATATGCTGCGAAGTCACCTCGGAACTGATTGGCCTGAGAAAAATTTACCGTGCAACCCTAGCTATATATACACAGGCTAGGAAATATATGTCTTCCTACCAAAATCAGTAATAATTCAGCGAAAGAGCTATAACTGATGCATGATCTACATCGTGGCAATACCGAAAGAAA
>Ga0126339_10000690_pt1 | contig 19959 bp, 11 predicted proteins | sample OrbTmetagenome_2_FD_92532 | JGI IMG/M metagenome (GOLD analysis project Ga0126339, IMG submission 92532) | Coral microbial communities from Petempiche,Puerto Morelos, Mexico - Orbicella T R C metagenome | ecosystem: Host-associated > Invertebrates > Cnidaria > Coral | place: Petempiche,Puerto...
AATTAATCACACTATTCATAGCATATCGTTTAATTTATATTACTCATATGGTTTGTTAGGCGCATTTGATCATATTTACATGTTAATTTGCGCCTTAGAAATATTAAATATTATTATTATTATAATTTTTGTTTATTCTTCCACATCATTTTTAACTCTGCTACCCAGCCAATTACTGACCCAGCTCAACCGGTGTTAATTTAACTGATCACTCGACCACCACTAGTTTTTGTATCCTTCTACTCATGAGGAAAGGGATAAAATTCAGTGTCCTCCGAGTTTTTTATGGTATAAGCATGATACAAGAGTCTTGGGTTGGGGGATAAAGTATCTTTTTATGCGTTTCATTTTCAAAAGAAAAATACTAGTTAATATCGAGAGATGGATTTACATCTTTTAAATAACGTTTTCGCCGAGATTGCGATGGTCTCTCTTAGCAAAATATACCATTTAGTCCTCTGTAAAAGATAGCAATAATTTCTACGACCTCGTATTATCTACTCCCAAATAGCTCGTTTATTATTCACGCACATCATAATTAATTCAATTTATCTATTTTCATTTTGGGCAATACCGTAAATGTTAGTAAAGACGTAATGAGACATGGAAGTTCCGCCAAACCCAGCCGAGCCTATGTCAAAATTAAAAAGCGCCGTGAATAAAAGCAAGAGGAACGAGTTGAATTCCAATGGTAGAGACAGAAATAGATGTTTCTGACTGTGATAAAGGATTAAAGACGATGGTCTTAGCAGAGAAATTGTAGTAGCGTTATATTTGCCCAATCTATAACTTATTTTCCTTATTTGCCCTGAGAAACGTCAAATTGCTTGACGAGAAAATTGCCAAACCGATTAATTACCCTATAATTTTAAGGACAAATCACACTGGAAGGCCATTACTACGTACAGACAATCTTTAAGTTTAATTTCCCCTCCGCTGCAGCCCAGCGAAAATTGAGTTAAGTTTTCTCGTTCACTGCATGCCCAGAAAGATCATACCCATGCATTGAAGGCCATCCCCGGTAAATCCTTCGTTGCAGCTACAAGTGAATGCACTTTCTGTGTTGGTACAGGTAGCATCTGAGTGGCAGTCATGGGTAAGGCTTGTGCATTCGTCGATATCTGAAATAACAGCAGCTTCAATGAAATTGAGGCATGAATCATGTAAACAATTAATTTAATGAATTCTTGTTTATCTGTGGCAGTTTCTATCCTGCTTACAAACAAATGATTGGTTAACTGAACGATTTATACATTGATTGAAATAGTACTTTAGCTTATGAAAACGTTAAAAGCTGCATACCGCTACATGATGTGCCGTCGCCCGTATATCCATCATTGCATGTACAAGTAAAAGAGCCCTCTGTATTGGAACAAATCGCCGATGTATGACATTCGTGGGTATTGGACGTACATTCGTCAGTATCTAGCGACAAAAAAAAAAAAAAAGAAGAAAAGAAAACGTTTAATGTGGAAGAGCTATTTAAAGGAAGAACAATATACTTCTGGAGTTTTTTTTTTCTACCGCATTTCCGCATTTACAAAAGTAGTAAGCACCACATTTGAGTAACATGTTAGCTTGTTAAGTGAACATAAATGATATCTATCAAGAAAAACTAATCCCCTCTTCACTTGTAAAACTGTATAGCATGTTGGGGGAACATAAACAACATCATCGGCCAAAAAAAATAAATATATATATATATATATATATATAAAAGATAACAATAACAACAATAATGAGTAATCAAAAACTAAAAGTTTGATATTTCTTATTATACCAGTGGGTTACTTTGGACCATTTTTAGAGCCTGTATGGCATGAATTGTTTCTTTTTTTTTTTTTTACCAGTCTCTGTAGTAGATTTTTTGCTTTTATATCTTTACGAAAAAGACGCTAAATGTTTTACTAACCCTGGCAAGGAGTGCCTGAATATCCTGGTGCGCAGTTGCATTCTGTTGCGCCATGGCTAACTGGACATGCATCGTTTTCGTCTGCACAAGTAAAGGGTTTGCTTTATTAGATATGAAAAAAAAAAAAAGTTGAAAAAAGCGGAAAACAAACAAACAAAATGTCCTTTCATGTTTGACTTGTGGGGGCTCCCACTTAGTACTAAGAGTCCCTGACCTTTTTACGATGCCCCATATAGCTCTAAACAGAGCTTTTTGGGGGATTTGGGCGTTATTTGTTGGCTTGTTGAGTTTCGGTGTACATGTTAGGCTTAAGTTAAAACAGAAAAAGAGACAATGAAACATACATTCAGAAAAACGGACAAGCAGAGAGAAAGACGAACATACATACAGACAGACAGGCAGGCAGACAGAGGCAAAGAGAGAGACAAGCAGACAAAACAAAACAAACAAACGAACAAAAAAAAAACAACAACGAAAAAACTCCTAGGGTTTTGCCCGCTGTATATAATTATAATGATGAACTATTCGTTATGACAAAATAATACTAAGACAAAATAACAAATAAACTTGACATTGCACACCTGGTACATTGACACGCACGAGGCCTTTTGGAGTGCAAGGAAGTGGCGAGGAAGATACATGTACCCTTGCAGGTCAACGATGTTTACGTTTCTGTTCTTAACTAGTCTATGCTATACCTAAAACATTTGTGATCAAGCAATATAAGTAGGTACATATAGATTTGCCTATTAAAATGCTCCTCAGAAACCGTGCTCCATACAGATTGCAACAATTGCGAGGAAATCATAAGAATATCGTTATCATTGAAGCTTCAGGTATAATTATAATTAGAGTCATAATTTTATTTTAACACTTCAACAATATAAATCGTGATGATTGTTTCCGTTATGCTGTCGTGTTGAAACGTGAACTTAACAATACATACTAATAGACAAGCAAGATGCGACGTTAGAAGCGACTGATAGTCAATTTACCTCTAACACCGCAATAACGTATATAACAGGAACCCGGCTTTCTCAATTTATAAACGTAGAATCCGCTACAGTTGCGTATCTCAACGGTATATGAATAGTAACAGCAATTGGAGACCCAATGCATACAAGCCGTTCTTGTTACCGCTCCGTCAGCGACAGTGGGATGACCTCCGCCGCTTATCCAGCCTGCCATATGTGAGTTGCAACTTGATTTTGGAATGCAGTAGTCAGCCATCATTGTCCCAGCATCCCCAGTGAAACGGTACCACTGGTTACTAGTAATGGCATTCAAGTCACAATACAGACTGCCGCCGGCATAATTACTCCAATATCTGTTGGCCTCCGTAAGTTCAGTGTACTCCGAAGATGTACATTCGGTTGGTATACTGTGACCTATTAAGTCAAAACATTTGATATTGAAGGCACTTGATGCAAACCACCAAAAGACTACCGCTACAAGTAAGAATTCTTTAAAAAGTTTTTAAATTACCGCTACGAATAATATATCATTCACAAAGCAATGAAGTGATGCTAAAACTATCTTTACTGCGTAGGTCGTCTAAAATTATAACAAAATTTGAAAAAAAGAAATTTTAAACACATTAAACAGTAATGAAATTCAGAGGGTATATAACTGCTCCATCTTATATAAACAGCCACCATCTTGGATACACTCCTTGAATCTTTTTATTTTTCAGAAATGCTAAGAATGTAAAAATATCTACATGAAAGCCTTTTTTTGATGTGTGTGGGAAAATTCCAAATATTGAAAAGCTCGGCTGTCAACCCAATTATTTTGACAGTTGTTGTAGCATGACTTTTGTGCCAAATTTCCCGATAATTGTCACATTCATGGGATGCACGGTGGAGTCTCTCACAGGTTACATTTTTCCATTTGCTTTGCATTTAAAGCTGAAGTATGGTTGCCATGGGAACATAAAGTTCCGAGAACAATAATATGGCATAGAAAGTTGCTCCCAGGTTAATTTTAGATAAAGTCACAAAGTGTGGCAGTTCCCCACTTAAATATTGAAAATGTTATAAAAGTTTACATGTAAAGTAAGAAAGCATAAAGTTCCAATGACAATTTTTTTGATCTGAAAGGAGAAAGACTACGTAAGAAACTATGTTGGCTTTCATCGTCCAGTACACTTCGTTTGCGCATGCGTTTGTGTCGATATTTAGGAGATTTAATTCCATATTCCAGCCCGTTGAAGTCAGTTCACTGTTTTCCCTCTCAACCGCCGGGGTTCTCCCCTTTTTGATAAACCATAGCTTTCAGTTATTTTATGTTAAAATAACCGGAAAAAATAAATAACAAAAAAATAATTATGACAAGAATTGAGATAAGAACAAAACCAAAACAACAGAAATGCTTCGGAAACTGATATGACATGTAAACATGAAGAATTAGGTTTGATAGCGTAAGGAATTTTCATAGTCGGCTTTTTTTTATGCAGTTATGCCGAGAACCAAGTACCTCAACTCTTACATAATTGAATCACTTGAACTGATTTAAAAAAAAAAGAGTTTGCCTTCATAACAAATTCTAGACAATTCTCCAGCACTTATTATCTCAAATTAGTGATGAATATTTAATTAGCACCCTTTCAGTAAAACGGACAATTAAATTAATGCACAATAGGTCCTTACTTAGAAAAGTTAATATTAAATGAACTCATGCTGAGTGACTTAATGACATCTAGCGCAAATTTCTAGGATGCATTAAACAAGAACAAAGATCGGATTACCCATCACACTCCGTGATGGCGTAAATCTCAAAGCTTTTTCATTTGAATCTTGTAATAGAAGAACATTCTGCTTTTATATAAGTGTTTCTGGAGCGGAATAAAAACAGAGTCCGTTTAAATTTCCACAACTATGTGCTTTTCATTTTTTTTTTCCAGCTGTGGGCGTAATCATTTTTTTTTTTTTTTAACAGAATAGAAATTTCATTTCGCAAACGCTCATTCTGCCATTAACCATTCTGTTAAACGCTTAACTCTTCATTCATTGAAAATTCAATTACCTTTTTTAGTGCTCTATCAACTTTCCATTATAGCCTGTTATATTCACCAATAAAACGTACAATTGTTCAAGGGTAGTCGTTGCCAGTTAAAAAAATGCTACATGTGCAAGTTAACGGCGTATAACGTGATGATTTCTGTGAACAATCTACACTTCACACGGCAAATGCAATTTTGATTTTTACTGACAACTTTCGGAGGTATATTGAAGTTGCACCAAAATCATGGCGAGAACAAACATTTAGACAAGCGATCACAGTGTGTGACTTGAGGCCCGTGAAAGGACGACAAAGTGACATCGTTTGCGTTAAAATCACGAAAAGATTTCATATTCAGACGGTGGACAAGCATACTTTCCTTAACACATACGTGGCCTCATTATTGTGGATGAAACGCCTTTTTATAACACGTCCCTGAATGATATGATTAGTTTAAAAATCGTACCGATTAAACAACTGAAAACCAAAACAAACCTCCATATGCAAGTCCTCCAACAATCACCAACAGCAAGGCTCGAATAAATAACCAAAGGGCCGTTTCCTAAAATTGCAATCAGAGTGATCAATATGCCTATTCTGGCATATAAAGAATATTTAAAATGCCCTTCAATGATATCATTGGAGGCGTAACTTTCAGGACCAGGTATACTTTAAAAGCCAAACAATGACGTGCTTCTTAATTCAAGCTTAAAACATCAGACATAAAAATCAGGCCTACTTTAATTAAAAAAATATATACATATAAGAGCTAACGCTCCTACCTCCATATTTTCCGACAGAGAGCGATTGAAGCACGGATCAGCTTCAAGAAAGTTCGAGACTTCGCTCTTTTTGAAGCAACATCATAGTTAACGTCTTCACCGATGGGTGTATTGCTTTCAACTGAAGCAAAACTTGTCCCGTGGAGTTTCACATTCGGATATATAAACTGATGCATTTTTAACCATATCTCCTTAGAAACTGCATTTTCCAGAACATTCAATTTTGAGAGCATCGTTTAAAGAGGTGAATGTTGTTATGACGCCTGCAATCAACAAGGGAGTATACATATAGATGCGGAGATTTATAAGTGTGAAGGTCCACGACTGTGCACATTCTTTCGTTTTGTGCTCATACCCTTTGCTTGAAATGAATAACCGAATGTTTCTGCTTGTTCGTTCCGCGATCAGCAGTAGGCGGCTACCATATGTTTTGTGCACGGTCAAGCTAAAAAAGTGAACGAAAAAAACAATAGAAAATTTTGACGGGCCTCATAAACTATGCTAGCGCTTGATCAAGAAATCATATTCTCTAGTGGCTACAGATTAAGTAATTCCTTTAATACGACAATTGGAGAAAGTGATTATTTAATTTCTAAAGGAGCGTTTGTCCTGGGTTGGCTGGGAAGTAAAACACTTTGATTATCGCCTTGAAATTGATAAAGGTGCATTAACGGCAGAGAGAATTTAGTGGGTAACCTAAGGCTGACGCTTGGAGAGTTAGCCTTCCGTTGGAGCAAGAATGTTCAAAAGGGAAAAACCAAAATCCTCCTTTTAAGGGTGAACGCTCTATAGAAATAACAGTTTTTCCTAAATTTTGACATTAGCGGTTATTTTCCTTTCTCAACGTTTATGTTGATAATCAGCTAAGCAAAACTAAGGAATTGGAAAAGGGACTAATTAAGACTGAAAAGCCAAACAGGTGGTATATTCGATCACGAATCTACTTAGCCAAGAGACTATGATCTAGAGTCTCTTGACTTAGCATAAGTGTCGTAGACGCAGCATGACAGTGCTCGGCCGCTCCACAAAGGTGGAAGAAGATTTGCCGTGAAGATAATTTCTCTTATTAGTCAGAGTAAATGGCACACTAACGTACTAGCGATTCTAACTTCAAGCAAGTTGTTTGTTTTTGTTTAACGTTTTGATAAAGGCAATTTGGCAAATCTTTTTCCTGAGAGATCCAAAGTAGCGGTTTGTGTTGAAAAAGAAAGATGAAAAAGGAAGGAATACTCTGTTTTATTAATGACTGAGTCACATGCAGCGAAGAAAAGGAAACTTATTTTTTTTTTCTGGATTAAGTGCTGGGCAGGAATGAAAAGTTTTGCGCCTGCCAAGCTATAGGATCTGGCAATGTAAATCTGTCTGCCACCGATCAACTGGTGTAGGGAATATTAAGATGGTCAACAAAACAGACCAATCTGTATGAAAACTAAACAAAGTCGTTACGACACCCCCGTTATTACGGCTGTTGGCTGAGACGAACTTGATGGGGCTGTTTTCTTGAGGTTTTATGTATGTTCATGCGAACCAACTGAGTCGACTTGTTGAAGACAAAAACGAGATTGTTGAAAGTTGTCGTTCTGATAACACCAGGCGGCTTTAAAATGCAACAAACAAACCGCACAAGAAGTGAGATCACAGACGCAAAGGCAAACTGTGCTGCAAAGGCAAACAGGCTTCTGTAATTGGCAGAGCGTCACCGTTCTCCCCCCCCCCCCCGCCCTCAAAAAAAGAGTATTTATCTGCGAAAATATTTGGTCGTTTGCATGCGACATTGTCACGGTTCAAATGTAAACTGTATTGTGCAATCTCTGAGCAAGCCTTTTTCTTTAATTGTACCTAAAAATGATTCTGTTTCAGCTCAAAGTACAGTAGAAGTTTGCCAAAGGCTATTATGATTAGCTGAGGCCTCATGTATGTGTCGCATGGCGCTAAAAGGACAGACGATGACGATGATGGTGGTGGTAGTGATGATGATGATGATTACGCTGAAAATCTTAATATGGTGAACTTTATTGAAAAAGTTGCATTGCACAAAAAAAAAATGAAAATGTCTCAATCCCACTTGATGGAAAGTCTTGATATTAAAACGGTAATAAAGTTTTCCGTAACACAGAGTTAAGTATTTTACTAAAATATACAAGTTTTAAGTTAAAAACCGTCCAAAAACCAAATTTTCTACCGTTAAAAATAGTAGGGTTTAGCTCATGGTTGCATTGAAATGACTTAGTAAGCTATTTATAGCCATTTACAATTCATTACTTCTTACAACTTAACGATTGCTTCCACTAAATTACAAGCTTTTAGCTATTAGTATTTTTAATATAAGATTGGCTATTTCTTAAATCACAAACAAAGGTATTGTTTACATGCTTACAGACTTGGAATGTTAAATATAATTTCAAAATTAAGGTTTAGCCGCATGCATTACAATTAACCGAGATTCTTCAACCACAACTCACAGCAACTTTGTGACTAATTTTTCTTTGAAGGATGAATGTTATAAAACTTCTCACGGTTGGTAACGTTTTTTTCCCCTCTTGGAATTAAATTTGCGAGACGTTGGAAAATTAATGTTATAGGCTTGGTCAATAAAAATGTACCGATGTTTAATATGATAAAAGAGCTTATTCCATATAGGCGCCATGTTTGTTTAACTTTGTATCGCCATGTTACGCTCTTAGCGTTGAAGGATCAGTTTTTTTCAAAATTTAGGCATTTTGGTGTGCATATCTAGAAACCAAACGGCTTGTTTAATTAATAAGTCAAGATTTCGATTAACCATTCAAAACTAACCTCAGTAATAAAGTCAAGGCTGTATAACTTTGTTCTCAAAACTATTTTGTCGCATATGCTTCCTGCACTCTACGTGCGAACCGATTTTTCCGGGATCTTAGATGCACCATAATATGAAAAACCGGCCATTGTTAATAAGGTCTATTAACATCATAACATCAGTTCTATACTTGTCATGCAACGCTTTCGAGTGATATACAATGGAATTTCCCAGGAGTCACTAGTTTTTTTCGGTGTACACATTATACCAAGAACATACAAGAGACAAGTGGGATATTTCATGGTATACCACGAGAGAACATTGCACAACTATTTTATACCATGCCGTCGAACACACATACAACGGCTTCCCTGTATTCTGGTTGGATCCCTTTTGTGATATACGAACTAATCTCATAAAAGAAGATCTCCTTTCTAGTGGGGGGCTGGGTGGGAGGGGAAGGGGGGCGGTTGTGTTTTACTTACCCTGCCGGCTTTTCTTCCTTCTCCCATTTCTTCTTTTTTTACCCAAAATAAGGGGGAGGGGGAGGGGGGCGGCCCCCCTCCGGGCCCCTCCCCTAGATCCGCCACTGGTTTCTAGACTTCTTTAGAGATGAGTTGTTTCGCTTTTTGAGGAGTTCATAATAAAGCTAAGGATGTAAATAAACTCAGCTTCTTCCTTTAAATGATCAATATCCACGTTTTCTGTGCGTCGGGCAAGAACAGATAGCCTTTTTTCCAATTTTTCCAATCTTTCTTCCGTGCTTTGAAAGATAGTTTGGGAATTTAGACAAAACGGTTCTGCATCAGAACTGCACATGTTCACAAACGTCGTGTCGTCACAAAATAGCTTGCACTCAGCTCGCGTTTTTCTTCCTTGGAAAATGTCCATGAATCGTTCACCAATGAATCGTGCCATTTCAAGCTCTTCCGCACTTTCCTCTGCGTGTGTCTTGGCGTCAGTGTACGACTCATTCAGAACAGAAACCAACATATTCAAAAGTACTATAGTCATAAATAACATGTACATGAAGACGAATGCAGGTCCAATAAATCGATTTTCGTTACGAAGGTCATCGAGAGGAACAGCTCTTCCTAACAGGAATTCAAACTGGGAAATGACTGCTTGCAAGAAACTAGAGTACACGTAGACGGTTCTGCCGAAAAACTGCATTCCTGTGATAACAAATGCATTAAATACGATAAAGAAGGAAACTACAAAAGAGAGTTGGTAGCCTACGGACTGACGGAAAGAGGAAAACAAGTAAATTACATAAGGGTTAAAACGGATAAGATTCAAAAGCTTCAGTGTCACGGTAAATATGGCGACGGCGATTGAGGCATTTTCCCAGCTTGCCCAGTCTAATGCTGAGTGAAAATGTATAATTTCATAGGGATTGGCCTGGATGGCGTTGATGGTCTTCAAAACACTCTTTGATCTAATCATGTAAAACGCCACTGACGTTAATGATGATACAACCATGAAGAGATCAACCATATTCCAGACAGACTTAAAAAATATAATGCGTTGTCGGCGCAGGCGGATTACCATCGCGATTAAGTTAAAAAGTACCATGGCAATAAACAGGAACTGACAAATGAGATAGAACATCAGAGCTCCGGACTCTGTGCTGTACAACTCAAGAGTATCAACCTTGGTTGCTGTATAGGCAACACCAGTAGAGGAGGCTTCGTAAAAATAAGTTGCTATGCTGATCAAGTTTGTATTCACGTTAAACACGGCAAATTCTAGAATAACCGCTCTGGTCCGTCGATCAACCCATCCATGGCCCAGGGTCTCGCTTAATACACCAAGAGCAGTGTCTTCCTTGTAACCCATGATAACAACGTAACCACCCCCTCCGTATATGTTGTAAGTGGCCTTTATTGGGCCATTGTTTAATTCCTCGGCTGTTTGATAACGCCACGGTTTCGGGCACATTAGTAGAGATTTAGGCCATGAAGTATTTTGGGGAATTGGCTTCCAACCCGGAAGACTTAGCAAGGTGGTGTCCTCGTCTTTACTGGAATATCCATAGTAGCAGTCTGCGATAACTTTAGGTCCTGATTGACAGGATCCTTTACAAGAACGTTTATAAGAAATATGTATTAGTAGATTGTTATAACTCAACATCTGGTAGTACTTGTTTAATAAGTGAATAGGCAAATCCCATTTATAATTCCCATTTACCCCTTCAGTGCACTCACTGTTAAAACGGATCATGCATAGAGTTAAAACGAATGACATAAACTCAGCTCCAAACTCCTAATTTGAATTTCAGCCAACGACTTCGATTTCCGCTGAAATCGATCATCTCAGCTCACCTCTTAGGCAAAGCTCACTTGAGTGGGTTTACAAGGCCATTTCTGTAGTCTGTGGTTGGTAGACTTCGGCCCACAGTTTCAAACCTTTTTAATTTATTTTTTAAGGGTTCTCAGCTCATTGTTTGCCGTCGTAATTATGGTTGAAATTGGGAAAAGACAATCATTACTTGAGTTTTTAACTCAGTTAAGAGTTGGCGTGGTTTTAAAGATTCATTTTGAAATACTCCTTACTCCTTTTGATTCTCAACTGTCGCATCGAAGGCATGCCGATCAGTATGGAATTCTTGTTGGCGGTATACACGTCTTTATTATCTTTAAATCCATTATACCACTCGCAGCTGTAAATATTGGGCAGGAACTCTTGTCTTAACCATCCCCACAAACTGTTCGAGTCAGTTACCTAAAATTGATGAAAATAAGATTAGAGTTATTGTTGATGTGTAAACGTATATGTTTTCTTTGCTTGCATGCTTTCAGGTGCTTTTTGCAAAAAAACAATTTGATGTACTTTCCCTTTTTTGATTTGTCGCGAGACCACTACAGTTTGCAGCTCTTTAGTAGCCCTGTTCAGAACCGCTTTTTTGCATTGTCTTTTAATATCCTCTGTTATGTACCCTCAAAGGGTATATAATACATCCAAAAACGTTTCCTATAGTTCTCCAACTTTACCCCATGATTTGAGAATGACCGCCGCTCAGGATCCGTTATCGCGCCTTGGGTTTCTTTATTTTCCAGCACATTCGGAAACAACAACAACTTTCTTTAAAATGACAAGGCGGACTCGAAATAAATCACAAACAATGAAAAGGAACCTATTCTACAAAAGGAACCTACATCTGAAAATATAAAAACGAAACCCCACGGATGTTCTGAATAGGGTTGACCTGTTGCCTCAAAAATACTATATGATTAACAACTTGTTATGTCACATTTTGTACCGTATCAGTGCCTACCAGGTCAAAATTCGTGAATGGATCTATCAACGTCCTTGTCATCAGGAAACGACTGTCATTCTTGTTTCCGTAACACACGATTGCCAGGAAAAATACAAATGTTAAATGTAAAACAACGTCTCTCATCACTACTGCCAACTGGGCCTCCTTTTTTCTTCGCTTACGTATCGTTTCCAGCTTATCTCGTTTAAAGCGTGCTTTAGGATCATCACTGAGAAAATCAATGTCACTCTCGTATTCATAAACTCCGTCAATTTTCGCATGTGAATCTTCATTGTTGTCTTTGTTTCTGATCATGAGCAATGAAACTATAGCAACAGCTAACAAAACCTTTGTTGGTTGTACAACAAAAATGTCCTGACATGACGAGATCAAAATGGAAGCAAGCCATTGCTCAGCAACGTCTTTGCCCCACATTAAGCTATAAAATACAGTGAACGTTGCAGCTGTTAGAGTTGTACTGAAGCATAGAAACCAAGCGATGAGTACACAGAGATGAGGCAATATGCAACCGGTATCCCTCATTTCATCTACAAGTTGTTGCGCCTGATAATATTCTTTGTATTTGCATCCCTTTCTTCTTCTGGGTCTACTAGACTTAAATAGGAAAGCAATCAAGATGTTTACTGGTGCAATTATAAGTCCACTTTGTACTCCAACGACAATCTGTCTCCAAGAAAACTTGAAGGGTCCAACTTGTATAGCTCCTTCTGATTCGCCACCAATGTTATAAAACATAGCATTAGCAATCATGGCACTAAATAGAACTGTGAGACAACACGAAGCTCTCTGTACTCGAGTGAAAGTACTGCAGCATGCTTTACCAAACACTGACATCCACAGGTGACTGTCGGCGATTTTTCTTCCAAAACGGGAACGTACCTGATCTGGAAAGGATGAAGCACCCTCATTGCCCACGGTAACTTCTATTTCCCCATCATCTTTTTCCAACGCAAGCCATCGATTTAAAGGGAACACCCACCTTTCCTCAGTCTGCCTGTCTTTTATTACTACTGTCTCTACAAACCAAGAAGGGTTATCACCTGAGTTGTCGTGTTCCAAACTTATTTGCGTTAAACTCCCCAGAGATCTGTTTGTAACTAAGACAAATCCATCGATACTTCCCCGAGCAAATATTTCACTTGTTTCCCATTTACTTCGAAGTGGAATCAGTTTTAGCTCATCCATTTCGCCCTCAATGCTGATTGTAACGTTGGCCGTTGTTCCTGAATTTTTCCAGACACCTGTGCTTATAACCATGTCGTAGAAGTAAGTACCTTCTTGGACAATACTTACTCTTCTTGGAGGGCAAATCTACAACAAATATGAAAAATTTGTTACCTAGTTAATCCTTTGTGTACTTATTTGCAGTAAGTAGCTATTCTCGGCAGGGTTTAACCGGCTCGTCGCGATCGTGCCATTCTTGTTTCCACACGTCCTCTTTTGACGATTATATATGTGGTAATTAGGCCAGGCTGCCTTTAAGGCTTAAAAAATTAAGAAATTCTGTGCCCGAAAAAGGTACATGTGTACTGAATGAGAACTTTTCCCCGGGTAGGAAAAAAATAATATCACCTTTAAGGCTATACAGACCTTATTTTTATCCCTCTTGTCCGCCCTTCTTGCGAATATTAGCACAACAAAATAAAAAAGGAAACCACTTGCAACTGTCACAAGTACTGAAATATTGCCACTTTCACCAAGCCTCGTAAACTCAAGGAAAACCTTGTCAAAGTCAATAGGATTCGGGGTCTGAATGAAGTTTCCACCAAAGTAAGTCAAATGATTGCACAAGCATTTAAGATGAGTTGTGTTTGAGCTGGATGCAACCTACGAGAAACGCAATCATTATCAGCAGCAAGACTTAAGATATAATGATACAGTTACCGTGCGTGTTCGAGGCTATTATCTCCCAAAATTATTTACCGCGTGATAATCTAGGGCGGAGGTTATTTGCTCGTACGTTTCAGTTTCAACCCAAGCATGCGATTTCAAAACTTTAGAAATCATCTCATAATAAGGGATGGGGATAGATTACATTACAGGATGAGATAGCTTCCTGTTGATAGTGACGTAATATAATATGACACTTAACGATATTCAAAGTGTGAGCACAAAAATACAAACTTGTAATCATGAAAAAAAAAATTACATGGTAATATCAAGAACCGCGTAAAATTAGTAAACTTGTAACACCATGCTGTTTTTGTTGCTTTTTTTTTCATTTTCCTAATCAATTTGGTCTCAGTGCAACTTATTTTGGTTGAGAAAGTCATAGGACATACTCCTATAAATAGGTCTATTATAATTTTCGGGCCAGAGAGTAGCTTAGGAGACTAAGAACGATTCATGAGATGACCATTAAATAGAAACAGTATAATAATTTACCTTGCAACCATTTGAGGTCCACTTTTCTTTGTCTTCAGACCAATACAGACAACTTGATTGGGTAATACTGAAGGTGTAGTTGACATCTGTCAATGGATCATACCGTGGAACATCTAATTTCGTGATTCCTTTAGGAGGTGGATCCTTGACACCAACGCATGAACGTCTTTCACGACCATGACCGAAACATGACCGTCTTTTCCTAGCATGCTCGGTGGCGTTGTTAGCTTCTCGAAACAACAGACCGACGTAAAGGAGACTTGGCTCAGAAGGTACTATTGTGACAGAACGTTCTTCAAGAGAACAGGATGTTGATTTGCTTTGCTGATAATCTGAAAGATTTCTACATGTTGACGTGAACAGAATAGTAAAGTTGTGATCAGAATCTTCGACCGTAGGTCTTGATCCAAATTTAACAAAAAATTTAATAACTGTACCTCCTGCCTGCACACCGATTCTAATAGCAACGGGGACATCTGCTAATTCTGCGTAATAACTACGGATGGACATTCTGTTAGGCTTCAAAAAATAATGTTCAGTTCCGTTGCTGGTGTTTGTTGGACGCCCCGAAAGCGGAATGACTATCTCAATGTAATTATCAAGGTTAGTCACGTTAATCTTTGTCCCATTGACGCTTTGAAGATCCAGGCTGGTCACACTTGATTTGACCTTCTTGCTGCTATTGTCCCAGGTGAACGGATTGAAATGAATAGCTCTCATCTGAAAAGACATGGAAGGTTATGTTTTATATGCCTGCAGATAACTTCAGAATTTGGAGAAATATTACGTCTTTTACTGTACTATTTGTGTTGCTGAAGTAAAGCTGAGCACAGAACAGTGGACATCAATGAAAGAACCTTAAGTGTTGTTGTAGCTTTGTGGCTTTTTCCTTTTTGCTACGTTATTGGTATCTTTTTGTTCAGATCTCGGTCCAATTAATTTTCTATGGCTCATTGAGAGGATATGAAATACGGTACTATAAAACACGTTAGGAAAAGGTACGATGCGGCGCAATGCCACTTGACATTGCGTGGTACGATTCAACACGATGCCATACAACATGACATAACCATGCAACATGCGATACTGTATATGATACATAACATGTAGTACCGTACCGTTCCATGTGAAAACGGGTTACAAAATAATGCCTTTTATGTTTTTTCATCAGGAGTCAGACTAAGTTCCTTAACATCTCACCTTTGCATTAATATTACCGCCACTCATTTGCCCTAGGTTGCCTGGCAGCTTAAATCTTGACGTTCCTTCCTCCATGTTGAGTCCATTGATGTAGTCACTGGAGACCTTCTTTAAAGCGACTGCCAACTCCGGTGTTTTGATGACAAGAACTTCAGACGGAACCAGGCGGGCAAAAAATGCATCGTTCATGGCGTCCAGTTTTTCTGAAGCTTTCTGCACATTTTCCTACAATAATAACAGAGAAAAAAAGTCGATAATACCCACCCAAAAACAGTCGGAGACACCGTTTTGATCTGTCCACAGACTAGCAAAAATATTAACCCTGCGCGTGGGATATAAACGAGCCAAAACGTAAGGTGGTGGGGCTGGGGAGGACAAATGAACGTCTGTGGACATACTCAAACCGTTCCTGGGCAACATATACGCAATGTGGGCACATCAGCATAGCTACGGAGAGATGGTATATGCCAGTTGAAATGATCACATCCCTAAAACCAGTAGCGTGATACAAACTGGTTTTTATGCAGACATTAGTTTTGTCTGTACAGTGCCTTATTATGATTTGCGAAATTAAAGGAAACCTGTGCATCATGATCAGAGCCACTTGCTCAATGAGGGACAGTTTGACAGGAAAGCAGTCAACGCTGCCATTTAAAGTGGTCTCCACCCCGTAAAATGTGTTTCAACAATCTCTCAACTATGTTACTGTGAACAGAAAGAGAGTTTAGAAGTTGAATCGCCTTGATTTCTGTTTTGGCACGATCGAGGTATCGATTTAAAGACAATAATTTCTAGGAAAATGTTTTTTAAGACACAATTGCTATATAATGTGATCGTCTGGGTGACAGAGGTTCCAGGTTCAACCATTCGGTATATGATGTTATGTGTCCGGAAAGAGAATGTTTATATATTACTTGAAGATCAAGCTCTATGTTTGATCTGTACTCGTGAAGATATATACTAACAGGGACCCGAGGTGTTTATTTTATAAGAGTTTGGTGTTCAGCAGTTAACCCTTTAAAACCGAAAATTTCACAAAAAAGGCCGTTTTTAACTTAAGGCTATCATGACGCTAAACGGGCCGTAGTTTGGCTGAAAACCTTTTTTTTTGACCAAAAAGATAAATTTCCCGATAAGCTACGAAAATGTACAATATTTTAATTTGGTGCATGCGCATAAGCCAAAATTTGGACTTTTTTGTGATTGCCCGTTCCGAATTTTTTCTTTCTTGGACAAGAATTGAACTGCGCGTGCCTTTTATTTTGTGCGCGCTCATGTGACGCCATGCGAGAAAGCAAGAGTGAATTAGAACTCTTTTACCGGTTGTTTAGCGAACTTTTTCTGTCAAATTTATTGTATCTAGGCTTAAATGTTTGAAAGCAGTTTGCACTACGTACACCAAAGTGATTTAACGCGTTTTAAGATCTGAAGAGGTTTTTGTTTTTTCTTGGGGTTACTTGCGTCATTTTTGCACGTGCGACTAATTCTGACGTCAGGAGGGCAATCGTAACATGCGCCACTGAGCCTCGGAAAAACTGCAGATAGCCACCTTAACTGGAAAAAATAGCGAAACCACACGCTGAACAATTGAATGTCTACAATTGATTATTTCGTAAGTTTCTGATCCAAGAAAACCAAATCATCTTTTTCTTTTACAGTTAATTGGATTATGACGTTCTACCTTTGAGGATGACTGATTTTCCAAAGAGTCGCCATTAGCTTGACCTGCACCTGCTGCCGACTGAATAACATTCTTGAGACACCCTGTAACACTTGCAGCTGATTCCTCTAGCTCACTAGAAAAAGGTTCCTCCATGTCGTTAAGGGCTGACACCAGTAAATTTGTTGCACTATCTGTAAGTTGCATTGTTAAATTCTAGTGGGAAAAAGTAATCATTAATATAAATTCGCTGTGCCGAACTATGTTAAACAATATTAATGTGAGACCGTTGCACGTTTTCGTAAATGCTTTAGCGATATAGCGGAATTTAAAGGGTGCACTTGCAACTCCTGCTTGAAAATCTCTGTTAAGGATTAGTATTTAAAGTCTTTTTCCAGCGTTTTAATATCTCATTTTGTGATCAGTTCTTAGATCCTATTTATTTGTTGCCGAGTGTTTTTAACATGAACCTCTGGCTCGGAAGATTGTGCAAACACTTCCCACGTTTTCGACATTAAATAAGTTATTACTATTACTATATTACGTTAAGTAAAAGATTTTGTTTTTTTTGTAACAAAACTGATTTCCAGCTGTATATGCCATTTGTCATTTACATCTATTTTTCTTTCTTTTGTTAGTTTCATTGTTTGTTAACCCATTGCTATTCCTAGTGTCCTTGCCATTATTCTTACCATAGCATTCTTACAGCTATCACAGCTCTGATTTTGTTGGTTTCTAGTTGCCAAGTTGACCACTGCCATGATCGTTCGAGACATTTGAAGGCTCGTGGGTGTTATAGAAGTGAACTTCTCCACCAATGTGTTCGAAATCTATCCAAGAAAATATAAAAAGAAGATTTTAGAGAAATTCATATGTCTCTTACGACGAAAATATGAATATTTGAATTATGTTGCTCACTTTTTGTTTAGGTAGAGGTCTAAGAAAACTTTCTAATTTTTAATACCAAGTGTGAAGTATAAGTTTTCCTGTTATAAAGTCAAAGTTTTGTTTCTGATATCATTGCACGTACTAGTGTTTTTGTATCGTTGTCCAGTGTTCTTCCACAATCTGTTTTCTCGTTAGACGACTTTAGGACCGATCGAGCTAGTGTTGCAGCTTGGCTGATGTTACCCCTCTTTAGATATTCATCCAGCCGATTGCCTTTCCCAATCACAAAATTTTGTAACTTTCTTGCAACTTCTGCTATTTGTGAAAGGCAAGGATCCAATTTGGAGGACGGTTTTACCTGTATAAAATCAAATGGAGCCATGATTTGGTTACATTCAGTAACCGTTGATTGGCATGCAGTCTCTAATGTCTCGCCAAAGAAACGCTGAGAGCGTTTCTTCGTTCTTTCCACTTGAGTAGGTTTTGTTATGAAATCCTTCACGGGGGAAGTAGTCCGTAGCGCCGGAGGTTTTGCCACTTCAGTTTTCATGACATGAAACCTCTAGGAGTATTTCTATTTCCTACTAGATTAGATGCAATGATTAATCGCAGGGTTACCTCAGACATTACATTCGTCGGTATCCAATGGTAATTAATTATACACCTAGGTTGAAAAGGGCTCTTTGAGAGAAAAGTGTCTTCCTCAAGAACACAACGCAATGACCTTGGCCGGGCTCTAAGCCAGACTGCTCGATCCGGAATCACGCGAGTTAACTAGCAGGCCACCTAGTCTGCCATGCTTTAGGCTATCAGTCTTTATATTTAACTTTGTTGACACTTAAAGCCGCCATAGAACATTCATTAACTATTCAGTCCAGTTGTATGGGTTATATTCAAGGTAATATCAATGTTTCTGTTAAGTTAATAAAGATGGTGAATTTTAAGCTCGGTAATGAAACGTGAAGGTGATTTAATCAACATGACACGAACGTGGGACAAAGAAAAATTCTGAGTCCCCGACAGGAATCGAACCCATGACCTCCCGAACACCAGGTGGGCGCTCTATCCACTTAGCTACGAGAACTCATGGAGAGCAAGGTCATTTAACTGACTTCATATATGACAGGTGTCCTGCATACTGCTAGGATCAACGCTATCGAAGTCATCGTGAGTAGTGATAAGTCAGTAAAGATGACCTGTCATATATGAAGTCAGTTAAATGACCTTGCTCTCCATGAGTTCTCGTAGCTCAGTGGATAGAGCGCTGTACGGGTCCGCAAATGATCCCAGGACCGCAAATGATCCCCAAATTGGACCACAAATGATCCCGGACCGGAAATGATCCCCATTTTGGACCGCAAATGATCCTGATCAAAAAATATGGAATGGCATGGATGGTGGGATGGTGCGGACGGGGAATTGGCGTACGTTAATACCGATGTTTTTATTTAAGCCAACTTATAATTATAATGGCTTACAACTTGACTTTTTTTTTCATACTTTCCACTAAACTTTGTTGCTAACTACGATGCTATGAATATCACCACTCAATCATCAAAACACGACTTGGCTTACATTTCTTTGCAATTCTCAGTAAAATTCTGATCAGTGCAACATACGCTACGTATCCTCCTTTGTTACACATTGATATTTCGGTGTTATAGTTAAATCACATTTTATCAGCCATTAACGCCACTCGTCTAAAGTTTTAAATTAAAATCTAACCATGAAGCAACTATTACAGAAGACGCTGTCACCTGAGTACACCCACAAGCCTACAACGCCTCATCACTCTGTAAAACACCTAGTGTGTAACACTGGAAATTTGAACAAATTTATTTTATAATTGTTCCTTGGTCGTATTTTGGCTTTAATTCCTCGGAAATGACTACTTGAGTATTCTAAGAAGCCAAAATTCCAAGCTACAGTTATGAAGTTCAGCTTCATGACCACGCAAGGCCAAGGCTTGCACTTCGTTTTGACAATTAGCTGTTTGATAGATGTTTGATACTATCGCCACCGGGATTTCGAGAATGTTTACAAGTATGTGTTTTTCTAAGACTTCTAATTCAATAG
>Ga0126339_10000691_pt1 | contig 19949 bp, 20 predicted proteins | sample OrbTmetagenome_2_FD_92532 | JGI IMG/M metagenome (GOLD analysis project Ga0126339, IMG submission 92532) | Coral microbial communities from Petempiche,Puerto Morelos, Mexico - Orbicella T R C metagenome | ecosystem: Host-associated > Invertebrates > Cnidaria > Coral | place: Petempiche,Puerto...
AGTATTGCATTGCGCATCCCTACTGCGCATAATTTCACGCGTGATTAGCGCGCGCGCATTAAAAAATGGCGGCTTTTTCTTTACGGCTGGACCTCGCCATAGAGGTAAATCGTCATTTTCTCGAAAACCGGTATGGTGACCTATCAATTTTTTCTGTTGTGTTGAATTGAGTAATAAATTTCTCTACGTAAAATAACTATGGGCCGATTCTCAGTGTTGAGCACGGAACAATCCTCGGAAACGTGGTTTTAGCAAGCAATCGTGACTGTCATCATGGTGCTATTGTAAGGATTTATATGGTACAAACAAGGTGCTGTTGCTCCTAAACGAACATGGGGACCCCTCATTTTTATTTCCAAATTTAAGTTCCTAAAATATAAACAGTCAATAGGCAAAGTTTGAGAAAAATCTCAGTACATGCAGGTTCTATTTCCGTGGAATGACCTTAAGAGCCTAGTAGTTTAAGAACCTACTGGCAGAAATTTGCCATTTTAATACTCCAAAAATATAAAAGTGTTTAGCCAAGTAAGATCAAACAGGTTCTTGTATATGGGTTACAGATACATAATGATAACATTGTAACCAAGGAGTGTGACTTTCAGATTTCACATTTATATTACAAGAAAATAAATAATACAGTTGCGAATAAATACTGTATGTTCAAGGACCAAAACCCAAGCTTATTTCTTCTGGTAATCAACAATTATATCCCCTTAATAGAAATTAAGAACCTAATTAAGTACCTACTTAGCCAAATTGCCAATAACTACCACAAAATACGATAACCTATTTTGCCAGACTTCAAAAAATGTAGGTTCTTACTCGAGGGTGTTTACTGTATATAATATAGAAACTCGTTATCATATAAGATTTTTATATTCACTGAGAAGTTTGACAAAACTGACAAATTAAAACCGTTTCCTATCTTCGTTCTAACAATTTTCCTGATTTAGTGACCTTCATAGGGACATTGGACAATTAAAGTAACTCTAGAAGCCCCAGACATTTTGCAAAAGACTTTGCTATTAATTTGTTTGTAATTGGTACTCGGAGACAGCATGTCCGACAGGTTTAGGGCGCTGGTCTGGTTATCCAAAGGTCCTCGGCTCAAGCCCTCTACCCTTGCCTTGACAAGCTGGTCCCGTGTTCGAAATAGCCACCTGTATTGTAAAGACACAACATCCTATTGTTTAAGCGTCTATCCAGTTGCCATTTCTGGTTTTGACTTCATAATGACATGCGTGCGGCTTCTGCTGCACCGAACTAAATTCAGGAATTAATTTCGACAAAAGCTCGGCAAAAGTACGACCACTGAATCAAACATTTGAATTAAGTTCGACAAGTTCTGGCGTTCTACTCTGGCACGACAGCGACTCAAACGTCGCGCTTCTGCCGCGCGAAACAAAATTCATAAATTACGCATGATGTATTTCAGTTGCCGGATGGGATTGCGTTTTCGCGAGGAGTTAGGGGAGAATAGCTAAGTGGCTTCAGTAAATCTTGAATTTGGCACGACTCTAGCCTTTGGGGTGATCTGGATCAGGATGAGTGATCCGAGATCACTCAGATCATGGTGCATCCGTGGCCAGAGTTGATTCATCGGTTCCTTTGATGCACCATGATCCGAGTGATCTTGGATCACTGATCTTGATCCAGATCACCCCAAAGGAACCCACCCTAAGTTCATTTGCGGAGCCATTGTACGCATATGGTTGGTTGCAGCTTTTCCTCACGCGCGCGACGATGGGAGTCTTGAGCACAGTGAAGTCGACCCTGCGTGTTTAATTTGCTGGTTGCATAGTTCAAGGAAGCGCGAAATAATAATTAACCAGCGTGTTTTACCACCTGTCCTGAAGCAGGTACTTTACTAGAATTTGCTTGTTATAAGTCCTCAAGCGTAATTCCCACACGAGACATTTGTGGACCCTGTAGTTAATGTGACTATGAACAATCGTTCCCTGTAAGTCATAAGGGGTTTGAGAAACCAAATGACAACCTTCATTGAACTGAAAAGTCGAATTCGACACTCGTTTCCCAGAATGATACAACTTTACAGTTTGTTTTCTTTGATCGTTACGCTGTATATTCATTGTGTAGAAGGTGCAAGCGATTTCGAGGTACCAAAGCCGACAAAAACTCAAGCAAAATGGCTGGACTACGAAGTTGGAGCAATAGTTCACTTCAACATGCAAACATTTGATCGCTATATGAAACCAGGTGAGTCGCAACTTGTCCGTTTAACAAAAGACGTTGTCTTGACCAAAACAGAATGCCTTTTAGGTTTCCAACTATAACTTGTCAGTCAAGAATACGTTAAACAGTGACGAACGTTAGAGGCGAAATCTACTGGTCTGCAAGTTCACGGCATTTGACCCTTTCGTCACGAGGCACTATTTTGGACATTATATAGGTTTGACGTTAGCGATGGTACCAAATTTTAGGTATAGTTTGGTCTTTTTATTTTGATACACGGCACTGCAATTTTGTTTTCGTATGCCTCACTGCATTGTAAACTGTAAAACTTTTCAGTGGTTTCCCTGAGTGAAATGTGAAACATCGCAAACTATATAGCGAGTGTTCCCCTTCAAGTCATTCGCGGTCATGCAGGTTGTATATTTACAGTCTACCCACGTTCTCATAAGCGTGCGAACTAAGCGTGCTGACCACTTAAAATTTTTGGATTGATAGATAATTTGATTGATTGCAATGTGAAAGGAGCGCTGGATAAGTAAAGAAAAAGCTCATAGATTGAACCATGCAGGCGATCATAGACCGCTTGCCGTCTGTTTAGTTTGCTCTCGAAAATCGGAAAGGGCAGGAGCGAGGCTTTTAGGAAGGGGAGAGTTTGGGACGAGACAGGGGTGCTTGAGACAAGGTTTGTTTTTTCTCGGCAGTCGGTCCCCCAGTCGTCTAGCCCTCTAGCTTTGGAGAGATTTAGGGTGTTTGGAAAGTGCGTGTCACTGTTATTCTTGCGGTCAGTCTTTAAGTCCTTGTTATTACCCCTGTACTAGGTACGACTCAATCTTTCATCTTTCGCTATTGTTGTAGGTCGTGTAGTGCCTGTAGACACCTTCAATCCACAACAACTCTCAACTGATCAGTGGGTCGAGGCAGCGAAAAGTTTTGGTGCCAAATACATTATTATTAGCATTGACCACTTCAGCGGGTTTCTCATGTGGCCAAGTGAGACAAATTACAACTACTCTGTCAAGTATACAAAGTGGAGAGAAGGCAAGGGAAATATCCTATCCGATTTTATGATGTCCAGCAAAAAACATGGTCTTGATTACGGATTCTTTTACAGCGTGCACAACAACTGGTATATGGGCGTGGATAATTATACAACTGGGAACGCCTTAACTCAAGAACGCTATAAAAAGGTAGTGGAAGAACAAATGCGGGAATTATTCAATGCAAAATCTCCGTATAAAGACCCTTTCTACATCTGGTTTGATGCTGGGATTGTTCCAGGAGTGAGCCCTAATGTCGGACCAATCATTCGCGAGTTGGCAGGTAACTCACTGTGTGACGAATGCCCGACTTTTGCTGGAAATCAAGGCTTGCGGTGGGTTGGTAACGAAAATGCTATGGCACCTTTACCTCACTGGTATGCCGTGCCCAATGGAAAGTGTTCCATGAAGACCAATGATGGTAAGCACAAATCTTACGTTGTGAATAATAATTAGTTGAGCGGAACTTTTCGACATTGCTTACACACTCCTCTAAGAACTGACTAAAGCAAGGAAAGCCCATTATTACTTTGAGATGTCATCAAAAAGAAGCCCTATGATTCCCCTCCTCTCCCTCGGTGCACACTCCTTTGTGAAAGGGGTGAGGTCACGCTTTTTGGGTTGAAAATTGCCAATTTTAGTTTCACTTTCTCAACAAATTATCTTCCGGGCTTGAACGCGAAGAAACTTAATTAAAACATCAATTGTTATTCTAAGTATGTTGACGGCCGAGTTAAGCCTGATTTTGTTGTTATCGATCGCGTTAACCAGCAACTCCTCATTTAGTTTATGGTTAAACGCATTATATCTCTTATCGGTCCGTTCGTTTTAAAGTGTTATCGTTAAGGGGGTCACTTGGCCAAGCCCAGATATTTGGTCCTTTTATTTAATTTTCCGACGAGCATCCAGGTCCTACTGACATGAGGCCCCCACCCTCCCCCTTTATCCTGGATCTATGCATGGCAGTCAGAGAACATTTGATCAAAAACGCGCTCACTTAAAAGAATTTTTCCTTTTTTGTTTTGCAGGAAAAGTGATTCAAGGGAATCCCTGGGGCCAGCTGTTTTGCCCTGCTAATTGTGATACAGTGATTCGCCAACACTATTGGTTTTGGCAACCTAATACGGAGTGCTCGGTGAAAAGTACCCAAAGACTTGTACGTGAATATCTGACTAGCGTGGGACATGGCTGTACCATGCTTTTGAACCTCAATCCCGACACCCACGGGTTGGTACCCGAGATAGATCTCTCGGTATACCAGGAGCTGGGCAAAGCGATAGCGCTGTTATATCAATACCCCGTAAGCAAATACTGTAGCCCTGAAATGCATGTAGGAGAGGAAAAAATATGGAAATTCAGGGAATTGAAAAGCCTCAATGGTTCCGTTATACTCATGGAAGACATCGAGAAATCTGGACAAATAGTTATGGAATACGAATTGAAGTTGGAAACCGAAGACGGTTGGATAAAAACTCCTGAGCCTGGAAGCACTATAGGACACAAGAGAATTCATCCTTTTCCAATAGCGTTAGCGAACAAAAAAGTGACTGCAATCAGTTTAAATATTACAAGGCTCGTAACCAAGCAAAAATCTATAACTCTAAGGGAAGTTTCCGTTTACGACTGGAACGAAGCAGCCAGACAAAATTTGATCTGATTTATGTGAGTTAAAAAAAAAAGCAAACAAATGTTCAAATGTTGTTGTTTATAGAGGTCAGTGCGCTTAGCTACATCTAGCAAATTCACAGGCCAGATCAGTTGGCTATATACAAGCATGACCGAGAAGTTAATTGAACTAGGGTCTACCGAAAAACAACTTCTGCTTAGTGGTCAGAGGGGGACTTGAACCCGCGACCTACGGATTCAAGTCCGGCGCCCTAACCACTCGACCGCTTCCTTTTGTTATAAAGCGTAAAAAGGAAAAGTGATTCAAGGAGACCCCTGGGGTATTTGGTTTAAACTATTTCTTGAAGTCGTTTGATAAAAATCTAAATGTGATTTTGTTCGTCCACATTACAAGAAAGAGCTGGTTATATTTGTTCCTCTGAAATGTTTGAACAAGGAAGAGTCAGTTTGAGTATTCATATTCACTGTACATCAGTTACAATAGAGTAACTGTGGTTATTCAACGGAAAGTCGAATAATTCGGCAAGATAATATAAAAGGTCAGTTGTTATGACCCTTGAACAAGGGTTTTGGTAGGGGTTGATATGTTTCAATCAGCAATAGAAACACATAATTACAATAAACCTTATTTTCCGGACTGTTCAGTTTTGCATGCTTAACCCAGCTGGTCAGTAGCTCAAAGTCTCTCATTGATCTCAGGAGCCCATCACCAGGAGCGTACAACTCTCGTACTAAGCCTTGTCACGGCATTTTCACAGACCGCGGGTCTAATTTTGGGCTCCTTTTCCCGCGAAATAGGTTAGCTTCGGTTTACATGAGCGCGGATCGGTAAACAAAAACATGGCGGCCTCAGGCGGACATGTCGACTTAATCAGCACGGTGTCTGAGAAATCCAGAGAAATCAGAGAAATCCAGTGCGACAGACGAATTCCAAATCTTCTCTCTTGACTGATTGAATGTGGGAATCCTAACTCACTTGCGTCACGTGCACACGCGAGCGAGAGCCTACGGGGATTCCTATCCTCTGGGACAATTCAGCCAGTGTGATTGAATGTTTCAGCAGTACGTAAAGCTACAAGCTTCAACTGGTAACTTTTAAATGTTGATAATCATTTAACTGCATTTCTCAAAATGACTGGCCGAGGAGAGGAGAAATGATCACCCGGGTGCCGAACATAAACAGCTCACCGACAGCTCACACGTCTCTCGAGTCTTCGCGCGTACCTGCTCGGAAGTACTGGGTTCTAAGGCGTCAGTGTAGTCAAGTTTTGTTGTCAAGCTAGTGTCTTCATTTAAGTCAAAATCTCTCAATGGTTGAGCTTTCTTGAAAGGCTCATGGCATTTTGTTTATCTCTTGATCTATAACGAAATGAGTCGGTTTGAATCTAAAAAGCATAGTCCAGCGCAAGTGTTCGCTCAGTTTACTTCTTCGGCTGAAAATGAACGTGCCAATGAGGGAATAACCGAAAGTAAACACGAAGGAGCATTTGAAAACAGACGGGAGATTCAGATAACGGAAACTGGAGAGGTCAGTCTTCCTCCAGATAAAGCAAAGGTCTCGATTGTGTGTTCCAACACTAAGGTAAGCGATCGCTTTTTCCTTGCTTTTTTTTACACACTTGAGTTTTAAAAACAAAGACTGGCAGCTACAGTGTAATGGCGTTAGAAAAGTGTAGAGGGTGGCACTCTGACCTGAATCACTGGACACGCTGAGAGTTCTAATTAATAAGCTTACAGTTACAAGTTTTAAGTTCTAAGCTTGTTTGAGGCATAAAATTTGGCCAAAGAATTAGCTCCCAGTGATGGAAATGGTAACACGATTCAGTTGAAAAGATTCAGTCTGCAGTCTGCATTTTACCCCCCTGCAGTCCGATTGGTTAGTTTTGTTTCTGATTGGTTGAGAGTGAACTGACACTGAAATGACGTCGGAAATTAAATAAAATCTATTCAGATTACTATTGATACTCAGTTGAAAAGTCAGGCTTTGCAATTAACTCTAAATAGTGAGACAGGTGGTAACTGATAACTTTCTGGGTGCATCCCTTTGGGATTACCTGAACCAGGATCCAAGAAATGATCCAAGATTACCTGGACCAAAATGATTTATGGATACTTACCCAGGGTGGAATCATTGGTTCCTTTGATGCACCATGATCCGAGCGATCTTAGATCCTTCATCCTGGTCTAGATCATCCCAAAGGAATGCACCGTTCAAAATTGTTATAGATTCAACATTACAGTTTTCTTTTTTTGACAGGAATCTGTTGAAGAAGTTAAAACCAGTGTAAATCGCCGAGTGGACTATGTGCTTCAAACACTGAAATCTCACCATATCAAAGACTTCGAAATCCATAAAACTCTGAACAGAACTGAGAAACTATATCAATTGGAAATTGAAGTCGTTGTAGAGTTTAGTGATTTTTCTAAGTGTGAACAAGTGTGCAACCTCCTTGTAGAAAAACTTGACGAGACAGTCAGAGTATCCCGTCCTGTGCTATATCACACAGCAAGCAAGCTTGATTCATTAAGGTGACAGTTACTTACAGTCTCTGCCATGTAACATGACCCAGAAGATGTGTAACCCAAATAATATTGTATAATTTACACATCAAACAAACCTCCTGAAGGCCATTGAAAGTTGTGAACTGAAGGCGGAAAATGATAAGGGAGCCCAGCTACATGTAATCTCGTGATGTTAGAGTTGAATCACAAGAAAAAATTTTGGTAAAACCTTAAGATAGAAACCAACTTCTAGCTTGAGGTTACAATTCATTATCTTAGAAATTCTTAGACAGAAAAATGCCCCCTCCCTGCCTCAGATTTGAAAATGGCCATCCCTTTAAAGCCCTGGCTAAACAATTGCAACACTTTGATGTGACGTGTTGCGACATGTTGGGTATTGCTGGATAAAGTTTGAAGATGGTCAAATTTGAGCTAACAAGACCCAACATGTTGCAAGTATCGCAGCAGTGTGGCCAAACACAACAACATGTTGTGATCATTTGGCTGTGGCTTAATAGTTAGTCAAGGCTGTCAATAAGGGCTTTAACCAGTAACACCTGTTATGGCTGAGTATGTTTCATGGACCCTTGATGTTATGGGTGAACTGGCTTGTAGTTGATAACATTTACCCATAAAGTAACAAGTTTGCTACAGGTGTGAAGATCAAGGCTATAGGTGAATTAAAACTTAATGACAGCCCTGGTTAGTAATACTTGTTGGTTGTTCTTATGGACTGTTTGAAGACACTGTTTGAAATTTTGTGCAAATACTCATTAGGTGTCTTCATTCATTTCCCATGTACTTTCTTTATTAATTGCTGTGTACACAAAGCTTTATGGAAGAAAAATGGTATCATTCATGGGACCAAATTTGTCTCAAATATATATTAATTGTTTCATTCCTTGTTCTTTTCAGACGGCAAGCCTGTGTTTGTGCAGTCAGAAATGCAAAGAACAAAGCACTAGAAGTTGTTCAAATGTTTAATCAATGCCTTGGTCCACCTGTTCTAATACGGGAAGAACATTATGAAGAGTTTGTGGGAAGTCACACTGAACATGGTGATAAGGCAGAAGGAGAACTAACTTTTCAGCAGAAGGTTGCTATAGCAACAGTGACAGTCATTGTTAAGATCTTTGTTATATTTGAGATTAGAGAAAAGGCAAAAGCACGTAAAAGAAAGTAAAAGACATTAGCTAATGTTAGAGAAATATAGTTTTGAAGAGGTTGAGATATTTTGACATTCTTTTTAACTCTGTAGACTTCTTGAAGGAAACTCCTTTTTAAACCATATCACACAGTATTTATTTCAATAAACTGCTGCAATAAATTAATAAAACCATGTTTAACCTGCCCATATTTCACTTCAAGCATCAAGTTCCAAAAGTACCTAGGAACCCTTAGAGAGTAACGATCCTCCAAATGTAGCAAGATTAATCAGACTATTGTGAAAGTATGAGTATGCAATACTGATACTAAGCACATTACTAACCTCTTACTAACTGAGCCCAAAGGCCAAACTGGGGAATAGTGTCTTGACCCAAGGTGGTTTTGTACAGAAATTGAGCACTCAGTTTGTACAAAAACAACCAATGTTCTCCAGTATGGCTCAAGCAAGCTAGGGTAGTAAATATAGTTAAATTATATGGCACTCCTCCATGCTTTCGAAAACCAAAAAAAAATTGTGTACAACTTATTACGATTTAGAACTATAGAAACAGTCCATATAGCAAAATCCTGGCCAAGAAAAAAACACAATCAGAACACTAGGGTTTATTACGAGACTACCTTTCTAAAAAATAAATCATACTTCTGTTTTGTCTTGATAAAGCTATAAACGCAACTAGTTATGTAAACTTGTGCTGGGGATACACCTCCTTGCTGCCTGAAACTACCAGTAATGACCAAAATTAAATGTACAGACCCCTTGAAAGTAGAGACTGGAAAAGGCTGGTAAATCTGGGAGTAAGAGGGGTGTTACCTTGAGAACTTTGCACCACAATTTTTAAAGATTTTGCAAGCACCTTACTAATATCAGTAAGTTCAATTTCCACCAGTGATAGCTGTTTAAACGGCTTTGATCACAACTAAGACTGTTCCATTAACTCAAGACTGACTTTGCATGTGGCAAGAATGACTCCAGGTGATATTGGACAACAATTTACAACATTCTTAGGTTTGTTAGCCCCAATGCTTTTGTCGTTTTCATTTGTTAGTAAGTTTCATTTTTTTTTCTGAACGGTTGTAAAAAAAGGGTTTCCTTATGCTCTCTTTTTGTTTTGGTTTATTTTAGCTGCTATGCAGTTTTCCAAGATGTTTTGCTATGAAGTCTTTTTCTCTCCCTTGGAACTCCAAGCACCAATTAGCTTGTTCGCATAGTACAAGCCAATTCCATGAAACTGGATCACAAAAGCAGAGGCTGCCATCTTCATTGGTGCATTTTGCCACTGTTGAGTTGCAGGGGCTCTTCCATGACTGATGTTGAAATAGAGGTTTTGCAGCATGACACAGGCACCAAATACTAAAGGACCAACTCCAATGAAAAGAGTTCCGAATGCATACACATACAGTTGCTTGATATTGTTCTTTGGGAGACTTACGAGTCCTACAATTGTAGGAACAGTGCTTATCAACCAGACCATCTCCCATGGCTCTGGACGTGCCTTTACAAGGCTGTGGATCAAAAGAAATAATACTTGGTCACTAACTTATTCATATGTATACATGTCTAAGTGACGTACCTTTCTGGAACACCAAATTTGAAGTGCAATTTAGACATTTCTTAGACTCTCAAACTGAAACATTTCTAAGCCAGCAAAAATAATGATAAATGCTATCTTTGAGGTCTCCATGTGTATAGTTTAATAACCATTAATAATTATAATTAAAAGGCATGGTGTCTCCTTTAAAGGTGAAAGTAATGATTTTTGTATCTCTTAATCATGGGGAGACAACAATCATTGTTTTCCCTTTTAAAGGAGGTGCCATGTCCTTTGATTAGCTACAAACCATTCAAAGTAAACACCTGTAACCATACATGGAGTAAAATAAATATTATGGGATTTATTTTATTACTTCTTCCCTTCATGTGATGTACCCCACATACTGTATATTGCCATGGTCAGAAGACAATTATCCAGTTTCCATAAAGTACCAGATAACTAATGGTATTGTTTCTCTTCTGGGCCAAGTTGTGAAGCCATTGTCAGTGACAGTAGTTTCTTGCCCAAGGCCAATTGCTGAGGGGGGGACTCCTATATGAAAAGGTCGGGGATGCTCATTGAAAAAATTGAATTGAGGAGCAATTACAGAATACCCGGCCACTTCATTTACATGTGCCAGTGTGCTTTCAAGAACGAGGTATATAACAATAGTTGCTATTCTTATTCAATGAGATGCTAATAAGTGGGCGGGTATTCTGTAGTTTAGCCTGAATTGAACCCTAAAGGATACCAATCTGGGTGTCACTCGAACTTCATTTGACCCCTAAGAGATACCACTTAAAATGCAATAGCTCGATAACCAGCTGCTGTCTAAGAAAGGAGCCCTCGCTAGTGGACCAGACTAGAGAGACTGGTGGAAATCAAACCCAAAAACGGAATTAAGAACATTACATTTTATATTATTTCTTTGAGTGTTTCTTTTGTCATCAACACCCTGAGTGAGACCAGAATCCTTGATCCACCCCCTAAGTGAGGCAATGAGCATCCCCGACTTTTTCATATAAATTATGTTTCCCCCCGGGACAGTAAATGGGTTGTTATGGCAACCTGGTAGAATGCTTGGAGGGAGGGAAGGGTGACTGGTAATGAACAGCACCTCTAGATAAAGATTAACTCTCTGCTTGAGTTTGTCTTGAACAATAGATGAATGTGTTGTTCTATCAATTCCTACTCCTATTTGAACTATGAACATCATTAGGGTTGGTATGGACATATCCTGAAACTACATATTTGCACCATATTAACAGATGCATGCCTGATCAAAACGGTGACTAACACATGTCCTTTCAATAACAATCGCAAAAGTATATTCGCAGGTTAGGGAAAGATTATTAACAGGAGTCCCTTTGAAACCACGTGGTGCAATAAGCTTTCTTTGACACAGATAGACTAACCATTTATGTACAACACCTGTACTATGACAACTACTGTTATAATGACTGGTTCTGTGGTATTTTTATCTCAAGCTCACCCACTATAAGCAGCAGTAATCCAAGCTCCAACAGCCACGATCAGAACTAAATGGAAGCACAGACAAGCCTTGAGTTTGCCCTTCCACTGTACGCTTTCCTTGTAGTGGGAAGCTACACGCTGCCTATGGGCAAAATCAGAGCCATCCGTGCCAACAGCTCGGGGTCCATCTCTAGAGGACATAGCTATTATAAACTGTACCCAAGAAAATACTAAAATGCTTAGCAAAACACACCGGAAACTGCCTCAAAATTACCAGGTGCTAGCCATTTTCGTCCCAGTCCCTCTGAGATCGATAACGCTCTTCTACGTTACTGGTTTGCGGCTAAGCACGTGGGCTCAGGCGCGTGACAAATCGCGGGAAATCGCGGCAAGAAAATATTGGCTGGGATGTAAAGATCTTAATCCCCCCAAAATATCGTTGAGTTTTGAGGTTTATTCCTTTAAAAATATTTTCAAAGAAAAAAACATTCGAAAAGGAACTCGTTGATCGTCACGTTGAGCGAGATCAACTTCGGTCAGCGGATTCTTGCAAATCCAATTTTTGTCTGCAGTCCGCCATGTTTTTTTCTTGAGTTAAAAAAGATGAGTTTCGTCTCCGACGAGCTTGCGAACGTTTTAAAGTCGGTGTACAAGACGGAGGGGAGTGGTGGAAAGGAGGAAGATCGTGATTCTTCTAAAAGAACTGACAAAAGCAATGGAGATGTTTCGAAAGAGAAGCGCTCGAGAAAACACAAGCACAAGAAACACTCGAAATCCAAGGACAAGAAGAAACACAAAAAACGGAAACACAAATCTAGATCCAGAACACGTTCGCAATCTCGTTCTAGATCGCGTTCACGCTCTATTGAAAAAGGAGAGTCTTTGAAGCAATCTAAAAATCGTTCTCGTTCACCGAGTTCACGCTCCAAATCACCAATGACTCCGGATGAAATTCAACATGATTTTGTTCTGGAGAAAGAAAAACCTGACACTGTCGACGGTAACTGTGTGAAAACAGATACAACGGAAAATGACTTAAATGGGACCGATGGAACTGTTTGTCTATCAAAGGCTGCTTCTGAAGAAGGACCTAGTCATCAGGTTGTTTGTGAATCAAAAACTTCGGATGACAAAGGTGAGGAACGTGAAAGCACTGTTGAAAATGTAAGTGCAGAGAAAGGTGCAGAGAAAGATATATGTTGTTTTAATACAAATTTAACCTCTGAAAAAGGGGAAAAAGAAGAAAAAGATAGATCCCGCAGCAGAAGTCATTCAGTGGCTAAAGTTACTGATTCAAAGAACAAAAAGAGTCCTTCACACTCAAGAAGTAGATCAAAGTCACCTGATGCTAAGTCATGTAGCCGCAATAAAAACAGACATTCAAGGTCTCACTCTAGAGACAGAAAAACTAAAAGAAAGTCAAGGTCACTATCAAGTTCTAAAGAGGCATCACGTAAAAAGAAATCTAGATCAAGATCGTCCTCCAGAAACAAGTCATCTAAGTCATCTAAGAAAAGGTCAAAGTCGCGTTCCAAGGAAAGACGCAGCAAAAGAAGTTTGTCAAAGTCACGATCACATTCTCTTTCTCATTCATATAGTAGTAGATCCAGGTCTAGATCACCTAGGCGGTCCAGGTCTAGGTCACCTAGACACCGAAAATTACGCTCTAGATCACGTAGGAAATCACCTGCATTTAGGAATTTTCGAAGGTTTTCCCCTCCTCGTTGGAAAAGAGGTGTGGGCTCTTTCAGAAGACATTGGTCAAGATCACGCTCCAGGTCTCGCAGATCGCGTTCAAGAAGAAGGAGCTCTTCAAGGAGGAGGCAGTCACGTTCAAGATCTAGAGGAAGAAGGTCACGTTCGAGGTCAAGATCACGATTACAAAGTAGGAGATCTCAGTCGCGAAGTAGGAGATCACATTCCTCATCCAGAGATAGAAAACGAAAGAGTTCTAGGTCAAAATCCCGCACACACTCAAGAGACAGAGGAAGAAGCAGGAGCAAGAGCAGATCTGGTTCAAAGTCAAAAGACAAAGCACAGTCCAGCAACACTTTACCAACTGCCAGTGTAGCAGTGACCAACAAAGTGTCCAGTTTCATTGACAAACCTGTGGCAAGTGATCTCTCCACACAGCAAGTTAAGGTTGCTCAGAGAGCTGGAGGGAAGACTATTGCTGAACTAACTGCTTTTTGTAAAAAGTTGCAGGAGGAGAAGGAAGGTGTTGACAGTGACGGGGTTGGTGCAGCTGCTAAAACAGAGGAGGATGACTCCCAGCCAGTAGCACATCACCCGTTTTTGGTTAAAGAAAAGCCTGACATCACTATACCACCAGTTATCTTCCCAGTAAGTTGATAACTAAGTAATGAGTACAATCAGGGATGCATATATACGTCTTGTTCAAAAAGCAGTTTATTTGGTGAACGCGAGTACAATATAATTGACCGACATTTTTGACATTTTGACCAATTTATCTTTTAAAAATTTCAAAAATGGTTCATGCATTTTTGCATAACTCGTGGTCACTTGTGTAGATGAAAAGACAAAAGGGAAGTGCTTATACATGTTTGTAAAGGGCAACATGTGGTCAGTTTTTGAAGCACTAACTGTGAACTTTGCCATGAAAACATCTCTCCACTGGAAAAAGGGGACTGGTTTTTCCTATTCCTATTCAGGATTAGTGTGGCATGGCACAACGTTAATTTTATGATCAGTCTGACTAGCCAGGCATGTTGAAATGTTAAATCCTTCACATTGTTATTGTCTATAGGTCAACAAACCTCTTGTCCCAACTGTAGACCCAAGTAAACCACTACAGGAGCAGTTTCCAGTGTCTTGTGGCAGTAAGCACAGAGAAAAAGAGGATGTAACCGATGGAGCAGTAGTTGCTGATGTGGATGGCTCTGCAATTCAGACACAGCCCAAAGAAGAAGTATTTGCTCCACCGCCTGCTGAGGTATAGCTGCTTTGATATGAACTTGAGGCGTCTGTTCCACAAAGTGCATTAGTTTTTATGAACCATTGCCATAAATAATGGGTACACTAGTTATGCAATGCTTCTGAGTGGAATATCTTGGATTATAATCCATCAAATATTTTCGCTCGTGCACGATTGGTCTAAACGTGTCACGTGACCGAATATTCCCCAGCTAAAACTGGGGAATATCCGAGAATATTCCCCAATTTTCAAAACTGCACGTGTTGCGAAAAAGATTTGAAGAATAATAAACACAATAGCCTCCATTTGAGGGGGAAATATGCTCAGATATTTGTCCTTGGACATTATCTGTTCCTCGAAGCTCACAGTTTTCCTCGAGCTATGCCCTCGGAAAACTGTTAGCTTCTCAGAACAGATAATGTCCGCAGACAAATATCCTAGCATATTTTCGCACCATTGAAATGGAGGCTATTGTTTATATATCCCACGAGTCACTTGTATGTAATTTTCTGGGTATACACACAAGCCTTTACTTATGCAATGCTCTCATGTTATACCACAGAATATCCCACAAGTTACTTGTATTTTCCCACTATATGCGCAAGCCTTTATAATTTACTATTAGGACTTGAGAGGCATGTTGAGCTAATTGTTTTATGTCAGAATCTTGTTACATGTATCTTGTCTGAAATTCTTTTTTTTTAAGGAAAAGAACATTGTAGTCAAAGTTTGCGTTACTCTGATGTGTGCAAAATATTTTCTTGGTCATTTTTTCCTTTCTACTGGTATGTTTAGAAGTTTGACATCAGTGAGCTTGTGGCAAAGCGGATGGATTCCCAGCGTCGGCTTCAGGGTGATCCCAATGATATTGAAGCCTTGTTGACGCTACAAGAAATTCAGATGAAAATGCAAAATTGGTGTCAATCAAATGTCAAGCCAGGACAGTTTACTGGAGAGCTTGTTAAGAATCTTCTGCCAAAGGAAAATTTGCAAGGAGGCTTCCAAGCATGGGCCAAAAAGGTAATTTCTAGAACTGAATTGACTTCTCTTTGAACACCTCGAAGTTCATCACAAATACTCTGCTACACATTGTATTTTGAACTCTCCTCTTGGTGTTTGGAAATGTGTTCAAACATGCACAGTCTTTGATGTTTCATAAAAATTACTTTGAAACCCTTGTTGAAATAGGTTACTTTTAATTAGTGTACATGTACAGTATTTTTATTCTCTCAGTCTATAAATTGCAAAAATTTAAAATTACATTATATTTACAGCTATATAGTATTGCTCACACACATTGATAATGAGTTTTGAGAAGGATGGAAAGCAGATAAGCTCAATACATGTAACATATGATTGTAAATTATCTATTTTTTGCAGGACATGTTTCATAACCTTACCCCAGTTAGTGGAGGTATTGGGATGAAGCTTCTTCAAAAGATGGGTTGGAAGCCTGGTCAAGTGATTGGTAAGAGGGGTGAAGGATATGCTGAACCCATTGCTCTTACTGTCAAAATCGACAGGAAAGGTCTCAGTACTGGCAAGGAGAAGGCCACAAAGAAAGGTGCTCCTGCAATGTTGGACCTACAAGGTATGGTAGTTCAAGAAATCTGTTTCTTTGTTGTCACTATTATTATTTACTTTAAGCAACAGAGCAATTTTCGATGTTTACCTAGCCTCATCTAAACACGAGGAGAGATTCAGAGAATTCAAGACAGTTACGCAAACCCTCGACTGCATCTTGTGTTTGCATAACTGTTGAGAATTCCCCCAACCCTCTAAGTGTTTAAATGAGGCTATGTCAACATGGAAAAGACTACCTGTATTGCTTTTATTAAATATTTCTTAAGAATACATGAAAATCTAAAACGTGACAACTGTGTTTACATATTCTCATCTAAACACACCTATGGACCTATGAGTCTTGAGCATGTGCGTAGTGTCCCGGTTTTAACCACAAATGTTATAATAGTTTAAAAGTAATACAATTTTAATTTTATTTGTAAGGTTAAAATAATATGGTTTCATGAAGAAAAACAAATTAAACATTTTGTGTGATACAGCTGCTTGACCCGATCAGGAGCAAACTGGCTATAGAGTCAGACTATTCAGTCAACATTCCTTTGAGCGCTCTATCCCCTAAAATTTACCTACATCATGAAAATTTAACATAACTCAAAATTTGTGGTTTGTCTTGAATTTTGGAAGTATCTGAGGAAAAAATAATGTTTTGAGATTCAGCTGAATGATACACCTAATGTACATCATTATTACGTACACATGAATTACTTCTTTTGGTGATATGTTTTTAGTGGTGTTTACCAAAGCAGTAGTTACACAATTATTTGCCATTCAACCTACAAATTGTACAAAGGGTTATTTAATGCACTTGCTGGTAATGCATGATAAATCTTTGACTACAGAGGCACTGGGATTTGAATTGCTTGCTGTCCAGAGAAAACCTTCTGTTATGTGATTGTCACTGTTTCCTTTTTTGAAGAACATGACATGGCTGTCTTTTATTTGTTGTAACTTTTTTTCTGTTATTGTTCTTTGTTTTCTTAAAATCTTTTCAGTTATGAGTTCATTTTCTATATCTTGATTGTTTCAGCTTTGTTATTGTCCTTTTCCTAATACATGTTCTTAACTTGTGAAGTTACTCCTTTACTTGTGAAAAAGATTTTTAATTGCTTTTGTGACACTAGGACATTTATTTATTCTAGAATTAACTTTTCTGTTCCTGCTGCACTTTCTCCTACTCATCTGATATGTTGTATTGCTGTTGTTTCTATAATTGTATTATTTTATCACTTTTCTTTGATCAACATTGTGGTTGTTCATTTTCAATTTCTCATCATTAAGCGCTGGTTTACCCTTGGTGATAAAGTTGGAATTGGAGTCAGATTCAGAAGAACAGGAGCTCAATACAATCACTACAATAATTATTATTGCAGTCATGTGGAAGCATAACAGGATTTCCATTAAGGGCTTAGGGGCATTGGGAAAGTTGGCTGGCTGTGACGTTGATTTTGCCCACCTGGTTTCACCATCTAGAGGAAAAATTTTCCTTATGAAGAATTTCAGTTCAAAGAGTTATACCCACCTGTGAAATCCAATTGCCATTGCTGAAAATGTTAATGAAATAATGGTAGCAATATCTTGATCATTATACCTCCAACTGCTATTTGTAGTACTTGTTTTACTCTTGAATTAGTGACTTTTACTCCAATTCTGACTCTGTCACCATTGTATAAGAGCCCAGTCTGACTGTTAAGTGTCTGGCTTAAGCAGTAATGACAGCATTTTAATCGTCATCAGTGTACAGTGTAGAATGGCCCACTGAATTGTGCCATTCTACACTGATGCACCATTGAAAACAAATAAATTTCTCCCAGCAGTGAAAGGCATCAGTCTTTTTGTTACCAAGCCTGTACACAAGCAATTCAATTTGCAATGCCTCTTGATCCGATGTTACTGAGAATTTTAGCACTGCAAGGAAGATCATTCTGTCAAATGGTCACCATCTGAAGACTTGTTTATGATGAAGACAGGTAAATATTACTGGGTGTGTGTTGTGTCTGGGAGCTTTCATTCTTGACTGAACCCTAAGTGAATTTCAGAATCCTCCATTCAAGATGTTGTGATCAACAGATTTCAATTGCAAAGTGTTATAAAGACCAATATGTACTTTCAACTTAAAGTTGGTTTTTACAATAAGCCATTTGCGAGTTGCTGTTACCTCTGTCTCAAAACGAGTCTTAGCGGTGCACAACCTTTCATTATCATGTGGAAATGAGTTTTTGTTGCACGTTCATTGTCTCGCAAATCAAGCTCATTTCTTCATGAAAGGTTGTGCACCAAGACATGTTTTGAAACAGAGGTAAAAGGCAACACGGAAATGGCATATTTTTAATGGCACAAGCTTTAAAGTTGATTTTAAAAGTCTTACAATGTACTTTTGGTTATCACATGATTTTGTGGGACCATCTTTATGTAATCTGATACGCATAGTTTCCAAAACATACAGTTGATGAGGATTTTCTTGATGTTTGACATGCAAATGTTAACTTTTCACATGTTTTCAATGCTCCAATCTGAATGCCCTGAACAAAATGAAAATAACCGAAATTTAATGGTCATCCTCAAATTTGACTTAAGACTAAACATAAGATTGTTTGGGGGCTGCACTAAGTACTTGCACCCAACATGCTAGCATATTAATTGGTTATGAAAACAGATTAAACTTCAGTTCTGAAATTTGAAATCTTAGCATCAAGAATGAAAGATTCAGACCCAGACCACCCAATGGTCCCTTCCAAAAATGAGGAGAGACATGGGAACCATTCTGTAGAATATAACTGTTTTGAATGAATCAATATTGTATTGATTTCTTTGAAAACATAGATTTGTAGCTCTGTAAATGGAAAATTATATCTTGAGAGATTACCGGTTATATTATTTAATTTTGAAACACTGTTCTGTTAAAGTTCAAACTTTAAAAGATGATCTTTGTTCAGATGCCTTTGTTTTGAAAGATCCCAGTATTGCAGAATTGCTCCCACTTCTCTCCTCATTTTTGGATAGGACTTCAATGAAAGATCAATATCCACCAATACATACACTTGTACATATTATTTATTTAAAAGAGATATATATTTAAAAAATTTGGATATGCCTGCAGGTAGCAAAAGTTAATCAAGGCAAGTCATGGCTTGACCAAGAAACAATGAAATACTCGATCAAGTCACAAAACTAAATGTGATTTACGTGTGTTAGAAAATTGGCATGGGAACTCAAATATTTCACACCATTTTATAAGGAGCTCTCCAATTACACGTCAACCAAAAAGAGTATGACACAGCTACACTTAACTTTTACATACATGAAATCATGACCCATAATTTTCTTTTTTTGCTTTAAGAACCAAATGTTATTTTCATTGGTAGTGAAGAGGTTGCAGGCCATTAATTGGAGGATGAAACAATGAACATCTAATGACAGAATGCAATGATAGTGCAAATTATTTGAATCATTGTCAAGAACACTGGAGTCAGATTTTGTACTATAGTGCATTTTTAGTGTTCTTTTTTCTTGCAAAGAGATTGGCTCAGTGTTTCTTGGGATGTTGTACAGCAAGAATGTTTGTCAGCTACAAGCATGATTTGGCTTTTTTAAGATGCCTACATAAATTGTTCAGTTTTTTGAAACAACGGTGTTATCTTGGCTGATGAGTTTTTTAGAAGTGGCAATGGTATTTTAAGTTTAATGTGCAGTTCCAGAATATATCCATACTCCCCCTACTGAAGGGATTGGAATTTCCTGGGGGGTGATGGGTCTCTAAGACCAATACAATGTAACAAGCTTATTGGAATTTCCAGAGGGGCGAGGGGTCGTAGAAAAAATCCCTTCCGTGGGAGAGGTATGGATATTTTCTGGAACTACACAATGAATGTAGTTGTATTGGTGGATATCTTTCTTTCTTTC
>Ga0126339_10000692_pt1:0-7500 | contig 19945 bp, 11 predicted proteins | sample OrbTmetagenome_2_FD_92532 | JGI IMG/M metagenome (GOLD analysis project Ga0126339, IMG submission 92532) | Coral microbial communities from Petempiche,Puerto Morelos, Mexico - Orbicella T R C metagenome | ecosystem: Host-associated > Invertebrates > Cnidaria > Coral | place...
CAGTTGCAATTGGTATCTGTCAAATGTTTGCTTTTGGAAGTTCCATTAGGAGCTGTCATATCGCATCCGTCTAGCGGTTTGTTTGAGATGTGGGTTATTTCAGTTGCGATATAATTTCAAAACCAATTGCAAAGTGATCCCTGTTTTCAGTATTGCGTGTTTTCTATATTTTTAAATACTGAACGGAACATCCTCACGATAGTTAGTCTGTGGATTTAATTTAATTCTGAAGGTAAGTCTAAGGTTAGTATATTAAGGCAACTATAACTTACTATGGGGGGAAGATCATGACTAAGGTGATCAAAGTGAAAGAAAATCTTGCCCAGTAGATGTTCGAAGGGAGTATGTTGTTTAAAGGAGCTACGTCACGGTTTTCACATTTTGAAAAGTTTAGCCGGAAGTTTTCAAGTTCGTCGTTTGTAATCCGAGTCAATCTTTTCCATCCTTTTAACTATCCTTGTTCCTTTATGGTTAATTACTAGCTTTTTGGTGTTTTCCTATCTCAATAAACTATTATTTTCAGGCTTCTTTCAATTTAAAGGTAATTTTGTACGTGAAAAAATACCTTAGAATACAGTGACTGAGTTCCTTTAATAGAATAGCTTGGTATCGCTTACTTTCGCTTTAGGGGAGCAAGGAAGACGCGGTGTTGAGAGCGCTCGCCTGCTATGAATGTAGCCCGGCTTTGATTCCGGCCCATTGCATGCCATATGTGGGTTGATTTTGTCGTTGGCTCTTGCCTTGAGGGTTTTTCGCCGGGTTCTCGGGAGAAAAACTCTCCATAAAAAAACCAACACATCCAAATTCCAATTCGATCGACCAGGATAGAAGACCTGTGTGAAAACCAGCTGAGGAGGATGTGGTATCCTTCCTACATATTTAATTAGTGAGTTACTAGACTTGTAAGGATTTTGGCTCTGCGATCTTCACAAAGCAAAAGCAACGCCAGAAAAAAAACAAGTCTTGCTTCGTTGCATGAGTTCTTTGATATCTTATAATTACATGCAACTTTACGCCCTCATGTTTTAGGTTATCATCTTTTTTTGGAAAACGTCAGAAGGAGCAACAATGACTACAAATATTAGTAACAACAACAGTGCTTCAAACTACAGCTACGACAAGATGATATCTCACCTAATTCCTGCCTCAGAATGCATTCCATGGCTTGTTGTGCTCATCCCTGAATGTCTGGCCACAGCCATTCTAAACATCATCACCATTATTGTATTTGTGAAGCAGCGTCAGCTACAGCGGCGGAGCACATACTTGATCATCCATCTGACGATAGTCGATCTCTTAGTTGGCACAGTTTCAGAGCCTTTGAATATCTATGGTGCAATGCTCGACTGTATTTTCGAGGACAACATCCCGTATTTCTAGTGGCTAATACATCTACTTAATAACGTACGGTTGTTCTTCCCGTTGGCCTCCCTAATCAATCTATCTGTTATCTCCCTAGAACGGTTACACGCGACCCTTCTTCCATTCAGACATAGCCTCCTTAAGAAATGGGTTTATGGAGTAATGATCGCTGCCATTTGGATAGCGACAATATCGAGGGAATATATCCTAGCGCGTCTTCACTTCTACCCCGCAAGCTTTGATTTAAACACAGCATCAACGCTCTACTACTTTCATTATTTCGCTTCCCTTTTTGTTATTTGTGTCTCTTGTGGTTTCATCTTCATAAAAGTTCGTTGCAGTCGTCATCCTCGTCATCATGGTGCAGCCAGTCCGAGAGAAAGAAAACTGACGACTACTTTGCTTATCATTGCGCTTGCGTCTTTATTGAGTTGGCTGCCATTTTCTATTGTTTACTTCATTATTAGTATTAGTGACTCTTGGAACTTATTGTACTACTTTCACATGACTGCGGTAGTTTTATATTTGGCCAACTCGCTAGTTAATCCCATAATATACTCTCTCCGGATGCCCGAATTTAAGGCATGTGTAGTAAGAATGTTCCGCACTGCTCCAAATCGTGACAACACAGCCGATTTGCCTCTTAACAATCATTAAGAAAAACTCTTCAGTGGTATTTGTATGTTTTGTAAATCAGTTGAAAAGAGTGAAAACATAGAAAACAAAAACATCTTTTTAATACCAATGTGACGGTTATAGGATGTTAATGGTCTCTCGGTCTTTTTGAAAATCATTTAAAATAGAGTCATTGCTAATCTTAAGTAACCAATATAAATTCATTATTTTAATTACTGTTCGTTTATACTCTTGGAACTCATTTCACTACTTTCACATGACTGCTTTAATTTTATATTTGGCCTACTCGCTGGTTAATCCCATAATATACTCTCTCCGGATGCCCGGATTCAAGGCTTGTGTAGTAAGAATGTTCTTCAAGGCTCCAAAACGTGACAATGCAGCCGATTTGCCTCTTAACAATCGTTAACACAAACTCTTCAGTGCTATCTGTATGTGTTGTAAATCAGTTGAAAAATGTGAAGTCGTTTCAACAAAAACAGATCTTTATTTAATACCAATGATGGTATATAATCGATGTTAATGGCCTCTCTTAATCTTTTTATAGTATCTTTAAAGATCAACCTCTTTTCTGAAAAATCTGTGTACAGGATAAAAGTTTAAAATGTTAGTAACAAAACTAATGTGTTTCTAATTCAGTTTCAGAAGTTCCTAAATAAAGTAAAGTCAGATGGAAGTACCTTTCACTAGTTTCGGAACACTTTTCTTGCATATTGCTTCTGTTGTTAGAATTACTCTATCAGAACTGATCTAAAGTCGCAAATTTCACTATGCTTTTTACTAATTAGCAATTAATTGATGTAAAACACATGAAAAGTGAGGGTAAAGATAGTAAAATTCCCTGCTTTTCGTTTCAGTTGAAAATACGTTTTCTTCTTATCAAAAAGATTGATATTTTTACCACATAAAAAATAATCTTAAACATTTCGTTCGGTCAGGCCCATAGAATTTTGTGATTTTATTTTACAGAGGAATGTTAAGGCCCTGTTCGCACTACGCGGGACCGTAATTGTTATCGAGAATGGTGCAACCTATCGTTTCAGAGTCCTCCTGCTTTAAACCCTCGAAAATGTTAAAAAAAAAACGCCATTTTTCAACACAACAAATTCCACCCAGCATGCCTGTGTTGCAGAGCACATGACCTCGAATTCTGGGAGGCGGTCGGACGCCTTGCATTCGAACAGCAAAGATTCAGAAAAGTTGAACTGGAGATTTTTGATCAATGGAAAGCGCCCGTAGTGCCAGTTGATTCCGAATAAGTTATACTTGGTGGAAACATTAGTTGCAAATTCAGGCCATCAGCGAATGACATGCATGTGTGGATCGTTCACAATTAATTAATTTATATCCAGGAGTAAATATAAGCTCCTTTTCTATCGTATTCAGAATTACACAAAGAAATCCGAGAACGTTTTGTAGTCGTAATGCTGGAGACTGTACATTACGAAGGCTTGTGAATCAAAACGAACCGCGGATATGGAAAATGGACAGCGGTGAAGAAGTATCAACAGAACGCAATATTGGCACACAGTCTGGCAGTTGCCAGTTTTAATTAACATCTGCCGAATGTTTGCTTTGAAAAAACGAACAAATTAAAGTTCCATAAGGAACTGTTACATTGCCATCCGTCTAGTGGTTTGTTTGAGATGTATATATGGGTTATTTAAGTTGTATATAATTTAAAAACCGACTACAAAGTGGTCTATTGAGTTATATTTTCTAGTATTGAGCGGAGCATTCTCGATCTCAAGGTGGTTTTTCTGCGAGAAAAGGTTTACCACTTAATTCTGAAGGGAAGTATAAAGGTTAGTATAAGGTGACTGTAACTTGTTATGGAAAGACGATCCTGATTAAGATGATCATAGGGAAAGAAAATCATATTCAGATAATATTTGAAGGGAATAGAATATATCCTTTAATTAAAAGAAAAAATTACTTCTTAATGAACTAGTCAGTTACTAGATATTTTTAAGGATTTTGGCTTTGGCGATCCTCATAAAACCAAAATAAAAGCAAAAAACACAAGTCTGTATTCTTTGCAGCATGGATCTCTGATATCTTAACTTTCAGCCCTCATTTTTAGGTGCTCTAGTTTTTAGAAGGTATCAGAAGGAGCGGAGCAAAATGATTGCAAATATCAGTAAGAGCAACAGTACTGCAAACTCCAACTACGACAAGATGATGGCTCGCCTTCCTGCCTCAGAATGCAATCCATGGCTTGCTGTGCTCATCCCTGAATGTCTGGCCATAGTTATTCTAACATCGTCACTATAATAGTATTTTTAAAGCAGCGTCAGTTACAGCGACGGAGTACATACTTGGTCATTCATCTGCCGGGCCATAGTGGATCTCTTAGCTGGGGAAGTTTCAGGGCCTTTGAATGTCTATTATGAAATTCTCGACTGTATTTTCGAGGATAACTTTCCGTATGACACTTTGCCAGGTTTTCTAACTATTGGCGTAAGATTGTTTTGCCGGTTGGCTTCCATGATCAATCTAGCCGTAATCTCCCTAGAACGGCTACACGCGACCTTTCTTCCATTCAGACATTGCTCCCTTAAGAAATGGGTTTATGGAGTAATGCTCACTGCCATCTGGGTGACGACTATATCGAGGGAATGTCTCCGACTACGTTTTCAGTTCTACCCAGCAAAATTCAACTTAAACATGGCATTAACGGTGTACTACTTACATCATTTCGTTTCTCTTTCTGTCATTTGTGTCTCTTGTGGTTGCATCTTCATAAAAGTTCGCTGCAGTCGTTATCGTCATCATCATGGTGCAGCCAGTCTGAGAGAAAGTAAACTAACGACTACCTTACTTATTACTGCGCTTGTGTCTTTATTGAGTTGGCTGCCATTTCCTATTGTTTACATCATTATTAGTCTTCGTGACTCTTGGAACTCATTTTACTACTTTCATATGACTGCGTTAATTTTATACTTGGCCAACTCGCTAGTTAATCCCATAATATACTCTCTCCGGATGCCCGAATTTAAGGCATATGTAGTAAGAATGTTCTGCGGTCAGTGCTCCAAATCGTAACAACACAGCCGATTTGCCTCTTAACAATCGTTAACAAAAACTCTTCAGTGGTATTTGTATGTTTTGTAAATCAGTTGAAAAAAGTGAAGACATAAAAAACAAAAACATCTTTTTAATACTAATGTGATGTTAATGGTCTCTCGGTCTTTTTAAAAATCATTTAAAATAGAGTCATCACTAAGCTTAGGTAACCAATATAAATTCACTAGCACCAGTGTACCACCGAAAATATGCTATGGCCTAGATTATATTTTGGCTACTTTATTAAGAGGAATTAGTATATACCACACAAGTGAATAGATCTTTTCGCGCGCTCTGATTGGTTAACTCAGAGGTGATTAGCAAGTACTATTCACTTCCACTGCTTGCACTGAAAGTTAATTTTCTTCGTTTAAGTATCATTGTTATAACTGTGTGGGTGTCAACTGCGTTAGCCCCACCAAAGTTGCATTAGCTGCGATCCATTTCAGGCTGAAGGTCAGTTACGGGACGCTTTCCACTCGACCCAAAATTCCGGTGTGAATTTCCGGAAATTTCCTGAGATGATTGGAAGAGAATTTTCCGGTTCGCTGCACCGGAGTGAAAAACGATAAGCTGCGCTTTTGTTCGCCTGGAATTTTTCAATGACTTCGAGGTTTGAAGCGAAACTGATACAGAAGCACACAGAACACTGATACGTCAACATCGTGTCTTTTTACAGACCATAACAGCAGGGAACTTATAAAAACCACAGCGCAGCAAAAATGTCGAAAAGCAAAGGGTTAATGAGTGGTACAATGGTTGTGCGCGCTTTATAAATCGTACATTTCTTAACCAACCTATGATATGCAAAACAAACAAGTACACCACGGGCTTATATTTTTAATGGAATTAAACGCTTTCTTGACAAATTTAGCTGTGGCTAGTATTTATCGACAGACAAGCGGCAAGATTATAATAGATGGGATGTACAACTCGCTGTGATCGTGGCCAAAAGAGCTAATGCTGAATAGAAAATTGTGGATTTACATAATTTCCGAAAAAGAGAACCCCCTGAGGTATACCCAAATTGTCAAAAATTTGTTTTGCGGGAAATTTCCGTTCCATTTGATTTTCATGCTAAAAGTTCAAGAATTTTCGGTTGAATAGCTCGCTTTCGGAAATTCAGCAATTCTTAGTTGCCTCCTTCTTGAGGCTGCTCGCGGCTACGCCGCTCGTTTTCGCGGCTCCAGCGCTTTATGAGCGCGCTAAAATTGCTTATTATAATAATTCCGAGGAAAATGAGAAAGCATATTACGTTCGTAAATTTTCTTGTTTACATGAACGACGAAATTCCCTCCATTTTCTCAAACTTGAAGCCAATCTCTAGGACCAGGGGCCCGTTTCTCGAAAGCCCTGGAAACTTTTCGGGCCCGTAAAGCCATTTTTAGTCCATCTGTATCTAAAAACAGAGAAGTGTATACGCCTGAAACTTCTTGTATGATGGGAACTTCTCTTCATATTAAGAATATGTGAATAAAGCAGCTCTGTAATCGTAAGGTTCGAGATTTTGCTATGGCTTTACGGGTCCGAAAAGTATCCGGGGCTTTCGAGAAACGGGCCCCCAGGGCCTCGTTTCTAAGAAAGCCCCGGAAACTTTTCGGACCCATAAAGCCATTTTTAGTTCATCTGTATCTATAAACGGAGAAGTGAATACGCCTGAAACTTCTTGTATGAAGAGAACCTCTGTTCATATTAAGAATAGGTGAATAAAACAACTCTATAATCATAAGCTTCGAGATTTTGCTATGGCTTTCTGGGTGCGAAAACTTTTCGGGACCTTCGAGAAACGGGCCCCTGGCCGGGACGAGCGAAATCATAGTCATCCCCAGTGCTTCTCGTTTAAAAATGTCGTCAGGCTCTGGGGACGAGAATGAAAAAGAATGTGCTGATCTATCGATTCCTAAACATGCGGAAAGAACAAGGAAACATTTCTTGTGGGACTCTTGTTGTAGGAAAGAAAGATTTTTGGAACAGAAATATTGCTTTATGTACGTTGTTTTATGACACCCAAACCTGCCAGGTATGTGTATGTATACAAACAGGTTACAGATTACACTTTTCAGACATCTTTTTTAACGTAAGTAGCATGTTGGGTATGGGATTTGAGTGAGGCCTTTGAGCTGCTGTTATTCTTTTAATTCCAAACTTTCGCCGATCTACGGCATTGTCAGGAAATGCAAAGAAAATAATCCAACGTGCGTAATATATAAAACAATGTAGGTGACAAAAATTATTAGAATATATAATAAGAACAATGAGTGGTACAAATGTGGCGATGGTAACAATATCATATAAAATCGCTAATGACAAAAGATATACTAAGGCAATCCAGTTTAAAATAAAAGGTCTTTGAGTTCAACACGGTATTCTTCTAGGGAATTGAGTTCGGGCTTACACTTTCGGATATGAAAAGCCTCGAATAATTACGACTAAGTT
>Ga0126339_10000692_pt1:12500-19945 | contig 19945 bp, 11 predicted proteins | sample OrbTmetagenome_2_FD_92532 | JGI IMG/M metagenome (GOLD analysis project Ga0126339, IMG submission 92532) | Coral microbial communities from Petempiche,Puerto Morelos, Mexico - Orbicella T R C metagenome | ecosystem: Host-associated > Invertebrates > Cnidaria > Coral | place...
CATTATTTACCCTGTGATTTTATTTATATACTAATTTCTCACAGGGGGCCACTGAAAAGACCCAGCAGGACTCCCATTTAAAAAAGACAGAGGTGCTCATCAGAAATTTAGAAAAGAACCCCTAACAGCTACCAATTCTAAAACAACATACTAACTTACAATTTCATAATTTGTTCATAGCTTTAGACAGGGATAAAGACAATTGCTTCAAATCATAAAGTCAATGTCAAAATTCTCCTGTCACTGTTTTTTTTTTTCGCCTCAATAGCCTAAAAGGTACTTCAAAAGCTCCCACTGTGGATGTTTTTTTAGGCTGAAGACCCTAAGAGGTACCAAACTGCTTTTAACACCTAAAAGGTACAGTGAGCAACCCAGCCTTTTCATATAGGAGTACCCAGCTCAAGTGAAAAGTATCCTACATTTTGATTGCTCCAGAGGCTCTGGCTATTTGATGCTTAATTCAAATCCATGAGGTATTCAGGCATTATTCTAACAGTATGTTTTTTTTTTTTTACTCTGAATGCAATTTCCATTGTTTATTAGTTTCAACTACAAACAAACCAATCAGAGTTCAAAACCAAATTATGAAATTGGAGTGGCAAATATAGCCTGTGTGGTAACATAACCCATTGGTTAACTGGTTTTAGCAGCTGAATGGCTGAGAATGTTGCAATTTCAAACAATATGTTGCATTTCTCTTTTTAACCAAGCATTAGCAAGTGCACTAAATACCAATTAAATCAAAGTGCATTTAATCACATGAATTCAAGGTTGGTTTTTGAACTGATTTTTGAAAACACTATGGTTGCTAACTGCTGAGATACATAGAGCATTCATTTTCAGGGTCCTCGCATTAACACAAAATGTTTGTCTTTCTGTTTGTGGCTCCATTTCTTTGATCACAATTTACAAACAGCAAATTCCAGGAAACAACCAATCACAACAGAAAGTTAATTAAATTTATATAATTATGACTGAATAAATTTATGAAAACCGTGTTAAAAGACTTTGCACCAAAATAGTGGGCTTGTTTATGGAAAATCGGTCAGATACTGTACATAAATATGGACATGTCATACTGAGAGCACTATCTGTCTCGAGTACTCTTTAAAGAAGCCATAACATGCTTATACAAGCCATTGAAGTCACTGTAAATGAGTTGAACGAGCCAAAGTAAGTCAATACATATATTTAACCTCTGCGATTTCACCTAAATGACCTCACTATGTCTTTACTGTGGGTTAAATTAGCCAATCATTGTGACAAGAGCATGGAAAGCACTAACGTCAGTCATTTATTGTACTTTGGCAAAAAAAGTGGCACTTATGTGACATTCAATTAATTTTCAATATCTGTCTTGATTCGCAAAAATATAGCCACAGAATTTGACTTGTCACTGATAATCTTGATTCAATTCTGTGCTAGAGTTATAGCTTTCCACAAGACGTATTGTAGCTCAAATAAAAGGAAATAACTCTCGGCCTGTATGCCTTTTGAGGCCAGGAAGACTAAATTCCCCATCTTTCCGTTGAATCATGAATTGCACAATTTAATTAAAAGGGAATGTCCACTAGGACCGAGTCATATCGCAAATATGTGGCACATGATGAAAAATCAAAATTTTTCATATTTTGCCCAGAGAAACATTGTGGGATGTTTTTCTTGACATAGTTTTTAAACCCACCGAAAAATAAAAAAATTGTTACAGTCCCACGTCTGCTCAAAAACACACAAAATGTAGTGACTAATATCTCATCATAAACGTTGCTCCGTTCAATCTGCATCACAATAACACTCCAGTGCGAGCCTGGAAATGTATTGTTGAGGGGTTTACAAGTCTTTTGAGGCCAGTTACTCTTCTGTGGGTTAATTTTCAAGGTCACAATGAGCCACTTAGAATTACTGAAATTTGCTTCCTTAAAATTCTTAATTATGTGTTTTGAATCGGCAAATTCACTACCCGATGAAACAGCAAAACACCTAAGATTCTGACATTTTGAAAGAGGAAATGTCAGTGTAAAACCTGGTATAAAATTATTTTCGGGCGTTTCATCAGCGTCGAGAACTAACGCTCTCAAAAGTACATTTAGTTAGATACAAGACATCACACAACTCCAAAACACCCCCTCAGGGGGAAAAATTGATAACCAATTATCAGACCTATAAAATTAGTAAGCGGCTCTAATATGCGACTGCTGCAAACCAGAAAAAGGCCCCATCTGTTTAAACATTTGAGAAGGGCTACAAATTTGCCAATGTTAATGTGGAAATAATCGGTTCCATGTAAACAAAATATTCAATGCCAAGCCAGAGTGAAAAACACACTCTATTTCAGTCCAATGTGGTCAAAATTTACACCTTTTTCAGACATAAGCAGTTTAAAAACATACCCTTTGGGGCTGCACATAGCTCTGATAACTTATACAGGGAAGTTATCCCAGCCCCTCCCCTTCCCGAGTCTAAAACACATAAAAACACAGTTTCTCTGCCAGGGAAATTTCTGTGCGATATTTTACGGATCACATTTACAGATCCTTTTGGCTTTAAAATAAAAATTGTGTGCTTTGAACGTGTTATTAAATCTTTCTATTCATTATTCTTTTTTCCATTTTTTGCAATGCGTGACAAATTCCTATCAATTGACCATTGCTTGACAGACCATTCGCCATCGGACGCCATATTTACATTCAGCATGTGGCTTAGCAAGGAGAACAGCACATAAGTATTTCACTTTAGCAAGCAGGGGACTGACCCTGGCCCTGGAAGGCTTCGCTATGTTGTTGGGTTGCTGTTTATTAATAAGAACAAGGGATAGGAATTATGGAGGATTATCTCAGACTCATTAGTTGAATATCAATGAGAAGATAATGTACTTTGCTAAACTCCACGCATCACAATGGTTATCATGTAGGATTCTGAATACACCAGCACTTAATATTTGAATGTAATATCTTACAGAGGGTGAGCTAGACATGAATTTTCTGCCATAGTTTAAGTCCAAATACTGAGGAAATCAAATGCCAGAAGTCATTTTCACATTCCTTTTGATTATCTGGTCACAGGCACTCACCTATTGTTTTTGTTTCTAGTAGGTTAGAGTTGTGATTATCACGATTTTGAGAGCGTCAGTACTCAGTGCTGATGAAAAGCCCAGAAATGTCTAGTCCATTGCACGTCTAAGCCCTAAATTGATGTGGCTAAAGCTCTTTGCTGTCTAAAGCAAGCACAACATTATTGCCACAGTGCAAACAACCTACTCCAACGGGGCTAAATGACGTCCTGTTTAATACATCTCATGACTGCTTTATGTACGATAATGGATGTCACTTGCTAGCAACGCTTGCTAGCAAATTGTTCGACTTGCACCTTCATTGGACCTAATGATGTCCTCGGGCAGACTTCCTTTAGACAGTAGTTATAGAACGCTGATTGGTCGGCTCCTTCTCAGAGTCACCGTGTGAACTGAAATTCAGACGAGTGTAGCCTGGGCTTAACTTAACACCAATTGAAAATGGGGGAGAGGGTAGTGATAAGTAATTAAAATAATAGATAAATGAATGAAACATGCAGCAAGAAGTTCTCTACAGTTCATGCTAGGTACAATTTACAAGCTGCCACCTTAATGAGAGGAAAAATAAATAAATAAAGTGGATAAATATTTAAAAAATGCTTGATTCAGTCTGTTTTCATAAATCCAGACATATATCTAACCGAATTCGCAAAAACATGCCTGCAGTGACTCAAAGACAGTCCCAGTGGCCAGAAGTCCTCTGACCTCCCCCCCGGCTAGGAGATTGGCCAATCACGCATGCACTTGGCATGGACCACTCCAGCAGAGTGCCATGTCAAGACAGAAGCCTCAAACAAGGTCAAACAACTGAGTAAAATACCCAGAAACACAGTCAACATCAAGCTTATTTAACACTGAAAACTCAAATTCTAGCTAGTTGGAGGTGTCAGTGAAAGACACCCTTCCCTCCCCCCTGCTTTTGACAGCTGGTCCCCAGCAAGCCACCAGCAGATAGGCCAGGCACTGGGCCATGTGCCCAGCCTAGCCTTGACGGAGGCCCCCCTGGGTTTAAGGTCGCTGGCTTAGCCTGGATTTGGGCAAAGCCCGAATCCAGGCGAAAACCTAGCGGGCATGTTTTTGTGATTTCGCTTAGATATATAATTAACTATTTTGCCTTTGTATTAATGTGTCGTCATGAAAGATGCTGGCACTGCCTCCACTTGCTGTAGTAGCATCTGTGTTAGCTAGGAGTTTGTCACTTATAAGGTCCCTTGTTTTAACTAACAGGTTGTCTTTCATTCTTTCTGATGCAGCCTTGTAGTTCATATAATCCTTCACCCAGGCTTCCACGGTCAATCACAGTCCCGACTCAGTCAAACATTGGCAGTAATTCAACACTGTTGAGTAAGTAGATACTTTACTGCTGAGGGAATGTCAGCCAACCCCGTGTGAAATTTGTGGCCTCAGTTTAAATCCTAAATACAGTGTTGTATGGATTGATTGATTTGTTATTGGTTCTAGCTCAATCTAGCTCCTGGGCTGGGTTAATTATTTTTTCTGGGTTCTCCTGTGTTGTCAGTAATTTTGTCCTTGATCTACAAAAGCCAACTTGTCTAAATTCCAGTTTGATCTGCAAACAGTAAATCAAAATGAACAGCTACTCTGTGGTGTTACTGTAATTCATTTTAATAATTATTATGTTTATTTAATATGTATTTTTTTCTATTTTATTTTCTCTTCCCATTTGTTATGAGTTATAAGCAATGCTGCTAACACACATTAACAATTATTTGTCTAATTTCATATTTTAGCCTGATGCATCTTGTTAATCTTGTTATCTACATGTACATGTACCTGCTGACCTATACAATTAATGGGTTTGTCATTTGTCCACCCACAGGAAACACATTTTAGTTAAGGGATTTAATTCAACACTTTAAGCTCTGGCTTAGTGAACTAAGCTAGATTAATTTTGACCCATCATTGAGCTTATCTCTAGTTAGTCATAGCTCCAAGTATCAATAATAGGTAAATGATAACCAGTCAAAAATAGTTCATAATTAGCTCTTATTAACCGAGCAGGAGGTCTGTATGGGAGAATCTCTACTGAGTTCATGTCCAAGGTCATGACCAAGGTCAAGATTCTCCCATACAGACTGACTAAGCTTGGTTAATAAGATGTTTATTATATGGCAAACAAGAACAATTTGATTCATTTAATGTGACTGGTTTGTACTTGCTGACATTTTGCTTACAAATGGCGATGAACTGAACATAATTTTGCCAAAGTTTGCTCGTCCTCTTTACTGTTTTTTCTCATCAGGCTTTTTGGCACTTCTATAAATAAATATTGTTAAAAGAAAATTGTCATTATTCTTGCATTTTAGTTTGCAACTTTTTCCCCACAAAATGTAACCGGTCTAGATGCCAGTCCAGATGCCGTTCTAGATGGGAAAATCTAGACCGAAGTCAATATCGATTTCAGCCAATCAAATTTGTGAATTTGGTAGTTCCTAGTCCTTGTGAGAGGCAGCCATATACAGTGTAATAACGCTTGCAATAAACATGTTCGTAAATCTTTGTCTAAGTAGTTGAATAGTAGGCTTATCATTGATTGTTATATTTAAGTTGCTAACTTAAGTGTAATTATTCTTAATAATAAAGTGCAAAGTGTTATTATCTTAGACACCTTAATAAAGTTGTTGGTATAACATAAAATAATAAAGATGTCGCCAGCCTAGACTATAGGTCTGCGGGTTCATGTTGTTATTACGTTTAAGTTTCTAACCTCATTATTTTTAATAATAAAGTGTAAAGTGTTATTATCTTAGACACGCTTAAAGTTGTTGTAAAGTTATAATAATTGTGAACCAATTATTGAAGTCTAAGTTATGAACACAGAAGAAAGTAGAAATTTATACTTGTAGGAAACACGAGCAGTGGGTGAGTGTTTAACAACAGCTCTTGCATCAGGCACATGGCAAACTTTATTGTAGCTGGATTCCATTCACAGACAACTATTCCAACCCTCTTTAGCTTTTACGGATAACAGAGTTCTCTTTACATGTTCACTCTAAAAAAAACCTCAAATGAACTGCTCTACAACCCTTACTACCACCCCACAAGTTAAGAGCTGCTGCAAAGCCAGGAAAATAAATCCTGAAGGGCTGTAATAATTGTGCACAGTGTACATATGTTGAGAACAATGTAGGCGAGTTTACAAACATATGCTGTGCATAGATCAAGGAGATATTGTCTCCATCTTACCGGTGTTTTGTTTCTGTTGATTAATCAGGAGAAGAGAAAAGAAGATTGTCACCCAGTTGGAGTACACCAGATCCTAAACAAGCCAAACTCACACATGTGGACAAAACAGGTTAATTTATTTTAAATGTCTTCAGTATGTACATAGGCCGAGACCTAGTTTAATTTAATAGTTCAAAATTCTTCTTCATTCTCAGAGGTACTGAGTATTTTTGTGTATTTAGAGGCGCAGAAAAACACAGCATTTTCGCAGGTTTAAAACCCTTAGCTTTAATATTAGTTTATTGAACTGTTCAAAATGGCCCTCCAAATTAATTCAATGTGATACTTGTCTTGTTTCAAAAAAAACCTAGCAACCGGCTGAGCTGGAATTTCATCTATATCTAAGTCTCTAGCAAATGTAAAGACAATATTGTTTGTGCTCACCCTGTGAAATTCATGTATTAATGAATTTCTGAAATGAAACTTTGCCAGAGCAGAGTGATGCAGAAGTAAGAGCTGAGGGCTCACTTTCTACCAGTGTGTCCTGGGTTTAATAACATACATGAGTTTATTGTTGGCTCTTGTTCTTTCTCTATGGGTTTTCCCAGCATTACTGGTTTTTCTCCCTCCACAAAAACCAAGTCGCTTAGTTCTAAATTCCAATTCTGTTTGGAGACTATTTTTATTTTTATATCACTTCTAAAACAGCATGATTGAGCGAGCCTTCCTTGTTAACATCAGGATAAGAATGTTTTTAATAGAGCCCAGCTAGTGAATTGCTAATTATTAGTAAATTATTTGATGGAGAATTTCATATTTCAAGACTGCTAGTGCTAACTGCTAATTGCTAGTGCAGGGGGTTCTCGCAGAACACTAACCCTGTCAGCTGACCTCCCTATTGACCCTATCAAAGATCCCCCTTACTGACCCCCTTACTGACCCCCTCACTGACCCCCTAAATGATCCCCCTACTGACTCCCCTACTGATCCCCTACTGAGCCCCCACTGACCCTCTCACGACCTCCCATCTGATCCCCCTACGGACCGCGTTACTGACCCCCTACTGAAACCACCACCGACCCCCCCCCTTCACCCCCTAATAAACCCCCCCCCCCCCCCCGCACAACCCCCACCCCAAACCCCCCCCCCCACCGACAACACAACCCACCTACACCACACACCAACACCC
>Ga0126339_10000693_pt1 | contig 19930 bp, 18 predicted proteins | sample OrbTmetagenome_2_FD_92532 | JGI IMG/M metagenome (GOLD analysis project Ga0126339, IMG submission 92532) | Coral microbial communities from Petempiche,Puerto Morelos, Mexico - Orbicella T R C metagenome | ecosystem: Host-associated > Invertebrates > Cnidaria > Coral | place: Petempiche,Puerto...
CGAGGACCAAGCGCGGCGGGAGGCCGAGGACCAGGCTCGCCGTGCAGCCGAGGACCAGGCGCGCCGCGCAGCCGAAGAGCAGGCCCGCCGCGAAGCCGAGGAGCAGGCCCGTCGCGCGGCCGAGGACCAGGCTCGTCGCGAGGCCGAAGAGCAAGCCCGTCGCGCGGCCGAGGAGCAAGCCCGTCGCGAAGCCGAGGAGCAAGCCCGGCGCGCGGCCGAGGAGCAAGCTCGCCGCGCGGCCGAGGACCAAGCGCGGCGGGAGGCCGAGGAACGGGCACGCACCGTCACGCCGGCTGAACCAGACCCGGACCTGCACGAAATCGAATGGGGGGAGAGCCCCAAGAAGAAGAAAGTCGGCTTCTTTGCCCGCCTGAGCCAGGGATTGACGCGCTCATCGGCCAAGATTTCGCGCGGGATCACCGAACACCTGACCACCGCCCGCCTGGACGATGAGGAACTGGAGTACCTGGAAGACGTCCTGATTCAATCGGACCTGGGTGTCAAGACCGCGCACACCCTGATCGAATCCTTGTCCAGCGCCCGCTTCGGCCCCAACCCCACCGAGCAAGAGGTGCGCGAGCACTTCGCCGGCGAGTTAGCCAAGCTACTGGAGCCGGTCGCCCATCCCCTGGCCGTCCGCAAGCAGCCCAAGCCCCATGTGGTGCTGGTCGTGGGTGTCAACGGTTCCGGCAAGACCACCACCATCGGCAAGATGGCCCGGCAATTGACAGACTGGAAGATCAAGGTCTCGCTGGCCGCCGGCGATACCTTCCGTGCCGCCGCCGTCGAGCAGCTCAAGATCTGGGGCGATCGCACCGGCTGTCCGGTGGTCTCTCGCGATACCGGCGCGGATGCCGCCGGTCTGGCCTACGACGCCATCCAGGACGCGCGGGCCCGCGGCGACGACGTGCTGCTGATCGACACCGCCGGCCGTCTCCAGAACCGCACAGAGTTGATGGACGAACTGAAGAAAATCGTTCGTGTCATCAAGAAACTGGATGAGACAGCGCCACACACGGTGCTGCTGGTCATCGATGCCACCGTGGGCCAGAACGCCCTGCAGCAGGTCAAGGTCTTCCAGGACATGGTGGGGGTCACCGGCCTCGTGGTCACCAAGCTGGATGGCACCGCCAAGGGCGGCGTGGTGATCTCGCTGGCCGAGGAGTTCGGCCTGCCCATTCACTTCGTCGGCATCGGCGAGGCGGTGGAGGATCTGCGGCCCTTCCGCGCCGACGAGTTCGCCGGCAGCTTGATGGGGATTTAGGCGCACCTGCCCACCCGGCGCCAACGCGGCCCACGCCGGGATTCCCTGACCGGGCGGAATGCCCTATAGAAGGCGCCTTGCCCCTATTGGAGGTTCCTCATGAGCGACGACGCAACCCTGGAGCCCGCCAGCGATGTCGGTGGCATCGCCGCGGAGCAGCTTCGGTCCTTCATCGAGCGCATCGAGCGCCTGGAGGAGGAAAAAGCGAACATCGCCAATGACATCAAGGATGTCTACGCGGAGGCCAAGTCGAGCGGCTTCGACACCAAGATCATGCGCCAGATCGTCCGCATGCGCAAAATGGACCGCAACGACCTGGCGGAGCAGGATGAACTGCTGGAGTTGTACCGCCGCGCGGTCAACGTCTGACCTAAGCGCCGGAGCACGTTCGCCATGACCGTGGGCACCAAGGCTGGTCCGGCGGGCGGCTGGCGCGAGCGGCTGGAACGTCTTCGACTTTATCATCGTGGCCATTGTCTTGATCCCGGCATCGGGCCCCTTGTCGGTGCTGCGGGCGTTGCGGGTGCTGCGCCTGATCTCCGTTGTTCCACAGATGCGCCGGGTGGTGGTTGTGAACCGCGCCGGGTTTGTTGGTAGCATGACCTCATCTTGGCACAGGCGATGCCGATGGGCCGTCCACACCAACAAACCCGGCGCGGTTCAGCTCTCCCTGGAGCGGAGAGGTGGATGATGACCAACAAGACGCGACGGTCCTTCACGGACGAGTTCAAGCAGGAATCGGTGGCGCTGCTGGAAAGCAGCGGTCGGCCTTTGGCGCATATCGCGACCGAGTTGGGCATCCAGCCCTCCATGCTGCGCAATTGGCGCCGACGGTTCGCAGCGCCAGGGGGGACGCCGCGCCCCCCCACAGGCCGGCGGCGGTTCCCCTGGCCTATGACGATCAAGCGAAGGAAGTCGCGCGCCTAAAACGCGAATTGGATCACCTGCGCATGGAGCGGGACATTCCAAAAAACTGTCTCCATCATATCGGGTCCAGTGAAATGAAGTTCCGTATCATTGATGACTGTCGCAATGACTACTCCGCTCGTGTCATCTGTCGTGCACTTGATGTCTCGTCCTCCGGATATGACGCATGGCGGGATCGCCCCGAAAGTCCACGCAAGGCGGAGAACCGCCGTCTTCTTGGCGACATCCAGCGCCTTCATCGCGAGCACCGTGGCCGCGCCATGCGCGACCACATGAGGACCGCACTGCCGCTTGCGGCCCTGATGATGGCCGCCCAGCGCCAGAGGCCTCCGCGTGGCCTGATCCATCACTCGGATCGAGGCCGTCAGTACGCGTCCCACGAGGACAGAAAGGTGTTGAAAAACAGCGGCCTGGAAGCCTCCATGAGCCGCAAGGCAAACCGCTGGGACAACGCACCCCTGGAGAGCGTCTTCGGAACCCTCAAGTCCGAACTGGTCCATGGTCGCCGTTACGCAACCCGCAACGAGGCCAAGCGCGACCTGGTCGCCACCATCGAAGGCCACTACAGTCGCCGACGCCTGCACTCAGCGCTCGGCACCATCACCCCGGAGCAAGCCGAGTTTCGCGCAGCATAACCCGGTGTCCACTTTTTCAGGGCCCGGTGTCCACTTTTTCAGGGCAAGGTCACTCACGCTGAGCACCACGAGGGCTGGACGCAGGCCATACGGGTGCGTATCTACAGGGATTATCGTGTATCCCCTCTCGCCTTCGGATGGTCCTCATGCCCCTGTCCCCCCCGGCCGCGCGCCAGCACGTGCATTCCCGCGACATCGTTTGTCGCGGTTTCCAACGCGAGGACGGCCTGTGGGACATCGAGGCCCGCATCGTCGACACCAAGACCTACACCTTTCCCAATCACGACCGGGGCCACATCGCCGCCGGTGAGGCGCTGCACGACATGTGGCTGCGCGTCACCCTCGACGATGACATGGTGATCCAGACGGTCGAGGTGGTCACGGACGCCTCCCCCTTCACCATCTGCGGCGAGGTCACGCCCAACTTCCAGCGCCTGGTGGGGGAGTCCATCGGTGCCGGCTTCACGGCCCGGGTCAAGCAGACCCTGGGCGGCGCCGAGGGCTGCACCCATCTGGTGGAGTTGTTGCGCCCCCTGGCCACCACCGCCTATCAGACGCTGCATTCACGCCGCGAGCAGAAGCGCAAGGCGGCCAACACAGGGGAGCGTCCGCGCATCCTCGATACCTGTTACGCGTTGCGCAGCGATGGTCCCGTCGTGGCTCGGGAATGGCCAGAGTTCCACACTGGTCCCGACGGCGAGGTGGGGGCAACACGGTAGCAGCGCAGGGCATCCGGCACTGGCGATCAATGGTGTGCGTTTCTGCCCTTTTGAGTTTTGAAGCCGATCGTCAGCGCGGATTGGTTTGTTCGGCCGTTTCCGATCTTGCCTCCCTCATCGTTCCGTGATACCCGCTTCCGCGCCGAGGCATACGCCGTTAGCACGGCTTGCATCCGGTCCCGGAACCCTGCTAACGGGAGCATGGGGCAGGGTCATGATGTCACGGTCTTTTCACGCCACCCGCCGCGCCCCGGACCTTGCGTTGACGCGGGTCCTTTGACATGGTGTTTCTGGTGGTCGGGATAAACAATGGACCCCACATCTTGATGTGGTCCGGTCGTAACGAGACTCACGGCGGCAAGACGACTCTGCCGCCTGGAGTGCACGGCGCGGTCCCGCCCTGGAGGGGTCGCCGACAGAAGTCGGTGTCAGGGCCGGTGCGGGGCAGGGATCCGGGTGCGGCGTTCGGCCGCCGGCAACCCGTCCATCTTAGGAGGGCGCGATGACCATCACGGCGATCCGGGCCGACTCGAAACCCGTCAATCCCCTCGATCTCATCGAGCAGTTCCTGTCCGTCAAGGAGTGGGTGTTCGACCGCCGTGGCGAAGACGAGATGGTGGTGGAGGTCCCCAGCCAGTGGTGCAATCTGGGTCTGTTCCTGGCGTGGTCCGAGGAATTGGGCGCTCTTCACTTGTCCTGTGCCTTCGACATGCGTGTGCCCGAGGGACGTCGCGCGGCCGTCTTCGAATTGTTGGCGCATCTGAATGAACGGATGTGGCTGGGTCACTTCGCGCTGTGGACCGAGGAAGGCGCGCCCATGTTCCGCCATACCATCCTGTTGGGGGAACGGCGCATCGCCGCCGACGAAGCGCGGGAACTGATGGAAATCGCCATCGGCGAATGCGACCGTTTCTATCCAGCCTTCCAGTTTGTGATCTGGGGTGGCAAGAGCCCCGCCGAGGCGATCGCCGCCGCGCTTCTGGACACCGCCGGCGAGGCGTGACCCCGTGACAGGCCCATCCTCCAGCGGCGACCGGTCGCACGACACCGCCCAGACCGGCATGGCCGATCCTCGGGTCTCCAATCCCGATACCCTCGTCTCGGCGGATCTGCTGGACCGCGCTGCCCTTGGCGCCGCGCGGGTCTGGTTGGTGGGCGCCGGCAAGATGGGCGGTGCCCTCCTGACTGGGTGGCTGCACCGTGGCCTGCCGCCAGCCCATGTCACCGTGATCGACCCGACGCGACCAGCACCGGAGCATGGGATCCGCGTGGAGGCCGATCCCGCGATCCCGCTGAACGAGGCCCCGGCCCCGGACGTGGTGGTTCTGGCCGTGAAGCCGCAGGTCATGGACCAGGTGGTCACGGCCTATCGACCGCTGGGCGGTGGCCAGACGGTGTTCCTGTCGGTGGCGGCGGGCCGGCGCATCGCGGGATTTGAACAGATCTTGGGGCCGGCCGCCCCGGTGGTGCGGACCATCCCCAACACCCCGGCGGCCGTGCACCGAGGCATGACCGTGGCCTGCGCCAACGATCGCGTCACCCCCCTGGGACGCGCGTTGTGCGAGGCGCTGATGCGGGCGGTCGGCGACTTCGCCTGGGTCGAGGACGAAGCCCTGATCGATGCTGTCACGGCCGTGTCGGGCAGTGGCCCCGCCTATGTCTTCCTGCTGGCCGAACAGCTTGCCGAGGCCGGTGCCCAAGCCGGCCTGCCGCCGGATCTGGCGGCCCATCTGGCCCGGGTCACGGTCGCCGGGGCTGGCGCCCTGTTGGATCAGGCCTCGGAAGACCCGGCCACCTTGCGCCGCAACGTCACCAGCCCAAATGGGACCACTGCCGCCGCCCTGGCCGTGCTGATGAACGAAACGCATGGGTTTCGGCCGCTGCTCGCCGATGCCGTGGCCGCCGCCACAAAACGCTCGCGCGAACTGGCCTGTTGACGCGACACCCTGGCACACCCACGTGATGTTTTTATGGGGCCAGGCGCGATGCACACGCTAAAACCAAAGGTGCAATCAACAGTTTTCTCTTCCCTATACACCGGGGCGTGATTTACGGTTTGTTAGCGTGGTGTATCGAGGCGTGCGTGAGCGCGTCGGATGTCTTGATCAGGCTTGCACGGTGAAGCCTCGCGAACGCGCTGTCGCAGAAGCGACAGCCAGTGTGCGGGCGTGGCGGAGAAGGCGTCATGACTGTTCCCGGATTACCCCAGGGGACCGTGCCCGGTCCATCGGTCGCTCCCCCCAAGACGGGGACGTCGACCACCGGTGCGCGCCGATCCCTTCTCGACCAGGACGCCCACGCGGCGGCCGGGTTGTCCACCTTCCGACGGCTCGACCTGACAGCCCAAGACCCGGCCATCATCGGCCGGGGAGGACTGGATGGGCGCGATCAAACCCGGGCGTCTCCGGGGAGGCGAGCGCGAGACGATCAATCGGGCCCGGACGTTCGTACCGCGGCCACAGCCGCCGATCCGGCCGCCGCACAGGAGAGCCGTCGATCCGGCCTTCGTGGTCTGTTGGGCGCGCTGGCGACGGGACGGACCTCCCTGCTGTCCGGCGCCCTGGGGTTCCTGGCTCAAGTTCTCGGGCAGCGCGCCGGCCCGGTGGCCCAATCCAGCACGAGCGGTGACACGGTCCCAACGGAAACAACCGTCGGTGACCCGGCGGGGCAGGCTGCGGGGGTGTCCGAAGCTTTGTCCAAGGTGGCCACCAATCCCGACCAACCCGGTGCGGGGCGGTCCCAGAGCCAGTTGGAAACCCGAAATGGCGTGCGCGCATACGACCTCGTCAACCGTCTGGTGGGGTCGCCCAACGACATACAGGGCGGTCGCGGCGTCGAGTTCACGCTGCCGCTTCCTTTCGGACACGCCTCCACGTCGGTCGATCAAGTCGCATAAGCGCCGTGCCTGTTCTCGCGCCGGCTCTGCCGTCGGCGTTGTGATCGAGCGACTCGGGGAGCCCCTTATACTCGAGTCGCTTGTTCACTTCCTTCTTTTGAGCGCGCGGATCATAGGGGTGACAAGCTGGTCGGTGCTCGTGAAAACGTTGTCTCATCCCCGGATTCACCAAGGAAATCGACGTTTTGGCAGCGTTCGCCAGACCGCAGTTCCACTCGATGGTGAGGCATATCATTTTTAAATGTTATGAACATATCGGTTTTCCTACTCGAAAGCCTTGCTCCAAAAGAACCATGGCGTTACCCAGAAAGAGCGTCAGTTCGCGGAACACGATCTCTTCCGCGCAACCGGCACCCGGGTCTGTCAGCGGCGTGGGGGTGCCCGCGGGGCCCGGTAGGACACGTTAGGGAACGGGGACCCAAACTCATGAACCATGTTAGTGTGAGTAGCGCGGTGCGGAGCGAAAGGCCCACCAACCGCGCGGGAGACGCCGACCGTCATGTCGGACAGCGTATTCGTGAACGCCGAGTCATGTTGGGTTTGAGCCAGCAACAGATGGCCGACATGATCGGTGTGACCTATCAGCAGGCTCACAAATACGAACGCGGCATCAATCGGATCTCCGCCGGTCGCTTGTTCGAAATCGCCCAGGTTCTGGGCGTGCCGGTGAGCTTCTTCTTCGAAGGCCTAGAACAGCACGGACCGTCCGAGGGTAACGGGCGGCAGCGCATGTGCCTGGAACTGGCCCGCAACTTCTCCATGATCCGCAACGAGCGTCACCAGGAGGCCCTCAGTCAACTGGCCCGCGCCCTCGCGGCGGAGATCTAAGTCGCGTTTCGATGGACGCCCGGTCGATCCTGTCTGTCATGGGGTCGGCCGGGCGTCTCTCGTCAGCGCGAGGACCCCTGCTCACCCCGCCGCGTCGCCATCCGATCCCCGGGCGCGGCGGTCGGCCTCCAAGAGACACCGCAACGACGCGACCTCATCCCGCAGTGCTCGCACCTCCGCCAACACCGCGCCGTCGTCGCCCCCGCCATCGGCTGTCGCGCTTGCCTCTGCCGGCTGGGCGATCTGCATGGAATCGACGATGATGCCGATGAACAGGTTGAGGATGGCGAAGCTGGTGGCGACGATGAACGGCACAAAGAACAGCCACGCATAGGGGTAGGCGTCCATCACCGGCCGCACGCGCGTACCGCGCCTGGGTATCCGGCCGAGGCCCGGCCCAGCCCAACGCCCGCCGTGCGCTGTTGAAGCCGGGAGACCGGATCACCCTGACCCCGGACTAGGCCCAGCAGTACAGGGCTGTCCGCAAGGCCATGCGGACCGCGCTTGTTCCGTACCGCAACGCCTACCTGATCCAACAGGGGTTCGGACGTCAGAGTGATCCGCAGACCTCGGCGCAGTTCCATGACCTGGCCAACCAGATCGAGGCCGGCGTCGATCCGACCACCCTGATCCGCCCGAACACCGACGGCACCTTCCCCGACTTGCGGCCGGAGACTCTGCGGAACATCGCTGACACTTTGGGCATCATCGCCCAGGCCGACCGGGAGGGATATGTGCCCTTTAGCCGCTACGGCGACTGGGGCGTGACTGTGATCCGCCCGACGGCGCGGGGCCGGGATGTGGTGGCGTTCCACAAGGCCGAAGACCGGACGGAGGCGGCCCGGGTCGCGCGGGAACTGTGGGACGCGCACGCCCACGACCCCAGCGTCACGGTGTCGCAACCGCGCAAGCTGCCCACGGAGGAAGCCTTTCGCGACGACGTCCTCGATCTCGGCGCCATCGCCGCCTTCGCCCGCCAGGGCGGGGCCGCTCCCGAGACCGTGCAACAGGTCGTCGAGGCGGCCCAGGGCGAACTGTCCAAGGCCGGCTTCAAGAAGCACTTCATCGACAGCAAGGGCACCGCCGGTTACACGCAAGACTTCGCGCGATCCCTGGCCGACTATGTGGTCGGTCTGTCCGGACACCTGGCCCGGCGCGCGGTCATGCCGGAAATGACCCGGGCGATCTCGCGGATTCCGAACACGCAGCCCGACCTGAAAAGGGCGGCCGAAGCCTACCGCGACTACCTCTTCGATCCGGTGGAGGAATGGGGGCGCATCCGCGCCTTCAACTTCTTCGCCTACCTGGGCGGCAACCCTTCTTCCGCCGCGCTCAATACCACCCAGGTCGCCGTGTTCACCGGTCCGCTGCTGTCGGCGCTGTCCAATCCAGCCCGGGCCGGCCGTGCGTTGATACGCGCCGCCGCCATCGCGACCAGGGTGGTTCGCCCCAGAGCCAACGCCAAGTGGATCGAGTTGGACTACGACGCCTTGCCGGACCATCTGCGCGACCCGGTGATGCGTCTGGTCGAAAAGGGCACCCTCGTGCCCCAGGTCAGCCTGGAGCAACAAGGCGTGGCGGCCGGACGCCGCACCACGGCGGCGAGAGGATGGGCGACAAGGGGGCGCAACATCGGCGAGGCCGCCGCCGCCCTGTTCAGCGCCACCGAGCAGTGGAACCGCCTGGTCACCGTCATCGCCACGCTCGACTTGGCCCACGACGCCAAGGTGCGCGCCGCCGCCCAGGACAGGTTCAAGAAAGACGCCCTGTTCCACGAGCGCATGCGCAAGACAGGCCAGACCGTCCCCCCGAGAACGGTGCGTACGGCGCGGGGTGGGGTCCTCGAGCTCAAGCCCGACGGACAGTACACCTACACTCCGCCGGCCAACCTGCCCGCGCCGCTGAAAAACGGACGGCCCGTCACCGATCACGTGGCGTACAAAGCGCGTCTGCCCTCCGGTAAGACAGTGGACCGGCGCTTCTCGGTCGAGATCGGCTACCTGAGTGCGGTTGACCTGGCCCAATGGGTGACCGAGCAGACCCAGTTCATCCTCGGCAAGGCCAACCGGGCGCCCGCCCTGCTGGTCGGCGCCGTCCTCCTGGCAGCGGCCCGCGGCGGGTGGTGGATCGCCACCACGGTCGCCGACCGCGACCGGCTTGCTATCGAGGTGGCCGATCAGGTGGCCACCCTGCGCGCCTATGACGACGCCTTGGCCGAGGTCGAGGCACGGCACCAGGCCGTCGTCGCAGCCCTGGCCCGTGCTCATGACCAGACCGCGCGGCTGGTGGCTGACCGCGCCACCATCCTCAAGGACCTGCGCCATGCGACCGCGCCGGATTGCCCTGTGCCTGACGCTGTGCGCGACGCTGTTGACCGGCTGTGGCCACCGGCCGAGTGAGTCGGCGGCGCCCTGCGTCTGCCCGACCATCCCCGACGCGTTGCTGACGTGCCCACCTGGCGCGGCCAAGCCCGACCCCATCGACATGGTGACGCTGACCATTGCCTTGGCCGAAGAGCGCGCGGCCGGGGAGGTGTGCCGGGCCAGGATGCGGGAGGTGAGGGGGGTGATGGAAGGGGAATAGCCCTGAACAGCGAGGGAACATCTTCCCCCCAAGCTCCCCCCAATTATGCGCCGTGTTAGCCGTTTGTTCCCGTTTTCCTCAGGAATCGCCCAATCTGACGAATGGTGCTTAACACACTGATTTTCCAGGGAGAAAAATGGTGCCGCCGGGGTGAATTGAACACCCGACCCCACCCTTACCAAGGGTGTGCTCTACCCCTGAGCTACGGCGGCCCATTGTGGTGATCCGATGTGGGCGCACACAGGCTGTCTGTCGGTCCCGGATCACGTGATCGTCGATGGTGCGGTGGCGTGTCCGCCGCGCGACGTGGGCGGTTTCTAGCCTCTGGCCCGGTCGATTGCAACCTCTTTTTCCCGGCTGTTTTTTTCCGGTCCACCGACCGGTGTTTCGCGCGGCCCTCGGCCGGCCAATCGCTGTCTTCAGGCGCCGACCGTCTCGTGATCCACGAAGGTCAGCACCACCCGCAGGCCCGGCTGATTGTCTTCCAACGACAGCAGGGCGCCATGCAACTCGGCCACCGCCGCCACCAGGCTAAGACCCAGTCCGGTTCCGGAGGTATGCCGGCTTTGCTCCAACCGCACGAAGCGATCCAGCACGGTGTGACGATGCTCTTCGGGAATGCCCGGGCCGTCGTCGGCGACCTCGAGGCGCACGGTGCCGTCCTCGACGCGCATGTCAACGGCGATGGTGGCGCCCTCCGGCGCGTACTTGATCGCGTTGTCCACCAGGTTGGCGGCCATCTGCATCAGCAGGTGACGATCGCCGTTGACCCTGGCCGGCACCGAGTCCGCGGGTCCGGAAAAAGTCAGGTGCTGGCCGCGTTCCTCGGCCACGGGTTCGTAGAGGTCGACGGTGCCCTCGGCGATGGCGACGAGATCGATCGGCTCGAAGGTCTCGGTGGCGTTGCGGCCCTCGATCCGGGCGATGGAGAGCAGGGCGTTGAAGGTCTGGAGGATGGTGTCGATGTCCTCCAGCGCGCCCTCGAGCGATGCCCGGTAGTCGTCCATGTCCGGCTTGCCGACAAGCGTGATTTCCAGGCGCGAGCGCAGCCTGTTGAGCGGACTGCGCAGGTCATGGGCCACATTGTCGGTGACCGAGCGCATGGCCATGATCAGCTTCTGGATCCGGTCCAGCATGGTGTTGAGGTTGAACGCCAGCCGGTCGAATTCGTCGCCGGCCCCGGACACCGGCACCCGCCCGGACAGGTCGCCGGCGAGGATGGTGGCGGCCGTGCGGTTCACGGCGTCCAGCCGGCGCAGCAGATTGCGGCTCATCACCACGCCGCCGATGATGCCCAGGATCAGGGCCGCCGCCAGGGCGAAGGCCAGAGACTGTTCCATGATTTGCGAGAAGTTGCTGCGCTCGGTCATGTCGCGACCGACCATCAGGCGCAGGCCGTTGGGCAGCGGCACCACCCGCGCCTGCACCGGCCAGGTGTCGTGACGGTGTTCGGAGTCCCCTTCCACCGTGAAGCGCAGCCAGCCGCTGCTGTCGGGCCTGACTTGCGGCCACTGGCGCAGGTTGCCGACCATGGGCGCGCCGTCCTGGGTGGCCAGGAGGTAGATATGATGGGCGCCCTGATAGCCCGTGATCCGCCGCTCGAGCGCCTTGGTCAGGGCGCCCGGTCCCCCGCGCTGGTGAACGTCGCGCAGGCCGGCCATTTCGGTGTTGATCGCGGTGACGGTCTGGTGATCGATCAGGGTGGCGGTGGTGACGAACACCAACCCAAGCACCACCGACGACAGCATGGCGAAAACGATGGCCGAGATCAGCGCCAGCCGGAACACGGTGGTGCCGAACAGCCGCACCGTGGCGCCACCGGCGTTAATCGGACCCCCGCAGGCAGTAGCCCGCGCCCCGGACAGTCTGGATCAGCGATGTGTCGAAATCCTTGTCGATCTTCTGGCGCAGACGACTGACGTGAACGTCGATAACGTTGGTCTGGGGATCGAAATGGTAGTCCCAGACGTTTTCCAGCAGCATCGTCCGCGTCACCACCTGGCCGGCATGGCGCATCAGGTATTCCAGGAGCCGGAACTCGCGCGGTTGCAGGGTGATGGTGCGTCCCGCACGGATGACGGTGCGGGCCAGCAGGTCCATTTCCAGGTCGGCGACCTGCAGGCGGGTCTGCTGACTGCTGCCCTCACGGCGTCGCAGCAATGCTTCCAGGCGCGCCAACAGTTCGGAGAAAGCGTAGGGCTTGGCCAGATAGTCGTCGCCGCCGGCGCGCAGGCCCTGCACGCGGGCGTCCACCTCCCCCAGCGCCGACAGAATCAGCACGGGCATCTGCTTGCCGGCCTTGCGCAGGGTCTCGACCACCGCCAGGCCGTCCAGGCGCGGGAGCATGCGGTCGAGCACCACGGCGTCATAGGGTTCGTTGGTGGCCATGTACAGGCCGTCCATGCCGTTATCGGCATGATCAACGACGTAACCGCTCTCTCGCAGCCCCTTGACCAAGTAGGCCGCCGCTTCGGCATCATCTTCAACCACAAGAATTCGCATGGGCGCATCATACCCCGTCGCTTGGGTTGGGCAACGGCCGCGCCGATTAACAAACCGTCATGTTTGAGCGCTGCCTGTGACGATCGTGTTGTCACGTCCCTGGCGTGTATCGAGCCCGCAGTTTGACCTCAAGTCTTTTCGGTTGACTTCGGTGGGCATGGCATGGGCCGATCTTCTGGTGACCCTGCTCGCCACGTCTCCTGTTGCGTTCCGCCGTCAGCCTTGCGCAACCCGTTATCATTGTCAGGCGCCCCGGCGCGGTGGCGCGCGTCCGTCTGTCCCCGTCTTTTCGTCGCTTCACCCCGCAATCGCGGCGCTGACGGCGCCGGTCCGTCCGTGCTATATCGACCGATACGGGGGATGAGGACCGGTGCATTGGTGATCCCCCGAACGGCGTGTGCCGATCTCCTGTTCACCCATGGATCCTGACCATGGACCGCGACCCCGCCCCTCCAAACGACACCATGACCCCCCAAACGGCGCAGGCGGCCTCGCCAGCGCATCCATTCGCGTCCCGCCGCTTCTCCTGGTGGCGGCAGGGCGCGCGTCTGGCGCGCTATCGGTTGATCATCCCCCTTTTGCGCAGTCGCCACCCGCCGGAGCACACGGCGCGCGGAGTGATGGTCGGCGTCATGTGGGCGATGACTCCCTTGGTCGGAATCCAGATGGTGTGCGTCGTGCTCACCTGGGTGGCGGCCACGCGCGTGTTTTCCTGGCACTTCAACCTGGTGCTGGGCCTAGCCTGGACCTGGATCACCAACGTCTTCACCATCCTGCCGTTCTATTATGCGTTCTATGTCACCGGACAGCTCATGCTCGGCCATTGGGATGATTTGTCGGGGTACGACAGCTTTGTCGCCCTATGGCAGGGAACGTTCACCCAGGATGCCGGGTTCTGGGAGACCGCCACGGCCTACACAGTGGATATCGTCCAGGGCTGGGGCCTGCCCCTGCTGATGGGATCCATGCCCTGGGTGGTGGTCAGCGGCATCGCCGGCTACGTGGTCAGCCTGCGCCTGTCACGCCGGCGCCAGGCCCGGCTGGAGGCCCGCCAGCCGACGGCGCCCTGACGCCCGGCGTCCCGCCCGCATTGACGGGACCATCCCGGATCGCCAAGATCGCCTCGGTCCCAGCGTTATGCGCTTCGGGATCGGGTTCCGACATCCTTTTCGTTCGCACGAGTCCGTCCTATGCCCTTGGGTCGTCCGCGCCGCCGCCGGCGCTCCGGTCGTCCGATCCTGACCCTGTTCCTGACCGCCGCCGCCCTGGGCGTCGTGGCCGCAGGCCTTTGGTACGGTTACCACTTGCTGAGTCGCGACCTGCACGTGCGTGTCGCGACGCTGGACGATACCGTGTCCAGACTGCGTGGAGACCTGGAGCGCGCCGAGGATGCCCGCGCCGGCCTGGAAGTCGACCTGGAAGACGTTCAGGCCCGGCTGCGTTTCACCGAGGCACGATATGCGCGCGATGTGCCCACCGGCGAGGCAAAGCGGTTGCTGGATTTGGTCCAGGATGGCTTGGCCCGTGGCGCCGATCCGGACCGTCTGGCCTATCTGATCCAGGCCGGGGCCCGTCCCATGCACTGCGACGCCACCCCGACAACCAGGCTTCTCGACGTGGCGCATCCTGGCAAGCGTCAGCCGGCTGGTTCCCTTGATGTCGCCGACGGCCGCGTGATCCTGACGGCGGAGGGGCAGACCGCGACCGACGAGCGCAATCGCCCGGAAGACTGGTTCGATCCCCAGAGTCCGGTGCGGGTGCGGTTCGAGCAGCGTGGGGCGGATCCCTCCGTGATCGAGGGCACGCTGCCCCTGTCCCACAAGATCGTCGTCGGCGAGGCCGAGTTCAATTTCGCCCTGGCGGCGGCTCGCCGAGGCTACATGGAGGTCGAGGTGATTCGCTGCGCGTTCCCCTAGGCGCGGTTGTCCGGACCGCCCCCATGGTCTCCCGTCCAGGTCGGTCGACGGCAAGAACCGCGCCCTCCCGAGACTCGCCAACGTGCGGCCCGGTCAGGCGCGATCAGGGGGTGGGACGGATGGCGGGCGTTTCAGCCGGAAATGCCGTGCTGAATGGCCATGGCCACCGCTTGAGTACGGTTGGCGGCGCCGATCTTCTTGAAGATGCTGCGCATATGCGACTTAACCGTGATTTCGGTCAGGCCGAGATGCAGGCCAATCTCCTTGTTCGACTCGCCGCGCACCAACAACGACAGCACCTGCACCTCTCGATTGGTTAGGTCCGCGAATCGACCACCTGGCGTGTGGTTGGTGGGTTCGGTCTCCGTGCCGCCAGGTCCCAGCAAGTGGGCCGAGAAGTAGGGCTGGCCGCTGAGAATCAGCCGCAGGGCATGCACGAACGATGTCCCGCTCATGGACTTCGGCAGGTACCCGGAGGCGCCGAGTTCCATGGCCCGCAACACGTCCTCTCGCACCACCTGCCCGGTAATGATAACCACCGGCACGTTCGGGCAGGCCTTGCGGAAGGCGCTGACGGTCTCCACGCCGGCCATGCCGGGCATCTTGAGGTCCAATAGCACAAGGTCGGGCGCGGTTTCCGTGGCCGACGCCAGGGCACCGTCGAAGTCTACCGCCTCGACGATTTCCACGTGTTCGGCCAAGTCTGTCAGAAACGGCCGAATGCCGTCACGCAACAGAGCGTGATCATCGGCAAGCAGCACCCTGACGGTCCGCATCGTCTCGATCGAGGGTTCCTCGGCGACCATTCGGGATGGGTCCTTTCGGCTGGCGGAGGGTCGTCGCGACACCACGGCTTTTCCGACGGACGGGCCAGCACAATTGTTACAAGCGCCTTCATTTATCCGGGTTTGGCTCCGAAGCGTCAAGGCCGGCGGTCCAAAAGCAGGAGGGCAACCCTGACTGCTCAGGACCAAAACACCTCTTGGCGGGCATGCGGACCACGCGCCTGCGCGTGTTCGCCGCCCCGACAAGCGTAATCCGCCTCCCCCCGAGGGACATGTCGCCGCGTTCCGCGCCGATCCGGCCAGGGCGGACGGTGACGGTCGCCGGTGGCGCTTGCCCTTCCGGGCTCGTGTTCGGCTAGACAAACACGTCATAGGTGCGTCAGGCAGGGTCGCCGCCGGTAGACGCGCCGACTCGACCGCGATCAGACACAGGGCGAAGGTGCGCCAGCCTTCTCCACTGGCGGATCAGTTGTTAGGGTCGACGGCAGGCCCCCCGGTGTCCCGGCGCCGATCCGTCACCCGGCTGGCGGCCGATCGATCCCTCTCATCGGTTGAAGGAGGCCACCCGTCATGCGTATCGGTGTGCCGCAAGAGATCAAGACCCGAGAGTATCGTGTGGGCATGACCCCGGCGGGAGTCCGCGAGGCCCGAGTCCATGGCCACGAGGTGTTGGTGGAGAAGGGAGCCGGGGCCGGCATCGGGGCCGGTGATGACATCTACGAACGGGCCGGCGCGCGTTTGGTCGACACGGCGGAAGAGGTGTTCACGATCGCCGACATGATCGTGAAGGTCAAGGAGCCTCAACCGATCGAATGCGCGCGGCTGCGCGAAGGCCAGGTGCTGTTCACCTATCTACACCTGGCCGCCGATCCTCGGCAGGCCCAGGCCCTCCAGGAGTCCGGCTGTGTTGCCATCGCCTACGAGACGGTGACGGCACCCGATGGCGGCTTGCCGCTGCTGGCCCCCATGAGTGAGGTGGCCGGGCGCATGTCGGTGCAGGCCGGCGCCCATTGTCTGGAGAAGGCGCAGGGCGGGCGCGGTGTGTTGCTCGGCGGGGTGCCCGGGGTGCCCGCCGCCAAGGTGGTGGTGCTGGGCGGTGGCGTGGTGGGCACCAATGCGGCGCGCATGGCCATGGGGCTGGAAGCCCACGTGACGGTGATCGACCGGTCCCTCACGCGGTTGCGGGCGTTGGATTTCCGCTTTGGCGCGCGCCTGTCCACCCTTTACGCGACCGCTGACGCGATCGAACGCGAAGTGTTGGCCGCCGATCTGGTGATCGGCGCGGTGCTGGTGCCCGGCGACAGTGCGCCCAGGCTGGTGTCGCCGGAGATGGTGACCCGGATGCGGCCGGGAAGTGTTCTGGTGGATGTATCGATCGATCAGGGGGGCTGTTTCGCAACCAGCCGACCGACGACCCACGACAGCCCGACGTTCGTCGTCGACGACGTGGTGCATTACTGCGTTGCCAATATGCCCGGGGCCGTGGCCCATACATCGACCTATGCCCTGACCAACGCCACCTTGCCGTTCGTGCTGGCGCTGGCCGACAAGGGGTCGCGCGCGGCCGTGGACGACGACCCGCATCTCCGCAATGGCCTGAACGTGATCGCGGGCGGCATCGCTCATCCTGGGGTTGCCCATGCCTTGGGCGTTCCGTCGATGGATCTGAACGCCTGAGTCACCAGACGAATCGCGGGAGAGGGGGGGAGTCGCGGCATCGGGTGACACGGCTGAGAGGTTGTTGTTGTCCTTGCGCATCCATGACAGGTGTTGCGTCCCGATGACATTTGTGGCATCGGCTGGAGTGCCCCTGGACGGGATCGCAGGCGTTATAATAAGGTTCCCCTAATGTAGCCTGTGGTGGAGTGATCGTGGCCGGTGAGCGCACCCTTTCCGGGCTCTGCGTTCGACGACTTCCCGGCTCCCCCATATCCCGCTTGGACGACGATGCGATAATAGGAGATGCGTCTATGATCAAACCGTATGCCGCCGTCACCGCGGCTGCCCTGATGCTGGCGAGTGTTGCCGCCACCCCGGCCATCGCCGATGACGACGCCACTGTTGCCTACCGCAAGGACGTGATGGTCATCGCGGGAGCCGGCATGGGCGCCCTCGGCTGCTTCATGAAGGGCGACTGCGCGCTGGAGGGCAAGGTACTGGCGGCCGCCGCCAAGTCCATCGCCTTTGCCGGCGAACTCTCCCAAGAGGCGTTCGAGGATCCGGCCGAGGACGCCATGGTGGAGACCACTTCCGTGCCGGCGATCTGGGAGAACTGGGAAACCTTCTCGGGTGGCCTGCAGGCCATGACCGAGGCCGCCGACGCCCTGGTCATGGCTGCCATGGAAGCCGACAAGGCCACCATGGGTCCGCTGATGCAGAAGCTGGGCGGGACCTGCAAGGAGTGTCACGACAACTTCCGTGAGTAGAGCCGAGGCCGTCCGGATGCCGCCCCTTGGCGTGGGGCGTCCACCGCAGGGTGGAACGAACAGCCGTTCGTCGCGCCTCGTAACGTGAATGCAAGCGGCGATGAACTCCGTTCATCGCCGCTTCGTATAAGAGACGCCCGACCAGGATCGGAGCCGGGGTTGTCGATCTGGTCCCTGGCGGTTCCCATGTCGGTCAACAGAGCCGCGCCGGACCCTCGAACACGGTGTTGTCACGCCATGGAAGGGCGTCCTTTCGGTCAAACCCGAAGGCTCATGGGATGATCCGTTGGTTGATTGAGGATGGTTCCAGGGCAATAAAATGACTCCGCACAGCACCATAAACACCCATGAGGGTTTTGGCGCCATGGGGTGTCCGTGAACGGCAGTGATTGCCGTACGAATTCATTCCAACAATCTCACGCATTTCGCGTGAATTTTATATTTAATTTTATAAATAAAGACCAAATATTTTTGCTATATTCTAGAAATTTTGACACAATAAAAATTACTTGCGTCACATCCTTTCTGACTGATATTGTGCACATGTTGGGCCGAGGCGCCGGATGCTATTTGATTATCTTAAGTAACGTGAGATAAGGCTCTTGATGAGCTACGTTTTTCGGGTTTTCGAGACTCGAGCGTGGTGCTGGTTGGCGTCAGTGTGTACGTCGTGTGTGCATATGCGGATGCACTTGATGCGCCGCGCTTTTTGCGGGTATTCCTTGAGGCCCAAACCGTTATCTGACGGGAGGCACCCCCCCGACTGCCCCCCAGCCTCCCTGTCGGAGGGAAACCCCCCGGACCCAGTCCGGGGGGTTTCTTTGTGGTGCGCCCGACATGGCGCGAAGCACCGTAACGGGCGCCGTCCCTGATTATGTCCCTGGGCGTGGTGCGACGGGTGACGTGGGTGGACTGTCCCTCCCCGGTGACGGAACCCGCTTGCCGAATGGCCTCTGCCTATTCGATCAGGTGCGAAACGGGTAGGGTTGCGCCCGTGATCGGTCTCCCTGCCATATGACTTGGCCGCCGCCCCTGGAAATCGTACCTAACTGGTCTGATATGGTGTGCCGGGGTGGGGAGCATGCGACCCCTTTTTTGCTCGGAACGGAAAGGCCGTACTTATGGATTTGACCGGTGTCCTGGATGCCCTTGGGGCGCCCGCCACCGCCGCCCTTGCCGGCCTGACCATCGGTGTGCTGTTCGGGGTCTTCGCCCAGCGCAGCCGCTTCTGCTTGCGCGCCGCCGTCGTGGAGCTCGCGCGCGGCTCCATCGGCGGCAAGATGTCGCTTTGGCTGATCGCCTTCGCGGCCGCCGTGCTGTTTACACAGGGTTTGATGTCCCTGGGGCATCTCGACGTATCCGAGGCGCGCCAACTGTCGGGGGTGGGCAGCCTGTCCGGGGCCATCGTCGGCGGCTTGATCTTTGGCGTTGGTATGATTCTCACGCGGGGCTGTCCGAGCCGTTTGTTGGTGTTGTCGGCGAACGGCAATCTGCGGGCGCTGCTGTCGGGACTGTTGTTCGCGGTCACCGCCCAGGCGACGCTTTACGGGGCCTTGGCGCCCCTGCGGATCGAGGTGGCCGGCTGGTGGACCGTGCAAGACGCTTCGTTGCGCCATGCCCTGACCTTGCTGGGGCTGGATGCCGGCGCGGGCTTGGTCCTCGGCGTGCTGTTCATGGCGGGAGCTGTCTTTGTCGCGGTCCGTGCTCGGCTGTCGGCCTGGGCCTGGGTTGGCGGCCTGGGCGTCGGGGCCATGATCGCCGCTGCCTGGTGGGTGACCTATACCTTGTCCTGGCAGGCGTTCGACCCGGTGCCGGTGGAGGGCATCAGCTTCACCGGTCCTTCGGCCGACGCCCTGATGCTGTTGCTGACGCCGTCGCCGGACTCTCCGCTGGACTTCGGCGCGGGGCTGGTGCCGGGGGTGGTCCTGGGCTCGTTCCTGGCCGCCTGGCTGGCCCGGGACCTGAAGCTGGAGGGTTTCACGGGTGGCTATGCCATGCGCCGCTACATCCTCGGCGCGGTGCTCATGGGCACCGGTGGCATGCTGGCCGGTGGTTGCGCGGTGGGCGCGGGTGTCACCGGCGGGGCGGTGTTCGCCCTCACAGCCTGGGTAACGTTGTTCTGCATGTGGGTGGGGGCCACGGCCGCCGACTGGGTAGTGGACCGCTGGGGTCTGGTTCTGCGTGACACGGCGGCCATGCAGGAGGGTACCGCTCCCGACGTGGAAGCGCGAGGCGGCTGGGCTGGGCCGGGCGCCCAACCGCACGTGCCCGCGCGGGCGTCCCGGGACGAGACGCCGCCCAGGGCGGAAGAGGCGGGGGCGGAAGAGGCGGGGGCGGAACCGGGTCGGGCCGCGTGACGTCTAGATCGGTCCCGCCGCCGTCTCCGTGGCCTGGGCGGGACCCGGCGCCGAGACCGGTAGCGGAGTGTCTGGCGCGGACCCGGCTGGCA
>Ga0126339_10000694_pt1 | contig 19924 bp, 11 predicted proteins | sample OrbTmetagenome_2_FD_92532 | JGI IMG/M metagenome (GOLD analysis project Ga0126339, IMG submission 92532) | Coral microbial communities from Petempiche,Puerto Morelos, Mexico - Orbicella T R C metagenome | ecosystem: Host-associated > Invertebrates > Cnidaria > Coral | place: Petempiche,Puerto...
CTACTCCAGCCCCCTCCCCCCCCCCCCCCCCCCCCCCCCCCCCCCCCCCCCCCCCCCCACCCACCCCCCCACCACAAAAAAAAAAAATACCCCCTTTCTTTCTCTTTGCGAACAAAAAACTTTTTTTTTAATTTTTTAAAAAAAATAGTTGTTTTGTCCACAAAAAAGGAAAGGAAATTATATTTTTTTTGTTTTTTTTGGGGGGGGGGGGTGGGGGGGGGGGGGGGGGGGGGGGGGGGGGGGGAAGGATATTGTATCAGAAAGATAGGTTTGTCACAGACCTAAGGAAATAAGCCTGGTTGTTAAAGATGCAGAAAGGGTACAGAAAAACAGAGATGTACCACTAAGTCAACAAATACTTTTAGGAAGTACCTTGGGAGAAATTGAAGGGCAGTAATAATAATAGTTCAATGTTCTCTTATCAGAACTTATTTGATTACCTTTTCGACGTAAAGGTTATTGGCTGTTTGGCTTGAATTACGGCAATGATCAAGTAAAATAACATAGTGGTTATAAAAAAAATAATAATAAAATCCGTCTTAAGGACTGTGTGCAATGACTGGAAGCAAATGATATGCTGTTGTTAATCTCACATTCCAGTACCTTCCAACATACTGCACCTCCCACTGTACCCATGCCATTCTGTATCTCACGCTCAAAATTTCTGGTACACAGAGTCTAGATTGTAAGCTTCCTCCCAACACCCTGTGCGTCTTAATTACACTAAAACTGCATGAATATGTTGCGGCTCATTTTTGAAAATCATGCTTTCTTCATGGTGACCTGGAAAATTATTAGTCGTTTTTGTATCGCAATTTTCATGTCATCACATTTTTTCTCTGTTATGTTTGCCATTAGTCAACAGGACTAGCTCTCGAGAAATAGTCGCACAGCATCTAATTAAGGTTTAAGTCGGAGTGATGCCTGTGCCATCGTGTTTTAAATGTTAATGTCCACAGATATTGCATCACAATTCGATGTCATCATGAACAAGCTATACACTGTGAGCCAGTGAGAACAAAAATAATAGGCAAAATGTATGATAAACATTATTCACGAGATTTCATTGGTTCTACCATCATGGTGTATGAGCAATTCTATTTGAGGTTGTTAATGTTTTCAAATACGTATATTATTTTTTGTTTTCGTTTAGTGAATGAACATAACATACGGCCATTTCTGCCTGCAAGAAAGCCAGTTAAATCCACATAAACCTCACAGGATAGTTCAAAGAAAGTGAACTATCTTTGGTCTTTTATCTTCCCTAATGCCATTCTTCCTCAGGTGGCCTGACTTCTTTTATATGAAAATAGTGGACAATTTTTAAAGAAAGACAGTTAAATCCACACGAGCCTTAAGCGATATCTCCAGGAAAGCGAACTATTTTTGGTCTTTTATGAAAAAAAATTTTTTTTTTACTTGTAATGGTGCTTGTCATGGTTGTCACACAACGTTCCTTTCCCACTAACAGCTGTGTCAGTGGTGGAGTGTTGCGTGACAACTCAAATAACGGCTGCATAGACTATGTCATGGTGGGCTGGCTTTTTATGTTTAAACCTAATTTTGACAGGACTCTGTGTTCACAAACCTTTTGCTAACTCTATGTTCACTTGTCTCTAAAGTTCCATCATCAAGAGTTACTGTAGCACGTGCAAGCTATATAATTAGACAACAACATGCAAAGAAAACCAAGCTGTTACTATTATGCATTAATTGTCACATGAACCTGAAGGGAAAGGTTACCAAGTTAACAGCTTTAGTTAGCCTTTGCATTAATGAAAACAATAAAAGAAACCACCACGTACAGCATAATAAATAGCACAACATGAAAGTACTATTCAGTAGCTTTCATTTGAATGGTCGTACACTACGGTTTCATCGACAGACTTAAAAGTTAGAGCCACCTTGTACAGCATAATAAACAGTACCACATGAAAGTACTGCTCAATAGCTTTCATTTGAATGGTCACACACTAGGGTTTCATCCACAGACTTAGAAGTTAGAACCACCTTGTACAGCATCACAATTAGTAGCACAAAAAGCATTCCTCATGAGGTTTCATTTGAATACTTGTACCCTGGGTTGAAGTTTCATTCACAGACATAAAAGTTAGAATCATACTTATTTGACTCTGTCAGAGAGTTGCACATGTAAAGAGTTGATTTCTACAAAATCAAATAGTCTTACATCAGGCGTGCTGAATACATAAAATCATTTGATTGACAGTTAAATGACAGTCCTGAAGTCACAAAAGATCAGCTTGGTGTGATAGCTTAAATAGGCATTGGGCTTTGTTGCATAATTTCACAATGTTGCATAATTACACAAAGTTGCATAATTATGCAATGTTGCATAAATATTACTCACTATTGCATAATTACACAAATTATGTGAAAAGCAAAGTCAGCCACGTATGAAGCAGAATTTTGAGCCACGTCTGCCTTGGATAATGTTTCATATATTTTCACAATTTCTTAATAGGAATGTTAATATATCATTAATTTTCAATTAATATCTTAATATTATTAATTTTCTTGATGATCACAAAGTAACAAAAGTTGACTCGTTGTGTGTAGTCATGAAACATAAGATTAACTGCAGTGACTGATACAAGCAATGGCTCATTACCTTTTACTAACTCTATAATTTGCATGTTCTAACAGTCCTGTTGTTGGACTTCTTACTGTGGCTCGACGAAGCTGATTATAAGAAGGTCAATAACGCATATTAGTACCCAATCAGCATGTTTTGTTGGAGACACACGAATGTGATTGGTTCGATCTCCAAATGTTGACATGTGAACATGGTTGTATTATTGTTCTTGTTCTTGTTCAAATTATTTTTGCAAGCTAATTAAAACTTTGTCATGTGCAAAGCTCAGTTCAAATCTTTTAGCACTGAATTGTTAAATATGTCTTGGTAAATGGCCCATACAAGTTTGAACAACCACCAGCAGTTTCATTAAGGGCCAGGCACTGGGCAAATTGAGTGGCTTTTCATCGATAATTTATATAGTACTGTTGCTGTTCCCTCCTATTTTCTGAGGCAAACAATCTCCTAAAAAATTAAGCTTTTTTTCAGGTCATAGAAAACACGATTTTGCCGGTTATAGTACATGTTATCTCCTTTTGTCTTCAAATAGTGAAGCAAATTAGCCCAATGATGCATAATTTAGCAAAATTGGCCAAAAAAGTTATATACACCCTTTTTGCATGAAAGCCTTCAATTATTAACAACTTATCTTCCAAATAATATGCCAAAACATTAATAAGACAACAACATATTCATCAACTCCTGCAGATTTTTCAGTTGTCTAGTCTCAGAGATGCTATAAAGCTCAAAACATGCTGCATTTTGGAACGTTTTTGACTTGAGATGTACGTTGTACCTGGCTAACATTGTACATTTGATGTACTGGAAACTACAGCTTTGAGGTTTGCTTAAATACACAATTTGTTGGGGACATTTTGTTGTGTTCTTGGGCAAGACACTTTACTCTCACAGAGCCTCTCTCCACCCAGGTGTATAAATGGATACTGGCAGACCTAATGCAGGGGGTAACCCTGTGATGGACTAGCATCCCATCCAGGGGGGAGTAGAAATACTCCTAGTGATTCACTTCATGCTACAGAAATTGGGATAAGCTCTGGCCTGATGGGCCACTTTGCTTGTATGCAGACTTTTTGCTGGGTTCAAAACAATAGTGTGCAGAGTACATGATCTTTTTCGTTGAAGTGCATTTTCCCCAATTCATTTTTTAATCAGAGGGTATGGCATGCAAAGCTTAATTAAGAAATTAAGGCTGTCAGCAACCCTGGTTTAACAAGCTAAAGTGTCGAAAACCAGACAAAACAATGAAGCAATTCTTGTGGTTCATAACGCAGCAGCAGCAACAGCAGATAGGAAAAAATGTCAACTTGCCAATGACATTTTACTTTTCCATAATTATGAAAATAAATCTCACAAAAACTTAAAAATGGAAAAAGACATATGCATGTATCCAGGTGAAACTACACCCACTTTCAGGTATAAATAATGAAAGGGGGAAAGTAAACGCATAATTTTCAGAGCTTGACCCCGTCCACACTATGCTAGAGAAATTTGAAAATGGAGCTTTCTTTCTACAGTTAGGCCTATACCATCCACACTAATCCATCACAAAAACAGACCTTTTTGACAACACTCTTCAAACCGGAGAAATTTAAAAACGCCGACTTTTCATTTTCGTATGGACAGAAAACATTTTGAAAACAGAGCTTTTCAAAAATGATGTCATCGTGATAATAAATGTGATTTCCCTGCCCAAGTTTTCCTCAACCACGAATCCAGAATGACTGGTTATTGTTGCATTTGTGTAGTGTGGACGAAAACATCTGATGGGTTTCCAGAGCGAAACCTCCATTTTCAAATTCCTCTGGTGTAGTGTGCACAGGGCCCTACGTTATGGGAGTTTTATAGACAAGAACAAGAAAGAGTTACATTACCCTTGGTGCAGCCAGTTCCTTTATTTTGTTCATCTCTGACTCTGATAAAATGTTCCGCATAATAAGTATCTCGGGTTTGACAAACACTCGTTCAAATTTTGCAGGCCTGATTTTTAATCTTGGTGTAGCACTGTGGTACCAACACGTCATTTTACTCTGTTCCCATGCAGTCTGTAAAAAAATTTACAACAAAATGATATGACATGTGATTGAACAGACACATGGACAAGAGGAAATACAGTCGAATCCCTACTAAGCGGCCACCCTAGGGGAAATGGGAGGTGGCCGCTTAATAGGGGTTTGCCTATTTTCGGTTAATTTCTTAGTGAACATGGAGTCACTTCAAGACAATTATGATAAACATGTGTTTGAATGTTTTTATCACTCATCACCTTCTCTTTCAGACTCTTTTCTACCATTGCCTTTTCCAAAACAAAGTTAATTTACCTGTAGCAAATTTTGGGTGGCTGTTTAATAGGGGTAAAGACAATGGAAAAACCTTCATCAGGATGACTAAAAAGTGGCCGCAGCCGCTTAATAGAGGTGACCGGTTAATAGGGGTTTTATTTACAGTATTTTACTGACAGTCATTTTGGGACTTAAATAACTGGTCACTTAATAAAGGGTGGCTGCTTCATAGGTGGCTGCTTAATAGAGGTTAGACAGTGGTTATGAAACTGACATTTTTGTTGAAGGGGTAATTAATATTGTGAAACGTAAATTAAAAGAAACTAGGATTTGGACCAACCTGAATTGAAATTAAGCTCAGCTCACACTCAAACTTGGGTACCAATTGTGCAATCTACTCACCAAATTTCTGACTTCCCCTCTGCACAGCCTTTCGTAGTTTTGGAACGAAGATGTTTGGTGCCAGTCAGCTCGCTCACTCCTTGGTTTCACTTTTGTATCAGTGATAATTCCAGTATCGCCTCTGCGACCAGTCTGCTTGTACATCTTAACTTCTTCCCCAAAGTATTCAACATTTCCTTGAGCTCTTTCATGTGTGGGATCTACAAAATAGAAAATCTAAGTTAGACATCAGCACCAGAAATGTAAATCTGCCACTTCTGAGTCTTGTATTTGACCATGACTCCCTAATCGCCCCCTTAGAAAGGATTTGACTGCATTTTTGTTTATTTAAATTATGACCGAGTATCTCTACTCCTGAAGGAGATGCGTTGGCCTCATGGTTAGTGTGCTCAACTCCTGAGCAAGTGGTCTGGGTTTGAGCCCTGGCTGATGACACTGCGTTGTGTTCTTGGGAAAGACGCTTAACTCTCACAGTGCCTCTTTCCACCCAGGTGTATAAATGGGCACCAGCAAATTTAATGCTGCCAGGGGTAACACTGCGATGGACTAGTATTCCATCCAGGAAGGAATAGAAATAATCCTAGTCACTCCATTCTACAGAAACCGGGATAAAAGCCGGCCTGATTGACCACTTGACTTGTATGCAGTCTTAATCTCCACTCCTGCACAAAAATTAAATGCTCCTAGTACTCTAAGATGAAGGTGTTGAGTTTTTTTTGGAGGGAGTGAGCAAGTCGCAATGTTCAGGGAATTTGGTAATGGATATTTGTAACAGAATCTGCCATGACATTGTTGCGGCACAAACCTTAAAAGAAACTTGCTATCTCTAACTAAGTTGGTTGAACCTCCCGCCAACTCAAAGTCAAATCATTTTCCCTTGGTTATACATACTTTTCAGTCACTTACTATCTCGAACCCCCAACATCTCAAACTATTTTTTGTTTCCCTTAATTAAGATAGCAGGGCTCAACTGTATAGTAAAACATGAAGCATTATCAGTAAAGAGAAAAAAAATTTCTTCAGCTGCTGAAAGACTTCTCAAAAAGCCTAGGAATAGGATTCAAGAAAAGGGTTCTGTACTCTATTCTTTCCTGTTCTTTGCTTTCAACAGGCTTTACTGGTTTCATTTTGTATCACTGATGCGCAAGGTCGTGCAAGGAACTTCCTATCAGATCTGAAAAATTTATGCCGTTCATGAATTGCCATTTTACATTAAAATTGTTTTAAATAACGTGGTAATGACCAACAGAACATATAAAAACAACCTAATTTTTTTACTTACCAATTTCTACCATCTTGTTGGAGTACTCCAATGCTTTTCTAAAGTTGCCCCGCTGCAATGTACACAAAAGAACCAGTCAGGAAATGATATATTTTGTGATCATGCCACAGCTAAGAAGTACATGCACTTAGCCTCACGGATGTACATGTCTTATTAGGCTGTTACTTGATTATCAACTGAAGTTGATTAACTGACTTGAGGTATTAACTACTTCAATTTATTATTTACTTAATTTATTTTTATCTACTATTAAAGATGATTTCCAGTTGGTACTGTGCACTCGCGAGAGAATGTTTACATTTTTTGTTTTGTTTTATGTTTGACATCACAAAACGTGAACTTTTTGCAACTACTTACACAAAGTAAATTTTTCATGTCAACCACCATTATGGATGCAAAGCTTTATGTTTCGTTCTTTCTCACATCACTTGACGAAACAACTTGGCAGCTATAAAAATCAATGAAGCAGTTAAAAAAGAATTTGACAGGCCTCAAAGATAAGGTATGTGGTTCATAATGAATAACATCGATTTGCATTTCCACCGAGTGAGAATTTTTATGTTTATAAAAATTAGGATGCTGAGACTGCGCAGTGTAGACTGGAAGTCATTTTTAAATACCACAATCTATTATAGAGACATGTCTTGAGTGTTTTACTAGAAAATACACTACTCGCAAAATTCATACTAAACTACATGTATCCCGGACCCAAGTGCTGAATTATATGTGTCCCCACTAGTGAGAATGTTGATGATGTCACTTCCTGCTTTTTCATGAATTTGTTTGTGCAAACAGTCAGTTTGTCTGTGTAGTAAAAACAAAATTACAGTGGCTTGAAGATATGAATTAGACATATTTTTTCATGCTAAAAGCAATATTTTACTCACTTGCTGCACCTGTTCGTAAAATATTGTGTTTTACAACTAGAAAATATAATTCATATCTTCATGCCACTGTCTAACACTCTATTATGTTAATATAAAGACAAATGTGGAGAATTTTGAAACCTGACATTTAGATGTAGGACAATAGCTGCCCTTAATTGCCACAGCAGAAATCCTAAGAAAAAGTTCTTAGGATGGTTAAGGTTTAAGATTTAAATACTTGATTCTTGATCATGAGGGATGTCGACATAAAACCAGATATAAACATTATGAGGAATAGATAGCAACCATAGATACTAGTTCCACTAACTCTTTACGTTTGTCTTTACAAGTTTATGGTAAACAAGGAAACATTTTACAGCTACAAAATAAATGAGTATAGTTCAATGTTCCTCACTTTGTACTCAGAAAATGCCAAGTGATCATACACATCAAACAGACGGACATCTTCAGTCTCATTCTGTTTGTTGTACTGTTTCAAAGCTTCCTCCATCCAGGTCTTCGTGTAAAACATGTCACTGTTGAGATATGCATGCCGTCCCACATCATAAACTTCACCCACTGTCATTTTAGGTGACTGCACTGAACCAGGTAATTTTCCGAGAGCAAATGACGAAGGTTGAAGTTGGTATGTGTCCTGAAGTCGCAGAAGTGCCGTGATTGCTCCGTCAAAGTCTTCTTTTCCTGGAAACGCTTCTTTATGCTTAGTAATAGCATCACTCACAGCTGCCAGACAAAAGCGTGTGATATGATGATCTGCGAACTTAATTCTCCTCGCAATAAAATTGTGAAGTATTATTGCATTACTTATGAGAAAAAATAAAATGTAAATCATAAGCTAGGGAAGGTTGCAGTTCAAATTTATGTAAGTTTTATTACAATCATCCATACGAAGGTAATCCTGAAAATGACTTTGGATGATCACAAAATTTGCTCCAATCTGAGCAGACCCCATATCTAGATAAAGTGTACAAAGACTTTAGTTTGTCCGTCAATGATAAGTCTTGTCTGTTGGAACTGATTGGTCAGATTTGATGTGTTGGCTGACTGTCGATGGTCTGTCAACAGTGATTGGTCAGTTCTGGCTAGTTTTGATCTGTATATCAGGCGTTTCATAAACATTTTCAGCAAGAGGGCAACTGCCTTTCACAGGCAGGGAAACTCTTTTGAACTGAACATCTGTATAAGAAAAGTTTCCTTTAGATAGTCAAATCAGGCAGGCAAAATCATTCTCACAGCCAGTCAATTTGCCTGGAGCCCGGCCCCTGTGTATCTGAGTATCATCGTAGGGATTTAATAATTTTCTATTTAAGTACCAGATTCTACAGGGAGGATTGTTTTTGGAATTTTATAATATTTCAGTTTCAAATTGAGTAAAATAGCCTAATGTCAAGAATATTACCAAGATGCAGTTCTAACGGGAAAACCGTCATTAAAAAATGTTCATGCATAAATTAAGACAATAATGACAACTCATCAAATGCAAGCTATGTCAATTAGAATTGGATCAAATCAGTGACATTTTTAAAATTCTGCTTAACACAGGACTGACACGTCAGCCAAAATTAATACTAAGGGAATAAATAAGCATGGTGTTCGAAAATTTTGTCGTATTAGTCTTAAGTCGAAAGATTACGCACTCTCGAGAGTGTAAAATTGAGTGCATCTAATAGCTTAAAATTGAAGTGTTCATCACAAACGTGAATTAAAATAAAATTAAATCAGATCTCCATAACAATATCGATATAATTTAAGGCAAACAAGCTTACGTGGGTAGCTGCCCTCCAATTTTATGACTGAGAGAAATTAATCGGCGAGACAAATTAAAACGAGTTGTTATTGAATTCATCACCTCGATAAAATGCAAGCAAACTTAAGTGTACAAGAAAATCACCCTAAGAAACTACACAACTTACCCTCAGAATTGTCCAGCTGAACTAGTCTTTCCGCTTCGGGCCATTCCTTGTACATTCTCCTAATTTCGAGATAAGAGTTTACCGGATGTCCTAAATATCTTGATACATCGTCTCCCACAACCTTATGCGCGGCGTTCACTTTAGCGAGAAACTTCTTGAGTTTGGCCAGCCTCTGTTCCTCTAAATTGACATACTCCTCTAAAGTGAACCTCAATTCACGTTCTCTGTACACTAGGTTCTCTAGATCGATTAAGGCCGTGAACACTTCACCTCTAGTTCTACCCAAAATCAGGTAAAAAGTCAGTGTTAATAGCGAAAATCTAACGCAGAACATCTCCGCCATTTTACAGACCCCGGCGCTACATGCAAGTGAAATGAACGAGGTTCTGTGAGGTCCAAGACAAGGAAGACATGTACTATTGAGAATTTAAATATTCATCGCCTAAAAAAACATAAACAAACATTGCTAATTTTCATAATGACGTCTAGACAAACGTCATTTTGTTGTCTCCTCCTCATTATAATTTCAAATTAGTGCTTAAGCTAGAATAATTGTGTTTTGAAGCGCAAAAGCCCTCGTGGAAATGTCGCTTGGTCCTTAGGCACTGAGGTAATTCTTACAACCAGCGTGACACAGGAATGGAAAACCTGCCAAAAAGTGGATGAATCGATTCATTCATGAAAACAATCAATTATTCATTTCATTGGAGTTGGAAGAAAACATGGCAAACCGCACGTTAAAGTAGTTGAAATAAAATACTTGAAATATTTTTTGGAAAGCGTCTCAGCAAAGCAGTGACACGTATTACTCGTGGAGACCGGAGTTCGTTGCACTTACTACGTCGTGTAACACTCTACCTAGTTTTCCCTCGAATCCTCGGAGTGGGTATACTGTGATGTGTTGCTGTGAGGTCTGCGATGGGAAAGATTTGGTCTACAATAAGTTATAAGCTCAATACCGGGAAACTGATTCAATGGCACAAAAAAAATCTACTCTAGACTAGAAAGGAATAATTCACACAAAATGCATTTGAACATGGTCTGGTGTAGGGTAAGTCGCTTCAGAGCCCCAGCTTCACAGACCTAACAAACATTTGCAGACCTCCCCCCGCCCGGGGGTAAATATTCTCAGTAAAACTGCTATAACCTCGAAGCTGCTATAAGTATCCAGTTTGGTTTTAATAGATAAGTACAGACTGCACTGAACTAAGCATCAAGCCTTTCCCTTCCCCACCTTCCTGCGAGAAGCCTTGAGCCTGATTCACACTTGTCAGATAAGCAAAGGTATAAGCACAAACCTAAGCACAGGAAAATACTAGTGTGAACATCCTTGTGCTTATGCCTGAGCTTATCTCACAAGTGTGAACCAGGCTTTATACTCGAGTTCCAGCCTTTTATTCTAAAAAAAAGCCAAACAACTTTTGTTTTTTAAAAAAAGCTAGACCTATATCCCAAAAAGCAAAACTATCAATATTCTAAACAATGGCCAAAATAGCCCATATTCTAAAAACAAATACGGCTAGCCTATATTCTAAAACTGAAGGCGAAATAGCCTATATTCCAAAAAAGGCCGAAATAGCCACCTACATTCTAAAAGAGACAGCCTGTATTTAAGAAAAGGCCAAAGCAATGTCATTATAATATATATCTGTATTTCTAACCTGTAAGTGTTTTGATCTGATGGTAATATTTGCCTTTCCGAAGCATGATAGTTTGAGAAAAAGGGAAGACACGTAAGACAGTTTCATTAAGATTGGCAGACATCATATCGCAACATCCCTCTTCACCCTAGCTACGATTTTGAAGCACTTGGCCTTCAGCTGGTATCAGCTGGCCTTTGAGGAGCCTTTTCGATCAGTTCCAGCTGGTACTGAAAATAAAGTTTGCCACACAAAATTAGCTTAGCTGGATAAATCCATTAGTTAAATTAATTCTTCCGATGTTGTCTTTACACAACTGCCTGAACGTTTCGCTTAAAGTTTACTAGGGTCTAACAAGAGAATCAGTACCACGGCCTGTCTTTGAAACAATAGAAAAACCAGTGTAACACCCGTAAACAACTTGTGCCACACAAAAAAAATCTATTTGAGAACTTCACCGCAACTACACTCACATGGCTCGACCAAACACTGTTTAAAAGAATCAGTGATATATTCTGGAAAATATATTTCAGCGACCAATTCCTACTTTACATCTTGATATTGACTACTTTCCATTTAAAAACCATCGAAGAATTATATTCTAAACATAGCGCAGATCCCATCTGCTTTCAAGTATAGTATAGAAATGTTCACGATTAATTATTAATAGTTTGAAAACTTCCCCTCAGAATTCGCTAGCGCAAACTCATCGGTCACATGTATCGAGCCTGAATCAGTAAGACCTTGCTGGTGACAAAATGGGCACTCGATGGCTGTGTGTAATTCTCTTCCTGGCTTTCTGTCGAAGTTTTCGTCGAAAATTCTTCGCTAAAGGAGATAGTTACACGTCTATCGCAGAGATGACACAAGTTGTAAACTTGGAAATGAAACTTGGAGAAAGCCTCGAGAAATTTGTCGAGTTAGAAAAGAAAAGATTGCAACAGATCAAGCAGTTTGCTGATAGCGTCAAAGAAGCGACGAATCGGGTGAAGATAGAGGGATTGAAATCTCTAGAAAATCCGACCACAACTTATGCTCTTATCAAAAGATTTGCGAACGGATGGAGCGAGCTTGGCAAATTTTTGGACAAGGATTATTCGAACGGTAAGTTTCGTTATTTCGTTCATTAACATCGTTAATGATCGCTAGATTTCTATACTTGTTTTATTACACGCTGCTAGGTTTTTCAAGATTTGTATTCATTTCTCGATTTTCAATCTTATATTTCATAAAAATTGTAAAATGGCTTTTCACGAGTTGAACATTTGCAACACTTATCAGTCCTGTAAATTCTAATAACATTGCAACGCTGAAAACAAAAGTATGGACAATTGAGTATCAATATAAAAAAAAATAATCCAGTTATATTCTAGGGTTTTTTCTTTGAAGTTTAGATAATATTTCATATGAATTACACTAAATGATGAATATGAATTACATATGAATTACACTAAATGCATGTAGGGCCTAATGACTGCTGCAAAACCGATATCAAAGTCACCTTGGAAGTTTAGTTGTTTACAGCAAACGTCAATCATGCATTGGACCAATCAGAAATCACAGCGAAAACATGCAACACGCCGCCGGAAAGCGCGGGAAAAATAGGCATTGGCCCATGTGACTATGGCTGCGACCTCAGACGTATTTCCGGCTGTCCAGCCTCAAGTCTCCGCCGAAAATATTTTCTGCGGAGACAATCGAAAGCCGGAAATACGTCATCTTTCTCAGGCTAACGTGACTATGATTATAGTTGTGCCGTCTAGAAATTTGAGTGGCAAGAGTGATTTCAAGTTGCTCAAAGTTTTTTTTTTTTTTTTTAATGGAGGATTCGGCAAGCTCAGGATGTTTTCAAGTCTCTACGACAAAACTCGTTCCCAGATCCCTTGCACTTCCCTGTCCCTGGTCTGGAGAAACGGATCGGAGCGAAAATATCAATATTCTAACATGGCTCCGAGGCTTTTGGGCCAAAATTGTAAATTTTTTAAGTTTCTTTTGTCTCTCAATTCCCAAAAGAGACTTGGATACAAAGAAAACAACACCGAATATAGAAGTTTGTCCTTAAAGCCTCCCAGCCATGTTAGAATTATCGAACGTGGCCTATTGGGAACGACAGTTGACACATTTATGCTCATAATTCGGTCTGTTAGTCCTACGTTTATACAAAAGCTTCATTACCAGATTAAAAGTTCATAAACTTAAATTACAGCATAATATATTGATAAGAAAATATATATTTTAAGAAAATATACGATTACTTAGTCTGCTAATAAAGATATTGGATGACTGATTCTGCAATTTTCGAGAGGCCATCAAAAAAATGTGTTAACTTTCCGGTCTCTTTCCAACCACTTTCTGTCTAAATATCTTGAAAACGTCCGGCAAATCTTTACAAGTCTTCGGGTAATCTTCGGAAGGCTTCGGTCATCATTGGATATCGACGGAAGTCTTGAATAAACGCAAGAGTCTTCGGAAGTAAGTTTTAGAGAACCAAATGTTTTTGTTTGAATCTTGTCTTCTGTTTCCGTAGATTTAAAAGATTTATTGAAGTCAAACAAATGGCAATTTCCAACCTCCAATGAGGACTTGATAGGAGCCATGGCCGCACTCTTTCGGCTCCAAGACACATACAACATATCTACTCCTGACATGGTGAATAATGATATTCCAGGTGAGCAGAGGAAACCAAAAACAAAACGATATTTGTCAGTGATCATGAGTAATTAAAAACAGTATTTTTGCTCATAAAAATGGTTCTGATGTGGAAAGAAATGGCAGAACGTACCCAGGTCTCTTGTGGGCGCTTACGAGAGATCTGGGAACGAGTTTAGGCAGAACGACCTCTGACTAAGAGAAAATGAGCTCGACAGGGTTGGAGTGGGAAAGTCGCGTACTATAGATAGATCATATACTCACACGAACTAATAATACCGTTGAATATACAACGGCTTTCTTGTATTATTATTGACTGTATTTTCTATGGCATGGTATAAATAGTTAGATTAAATAGTTTCTGCATGTAGCAAGAGAAAGGGGCATCGAACCCTTAAAGAAAACAATGTATTTTAGTTGAAGGTAAAATGGTACAAAGATTGAAGAGAAACTGTCTATTCTCAAAAGCGAAAATACTTGGATATGTTATCGGTCTGTTAATTATAAATTGCTGAATACTCCAGACTTGTCTCTTAATTTTTGACCGATGAAAGGACAAGTCATTTAAAAAAACGTTGCCAACAGTTAAATATTGTTATTATTATTATTATTATTATTATTATTATTATCATTTTGTTACGAAAAGCATATAATTTCGTAGCTGTCTTCATAATTCGTCCGTATCTTATAATACCATTCCTTGCTGTCCATTATTATTCATCCTAACTTCGTTTATATGTGTCCCTGTCATTTACTGGGTCGTACTGTACAAATTCAAAACATTTATATTGTTGAGCGTTTGTGATCAAGATGCGTTTTGAGTATACATGTATGTTAAAAAAAATATATAATGCCTGCTTAGGATGTGGAGCGGCTCCAAAGCTATTGGCTGAAGACTGTTTTGATATGGGGACAGTAGCTTACCAGTCCGGGAGATATGGACTGGCCAGGGCCTGGCTGAACATGGCGGATGATCTGATACGACAAGGAAGACACGACGGAGTAGCTAATCGCACAGAAGTGTTAGAGTACTTGGCTTGGATCGAATATATAGTAAGAAAATCAGACTTTGCTGCTTTGACTCTCAATTAAACGTTACGCAAACAAAAAATTAGGGGCCTCGTCCACATTACACCCGAGTGAGAATTTGAAAACGGAGGCTTCACTCTGAGAACGCATCAAATGTTTTCCGTCCACACCGCAAAAAACGAGGGCAGGGAAATCACACGGTTATTATGACGTCATCGTTTGCGAAAAGCTCCGTTTTCGAAATGTTCAGTTCCGTCCACACGAAAATGAAAAGCTGGCACTTTCATATATTCCCTCGGTTTGAAGAGCGTTTTCGAAAAGCTCCGTTTTGGTGACGGATTAGTGTGGACGGTAGGCCTAACCGTAGAAATAAAGCTGCTTTTTTAAATTCCTCCGGCGTAGTGTGGACACTGCGCAACTTAAAACGTGTAATTTGGTTATGTGCATTTCAGTACGGCTGTAGAGATTTGTTTTGTTCGAGGATTTATAGCTATTATTTCCAGGAGCTTGTAAAACAATTCAAGAAACAGCTGCGAATAAATTGGACTTTAAAGTGTAACAGACAGCAGAGAACTCATTAACGAATTATTATTTAGAAATTAAAAATTTTGAGTGTTTTTCGTTGGCAATGAGAAAGTGATGCACTCATAAATAAATCAATAAATTACAATATTTAGAGAGGAAGACACATCAGCCTAATTAAGCTGGTTTTCATGCAGGGCCTCTTTCTTGGTCGAATTGGAATTTGCAGATGTTAGTTTTTTCGAAGGGCGAAGAACCGGAGAACCCGGAGAAAAAACCTCGGAGTAAGGCGAGAACCAACAACAAACTCAACCCACGTATGGCACCGGGGCCGGAATCGAACGCGGGCCACATTGGTGGGAGGCGAGTGCTCTCACTACTGCGCCATCCCAGGTATCATTAATACTGAAACGAAAATTGGTGTGAAATTAGGGTGGTTCGAGAAATTGGGGGTAAAATTAAAGTGTTCGACCTAGGGCAGGGGAACGTCTTTTGATTTGAGTTTTCGAGAGGTTCGAAAAATCGAGGGTTTGAAAAATAATATTGACTTGAATGATTTTGTCTTCTATCTTTTTATATATAGAAAGGAAACCCCGAGCGAGCTCTTAATCTTACCTTGGAAATAGTGCAACTGGGTAAGATATTTTATTTATTTCTTTATTCCACTTTAAAGTGCGCTTGCGGCCTATAGTCTTCGTTTTTTCAGAAATAAAAACTGTTCACATGTTTTTAAACAGCTCCCAACAGCACCCAGGCAAAAGAGAATGTTATGCACTACAGAAGAGCTGTTGAACAAAACACACGTGACACCCATGAGCAAATAAAGGCGAAAGAAGAAGAAATTACCACGACTACTTTTACAAGTGGAGAATACGCGAGCCTGTGCAGGGGCGATACGAGCAAGGTACCAGTCCTCTCTCTTCTTTCCATTTGTTCTGCAGTAATGGCTTCTATAATTGGAATGACATCTGTAAACCAACTTCGAATAGCCACAGCAAACCCAACTGCTTCTTATTATCGCAGTCTGTGATAGGAGAATGGGAAATGCTTAAAGAGATTAGGTCAAGCAATTTTAAGCAGTTTTTGAGTGGATGAATTTGCTTCACAATTAACTGAAATATCACAATAGCGGCTTAAAACGGTAGAAAAACCCAAACGAAACAGAGACCTGACAGCCAAAAAGGGACATAAATGGGCAAAATTGGAGAAGATAAAAACGGATTACTTTCGGGAAAATTTGCATGGAAAAACGTCGGACCGACATTTTACGAGCTGGCGAAATACCTCCCGTAGGTCGATATCTGTAAAAAGTGGACCTCCCTTAGGTAGATATTGCCGAGTAAAAATATTTTGAAAATACAAAAGCAGCGAATTCCATAACATGTGGCAAGAAATTTTGTTCGGTGACGACTGGAAGTTGCTTAAAAGAAAATTTCCATCCTTTGTAATGTTCGCCGAGTATGGCGAAACAGTGAATTTCAGAACATTTCACTAACTGAGCTCGTAACTGTTTTTTTCCTTTCCATTTCTGACTTAGAGTACTCCGCAAGGAAATCTGATTTGTTGGTATCACGGGAAGAAGAACCCTTTGCTTATGATCAGACCTGTTAAAGTAGAAATGGTTTGGCGTCGACCCCGTCTTATCATCTTTAGAAACCTTCTGAGCACAGCGGAGGCTAACAGAATCAAGGAAGTCGCCACGCCCAGGGTATGCTGAAATACGAACTGTAGGGAAAGTATCAACCTCGTTCCCAGGCTCTCTCTCGTTTGCCTCCTAAGAGAGGCAAAGAAGACAGAGCCTGGGAACAAGATTGGGAAAGTAAAGAGCGTTTTCACATACATGACGTCACGGCAGCCATATTTGTGTACAAGAACAATAAAACGGCGGCCATATTGATGTTCCAAACCAATACTATGGGAGTTGAACTCTTTTCTTAGGTAGGCACATTCTTTGTTTCAATAAATTTGTATGGCTGCTGGCCACGTGAGTGAAACTGCTTGGTAGATTATGGCGTTTTGTTAGGGGGTTCACACGAGACAAGGAGTAGACCTATTATTCTACAAGCCATGAAATCTATCATAAACACTCTTGTTCTTTGACCATTTCAATTTAACAAGAAATAAAATGCAAACAGCGGCAACAAACATAACACATGAACTACGCATGGTTTGGAACAACAATCTAAAATTTTCTTGAAATATATGCTGCGTAACTAGCGTAAGGGCAAAATAACTGTGGTTATCAATCATGAGTATAGGGCAGAACAAAATGGGAACTTCAGCTACTTCAACCGTGGTAATACTACGGTTAAAACGATGGAGGAAGGGGCGTTTCTTCCGTCCCTGGGGTAAATCTCACGCCCTACGTGCAAAATCCCTTTGTCAGCCCGGGATCTCTTCAAGGATAGTCCTGTGTTCTACTTAAGATACCCACCTCTCTCACAGATCTCATGGAAATTGGCTTCCTATCTGGAAAACTCTACTTAAAGGTTTACCCTTTATAATGCTGCTTAATTTATCATTTGATTTCCAGTAGCTGACGCTTTGTTTTGGCTTGATTTGACAGCTAAGAAGAGCAACTGTGTTTAACAAAAAAACCGGAGTGCTGGAAAACGCACATTATAGAGTAAGCAAAAGGTGACTGTTTTAATCTGTATCAGTGCACTTTAAGAAATAAGAGAGTGAGGAGGTGAGAGAGTTATCATGCGTATAGCCAGCCGAGCGAAATCGGGTCTAATCTGCGATTAATTAGGCGTTCTTTTTCATTGCGCCGCGCGAAAGACCTTTTTCGCATTCAAGCCGCGCCAAAAATGGGGCGAGAGCAATTCTCCCCCCATTTTTCGCGAGGCTCGATTTCCGGTTCGTCTTGTATACGGGGACGCTTGCTGCGCAGGCTATGAGAGAGTGAGTGAATAAGTTTTCTGATAACCACTACATTCATTACTTATTTCTTTGACATTAATATGTTACAACGCAGTTATGTCCATTTAATCCTTTATAATATAAACAGGCGCGCAACGTTCAAACGCAACAATTTAGGCCCTGTCCCTACACCGCAGGAATTCGAAAGCGCGCCTTAATTCTACGGTTAAGCCTACCGTTCACACGTCCACACTAATCTGTCACGAAAACGAGACTTTTCTTCAAACTGGAGGAATTTGGAAACACCGGCTTTGCTTTTTAGTGTGAACGGAAAACATTTAGAAAACGGAGCTTTTCGAAAACGATGACGTCACGATATAATGACGGTAATCATGTGATTTTCCTGACCGAGGTTTCCTCAAACACAAATCCAAAATGACCGGTGATTGTTGCGTTTTTAAATTCCTCCGAGGTAGTGTGGAGTGAAAACATTTGATACGTCTGTCTTTGCCATCTTGAAGTTGATTGAAACAAAACGGCAAGAATGTCTGTCAGAAAACGTACCGGAAATACAAAGGAAAATGAAAATACGACGCTATGGATAACAATTGAAATAAATCTGCTGTGCAGATTTGATGCACAAAGCGTAAGTTTTCAGTAAATTTCTTGAGTTTTGGCCTGTAAATGGAGTATTTTACAAATTCGAGATACCTCTAACAGTGACCGTTTTGGGGCATTCTCGTTCCCAGTGTTACTCGTTCTAAAATGTCGTTAAAGAAACAGAGGCTCTAGGGACGAGAATGGTTTAGGTGGGAATGACAGCAGGAAATGCGCATGCGATGCGTTTGACCGCTGGTATGAAGCAAACGGTGATCGACTGCTCGTACAAATTGCGTGCTGTTTTATTATAAAATGTGAGCCATATGACTATGTGATTTACTGAAAAAATGGTTCCAAAATACAGCGCTTGGCTTGAAAACGAGGATGACGAGGTCGTTGCAAGGGTGAACCGTCGGATTGGGGCCGTGACAGGACTGGAAATGAGTACTGCAGAACCATTGCAGGTAAAGCATCAATACAGATATCTTTTATTCAGAACTTAACATACAAGATATGTCATTTATTTTACAGGCGCTGAGATTTACTCATGAGAACAGTAATAACCTAGAATTTAACCAATTAGAAAAGACCGCGATAAAATTTGACTAATTTTGCTAATTTTACAAGGTACATAGAGAGGACTGATTCACCTTTAACATGTATGTACTTCTTCGGTTTCCATGCTCAATGCTCTAAACAAAAGTTTTTTCTACCAACCAGATCGCAAACTATGGAATGGCCGGTCAGTATGAATTTCACCTCGATTTTGGAGTAAGTAGCCTTTGTATAATAATATACTCTTTAACAACACACTGAAAAGAGAAAATTTTAATTGACTCTCGTCCAAATATTGAGCGGTGAATCCTGACTTCGCAAGATTAAGTTGATAACTTTCGATTAGAAGTAAAACTAAAACTAATCGTGACTCGCTAGCCCACATTTTCCCGCGCTTCGCGTCACCTACATGTATTTGCTTCAAGTTTTCATTGGTTCACTGGATTGTCTGCGTCCTTTGTAATTAGCCAGAATGATCAGAGCTTGGGTCTTGGCTTAACGACACTCAATTGACTATATTCGTATCCTCGGTATCGTACTGGAACCAGCGTGGAATGGAGGCTCGGGGGGGGGGGGGGGGGGGGGGGGAATTTTAAAAAAAGAGTTTTTTGTTTTTGCTTTTAAAAGGCCCCCCCCAATACCCCCGGGTTGCACATTTTTCCCATTCCAAACGGCGAAAGACAAAATCGC
>Ga0126339_10000695_pt1 | contig 19922 bp, 3 predicted proteins | sample OrbTmetagenome_2_FD_92532 | JGI IMG/M metagenome (GOLD analysis project Ga0126339, IMG submission 92532) | Coral microbial communities from Petempiche,Puerto Morelos, Mexico - Orbicella T R C metagenome | ecosystem: Host-associated > Invertebrates > Cnidaria > Coral | place: Petempiche,Puerto...
AAAAAAGGAAAAAAAAAGAAAAAAAAAAAAAAAAAGAAAAAAACAGGGGGAAAAGTATCCATGAAGTGCCGACAGGTATGACAGGTCCAGAGTTGCCATGGTCAGGGAAACAAATTCCTCAAGGTCAGAGAGAAGTCACGGAAATGTTATTTTTAGTCAGGGAAAATTGATATTTTGGAGAAAAGTTAGGGAAAATTGAAATAATTTAATACGGCCGATTTAATACCGCTGAAGGCTGGAAGAAACATTTGGGGTCACTGTGGTCTCAACGATGTTTTTCCTTAATGAAGAAGGAAAATTTGTTAAAAGCGTACTAGTCTCAATGAGCGAGTAGAAAGTTCAGACCAGAAGCTGCGACTAGATCTGACGTTTTGTATTTATTTGGTCACGGAAACTTACTTTTATCCGGCAAAAGTCAGGGAATGATGCCTGTGGCAACCATGGGGTCAGACATGAATCCAGTTGCTGGATATTTCAAGGTTCATTAGTCATTTTGTCAACAGCTTGTTGCACAAAATGTAACATCTTATAGTACAGGTTTCCGGCGCTCAATAAACGTCTAAGATTCAGCCCGATTTAACTCTACAGAGATCCGCATCTCTGATTGGTTGTTAATTGTGCGCGTAGATTCAAATCCGAGTAACAGCCAATTAGAGATGCTACACGGATCTCTGTAGGGTGACGTCAGAAAGGACGGCTGTAAGTTCTGACCAGAAGCCGCTACTAGATCTGACATTTTGTATTTATTTCGTCACGGAAAACTTATTTTTATCAAGGAAGAGTCAGGGAACGATGCCTGTGGCAACCATGGGGTCAGAAATGAAGCCAGTTGCTGGAGATTTGAAGGCTCATTAGTCATTTTGTCAACAGCTTGTACCTGTTGTACGTGTTGTCATCAGTATGGAATTTATCAGGTCAAATCTTAGTTAGATGTCCTACGAAGAATTCTTCACTTAAACAACTCAAAGAACAAACTGGTTTAGTTTTAGACCTTTGAGGTGATACTTGTTTTATTTACTCGCTGAGTTTGTTTAAATACGTTTCGAGAACGTTTCATTAAAATATAATGCGTTAAAGCAGAGCATTATCTTGTTAACCAAAAAGGGTTATAACTAATTAGATACATTTTTATCATTATTGACAATAATACCGTTAGCACATTTTGTTTTCCATGCTTTCTGCAATCAATTAATATAATAACATTTAAGTGTTGTCAGAATTTACTGCTGACACTGCTTTATTTCGTGTAAAGCGGGGCACCTTAGTTTATTTACGCAGTTTACTTGAGGACTATCGTGGGCTAATTTTGAAAAATACAAAAAATACAACAAAAATACAGAGGCTTCTTGGTAGGAGCGTAACACAACTATCGCACAATATTTGTATCATTGAGGCATCTTGGTAAAATAATCGTCACTTCTGAAGTAACAGTTTCAACGTCCACGGTACATTCACGACTACGCTATATACTTTAAGCAAAAATTAATTTAAATAGATTTGTTTGGTTACATGATGGAGATCATGTTTCAGGTTTCTTGTTCGTTCTGTGCATGAGTATTGATTATTTGCTTATTTGACTCTGAGTACAAGTTTTGTTCTCACTTGATTAATAAATTTACTTAATTAGAAATATTGCGCTACAATTGAATTATTTTCGCTATTTACAAGAACGAACTTTATCGTAAAAACATGCTTTAATTTGGAAAAACTGAATGATCAGTCAACATGCAACACTTAATGACTGGCCCCAAGGGAAATAGTGAATTTTGTTTGCTCGAGATCCTCAATGTTCCCCGAGGTGAGGCGAGGCCAGCCATTAAGTGTTTTGTTATGCTTCCTAACTCAAAAATAGAAGAAAACTGAAAATATTATTTGCTTGACGCCGGCTGGCACACGAATTTGCCGCGGTGTGGCTCAAGCTCAAGTTGTTGTTTCCCTAGTGAGTTAGTAAGTTTTGACCCGTGACACGTCACGTTCTCCTCCAATCGGAGAACGTATTTCAGTTGGGAGGTACAGCAATCTATTTTGATGATTTACTCTTTTTGCTGTGCTGTAATTTCCTTAAAATCGTTTTGATCTTTTTCTTGCTCTTTCCTTTTCCACCTTGTTCATCGTCGTCGTGTTCATCTTCAGCGTTTTCGCTAGTGCGTCCGTTTTCATCTCGATCTTTGGCTTCCTCTGGATGGCTTGCTTCACTCGCGAACGACAGCTGACTTCCTCGTCTCGACACGGGCTCTGCTAATCTTGATCTATCGTCGCTACTGACCGAGTCCGCTGTTTTGAGAAATAAATACTTGTAATCACTTCGTTTTATATGTCGTAGAAACAAGTGCTAGTTTGAACTAATCTCGATCCGAAGATTTACCGAAGAGTGTTCGATTACCTTTCCATATAGAGCCGTCACAAACGAACTTATCAAAAGAGTCATTCGCCACAACGAGAAGTAATCTTGGACGAGTGTCATCTTTTAGGTTCTTGCGAGACCGTTATATTGTCCCCAGTAGCGATCCCACAAGAAAGAGCGAGATGAGACTCGGCCCAGTTTTCTCTTTTCTGAAGTGGCGAATTCTAACACCTCCGAATAAAGAACTGTCTGCGCGCTGCTGGTGAAGAACAGTTTACAGTGTGGTGATGTACCAACAAGTAAAACTTTGAACATAACGATAACCATTTGCGCCATGAAACTAGTTGGTAATCATTCTGTGTGGGGACTGAACATCTCCGACTCAGTAAAAAAGGTAACTTACCAGATCCAATCAATCTTTTGCCACATTCATCCCCATCGGCTTGTTTCTGAAGTTCTTCGGAGAGATTAAGAGGTGATAGCTCCTACAAAAATAAATTTCGAGACTTCAGAGACTCGGTAGGAAAATCAAACTTGTAAATCATGGAACTTTGTATCTTTTAGCCATACCCCAAATAATGCGTTTTTATTCCTAATTTTTATTTCTATTGCTATTTTATCAGAGTGGGATGGCTTTCACAAGCGCGAAAGGTATTTTCACTTACCGGAGTAAGGGCATCTTCAGCTGGCTTTCGGCGCTGGGCGAATGAAAGATCGCTCGCTGCTCTCTGTTGTAGGTAGGCTGGCTCTGGTTTAGCAGCTCTTTCTTGTAAACTCCTACGCGACGTGCTCCTATCCCCATGGGACATTGCTCCCCATAGCGACAACTCCTCTGAGACAGATTGGTCACTGTAATGACCTTTTAGGCTGTGCGATTCTTCCCTTAACCTCTCAATTTCCAGTTGCAGTCTCCTATTCTCGCCCTGCAAGTTCACCAGTTCTTTCATTGTTCTGTAACTCTCTGCCTTGATGTTTGACAAATCAGATTTGAGTCTTTTGTTCTCTGATTTTGTCGAAGACATGTTACGTTCAAATTTGGCCTTTTCCTTCTCGACTCGTGCCATTTCGTCTTGTAAGATAACAGCCTGCTCTTGTAATCTGTTATTCTCGTCTTTAATATTGGATACTTCTTTTTCCATCCTTTTCACGGTCAATGACCTGTCGCACATTTTCGTCTTAAGGTGATTGTTTCTGCTGAGTAACTTCTGTACTTGGTTCTGAAGATCAGCATTGTGCTTCCTAATTATGGACAACTCATTTTTAACAAGGACGTTGCTGCATTTTGTCTCTGCGAGTTCCTTTTGCATTCTTTGTAGTACCCTAATTTCTGGACCCACTATGGAGCTATCCTCTGAAGAGATTTGATCGGACGAGATGCTTATGTCGAGATCTGTGACGGAAACTAGGGAGCTGCTTGTATGGACCTCCATACTGGAGTCATTGTCATCTGATTCCACTTTTCCGGTATCGTCAGGCGTGCCATATTTTTGGTGTGAACTGGGCTTTTCTTTGAACGCTTTCCTTTGTTGTTTTTTGCCCAATCCTTTAACTAAGGACGCAGTGTCCTTTGTAGAGTTTTCGGCGTCTTTTCCGTCAATGCCAGTTGGCGTCGAAAGAGTTCCAGTACTATCTTCATTTGTTGGAGTAAGAGGAAATCCTTCTTTTTTCCCTCGTCGTTGGTCTGTTTCAGATCTGCTTCCAGGCGAATCAGCGGCCGATGGTATACTATTGGCATTAACACCAAGGGTTGGAGTATCCGGAGGTTCATCTGTTGTTGCCCCCTTTTCGTCTCCTTGAACTCGGCTTGATTCTTCGTAAGTCGTAGAACTGGTCAAACATTGGTTGGTTGGACCTTCGCCAAGACGCAAAAACTGTGTGGCAGGGAACTTGGTTATTATCCCAGATTTTCTTATCTTCGCAGATTGTGGTCCTTCCCCATCACTTTCATCTTCAGTTGTTCTCGGCGAGAATTGAGTGCAATTGTCAGTTATTTCCATAATCTTGAAACTCTTCAGCATACTGTTTTCTGCTCGAAGAGCGGAAAGTTCTGCAGTCATCTTTGAATTCTCATCAAGAACGCACGACAGTACCGTTTCTAATTTGGCGTATCTCTCGCTTATGTCATGAAGCTGTCCTTCCATTCTGTGTCGTGAAACATTTCCGTTTTCAGATCTAAAGCGAAGCATTTCTCCCTCAACCGCTTCTCTTGTTTCAATTGCATCTGACAACTCGATTTCAAGTCTTGCTTTTTCGCTTTCCAGTTTTTTCTTGGCCTCCTCTATCGAATTCCTCTCTTCAAGTAAATCTTGCAAGTTTTGCTGGAGTTCCTCGTTTTCCTGGTCATAAAGAATCTGTTCCTTTAAAACGGCTTCGTTTTGAGTTTGCAGTATCGCCACCTTTGTTCTGAGTGACTCGCATTCACTTAGCAAAGAGCTGATTTCCCTTTTCATGGACAGCTGTTTTTCCACAAGCAAGCTAATTTCATGTTGGCTTTTCTCGTTTTCCTCAGCACTTTGTTGCAACTCAGACTTTAAACTGGAGATCGTCCACTCTAACTCATGTCTTGTGGTGGGAGCACCCTGTGTGCTATCGGAGAGAACCTCTCTCTGACTTCTACGTATCTCCAATTCTTCTCCAGGCTCATTATCTAATTGTTTTTCATCGAGGCTTTTAACATTTAACTGGTTGTTTGGTGCCGATTGTTGGTCAGCCATGGTTTCTGATTCCTCTTGGGATCCGCTGTGTTCTCTTTCCCTGATGTAGTTTTCTTGACCAATGGATAATACCAAAGACGTTTGGTGCTCTTGCAATGGTGGCTCGTTGGCTTCAACCCGTGTACCTCTAGTCTTTTCGTTATCCATGGGAGATCTGATTTGTTCTTTCTCCTCGTCAGGAGTGCTCTGATCGTTCGGCGAGTCTCTTTCGAAGTCTGCTATGCAGAGATTTAATGTTCCAGTTCTGTCGAGGTTACTTGTGTCAAGGTCATCAACATGACTCACTACAATTATTGGAATAGGAACTCCCCTAAAGCTGTTTCTTTCAGTTATTTCAAGCTCTTCATAGTTGATTTGGATTTGAGAGTTGTTGGAAGCTTCTATTTCCACAGGCTTTTCATTTGCAACTTCATCTGGCCTATGAGGCCCACTTCCTGCCTCGGCTGGTAGTAGAGAACATTTTTCCTCTTCGTGTTTGCTGGTTTCTTTAAACACATATGCTTCGTCTGAATCCTTTGCATCTGTTTGTGTTGTGCTGTCTTCTACACATGTGCCATCGGCATGGATAGAGGGATCAATAGCTGATTCAGTTTGGACACTTTGATCTTGGAGACTTTTCATATTCGAATTCCGAATCACGGATTGCTTCCGCTGCTTCTCCATTGATCTCAATTGAAGCTTGGCATTTTTTAGTCCATCTGTTAAATTGTTATTCTCATCTTTCCATTTCTTCATCTCGTCCTTCAGCTGGTTGTTTATAACTTGCAAGTCGTCGTTCTCCGTTCGGCAAGTGCGTAACTCTAGTTCTAGTTGCTCCATTTCTACGAGCTTGTTCTGATAGCTCTGAAGATCCCGTCTTAACTCATTTTTCATCTCTGTTTGACAAAACAGATCTTTTTCGAGTTCAGTAATCAGCTTTTCTGCTTCTGCGCTCTTCCTTCGGATATCTTCAAATTCTGAGTCGATCTGTTGTAATTCACGAAGTCTTTCTTGCGCTTTACGGCAATCTGACTTGGTATTTTCAAGTTCTTTTAGCAAACTTTCCTTTTCTTGGCTGTACGATGAAAGTAAATGTTTCATCTCTTGTTCTTGTTTCAGGCAAGACTCCTTATTTTGCCTCAGATCACTTTCAATAACGTTTCGTTGGTTTGTTACCGCTTCCAACTCTTCCAGCAAACTCTTTCTTTCCTGTTTCAGGAGTGCATTTTCTTGTTCTTGTCTGTTGACATTTTCCTCAATATCAGTATTGGCTTCAAAATCGTCTTTTTTCTGCTTCAAATCACTCTCGATGGCTTCCTTTTGGCATTTCAGACCTTCCAATTCTTTTGTTAGTCGCTCCACTTCGCTTCGCAAGTGATCGACATCAGATTGGGCTGGGTTCAACGAACAGCTCTCACTTTCCTGCACATCCTTTGCATCTGGTTGATAACCTGTACTCTGATTCGTGTTATCTTCACTTTGGCTTTCTTTCCTGTGATCTTTGCTCGTTAGTTCCCTTTCATCAGAATCGCTCTCGCTGTCACTTGATATCATGACACTTTTCTTCAAGTCTATGACCTGAAAAGAAGTTGACGTCTTGTTTTCCAGTTCATGCACCCTCTCGCGAAGAATTCCAAGGGCGTTTTCTGCTTCGCTTACTTTAGTCTTTAAAGTCGAATTTTCTCCTAGTGCTTTGGAAAGAGACTGCTCCAGCTGCATTTGTGCTCTGGCGAAGTATGACGCCTTCTTCTCCAGTAATAGGTTCTCTTTTGCCATAACGGAAAAACCTGTTTTAACGTCCTCTGTCAAGGGAGCGCTTTCTTTTCCACTTTCGGACTCAGTGTTTGTTCCTTGGTCGCGGTTGGTAGTCAGTCTAGTGCCACTTATCTCGCTGATTTCTTTGTTTTCTTGTGGAGGGTCGTCGAGCGTTTGTGTTGCAATCGACACGCCCTGGGAAGTAGCAACGCTATCATTATTGACGTCTTTCCTTAGATTATTAAGTTCATTTTCCAGTTGAACCTTTTCGTCTTCAAGCTGTTCAACTTTCTGTCGCAAGTCTGTCTCAGCCCCTTCACCCTCTGCTGAAGAAACGTCTTTACTTTCCTTTGGCACACTTTGCTCGTGTTTTGTCTTCGACTTCAATTTGTTTTCTACACTGGCTGTCTTTCTAGGGCCATCTTTCCTCCGAAGCGTTTCATTTGCTCTCCCCTTAAAAGCTTTGTTTTCTTTCTTTAAAGACTCATTTGCAATCTCCAGTTCCTTAACCTTTCCTTGTGTAGTTGCCAGTTCACTTTCAAGGTGTTGGTGCATGGTTCGGAAATTCTCAACCTCATTTTGTAAGGAGGCGGCGTTTCTTTTTTCTGTGGAACTGATTCTCTCCTTTTGTTCGTTGACTATCACGAGTTCCTTACTCATGTCTGCTATCTGCTCTTGCAGTTTTCTGTTGTGGTTTTGAACAGTTTCAAGTTCTTGCTTCAGTAGAGATTTCTCTGTCTCAAACGATTCCTTGTTAAACTGGTGATCTGTCATGGCTTTACTTGTGTGTTGAATTATGTCAACCTCTTGTGTAAGGCGGTCGTTCTCTTCGTGGAAACAGTGAAGCTCCTTCTGCAAACTCTCCAATGCCTTCGTCTTTATTTCCAACTCCTTTATTAGTTTATTAGAACCTTCGCATTCGTGTTCAAGCTTTTGGTTTAATTCTCGAAGTCGTGTTAGTTCCGTCTCTAACTGTACTTGTTTTTCCTCCAGCTCTTTTCTTTGCTGCTCTTGCGTTTGTGCTTTCTCTGTTGCATTTTTGATAACCTCGAGTTTTTCCTTGAGCTTGTTGCATTCGTCTTGAACCCGGGTTAGCTCTTTCTCCAAAAGTCCTTTCTCTTTTTCAAGTAATTTCGTCTGTTTTTCGATTTCCATTGTATCGAATGTGACTCTTTCGTTCGTTTCTTCCTCATTTTCAGATCGTTGTTCAAGATCCAAAGCTAATCGGTCTCCATTTACCAGTGTCGTGTTTTTCAAATTTTCTATCTGTTTTTCGAGATCTTCCTTTATATTTTTTATCTCTTCTAATTCCGTTTTAATCTGTTTATGATCTTCGGTAATTGTTGCTAATTCATCTCGAACGATCTTAAGTTTCTCTTGGTCTTCTCTGTGTAGGTTTTTGTATTTTTCCAGTTCTTCGAGGCTCTCCAGTTTCATCGTGGTCCCTTCATCCTCTTCAGTTTCTTCTCTCATTCCAGCAGGTCTTGTTTTTGCTTCCTCGACATGCTGTTGTTGCATCTGTTTCCTTATTCCAACTATCTCTTGTGTGAGCTGTTCTTTTTCTTTTTCTAACTTAGCGATCGCCTGCAGCATTTCTCTTCTTTCTTCACGTGTGGTCTCCAGGTCGTGTTGTAAAACGTTATTTTCTCTGAGTGCATCTTCTAGTCGTTTTTCTAAAATCTCTTTACAAACACTTGCCTCGTGAAGATGGAAACTTTCTTGTCGCTTCTGGTTTTTGAGCGTGTTAATCTCATCTTTGATAGTCTCACATGAACACCTCATCTCCATCAGTCGTATTTCCAAGTTTGCAGCTCGCTCGATGTTGTCATTAAGCTGAGTATTTAACAAGTTCCTCTCGGACTCGCTCTGATGGAGATCGCTTTTGAGTCTCTCGCAGTCGTTGTTGGCACTTCTTAATTCAAATTCAAGCTTGAGTTTTTCGCTTGTAACTTTCAGTAGATCCTCTTCAAGTTTTCGCATCTTGATTTCATTGTCAGCAGTCGTTTTACCGAGTTCTGGATCTTTCGCAGCTTGCTGCAGTTTTGCTGCATGTCGATGACCACCTCTCGTCATCTCAAGTACTTCAATTCTTAACTTTTCGTTCTCGGCCTTGAAGCGAGTTACTTGGTCTTCGAAAGACCTTTCTGCCAATTTGGAGTTTTCTTTCTCGCTTTCTAAATCGCTAATCCTTTCTTCCAGCGTTGTTTGTATTCGTTTGGCATCTTCCAGTGAACTCAATAATTGGTTCTTTGTCTTCACGTTTTGAGACAATTCTTCCTCGGCTAGTTTCAGTTTTGAATTGCCAGCTTCCAATTCCTTTATTCGCTCTTCTAAAGTCCACTGTACGTGTTCAAAGTCTTGCTGTGTTTCCTTGTTAGATTTGTCATCAATAAACACGTCTTTCTTCAAAGCTTTATTCTCAGATGTCGGTATATCTATTTCTTTTTCCTTCTGAGTAACTGCTTCTTGGTATTGTTGACGAAGGATTTCGTATTCTCTGGTCAATTCAGCATGCTTCTCTTCCAGTAACTTGTAATCGTCATTTGCGTTTTCAGCGCAATCTCCTATTTCTTGAACGGTGTCATCTTTGTCTGAAGGCGTTTTACAGTCCTCCTCGGTCGCCACATTCTTCGTATTGTCAGCAAATACCTTGGCTTCAGCTTGTAGTTTGTCTAAGAGATCATGCGCACTCTCTAAGTCTTGTCTGTACATGGCAAGGACGTTTTCGCTTTCTGCTAACTGCTGTTGCAGATAACCATTCTCAAGTTTCAGAAGCTGATTTTCGTGTTCCGTCTGTTTGCTTTCATCTGCGGGAGATTCTGCTATGGAAGAAGACGTGTCAGCAATCTCGTCTTCACTTGTGTGGGTAATGGTGTAGAACTTTTTACTAGGTGTTCCAGAGAATGATTTCCCTCTCTGGTTCATCTGGTGCTTGCGGGAATATCCAGCGATTGTCGTCTCGTCATGGGCATTCTGTGCAGCTAAGGCAAGTTCTGTTTCAACTTCCATTACCCGGATACTTACTCTACCTAGTTCTTGCTTAAGTTTGTCTTCTTCGTTCTTTACTTTGGAGTATTCGTTTTCCAGCGCTTCTTGATATTCTGCCATACCTGCTAGCTCTTTCTGCAAATTTGAGTTGAGGCGTTTCTGCTCGGACATTTCGGATTCCAACTCAAAGAGCCGTTCCTCGTTGTCCTTTAGCTCTTTCTCTTTTCTAAGCTTTTCCTCGTCGATTGAAAACCTCTGCTCTAGTAGCTGACTCTTTTCTTTTTTGATGGCTCCTAATTCAAGAAGTGCTATTTCTCGCTCCTTTCTTACCAGCTGATTCTCTTGGTCAAGTCGTTGGCATTCCTGACTCATCGATTCGTACTTGCCTTTTAAAGCGCCCAACTCGGATTCCATTTTCGATATCTCCATTTCCAACATTTTGTTGTTCTTTTCGAGTCTCGTGCTCATATAGGCGATTGCTTCTATATCTTTCTCGAGTCGTGTTGCTTTTTCTCGATACTTTTGAAGCTCCTCTGCCATATTCGAGTTGTTGTTTCGTAAATCAGTAACTTCGCCGGTCAGCCTGACCTTTTCTTTCGTGAGTTCTGCCATTTCTTGTTTGAATCGACTGCACGCATCCTCGCTTGTTTGAAGAGCAGCCTTCATCTTAGAAGATTTTTCTTCAACAAATTTCTGTGACTTTTCCAGACGAGCTTTCTCTTGAGTGGCTTTACCCAGTTTTACTTTTATCTCTGCGTTCTCTTCAATAAGAGCAATAAACTCCATCTCATTTGAGGTAAGCTGTTTTTGAGGCGGAGTTCGGAGGTCAATTTTGGGAACCTTTGCCTTTGTCGGTTGCCTTACTGGTGATTTTACTGATGTCTTTGTTGGAGATGTCGGTGGGTTATCTCTTCGCGAATTTTCCATAGTTTTGCTAGCAACGTTTGCACCATTACTATCTCTTAAAACCCTTTCCATTTCCAATCTTAAAGCCGTTATCTTTCCATCGAGTATCTCGTTTTGAGTTTTAACGCTAAAATACTGTTGCCGCACTTGCTCGCAGGTTTCTTTCTCCTCAACAATCTGGTTTTCGAGGTTTGTTATAGTTTCCTGTGCCTCTGCTAACTGTCCCTTCTTGTGGTCAAGCTCTTCTTCCAAATCCTCGTTGGTTTCTCGAGCTTCAACTAACTCTTGTTCAGCTTTGTGCAACTTCCTCTTAAGTTCTTGTATTTGCTTGACTAGTGCTTCTTTCGACTTGCTTCCAAGGTCTTCAGTGACATCGTTCCCTGTGCTGGCTTTGCTTCGTTGACCGTTGCTAGCAGCTGTTTGTTTTTTTCCTCCCTTGTTTGGCGATGATGCTATAGATGCCTTCTCTTTCGCTGGACTTGTGCAAGGTGAACGAAGACTTCGAGCAAGTTTTGTGATAACGATCTCTTCATCACTGTCGTCAATGTTCGCGTCGGAAAGTGTCGGTTCTTGATCATCAGACAGTTCATCTTCACTCGCGATTTCTACGTCGTGGTTTGGCATAAGCGTGTAAATTTTCGAGATGTTTTCCATACACGTTTTCAAGAACGCCTCTCTGGTCTCATTGCCATCAGACATCTGCGAACTGTTTTCGCTGTCGTTACTTTCGTGTGACGCTTCCATAACGTCGGAGAGCTCAGGATATCCTCTTTGTGGTTCCTTGGGTGACTCAAAAGCGGGTTTTAACCCGGCATCCGCATCGGTAATTTGCAGTAAATTTTCTTGGCTTTTAGACTTTTTGACGTCACTTTCCAAGTTGGATTTTTCAAGTTTAAGATGGAACAGTTCAGATCTGAGTTTGGTTACGTGGTGTTTCATTCCGAACAGTTCTTCTTCAACCTTCGTTTTCTCCTCCATGGTTGAGAAAAGCTCTGTTTCAAGAATGGTTGTGTCTTCATGGATATCAGATATTTCCTTTTCCAGTTCTGTTTTGGTGTGTTTGAGATTCTTTAGTTTCTCTCGTCTTGGGGACATGGAACCCTGTGGCGAGCCCAACCCATTATCCTGACTTTTAAAGACAATTTTCTTACTTTCGTTGGAAGCGGATGATTTGCCGTTTCCTTTTAAGTGTAACTTCTCGTCCTGTGGTGTATTTGGCGACAAACTGCCCTGAGACAGGTTTTCCTGGGCACTGCTTTTTTCCTGGACATCCTTGCTCGGAAACTTTCTTCGGTCCTCAAGAGTCCCACACACTTGTCTCAAATCCAAAAGCTCTATCACTAACAGACAAGCTAGCAGAGCCTTATCAATGATCACAAACCGAAGACAGTTTTCCAGGATTGTGTTCAAGTCTTCAGAGTTGGCCCACATGTCTGCTTCACTCAAACCTAAACATTAATTTTTGACACCCGTGTAAAATTAAGATACAAAGTTTGTTGTTCGTTGATCAAGACAAGAATACATGTTTTTGTGCCTTTCAAGTAGATACCGGAAACCGCTGAGAGGTAACAACCAAAATGACAGTCTCAAGGGAGAGTTAAGCAATTGTAAATTTATTTACTCACCAGGCATATTATTGCGTCGAAACATGATCAGCTTGGTCAGCTTCCTTCCCAACTCATTCCATTGTGGGCATTGTTCTGATGATGTAAAATGAATCAAAATTCCGTCAGAAAAGAGCATGCGATGTAGCAATTGAATGGAAGTCACGACCTGTTGCTGCGACCTTGCTTATTGAAAACTCGGTTCGTAGCGTCCTATTTATTTTTTACACATCACATAAGTTCGTGCTGTAATAGTTTGTTTTTACCAACCTTCCGTCTTAGTGATTTGTTCTTCAAATAGTGTGGACAGCAAACTAAGGACTTGTTGCTCCACTTTCTCCTTGGAACTTGTCAGTTTTGTTAACAGCGCCTTGGTTTTCATCATGGCGTCGTCCTGGTCACGTGTACTTGGCTTTACGTCACTGGTAGGAACTGAGCATGAGCGACTGGTGGGCTGGGTACCAGGCGATATTGCCGTTCTGTCCTTACTCTCTCTACCCATGAGTTTACCCAGCATTCTGCGCACGCCACCCGCTAGTCCAGAGGCATTATCATCAGTACCGGTGTTGTACATGGGAAGGCTGACACACGGTTCTTGGGGGACACCCCTGGGGGAAATTTTTATGGAGCAGTCTTTGGAAAACAACTCCACTGAGCCTGCCCTAGAAAAATTAAACTGTAGGTATTCTTTAGCTTCGGACGCGGTAAGCTTTCTCTCGTTCGCATCCAGTTCAGAGTCGAGATGCAAGTCCAAAAGCTGTAAGAAACACCCAGCATTGTTCAGGAGCGTCTCCTGAGTGTCTGCTAATGCTAGGTGACTTTTAACCTTGGCTGGTAATGTGCTATCTGAAAGAATGCTTTTTGCTACATCTGGGTTTTGTAAATTTGCCAGCAGTTCCATGGACATGAGCTCAGCCAGCAGAACAGCCTCGACATCAGGAGCAGTTCCCATTGGCTGAGAGACCTGTTTTTTGAGGCAAACCAGCTCTGTTTGTAGATTGTTCTTCTCCTCCTTCTCTCGCTGAACGCTTTTGGAGAGATTAGCAATCACTGACACTAACTTCTCGTGCTGTGGAAAGAAAAAAAATTATAAAAGTGAAACACAATTATGTTGTGGCCAGAAAAGCGTGCGAGTGTGGAAGATTTTACAATAACTGCACAAATTCTCGCGCGCTCATTGGCTAAGTTTCGTTGTCAACAAGCGGAGAGACACATTAATTTATAATTTATGCGATAATTTATCGTAAAAAACAATTTGACGTCAGTTTCTCATGCGTCTGTCCTGTTATTGACAATGAATTTCGTCATAACATTGCCAAAGTAGTCTGCGGATTCACAGCTACTTCGACAATAGCATGACGAAATTCATGATCAGTGACAGGACAGACGCATGAAAAACTAACGTCTATTTGTTAAGTTGACATCATGTGTTTGTCAATAACCGATATGAGACCGCATAACAGATGGCGGTCAAGCAAGACCTCCTTGTCTCATTTAATCCCGTTTTTAGTCGCTGTTGTTTTTGTAAGTTGGTGAACTGAACAAATTGATATCAACACTTACATCTTTCCCAGCGAAGTTCTCACTCTCTTGATAACAGCTTATCGCGGACTTCAGGCGTTGTATCTCTCTGAGGTATTCAAGCTTCTCGAACTTGTATTTAATTTCTGCGAACACATTTTACATTCCACTTAATGGCAGTTAAAAGTGTATGATTCTATAATAGGCAGATTGGAGTGCTCTCTTTTGTAGTTTATCTTTATTTTTATTTAATTTTTTGTCCTTGTTCTGCCTTGTGGGCTACGAAATTTATCAAATGGCAATTAGTCATATATTGCTAGCATTTTTCCACCTTTAATACATAACTGTTGTTGAGGCATAACTGTTGCAAAATGATGTGTAGGTTAGTTTTGTCGTACCTTGATCCTCCAGTTTTTTCGCCAATCTTTCAGCCAATACTTTATAGTCCACCTGCAAACATGAGTAAAATCCTTGTATTTTAATTCCTTAATTTCTATTCGCGTATTGATCCGTGTTCTCTTGTCCAACTACTACGAATGCATACGTACTCCAGTTCTCTTCTCACTAGTCCATCTATGAAAATGTGCTTTATGCCGCGATTTGGACTTTTCAAAGGCGTGCTCTTTAAGATCACAAACGATAATTATTCGCTGACCTGAGAGACTTTACAAAGTTGGATTTAAAATAACTTAACGCGGCGAAACCCTCATTGCTTACCGTAAATTTTCTTATTAACGTCTGAAATAGAGGAATTCCCCCAGGAAACTCATTTGCGGTGTACTGTTCTTCTTCATGGGCCGGCGCTTTCCATTCGACCAAAAATTACGAAACCTTCGCTAAGGGGCAAATGGTACTGAAATGTCTTGGGAAAATTTGCAGAAAATGCGAGAATTGTTAAATTTTCACAGCGGGAACCATTCTACCGAACATTCCAGTCAAAAAATCAAACGGAATGGAAATTTTCGATAAGAAACTTTAAGTTTACATCACGACGTTGTCTTCTTTTCCGGTAATGACCGAAATGCTGCTTCATTCGACATAGGAAATGTCCAGGAATTCAAAGCGGAATTTTTGCTCGAATGACAAGCGCCCCACATGTTTGTATTTACCTCAACATTAAGGCGGGCAACGTTAGTTATTCTCATGGCTCGAAGACCAAAGTTCAAGCTGCATTTTGTTTCATTCACCTCGCCAAGAGAAGGCGCTATGCAAATCTGTAAAACAAAATTTCAAATTATATTTTTGAAATTATATTTCTGTACTACAAGTTTTCGTGTGCAGGATGTAATGCCTGTTACATCGGCGAGACTAGCCGTCATCTCTCGACGCGCGTTGGTGAGCGTCTGAGTAGGGACAGGAACTCACAAGTATATCAGCATTTGCAGCAATCCCAGGCATGTCGGTGTTTAGCTAATAAGAACTGCTTTTCCATCGTAGATTTTGCACCCAACAAACTACAACTTATGTTGAAGGAAGAAATGCACATCATGGGAGAATCCCACTTTAAATAAGCAGCTGAAACATGGTGACTTAACTCTCTCGTTCTGATATTATTCTTTATGTATATACATTTATTTAGTACCGGTTTATTTTATATTTTTTGTTCATAACATTTTATGTTATAATTATTGTAATTATTTCTATTTTCTACAATTTTCTTCCTTGTATTAAGTGTAGTGCTCGCGCAAGTGTTATTCCATGTCTCGCGCTTCTTAAAATTGTACGTTAATTTTTTCGAAATTTTGAATTGTATCACGTTTTACTTATACGCCATTGCTTGTATTAATTCAACCGAACTTGTTAACGAATTCACAACTGAAGATTATTACGTTATATTTTATTTTATATCCTTTTCAGTAATACCGACATCTAAGTATTATTCAGTCTTCGGAAAGTTGCATTTCCTCGATACAAAAACTGAAGGCGATAGAAGTAAACAAAGAACAGGAAGGAATGGAATAAGAACCAAAACAAAAACGGCTTACGATGAAGTTAGTTTTCCCATTGTCGCCGAGGCAGTCTTGTAGGAGTCTGGTGAGAGTAGAGTTCCTGTATGGCACGTGCCGCTTTTGTCCACGTGCAAGGGCGTGGATCACATTTCTAAAGGGTAAAGGTGTAAAAATGTTAGCAGCACATTTTCTCTATTTGTAGTGTGCATATTTTTCTTTACCTACCCTAGCTCAAGTAATGAGGTGTTTAAATATTTCGCCTCTGTTAGACGCACTCCTTCTGCCTTGGTTTTTGTTAATCGCTCACTTCCGGCTAAATCACATCTACAAACAAATCAACAAAATGGAGTTAAATTTATATACTTACGCGACTGGAGCTAACACTGAGTTAATAAGGCCTCGACCACACTGAAGGCTGGTTTTCACTAGAGCATAAGCACAAGCACAAGCATTTCTTGTGCTTATGCTTATGCTTATGCTTATGTCGAGCGCGTTGCTAGTGAAAACTGCACTAGACAAATAAGTGGGTTCGTTCTTCTTATGTTTCTGCTTATGTTTACTTGATGTCGCAGCTGTTTTCACTTGTGTTTATGCCTATGCTTGTGCTTGTGCATATGCTCTAGTGAAAACCAACCTTAATAGGTTTTCGTATTAAAACGCATATGTTTTGGTGCATTTTCGCGTATCGTTCACACTAAAACGACCGAAAACGCTGATGAAAACGAAGGCTTTCGCCGCAAAACGGTTTCAAAAGTGGAGCGCATGGACGCCGCATCGTTTTCAAAACGTTCCGTTTCTAGTATGGACAGGTGAAAAGGAGGCTTTTGAAAACGGTGACAAAAAATGCGTCATATACTGTCGTTGTGATCAGCGTTTACGGACGTTAACAGTGTGGACGATAGGCGAAAAGTATCAAAAAGTATGCGTTTTCGTATTAAAACGAATTAGTATGGACAGGTGAAAGCAAAACGAAAGCGCTAGCGTGGTAAAATATGTTTTGCTTCTTTTTCGTTGAGACGAAAACAGTTACCTTTAAAAACGCGTTAGTGTGGTCGGGGCCTAAGCCTGATAGTAAACAAGCCTTAAACTAAAGGAGAGCGAGATAATGACAGAAAACTCTGGCGTTCATTTTAGGCAATCTTGAGTCGGATTTTTTGCTCGAAAATTCGATTTTCTGTTCTACTTTTAGATTCTTTGCAATCTAGTGTCGTTCGGATTGCTTCGTGACTTTATTTTGTGTTGTAAACAACAAGTAGACTACGAATCCGTTACTTACAGGTTGATTTTCCCTTTCACAATGAGATCACCCTCAAAGGTGTTTCCGTTGTTTAGCTGTGGAAGAAATAAAAACAACAGATAATGTGCAGGTAATGCTTTGTACTCGTCAGTCAAAAGCTCGACAAAATTTCCCTGGCGTAAGAACTCTATTTTGTCCTCCCTTTGTTTTTTAGACTCCACCTCACCCCTTCTCAATCTCATCACTGACCAACAAGTCTCCTCTCTAGAAAGAACTTCACGTATTCAATAAGCTTCGCCTCCGCTATTTCCAAATTTGTAAGCTAAACCTTTCTATGGACAGGGAGGCGATATAATGACTTTGAGGTAAATGTCTGTTTTCAGAGATGTCTGTCAAATATCATTATTGCCGCTGTTTTCCGGGCACGCCTTACTAAATAATGAAGAAAAACAAATTCATTGCTTGCTTTCATCTACTTTATAAGCGAGAGCTGATGACAAATGGTATATCATTTAAATAATCCCCTTCTTGTATTTTTTTCTGCGAACAATACTGGGTCAAGCTGTTTATCTCATCTGACATACTTCTCCTGTGTAATAGGCGAGAAACGGTGAGCAGTCAACTGGTGTTAATTCTTGACTGATATTTTTCAGTAAGGCGAATTGACAGACTCTTTCCTGCAAGTGAGTTTTCTACTGCTATTCCAGAATTAAGCAAGCTACATCGCAATTAAACTGTAGACCGTTACCGTTTACCACAAACTCACCTCCTTCTCCATTAACTCTTTCAAACATTCCCGTTCACGCTGATATCGTAAAAGAAGATAAAAGAGACCATTAACAACTGTCAAACGAGGGCCATTTCACACTGTTACTGCCATTATTATCTCGTACCCAGATTCCACTCTGCGCGGGTATCCCGCAGGAGATGTGAAGAAGAGATAACTTGAATGATTCAACGGCAAAACAAAGTCCAAAATGTATTTTGATTAAAGTTTTAAGTCTGTTGCCAATCTATGCCGGCGCTAGGATAAAAAATAAATGAATAGATAGATAGATAGACAGACAGACAGATAGACAGACAGACAGACAGACAGACAGATAGATAGATAGATAGATAGATAGATAAATAGGCAAAATTTTATTTACCCTCGGCAGTGTTTATAGCACCAAGGCTAGTGGGGCCGAGCAAACAACTGAAACAAATAATTCAAACTGAACATAACACTGTTAAGAATCCCAACTAGTCGTCGGCAAACCAGTTGGCTATTCGCAAGCGTGGCCGAGAGTTTGAATTCGGGGCTACCGTGAAACAAATCCAGGTAGTGGTCAGAGGGAACTCGAACTCGGGACCGCTGGATTGCGAGTCCGACGCGCTGACCACTAGGCCACGCTGCCTCTAGTTTCTCTAGGCAGGACATAACTGGAAGAATTTCTATTCTAATTGGAATGCTAATACGTGGCAGGTCACCTTAGAAGTTTCCCAGTCTCCATTTATACTCCTGGTTGGGAAGAGGCGCTGTGATAGAGAAGTGTCTTTCAAGAACAAAGCCAAAACAACCACGGCCCCACCCTGGCCAGACCTGGACCCCGCGCCGTTCAATCTGGCGCGCTCACCGTTTGGCTACCGCGCCTCATTCTAACACCATCAATAATTTTGCGTTTAATATTGGCATACCTTATGATGGCTTTTCCTTTCTTGTTTCAGTTCTTTTATGAGATTATTTATCGTCTCATCCACCGCCATGATTGATTCTTGAACAGCCTCGTGAGATACAGTCGTCTCACTTGGGGCTGGAGGTTTCTCTGAAATTGATATGAAGTGGTTTAATACTCGTTCTATTTCCGTGACTGGGTTCGATAAATAGATGCAGTTTGTTCTCTTACCATTGGCAATATGCGCTTTCAGCCTTCTTTCTATAATCAGCTGCATAATCGAATGTGATCTGTTAAACAAATCAAAGGGTTAATTAAATACGCTTTTGTTTGTGAACGTCTGAAGCTCCGACTCTGATTAATTCCTCAAAATATCCGTTCTAGGCGTGCATTTTGTCCGGTGTAGCGCGACGAATTACTCGCTAAACCCCCGGGTTTTTTTCATTTGCGGTTCTTCGGGCTACTTCTAAACTAACCAACGACATAGAATGGGCTACATTTCTTTAACATTACTCGGGACATTTCAGAACTAATCACAGAAACGTGGCAAGAGTTAACGAGAGATAATGCAGCAACAGCCTGATTCTGGAGTCTTCCGTCGCGCCCGTCTCTCTCCAGCCTCGGAAGACGATTAAGATTTCATACTGATGACGTAGGCCTACAGAGATCCGAGTAGCCTCTGATTGGTTGTTTTTTACGCGCAAAAATTTAAAACCGAGCAATAACCAATGAGAAGCACTACACGGATGTCTGTAGACCTACATCATCAGTATGGAATTCTTGGGACCCAGTCCCAAACGTGTCCCAAGCAAGAGGGAAGAGAAACGCTTGTATTGTATAAAGCTGCAAAATTTTATACCTGCTAGAATGTCGGACCATTTTAGTTTCCGCGATAACGAGATGTTGCTTTCCAATTTCCAAGAGCGCGAACACATCTCCAGCGCTTCTCACCTCGTGTTGGGTTAAGTTTGCAACGTACACCCCTGCAACATAATAAACAGAGTAGCAACTTCATTAACATAAAAATGTTTTGTTGAACGTTTGTTAGTCTTCGGTATCTGCAAATCGTTGTTAGGAATTTGTTTAATTCTGCTTGTTAGCGTTAAGGAGCGCAAAGGCTTTCTTTTTTATGTGACGCCGTCGTACATACCTTTCTTTGGATGTTCTCTGACCGGTAAGTCCACAATGAACCGCGGATTCAGAAGATCGTAGACCTTCTCTTGATAGACTTGCAAAAACGAGCACATGACCTGGAAAATGAAGTAAAAAA
>Ga0126339_10000697_pt1 | contig 19908 bp, 6 predicted proteins | sample OrbTmetagenome_2_FD_92532 | JGI IMG/M metagenome (GOLD analysis project Ga0126339, IMG submission 92532) | Coral microbial communities from Petempiche,Puerto Morelos, Mexico - Orbicella T R C metagenome | ecosystem: Host-associated > Invertebrates > Cnidaria > Coral | place: Petempiche,Puerto...
ACACGAAAAAAGCCATTTGACGTAATCTATTGTCTATACAAATTGAAGCAATCTCATTGGTTGCTATGCGTAGCAAAGAATTTTGATTGGTCCAGGAAAATCACGCCACTGTCAAACTTGACTTGAGCGTCGCTTCTCAAAGAGTCCTCATGATATCAAAATGCTGGAAACGAAATAATCTGAAAGATATTTAAAAAGCAATTGTATGAAATATTAAAGATATAAAAGATGATCCCAAATGAAAATAAAAAGTATCCCAATACATGTTAGAACAAGTTATTTAGATGAATTTTGAGTCATTCTGCCTTTCTTTTTGTGCGTTCGGAGTAAGTTGGCAACTTAAGTAGTTCGGCATCGACCTTTTCGCGAGACTGATAGTAAAATTCGCTGTCAGAATGTTCAATCTCATCTCTCATTTTGAAAAAAATCAAAATTTTGCTGAAACAAATCTCTTTCTGTCATTAATTTTAACCCGCATCGATTTTGCGGGAATTTACGTTTCACTTGTGGGGCTTTACGCGTTGTCCCGGCCCTATCATTTCGACGGGTGCGGCCTTCATGCGGGACCATTTTACTAATGGTTTTCTTAGTAAATAGCGCGCGGGGCTGTACGGGTCATATGATAAAATCCTGTACCTTGAATTCCAAACTGTTTGAATTTTTAATATGTCTGAGCAATTGTCGAATGTTATTGCGCCTTTGGGGAAAACCAATCAGCTTTGAGCTGCTGATGAATAAACCACAACTCGGAATGGTTAGCACGATGGAGCACGGATCCAGCGGTCTGGGTTCCAGCCGGATCATGGTGACTCAAGCAAGCTAAACCAGGCCTGACGGTTTATTTGCCAATTTTCTAAATGGTATATCGGTACAATAAACAAGTTTATTGAAAATCTGCCGGTTCAAATGGCTTGGTACATGTACAGAATCATTTTGTCAAATTTCTTGAAGCCTAAAAGTAAACTTCGTTGATGCCTGTTGTCAGGTCTCAGAGTTTTGAGACATGCTGGTTAGTTACTCTACCACGACATACTTTATTTGCAAATCATTGCACTTGAGAAAGTTTCAAGTCTAGTCAAACAGAGGCGGACCTAATTATAGCATCTGAGCAATAACAAAAGCACCATCTTCAATTACAGTTGTATATTGTCTTCACGTAGAATTGACCATGCAAAATTTACCTGAGATCTTTAAAGAACCAGCGTAAAAGGCTGCTTTGAAACACAAGAAACAAAGAGAAAACTCGGCTTTGCTTTTCCGACTCGGGACTGAAAGTACTTATCGAGATCTTGACTGGATGCGAACCCGTTGCGTGCAAGTTAATAGGCTGATTTAGCAAGAGAACGTGAACGTCACTTGACGACGACGCGCGCAGTACAAATACCCAAATATGGTCAAATTAGAACAGAATCCAGGTTATTCCGCCCGCCCTGCAGTCGTCATCTGACGTTCCCGTCTTGTTGCTAAATCAGCCTAATTAAGCCACTAGAACTTAAGAAATAAATAACAGACGCCAGGTAATCCTCTCCCTGGCTTTGACTTAGGGATTACATTGTAAACTAAAACCAAATAAAGCCAGTCTAACTGCAATATATTGTCTCATCTGTCTGTATTTTGCTCTGCAGCCTTGTATATGCCAGTAAGAGGTATAAACAGTTTGGTTTCCTCTGCTGTAAGAACTGACTTTCTGACTTTCAGTGTAATTCATTACACTGATTAATTAAAAAAAAAAGAAGAGAGACTTCTTATTTAGAAAAAAAAAAAAATTGCTTTCCGGCGGTTCCCTCTATTCATGATTAGTTGTTTTTACTATTATCAGAGAGGTTTTTAAATTTCATCCACATAACAAGTAATTTTTGCTCAGACATGGAGATGTTCCGCACAAATTAAGAAGTTTCCCGCGCAGTTTAATTTATTCATGAGCCACATTAGACTATCGGCCTTTTATATTGAAATATACATTCAAATATACAACATTATAATTAAGAAGTTTCCTAGGGCAACATATACTCTTTTGTTTCCTTTCATTGTTTGCCAGTATTTCAATTTCAATTTTTTTAAGAGAATCTTATAATACTATTAATGAAAATTTTTAGGTAGAGTTAGTAGAGTCCCCAATTAGCCCACATGGGCTAAATACATTGACACTTAAATAAAGTTCTCACTTACTTACCTGCTTTATACAATAGATTGACGGCAGCCAATCAGGATTGGGTTTGAGCAATATTGTCTCAAACAATCATTGTCATTTTTGCCTGTCTTCGCGCGCTTCGACGTAATTTATTTCGTAATAAATTAACTAAGACCGCGCGCGCCAACTTATTATGCTTTGTGACCTCATCTTGTTCTGGATCCTCACTTTAAGTAAAAGAAGCCCCTGAAAAAAGGCACCTAGCAGGCGTTCTCTTCTGCTCAAGGTACTAACCATGAGGTCACCGCGTCACCCTCCTCAGAAGATTTAGTAAAATAGTTATTCCGCTATATATTCATCAGGGATTTCACTGGTTCGTTAGGAGCGCTGAATTCACCACTCAAAGTTCTTATAGTAAATTTATATACAGCTTTCAAGCCACGATTTCACCCAACAGCGTGACCGTACAGAGTTTTGATCTCTTTATACATGTACGTAAAAAAATTATTAAAGGCGACCAATTTTAATTAATTACTTGAATCATTGAAAACATGGGACTTTCCCGCCATGAATTTAGCGATATTATTTTGGCTATTAGATAGCAATTTTCAGAAGTCCACCTACCCTTAAGGTTAGATGCTTTTCAAGTCATTTTTCAAATTTACATCGCTTAGAGCGCTTAAAGTCTATTAAAGTGAGCTCGCTGGTTCATATTTAGGTCTTCGACTCGCTTGCTGTGTTTACGTGAGATGATTTCTGATCGAAAAGGGGCGACGTAATCGGCGCGCGATGACGTGGGTGTCCAATTACAGGTATCCAATTGGAACTTTTTGTAATTGGACGCCTGTAATTGGATACCCACGTGATTCGCACGTCAATTGCGTACGCTTTAATTGCTTTCTTTGCACTGCTTCCTACAGTTTTCAAAGCTTATGAAACACGCTACATGCGTTTTCGCTCAAAAGAAGTTCTCAAAAGAAATCTTTATTTCCAAAATTAGTTCTAAATACGATTAATTAGTAATTGGAGCTCGTGTCGTACAATTCAGGGAGTAATCGCGCTCGTAATTCTAAAGCGTCCTCGCGCTTCGCACTCGTCCGATTTTGAAATTACTCGCGCGATTACTCCCTGAATTGCACTCAACTCGGTCCAATTACTATTACAAATTAAAATTAATATATAGATTTAGGCCAGCCTAAAAGCGTAGCTCCTGGGCCAGGTTGTTCAAAGCCCGATTAAGCTAACCCAGAAAACGGTAGAATTTTGATTTGAATTTTGTAACTTTGCGGTGAGGTTTTCTGTATATTGTTTGGCCTTCTGTTTTGAGTTTTAATAATCACCCTATACACAAAACAAAACAGCGAAAAACATTTGTATAGAAGAAGTTATAATTTGGTTAACTTTTAATCCTGGGTTAGCGTCAACCGGCTTCCGAATAATCTTGCCCTGTTTCCAACAAGTTAACCTAACATGAGCCCGCGATCCAATCGATAACCAGCACTTGGTCAGCGGTCAACTTAAAAAAAAACACGTGACCTCGAGTAGCTGTAAACTTGGGCCCGCGATATGGTCACGTGATACTGGTCAGCGGATACCTTGTTTTGACAGGTGTCAATTGATCATAACGTGGATGTTCAATATCAAGGAAGTACACTGTAAACCAAGGCTGCATTGTCTGTCAACCTATTATTTGGAGTATGGCCGCCATGTTGGACAACTCCGTCGTCGTCGCCGTCGTGCGTACGCGCCCACGAGCAATACCGCTAGCCATGATAACCGTGAGAAAATCAACTCATGGGTTTCTTTTTCTTTCCTATATGAGTATGGGGCTCCGCTTGGGGGCCCTTTGGGCCGCCGGAGCTCCGCTATAAACTAAATGAAAGTTTTGTCACGGTCTGGTTCTCCATTTCATCAAGTGGTGATGCCTTTTATCTGAGTTTGCTGGTTATTCTGCCTCTATTCAGTAAAACACGAAAGAACAACTTATTGCATTGAAGCTATAATGCACTGAAAAAACGTTTTTCATATGCAATATACGTTGATAATTCCAGTTGATTAATTGACTAGACCAAAGTTAATAGAGGGAATGGTTATGAATCCTGGCAAAGTTCTTTGTTGTGTGTGTTTGTATGCAACAATGAAGACGATATTGATAAAAATAAGCTGTTTCAGGCACTCGGCTGGTAGCCACCTCTTTTATGATGTTCAAAACTTTACATGGGTTGACCCATGAATATCTAAAGTCTCGACTCGTATCTCGAAATAATATTTCTTCGTATTTACTGTGGGATTCTGATAATTACTATACATTGAACTCACTATCTCTTTTCTGATTGGCCGAAAGCGTTCAGTGAATTTTCGAACTCAGCGCCTGTGACGTCATCTAGCTGCAGATTATACAATAATCATGTCAAGGACACTCAAGGTCACGGGTAATGATGTCATGTATGACCGCGGTGCATGATTTCTAACGGTAATATTATGTCAAGTTCGCGTGCTTTTTCTTGCTTGCCGTCAGTGAAGAAGCAAAAACATGACTTCCATTGCTTTTTTGTCGTTCAGTGTGTAATAAAACAATTATTAGATTCGGTTCTTGTGATATCCAGAATAATCAAGGTTCGGCTTTGGCTGATAACCCCTACCTCGACCTTGATTATTCTAGATATCACAAAAACCTTATCTGATAATTGCTCTTCCACAGCCCCCACCAATTATTTAAAGAAACGTTTTTTTCCAGCAGGGGCGCTATCTTGCGGATCAGCCTTCCTCATGAACTCCGATCTACAGCTTCTTTCAGCGAATTTAAAGGTTAACTGCGTCATTACAGCTTTGAATGAGACACGCCATCCTTGAAAAGGTTATTATTCTTATAATTCTATATTAATTATTACTTAATTTAGTTAGGCAGACCTAGATATTATACTTTTAAATATGCTGAAGGAAGTTTTACCGTGTATAAATAAAGTTATCAACTCAACTCAACTCAACTTCAAGGTGGTTATGCGTGCTCATACAACTAACCAATAGAATCAAACCGATTATGTAATTCATCGACTTCAGTTCAGTTCTTCTAAAAGGCAATAGCTGCGTCAGGCCAGTGGTCCATTCAGCCAAGACTTATCCCGCTTTCTGTAGCATGATCCCACTAGGAGTATTTCTACTCCTCCCTGGATGGGATGCTAGTCCATCGCAAGGTTAGAGTAACGAGTCTTACAGTTACTTTTGCACTTCATCATTTTATTAATTTAGTAACTTTTGTAATATATATCTTATCCCGGAAAACCCAAAATACTAACGTTAGTGTTACCACTTTACATCATTGATCTGTTACTCTTACTTTACATCGAAATGATGACCACCGAAGATAAACCCCGTTAAATAACTGCTACATGTCTTCATCAATAAATAGTTACATTAAATTTGGTGCTATATACTGTACAGAGTACTGGACCTTGGTTGCTGAAAGGGTGGATAACTCTATCAACCGGGTAGTTCAAATGTCCGACTAAACTAATCTACGACAATAAATAGTTACATTAAATAGGTTGGTTTTTTACTCTGATGAAGGTGGACAGTTGCCACCGAAATTAAGTGAACAAAAACCAACAGATCAGATATATTTAAGTCAAATAATCAATGCCTACCGATCGCAACAATCAAAGTATAATCTAACACAGTTTTGACTTTCATTAGACTACCAAACTCCGCAAAATACTTACAGTGAAGTATTTTTTCAGAAAAGAGAAATTATAAGTCTCGATTGACTTTAAACCCTGCATTACCTTTTTGAAATTGGCTTTCGAACAACCAGGTGCCTCGATTAATGATTACTTAGGGCATACGTGTGAACAAGACCAGCTATACTCTTCTGTTCATTTACCCGGGGGATAGTGTTATTCACCTTGTAAACAACTGGGTCCTGATAACTGCAAGAATTCAACCAAATATTATATTAAATAAGCTACGGACGAATAACACACTATACATATTAACCGATTATACTCTATCCTAACATACATAAACCATCGGAAATGAGAAAACTATTAAATTGTCCCACAATTTTCGGAATAATTATTCAAACTTAGACCCGTTTAAGTTAAACCCCTGTAGTTTCAAGTATGGTTCAGCATATGCGGGCGAGTCGCGTTTTAACTGAAACATTTTGTACAGAAGAGATTTGCGACCTGTTTGACGTTTGAACAAGTCTCGTTGCAAAGTCTAAATTTCCGAGCATGATACAGGACTTACACGATCTTACGCGATTTAAATACGTTACCAACCCTTTATGAATCATGAAAAATGTGTACAGAAAAGATTTCTGAGCAGTTTGACGTTTGAACAAGAACCGAAAATTGTGGTACGACTAGGATGAAAGCTGGGCACGACCAACAATCAACGTGGATCGCACGTGCGAGCAAGTGGAGGTATCGGTACTCGGTACTACGCTACGGATACCGGGCATTTTACGACTGCGGCACGAGTAGGGAACGACTGCGATGCGACTACAACACGACTGTACATGAGTGCTCTACGGCAATAGAGTTACTGCCGTAAGGTACGATTGTACTACGACTGCGGTGCGATTATGCATGTACATGTACGACGACTGCGGCACGACTAATGACGACTGGGACACGACAAAAGGGCGACAGCGATACGACTTCGTATCGATTCTGGCACGAATGAGATGAGACTATCATATGATTACGGTATAATTCACGACAACGTTCAGGTTTAAACTGAGCTCCCAATTCACGTTTTCGTTTAAATAAAGTAACAGAACGTAACGTACAACTGTAAGAAGCAAATTAAAATGAACCCAAACTCCTAAACTATCAAAACTTGAATTAGGGTAAGCTCATTATCTACTCCCGTTACCACTAAAACATTGAAGGAAAGGGCCGAAGGAAGAGAAGAACAGGAAAGTAAGGGGGGATGAAAGGGGGGAGGACAATTTCCCATCTCCGAGAATTGACCGAACCCGCGGCTTTAAACAAGTACGTTTTTAAGCAACATAAAGTTCCCTCACCACTGACAGGCTCACGTGACATTTGTTAGAGTGCTACTGCTGCTTTCTTATTGGACAATAATAGTTGGAAGCTCTTTGGGGGCCTTTACAAGGATTTGCCGAAGACCATGTCTTAGTCCAAGACCGGTGAGAGGTAATGTCCTGGAAATTAAGGTGCATATACAACTAAAAAAGAATTCAATTAAAACGTTTCACCCATTTCTCCGGCGTACTGCCTTCGTTTGAACCAAATACTATATCTCTGGTGTATGCAGTGCAAGTTCCCTGACATAGCGAGAAGAAAATTCCCTGAACTTTCACAATTACACGGCAAAACCTGATAAAACAAATCCTTGCTTGGTAAAAATAACAGGTACACTCGCATTATTGGGTATTCTCTCTTTCAGATCAAGGACTGAAACAGCTACATAGAAATTTCAAACCTGGGGCCCGTTTCTCGAAAGCCCCGGAAACTTTTCGGGCCCGCAAAGCCATTTTTAGATCACCGGTATTTAAAGATAAAGAAGTGTATTCGCCTGAAACTTCTTGTATGAAGGGAACCTCTGTTCCTGTTGAGAATATGTGCATAAAACAGCTCTGAAGTCATAAGGTTTGAGATTTTTCGACGGCTTTTCGGGTCCAAAAACTTTTCGGGACCTTCGAGAAACGGGCCCCTGGAAATATAAGTTCCCTACTAATGTAAAGGCATTAGTGCAAGTCAAGGAGAAAAGACCTTCCCGGAGTCCTTCATCTTTCTGCCAAGAAACCTGGGAAGGAGGTCGCAGGATTACAATTAGTCTTCAAGCGGATGTCGCGTAAAGCCAATCATCCCGCTCCCGGATGTAAAAACAAGTAAATCTTGTTTACTTCCCGGTTCCTCGCTGCTTGTGTGTCTACTTAGCTTGTCAATATCGCCATTAAGTAAACTCTCCTTCTCGCTGACAAGATCACCATTCGAAACGCCCGAGTTCTCAGGGGACGGAATTCCGCTGTCCACTGCTCCTGCAGGTGATTGGCAGTCGCCCGGGAGAGGTTTTTGATCTTCGAAGCTGTTCTGTTCATTAGCATTGGCATGGTCAAATTTGGGTGATTTGTTTAAACGAGATGGGGCGACTTGTTTCCTATAGAAAGAAAATAAAAGTAAGGCAAAAAAACCCTAAATGAACCGAGAAAAGAAACAACAACAAACAACAAACAAAGAACTGACAATTATGTTGTGATACACAAGTTGGCTAACGTAACAGAGCCTGAAATGAAAACATTTCGCAACGTTCTCGTTGCTACAAGCCTTGCACAAAATAGAACTGATCAGGTTTTACTTCTCGCAAAGATTGTGACAGCGCTGCAACAAATTTTTTTTGCGCCTATATTTGCGTAACCTAGGGGTGTTACGCTAGGTAACACCCTGTTCACGTTTTCTCGCAATAGTCTCTTTAAGGCTCGTCACGCGATCTTCGTGACGAGCGCAAGGACGCTTGTCTCGCAACAGCGCATGCAACAAAATGGCGGAACCAGTTTCAAGAGGCAGAGCCTAGTCTAACAGCGCTACGCATTTTTGCCTACCGCCTGCATATCCTGGCGAGTGACTTGGAAGTCGAGTGACCAGCTTTCGAGATTCTTATACCTAATTGTACCTTTTGGTTCGCGTCAGTGGCATATCAGGCGAGTTTGGTGTAGCTATGGTTTGTAAGTGGCCATGGCGAGACCAGATGAGTCTGATATGCCGCCGAAAAGTACCATTTAAGGTCGTTACCGCACACAAATTCGAGAAATCTGGAAACTCCGGCTCCGGTCATTTTGGAAAGTTCCGCGATTGTCGGCGAACGTTGCACAGTTTACGAGAGCCCGCCAGTATAGCTTTTGCGGGAAAGGTTCGACATTTTTTAAGCCCTGAAAGCAAACGCTTAACATTTAGTTGCCAGCTTGATATTGTTTTTCAAAAACCTTTTTTTCAACTTAACTCACGAAAACATTACTACACTTTAAAGTGGCCCTGATATCAAGACAGTACACACAGGTTCTGAATACATACTTAGTCAGAAGTACAAGTAATGAGAATACACAAAATGATCAGCATGGGAAATGAAGTCCCCCTCGCCTCCCCGCGTGGACATCGACTCTCGAGTGGACAATAGAGCAGTGGTCCTGCCCACCCACTGATAAGTCCTATTAAGCGTTTTCACACTGATGAAGTCATGGCAGCCATATTGGTGTTCTAAAATAATGAAACGGCGGCCATGTCGGTGTACCAAACCAATCCCGGGGAGTTGAAGTAAAAACGAAAAAAGCCGTGAAGGAGCTGTAGGCAAGATTCCCTTTTGAAAACACGACAAGATCTCTCCTAAAGATCATGTGAGGTGTCTGCTTGCAAAAGCGTCGACGCTATTTTATTAATTGTTCCAACACCGTAAAAAAAACGAGGAATTCGGTTGGGCGAATTTGAATGTTGATCATGTACATACCTTTTGGACTTCAAGTGAGCCAGCACAGAACTCAGCGCTTCCTTTGTATCATGCTCACTGTGACAGTTGGCCTGAAAATGCATTGAAATGTCATCTAACAATCGATTGCGTGACTGATCTGAGTCTCTGACGCTAACAGCATCCCTGAGTCGCTGGTTTTCTTTTTCAAAGGAATGCAGCCGCTCCAAATACGAATTCCTTTCAGTTTTAACAACATCCAACCTTCTGAGTAAATTGTCACGCTCGTCCTTCGCTTGCGTGACAACCTCCTTCAAGAACGAAAAATCGCACGGGTCTTGAAGACGATCCGGGTTTTTATCAATCTGGGAAAGTAAATCGCGCTTTGCGTCGCCAAATCGCAGCAAGCTACCAAACGAGGATCCTTCGCGATGGTTCGCGGTCGTCTCTCGGACCATGCTATTAATATTATTAACTTCTTTAAATGTTTTAGGCGAGTTTTCAACGTATCTGCTACACGAACTTTCCTTTTTCAATCTCTCTATCGTCCCCAGTGCCTCGGCGTGTTCTTTTTCTAGTTCCATTAAGGCCGCCAGGGCCTGGTTTCTTTCGTTCAGCGCTTGGTCACGTTCAGTGGTTATCTCTCTGACCCTTTGTTTCCAGTTCTCCTCTGATTCTCCTTGGCAGTCTTCTGATTGGTAGTTGGATTGTGCACACTCAGATTCGTCGACACCCTGCGAGAAATGAATCGGGGGATTAGGTTATCCGAAGAGACTGAGGTACAGCTGCAGGCAAGGCAAAACCACATTGTTAACAACAAACTAGCGGTTGAAACTCGACCAGGTTTGGAAAAACATCTTTGAACGCGGTGGGAGTTGACCTTAAAACACTCAAAACTGATCTTCCACGACACTGTCAACTCAGGTATGGTCTTCTACTGCTTCTTAATCCTTTTACTGATTTTTAATCCAATTTGTCCTTGGCTACTGAGCAAGTTGCTTCACCCCCTCTCACTTAACATTACTTTATACACCTTGACGCCTAAATGGACACTGAGCGAATTCACTTCAATCTGTAAGTACCCTTGTATCAACCGTATGCAGCCTTCTATTAGAGGAGGAAGTAAAAATACTCAGATGTAGACTTTACTTTTAAAATAAAATGTTTACTATTTGGCTTTGCTCACCTCACTAAAATACACAGTCGACTCTATTTTTCGTTTGAGTTTTACATACAGTTAGTTACTTGACACATTGTATTTCTCTGCGCATTACCTGAGCTTCCACTGAGGTACACGCAGGTTTGTCTATCGCAGCGATCCCTCTATAAACATACTGTTGACCAATGGACGAGACCCGTACGTTCTTCTTAGGAATCAAACGATTTTTAGGAGTGGTGTAAGCGGACAGAATCATTTGATGACATTCTTTATAAGAGATATCTACGCCAAAGTCTCTCTTAAATGCTTTAACCACATCTTGCACAGGAACGTACGACACGTTGTCTTGAACATAGTTGGTGACGACCCTGTGCGAATTAAATACAACTTTAACCTTGCCTACGGTCCCTCCCACACAACGCCGGAGAAGTTTGAAAACGCAACAATCACCGGTCATTTTTAATTTGTGTTTGCGGAAAACTCGGTAACGAAAATCACGTGATTGCCGCGATGCCATCGTTTTCAAAGTCTCTGTTTTCAAAATGTTTTCCGTCCACACTAAAACGCTGAGTCGGCGTTTTCAAATTCCTCCGGTTTGAAGAGCGTTTTCAAAAAGCTCTGTTTTCGTGACGGATTAGTGTAGACGGTAGGCCTAACCGTAGAAAAAAAAGCTGCGTTTTCAAATTTCTCCAGCGCAGTGTGGACAGGACCTTGAAAGAGGTGTCATAATAATATATACATAGGGGAACTCGATTGGGGAGGAGTACTAACAGTTAAAAAAAAAAAAACAGTATCTATTTTTAAAGGAATGCGGACATTTATTGGATACAAGACATTCAAAAGAGTGAGACGCTTATCACAAAATATCTTGCGAGGGCATTTTGTAACAGATTGTACTTGACTCCCAATTGCTTGGACGTGCATTTAGGAGATACACTGGGACGTTTATTAGAGCAAGAAATTTGACGCAAATTGTCTCTTGTGGAGGGGAGTGGGGTTATGCTTAATGGGTATGAGGCGTTTGTCAGGGAGACGGTAGTTTGTAGTCAATCATTATTTCATGGCAGTTTGCTGATTTGTAACGGGAATGCGTCGTGATTCACTTACCACTTTTGTAAAGTCGAGTTATCAAACACCACACCAGTTCGCTCACTTGCTACGCACCCGATGCTAAACTGAGAACTAAAGGACGGTACCGCATCAGAGCCACTGCTATTCTGCTCAGACTCATGGTACTGAATTGCTCCTGCACTGTCTGCTTTGGTGCTACAGTGTTCAAATGTGGTAGTGGTGTAAGCATGTGGACTAGGCAGCTGATCGTCACTAGCTGGTGATGATGGTGACGACGATGCATGGCTCACTGGTGCACTTCCTGGTGCGACGGGTGGAGTCCAAGTCCTTGTGCTGCTCACGGTTACTATTTTTACTACATTTAAAAAGAGAGTAAGCTACAACTAAACTACAGTTGTGAAAAGTCATGGTCCCTTCTTAGTGTGCACCTTTACTGCTCATTCATTTAGACTCTTCAATGATGTGTACATGAAGCAGCTCCTTAAGCCTCGTTCACACTAGCCTCTTCCAGATGTTCAGTTAGTTGGATGGTAGCGAAAAACTGCACCTCAACTAACTGAACGCCTGGAAGAGGCTACGTTCACACTTGCACTTGTGCAATACCTACACACAAAATCATGTTTATGCTTGTGCTTCACGCAAATGTAAGCTTCGTGTACCTGTATAAACTGAAATACCACTGTACACCCATCTTTAGGCTCCTTTCAAACACTCAATAGTGTTTGAAAACCGTGAACGACTTGCAAGCCAAGAACGCTCTACATGTATACGTACTCCCCTTTAAACATAAAACTGTGAGTTGTTTTCATCAACACTTTCTCTCAGCTATATGAATCGTTGCTTCGATCAATCCGAATTTAGGTATATGTTCAACTGTCAGCGTGCAGATTACAACGCCTTCAGAAAGCCATAAACAATCATATGTTTTGGATTCAAAACAGCAATCTTCGCAGGATATTATCCATGGGTACGATTTTCAAGCCAGGTAGATTTGAAAACTTGAAGTGTTAAGTCCCTAATGAACCCAATAAACAATGTAGTTCGGCATTTGTCAAAGTTAGTGAGCGCTTTATCAATAGTCATAAAAGTAACAACACGAAGATAAATGTGTAGTATTTGTTTCAATTATACATTTACACGATTGTTTACCTTCTCCATGATGAGTGATTCTGGAAGGTTTTCTTCTAATGTTGACATAAAGCCAACTGTGTAGTTAGTTAACAGTCAAGGAACATGACTTTGATTGCAACTAGTTAGTTACAATTATGCAAGACCACAAATCAACAGGTACATGTACATGTTCACGTTTTTTGAAGGTATTTGCAAACGTCCTCAATTTGCTAGAGTAAAGGTCAATGTCTTTTCAAAAGGAAACCTACATGTATTAATAATTATGCATTAAAACTGTGAACATTTGAAATGGAACACATTACAGATAGACAGACAGACAGACACACAGACAGACAGACAGACACAGACAAATAGTCAGACAGACAGACATGCAGATCAAACTTTGTTTCACCTCAGATTTACAGGGTAGCCAGAATGACTGATACAGTACATGATTGTACCAAATGTTAAGCTCCGAAAAAATGAAATAAGCAAAAATTAGCACCTGGAACAGGTACGCTTGTAATAGCCTTGTACAATGTAAAGCAATTGTAGTTCGCAGTTTTGTTGCTAAGGATACGCTTTTCTATAGTGGTCCTGCTTGATCTGCTTTCTCTTATATTCCACCTCTGGAAAGACCTTCTTGACACGTCCTGTTAGAACAGTGTCACGAAGGTTCAAAAGCTTGTCAAGATCTGGACAGTCACTTAAATGTTGATGTACCACACTGGTCAGGAATTTGACCATGTCGAGTCGATCAATGGTGCACCCTGGGGAGACTTCAAACTCTTGGCGAAGTGCTGCAAACAGGATTTCATCAAGTTTTGTGTACAACTCTTTCTTCTGCTGGGGTCTTTTGGGTCCCTTTGAATCTATAAGTTTTAATGAGTAATTCAGAGAGAGAGACAGAGAGAGAGACAGAGAGAGAGAGAGAGAGAAAAAAAAGAAAAAAATCAAACATCACATGATAATGATTTATACAGTGGAACCTTGCACCAACCCCATTCATACAACCACCCAGTTACTATGGCAGCTACTTTATTCTGGCCCTAAAAAAGGCTCCGTTGGTCATTTTCTTAGTTAAAGAACTGAACCACTTTAATCTGGCCACCCGATTAATACAACCAGATTCTTGTGGCCCATTATTGACTGGATCAACAAGATTCCACTGAATGTTGAAGGGAGATGAAAAGTACTACTAACAAGTAGTATTATGGATGTCAGTAATGGTGTCAGACTTAAGGATACCATTCATGGAAATTTCATGACCCATCAATTTCAGTTCCGAAAAATCACTTTTTTCATAGGAAATGAAATTTTGATTTTCTAACACTTATGGTTCAGGAATCAATTCTATTTAAACAATAGAGTGTTTCTGTTGAGGAACTATTGGCTGATAGTTGCCCCGTGGAGATTTGATGCTCTTCAAACAAATATTTGCCCAAGAAGGGAAGCTTCTAAGGCAAATATGCTAGTTTTAAGAACATCAAATTTCCAAGGGGCAACTATCAGGTTGATAGTTCCGAGACAAAAACACTAGATATTGTCTTTATTGTTCACCACTAAATTTCCTTCTGCACGCCAGTTCAAAAATCATATTGAATTATTTTCAACTTTTTTAGATAAAAGCTGTGAAAGCCAAAGGTAAAATTTAAAAAGGAAAATAAACAAAACCCACTTGATACAATTTCAATTGTTTATTTTTTCATAAGCTCGCTTGTTTACTGAAAATTTTTCACGGACAGGTACTATCCATCCGGGTATTTTCCTCGGACAGGCACTATGGGCTAATAGTGTCTCTCCGTGGATGAACACTATCGCGTCACGTGATCAATTTAAACCAATAAGAATCTGAGACAATTTAGTGGTGAACTATAAAGTGGTATAATTTTGAGCAAAAATCATGGTGTTGGATGAAACCTTGAAACTTTAAATCTATCTAGATATATGTGCAGGCATGAAAATGATTCCACTGCTTTTTCAAGACCTTGGCATTTTAATGAAACTGTGGCTCATAGTGGAAGGTACATGTACTCAGTTGTCATTTTAACACTTTTCTAAAAAAAGCAAAAATACAGCCAAATGTCTGCAATAATAGCCATATTCTTGGCCAAGAACAGTCTTGTAAAGATAAGTAAGAACACAATAGGCCAGTCTTAGTGTCTAGCCCTTAAATGATCCCAGGCCAAATTATTACTAATTCTGCTCTGAGGAAGGGCTAGTGATGCTTGAAATGTCACCTACACAAACTTGTTAGTACATGTACATACGGCTGTTAATTTACATGCACATGTACCTTTATCAACTTCAAGTTTATAAATACTGTAAGCCAACTTAAGTTCTTTGGTCCTAGGCCATTTTATCTGAAAGCTTACCACAACTCAACCAGAGAAAGAAACTCTTAATTAATTATAATTCCATGGGGGCAGCCAGACTACCGTACAATTAAAGTCATTAAATCAGCTTTTAGCCAGGCGTCCTGTGGATGGCCACTTTCTCAAGAAAATTGTTTTATTTTTCCTATGTTGCCTTATAAATTGCTCATTTGAGCAGACCCTATAAAGCACATTTTGGATGGCCACTTTTCAAATTCTGGCAAAAAGCCTGCATTAAATGAAGCATTTGTGGTTAATCAACTAAAAAGGGTAACTCACACTTTTTCTTGACTCCTGCTGTCTCAATTGGCTTCATATCAACCTTATAAAACTCATCTTCAGAGACAACCACTGGTATGTCTGTAGAAAGCAATTATATTTATTTATAAACATTATATACATCAAACGACAAACTAATAAACCAAGTCTGCAGTGATAAGATAAATATTAATAATAATATTCAAGGAACCCACAGCCACTACAAAAGACCACTTTCACTATATCGAAATTCAGCATGGCATGTGAGAGGCTTAGAGGACACAAACAAAGGAAATTGAATGACCATGTTTATTCATTTCTTTTGTTTGTGTCCTCTAGGCCTCACTACATGTGTCAAACTGAATTTTAATATATTGAGAGTGGCCTATTTGTTAGTTTGGTCTGATTATATGTGTACACTGCAGTTCCTTATTAAGTTAAAGGAGCACCATGCGCATACCGTATCTACATGTAGTTATGAATTTGTGAACGCTGGCTTACTACTACAAGTTTATGTACCTTGTTAAGATCTCGGATGATCATGTTAAAATCCGACCAAGTTCTTTTAACCTGGAGCATCACAGTTTCACGAAATATGCTGAAGCAATAATTTATTGCCTCCAGGACACTTTATAATGATTCAAGGTAATAATACTTATTGACTTGCTCCGTGAGCAAATTTTGTTGACTCACATACAAAATGTAAGGCTTAGCACAAGTTTGTGAATTTTAAGATCAATCAAGAAGAACCTGCACTTGGTTTCAGTCCCTGTGTTTCTCTGTGCATTTCTCTTATGGGCTTACTTAATATTTAACTTGAAACTAAATTCTGCCACATTTTTAACTCAACAATGTACAAGTTTAAGCATTTTTACTTAACTATTTCCTTATACAATTACATTGAAGTGGTTAGACCAAAGCTGGTTTGTACATGAAATAAGTACAATACATGTTATGTAGTGTACTTCTACATGTATTGCCTGACATTCACTAGACTGCGATTCAGGTACAACCAAATGAAAATGTGTGATAATAAGGGTCTTTAACTTAGCCATGCACATGTAAACACTGACAGAATATTTAAGTGAAAGAAAAGTACGAAAAACAAAATTCCCAACTTTGTGAAAGCTTGGAACGCATTTCTTGGTGTGTATGTATGAACTCATACGCATGCATAAAATAAATCTGAAGTGTGTGGGTTCAGAATATATCCATACCCACCACCAAGGATAGTCATTGTGTAGTTCCAGAAAATATCCATACATGTACCTCCTCAACGGACCCCTCCACCCCTCTGGAAATTCCAATTAAGCATCATACAATTCTTCAAATTTTTTGGTCTTGCAAAACCATCCCCCCCTGCCCCCTCCAGGAAATTCCAAACCCTACCGTGGGGGGAGTATGGATATCTTCTGGAACTGCACTTTGAAAATTCTGAGGGGGTAGGGAGTCTCAATTAAGCCAAATTGTTAAAGGGAAAGTATGAAGCTAAACTGGAAATTTCAAGGAGGTATGGATATTTTCTGGAACCACAGATTTAATGATTTATTTACAACAAGTATACATGTAATAATAAAATAATGTTTTGTACACGTACGAGTACAATCTACAGTGTACATTCACTTGCCATCTGATTTAAAAGAAGAACTTTGATATTCCATATCACAGATGGGATCATCAACTTCAGCCATGATAACTGCACATTCGCAGAACTGGAAAATGAAACAATACACTCAAGTACTCAAATTTAAAGTAATCTGTCTTATGTACCTGCCCAATATATGCTGTTACATATTCGTTATTAAATTTATCCATCATTGTCACTGCAGTTCAATACAGTCTTTAGCCAGCTCCTTGCTTATGGCCCTAACTACAGTCAGCTCAAGTCATCCTAATAAACTGTGCATATAAATTATACAGAGGCTCTAACATGTATGCTCATCTTATGCTCTAAAACAATTATTTCTACATAGGTGTAATTTTCTTGATTGAAATGAACATGCATGCGTTTATAAATTTATACATTTAAAAAGAAAACCTTCTGATTACTATCTCTGCATTTGATGCACTTTCATGTTTATACCAAAGCAAGCATTGTCAATTGATGAGACACACACAAACGGTCACTGACAGCACCTGTGGTTCCTGAATTGTGGATCATTTGCATGACTGGAAAAGTTAAAATTACACGACTTGTACATTGTATGCACATGGCTGCCAGCTTCACTGCTTAATACCACTCAATTGCTATTAATTTATTCTTGAAATCTGTTTCATCACTGGTTAGCTGACTAAAACTATGCACCGGACTCCACTCATAGCCTCACTCCTTGCCACTCAATTAATGTTACTTCATTTGGATCACGCACATTCGTGCTGCACACCAGGGAAGGAGACAGCCCACCTAGCTAGTCTACAATTGAAACAGAGATTTATCTTTGCCAAGCTCTCTTGGATTGTCTGAGAGTCTCCCAGATCCAGACTGAACCTCACAGTGTCCCAAAATATAAGTATACTTTACACCATTAATCAGCTATTTTTTTTTTGCATATTTTCAGTAAGAAAATGTAGAAATAAATATTCAACACTTTTTCAGTGGTTGAATCAGTAGAGCACTACTTCAAACAATTTTAGTTTAGGGCCAAAAAAGTAAACTTGGCCAGCGAGCTCTAATATCTATAAAGATTGGCATCTTGATAAATATGATTAATATAGAATAAGCTTAAAGCTGGCCAGGCATTTATAATTCCACTAAAATGATTGACTAAAAAATTCAATTAAATCTTTCACCTTGTTAAAATTCAATATTTACATTATACTTAGAAATAGCTTATAATTTTCACAGACAGTAATGGGTAATTTTTAAATTTATACCACATGTGTATTAGGGTCAAGAAAATAAAATTGCCGAGCTCCAATATCTATAAAGATTGGCATCTTGATAAATATAATTACATAGAATAAGCTTAAAGCTGGCTAAGCATTTATAATTCCACTAAAATGATTGACTAAAATATTTGAATAAATCTTTCACCCTGTTTATTATATTTACATTATACTTATAAATAGCTTATAATAATATTATTCTCACAGACAGTAATGGTTAACATTTAAATTTATATCACATGAAGGTATTTAAAATCATTCAAAAGATCACGTACAAGAAGTACATACACTCATTGGGAAAAAAAAAAACCTGGATTTCATACACCGTAATATCCACTTCCAAAATTGAAGCTTGAAGTCTTCAGGTTTGTTCAGACAATGTACCTATACTGTATATATATGTAAACTTTCTAGTATTTTTTTTTTTTGACAGACAGAAATAAATCAAATATCACCTACAAGATTTCCATACACATGTTCTATTAAAATTTCCACTAGCCACCCAGCCAGTCATAACTGGTAAACAAGCTGTGTAAATAATGTATTAAAATAATAATGTGTCTACAGTGAATGGCAGCAACCGGTTTTGACCACAGGGAAAACGAAACTCTAAAAATAAAACTCAAACCCTGAAAGCGAACTGCTTAGGGTTTTCAAACCAGGAAATTTTCCCAGAAAGTGAGCGAGATTTAGTACATCATGCTAAATTTGATATAGACACAAAAGATGAAAATTCAGCCATCTGTCCGACACTCATTTGACAGCTGTCCACGGTTGCAAAACGTAAATGCAGATGAATAATTTTTGCTTTTAAGCGCTATAACAAGACTTCCTGAGACAGAAAGAAAGCGATAATTCGACGGCCCTTCCATGAGGCCATAACTACAAGAAGAAGGCCTGAAACGTTGAAATTGTTCTAACAAAACGAAATATATTAAAGCTTAAATGACTGGTCAAACATTAGCGAATCTGAGCTTAAGACACCCGTCGAAGAACGAAGTTTCACTGTTCATAGCACACGTCAGGAAAAGTTTAAAGCTCTGTGACTACATTCTGCGACGGAATATATCTTTACCACCCTAATGCTACAAAAGATTTTGCTAATTTTTAATTTTTTTAACATATTGAAATCTCCTATTTAGGAGCCGACCGACAGAACACAAAAGAATCTGAGTGACACATGGCACAGGTCTTAAATCGTCAGTCGATGTTCTCACGGTAGTTCGAGCCCTTTCTTACCTCCAAGAAATGTTCTCTCGTCGAGGAGGTCTTTAGAGAGGCTGGGAACTTCAAGGCCTAGATGAATCGTTGGCTTGTTTTTGAAGGCAGAGAAGTACAATAGGGGTGGCGGACAAAAACAACAAAAAAATTTAACAGCCGAGACACTTGCCTGTGTTGTTTTGTTGTGTGTGTGACACCCAGTGAACATTCGATGATGGGGATAGCCGCTGGTATGACTGCGGGCACACAGATTCCACGATTGACATATG
>Ga0126339_10000699_pt1 | contig 19904 bp, 15 predicted proteins | sample OrbTmetagenome_2_FD_92532 | JGI IMG/M metagenome (GOLD analysis project Ga0126339, IMG submission 92532) | Coral microbial communities from Petempiche,Puerto Morelos, Mexico - Orbicella T R C metagenome | ecosystem: Host-associated > Invertebrates > Cnidaria > Coral | place: Petempiche,Puerto...
GACGTGCACTTATCATTTGTTTTTTGTTTTTGGTGGTGGCTTGGGGGTGGGGAGAGGTGGTGTTGGGTGGTTTGTTGGGGGTGGGGGGGGGGGGGGGGGGGGGGGGCGCGGGGAGAGAGAGAGCAAAACTGGAGAACCCAGTGAAAAACCCTCGGAGCAAGGCGAGAACCATCAACCAACTCAACTCACATATGGCACCGGGCCGGAATCGAGAATAGGGAGCAGGGCGCTCTCATCACTGCGTCATACGTGTTCCCCAATTCCAATAACACTGAAATGAAGAAAAACCTTGTGAGTTCTCTCAAACGCGTCATTTTTAATTAAATGGAACTTTACTTCAGACGGCAGTCTTTTCACCCGCAGTTCTTGTTTTTTCTTTGTAGATCCTGCATATCTCGCCACCTAATGAACAACAAAGAATGCTTCTTTTGCAAGAATATCGTGAGCGAACTAGAGGAGATTACTGGTGAAGCTGGTGCCGGCAAGAAACAGTGAACTGTAGAAATTGCTAACTCAATCTGCTTGATGCTGATAACTTAAACAAGGCTTGTAAATATGTTGTCGCTGGTTATATTTTTGAACTGCGGGAGTAAAATGAACTTGCTTTAACCAAGCGAGAAAGGAAGCAAGCAGGTTCCGAATGTTCGAAGGCTGGATAATGCTATCCACCGGATAAATCGTTATCCCGTGGATAAGTGTTAACAAAACAAACCACGCTATCCACTGGAGTGATTTATCCGGTAGATAGCGTTATCTACATTGCAAACAACCCGGGCCAGGTGGCTACGAAGGTTACCTGGCTAACAATTAAAAGATGGCACCTGGAACTGGTCGATTGTTGAAAGAGGCTTCGACGTGGCGTTTTTCTAAAGTTTGTCACAATTAAGAGGAACAAGTGCAATAAAGACGTTAAGTAGATTTAGGAAAGTTTCTTCAGAAGATTAGAATATTAATTGGAAGGTTGTAAATTGTTTGAATAATTTACAACCTTAGAAAGTGTCATATTTGGACATCATCAGAAGTGCTCAGCTTAAACATTTTCGGAGGTCGTCGGGTGGTCTTGCGAAATCTCGAAGTAGTTTTTTTTGCCGTTGACGATCAGTATGCAACGAAGCATATCCTATATCTAAAGTAACTAGTGAGACAATCTCAGATAGTGCAGAATGTAATGTATAGCTCTGGTGAGTTGTGTGATACAAAAGCAATGCTCGCACTCTTGTAAGTCGATTTTACATGAACGAATTGTACATCGTAGACGTATAGCAAAGTACGAAGAATAAATGTGTGAAGTCCAAATTCTCTGAGTGTCCTGATTTCAGTTGTAGCAAATCCGACGGTACTTTGGAACCCGAGACAAGTTCCTCTCCCGTAGCAAGCGAGTGTCTGTGAGCTAATTCCCCATCAGTCAAGTTAATTTCATAGAGTCAAGCACACAAGTTTCCAGCCAGTTAGGCCTCTCAACGCCCGTCTCTCCAGTTTAGAATTCAGAGCGAAAAAACCCGTTGTCACAAAAGCTTCTCTTAACATGCTTGGCATTAGTTTCTCGTTAATAAATTAAGTCTACATACCTGAGATGCTACTCTTTGTTAGTAAGTTTGATTTTGAGCTCCAGTACGAAACTAGAATGAAAATGGAAAGAACGACTGTCGCAGCGAATATATGCCTGTAATTCATGGTTACCAGCCTGTAATGGTTGAAGCCTAGTGAACGATCAATTGCAGGGAATTTTGATCTCACGGAAAGCATTTCACGCGACCATATTGTCGAAATAAAGAAAAAGAAAACAGCACAGAATGGTTCGAAAATTTCCGAAAAAACGTTTGAAGATGCGAAATGGGAACCATTCAAAAGAGAATTTGGACTATTGCAGGAGCAAGATCGAATTTAATTTCGTTTGTTGTAACATATCTGTCGTGGTTCAATTTTACTCTTGTTATTATTTGGCATTTTCCTTTGTTTCTGGTGTATGGTAATTAAGAAATAGTAAACATGTGCCTTGTTTCTATCGAGTTATAGAAACACGAGTGGAGAGAACGAGAAATGAAGTGAGTTTGGGAGAACGAGAAATGCTGTGGGAACACGAGCCATAGGCGAGTGTCTCCACAGCTTTTTCAAGTGTTTCTATAACTCGATAGAAACACGGAAAACATGTCAGTTTTCTATTTCTTTTAGAAAACACCGCGACGAAAAAAAGGGAAACAACTTGTTTACTTTGATCATCAAAATGTAAATTCTCTTTGCTCGCGCCATCATTACGTCAACTAGTCCATGGGCCAGGACAACAAAATATCGAATTTCTTACCACTCTTAAGGACAAACGCTATCATACATTTTTAGAAACCTTGTTCACTCTACTTTATCTTTATGTATGCTAACAATGTGGCTTCCATTTTAAAATCACGTGGTCAAATGACGTCACTGATATTGTTAAGTGATCACCTTTGTTGACTTACTGTTGCAATATATAAAATGTTCTACTTTGAAAAATTGAACTAACTCTGGATTAAATACAATAAATAGGTGCATATTTCGAGGTTGAGATGTCTTTGTAAAGGCGTTTCTATTTGGTTGCTATGGCAACCAAGCTTCATTTCTTAAAAAGTTTCTCCATATTCTTTTTCTTGATTTTTTTTGGTTTCTCTTTGCGATCTTCTAACAACAATTCTTCACAGTTTAGTCGTATTCTTGACAAGAACAAAACAACCACTCTTCCTTAGCATTTAAATATTAAACCTGAAGCACATTTGAGTGAAAAGACACTTCTGTGGAAGCCATATTTCTTTGAATACATTGATACAGATACGGAATAAATAAACATAAATCTCTTGTCTTCTAACATGACGTAGAAACAGAATATACCTCTTCAAAATCGCAATTATACTGGTAAGAGGATTCTAGTTACGGTCATATCTTTCATCACTACAAGACCGGGGTTTAGATTTTTTCGATAGTGGTATGTGTGTAATTGTCTACCTCGTCATATGTGTCAGTGATAGCCTCAACTGGGTTCTCATATCGATTGTCAGTCTTTCAATGTACACAAATCCGTGCATTGAAAAACATTCAAACACAGTCAAACACAGCCACAGGCGCTGGCTCCCCACTCATCCAGTTAGCTATCTTCCTCGAGACTCCACTTATGTCCAGCTGGTGAGGGTATCTGTGTGTGGCTCTGGAGACTCCGGCGCCAGATCGCAGCCTGGTAGTTGGCTCTTTCACGGTGCTTGCGCAGAGTGTCGACAAATGGTGGCAAGTGGTTAGAGTCAAGGTCCCCTTTCTTGGCGCAGAAGGGGCAGTACCGCAAGTCATTGACATCTTTCATTCCTGGATTTGAGCTGTACATGAAATAGGCAAACTCCTGAAGACGTGAAAACAGCTCATCTGACACATCCCAATCTGTACTCACCAGTTGGAAGAGCTCTCTCAATCTCACGTGTCGCTTCGTCAACCTCAAATGCAGGCATTTTGCCTTTTCCAGAAAAGGCACTTACAGTGTCACAACCAATAAAGGCGTGTGGTCCAGGAAGACATCTACACACCTCTGAACCATGGTGCTGAACAACATACGTGATGTCAATATACCTCTTTCTGGCCTGTGCTTCGCACTTAATATACACTGAGGAAGGAACGAAACTCTTGAAAGCAAGCGCTAGCACGAACACATCGGCATCGTCAGATGAAATCACAACTGTGGTAAATCTATTTCTTCCTGCATGATACGCGTGTAGCAACAGCTTTGTGTCCAGTCTGCCTCCGCTTGTGTAGATCCAAGCTCTTCGAACAGTTCTGATCCGCCTGATGTTATTTTATATCACTCCTCCGCTACTGTGACGTATAGCTTCTTCCCAGCAAGCTTGACACTACAACATTCTTTCCGCCATTCGTTAACAATAAAGTGAATCAGTTGCTGTTTGTTCTCTGTGTTGGACAAAAACGGCCTCCACTTCTGTACACGATAGTCAGAGCGGATACTCCAGTATGTATTACCCATCTCGGTTCCTCTCTTCTCTCTTTTCAAGTTCTTTATCAATATTTCTCGATAATTATCAAATACAACATCGATCCTGGTGCTGCTACCTCCCTCACGAAGAGCCATGGCCAACAGCATCTCTGTAATTTCTTTAAACGTTTTTTGATCCCCTTTAAGACTTTGAACCATTCCCATGCCATCGATAATGCAAGCCGAACGGTAGACGACTTTCAACTACCGGAACATATTTTTGCAACTCTTTGGCTAATGAGGATTTCGCTGTTTTCTTTAGAGAGCCATCAGGAGCTGACAGAGACCAAGGTAGCGGACCGAGAGGATGGGAGAACACTTCTTTCATGCTGAGTTGCCATGCCTCTGCAATAACAATCATCTGTGCGAATAGTGTACGGTCGGCGTTAAGAACAATCTCTTAGCATTTCGTTTTCGGAGCCCCTCTTTCTTGTTCATGTGTTTGAAGGTCTTCAGCTTTATTGCCTTGGACATCGAATCATGAAATCTTACTTTTGGGGGACTAGCCTCCAACTTTTCCTTGCTAAAACTTTGGAATGCTAACTCGCTCAAATGTTTGGCTTGTAGGAGATCACCAGCAACATCCTCAGAAGCCATCTTACCTGTGGACAAGCAGATAAGGTCTTGCATGTCGCCCTGAAAAGGGTTCATCCAGCCCTCCAGAGTTGTCAATAAGGACTGTATATCAGCTTCATCTCTTGCAATTCTACTCTTTTGAAGGTCATTGTGGTGAAAGCTTGATTTTGCTCAAGTGAAGCATGTCCTTCAAATTCCTCATAAAAATACTTCTATATTCAGCAACCAAATAATATTTATTGACTGCTTTGGGCTTCAGGCTAACGCCCTTGGTGCCTCCAGGGGTTTGTGTGTCCTTGTTCACTGTCTCTTCGCATGCTTGGTCGACAGGGATCTCACCGAAGGGATTATCCTCTCTTGACTGAACAGCAAACCCAACAGACTTCAAATATGTGAAAATGTCTGGATGTTCATCTTACAGGTGAGACATTTCCGACAGATATGACGAGAGGTATCTCGCGTAATTTATGTTGTCGTAGGCAAAGCACCACGGTATGGGGTTTCTGATGGATGAAAGGTGAAGATCACAGTCACCCTCTCTTGAGACTCTTATCATTGCCAGCATAATATCTACTAAGTCAAGATAGGAGACCCAGAACTCTGACAGCTTACCATTCTCGCAGCGAAGGAATGACATGTATCTTTCAAACAGCTCGGCAATCTCAGCGAAAGAGTTTTCGCAAAGTTTGTTCTTGAACTGAGCTTCGCAAACGTTATGACGCAAGCTCTGAAGGCCAGAAAATATTTCATCTACTAAAGACGTCTTCTTATCGTGCTTCTTTGCTACCCACTTTTGGAATCCAGACCACATCTGTCTCATTAGGGCCTCGTACACAAGCTTGTGCAACCGCACGGCACGGTTATATTTCCGTCCTTCCAGCACTCCGACACTGAACCCTCTGCAATCACTTGGGACTCTACACAAAGGTCTCTCAAACCAGCACCCTGGAACCTCTCTCCGATTATTCCAAGCAAAGTGCAGATGGTATGAAACGCTCCCATTCTGACAATGATATCTCTAAATTGCTCGCCATATTGGTTTCCCATGATGCCTAGTAAATCAAGCATATCATTATACCATTAAAAAAAGGTGTTAAGAAATAAACCCATTTTTGAACCAAACATTGCAAAAGTATTCAAAAACGCTCTAAGAGCGTTTACTCGGGCTTCGCATCGCGATATCAAATCGTGCTTTACGAAAACGCGTATTGGACACAATAAAAACAAATTAAAGAATCGGGATATTTTAGCACAAGGGTTCCGCGTAGATATTTACTATTCAATTTGCTTGGTTGAGTATCCTCCTAATCCAATCGAAAGATGTGAGTTTAAACCATTTTGGTTCGAGAATCAAGCACAGCTGTCTACGCATTTATTTGGAAAGAATTTTTCTGGTCTTTATACAACTTATGGCGATTACATTGTACATGCTGGCAGAAATTGTACGAAGTTCATTTACTGGTTCATTTACTGGCGATCCGAGTGAATTGTGCAGCTGAACATCTTTGCCGAGTTGCGATCTTAAAACCTTTTCAAGAGTCATATCTCCTTTGGAGTGCGAATAGATTAACTCCTTCGCAAAAACAAGAGCCCTATAACAAGGCGCAAATTGCATGGCACATAATTTGCATAAACTTTTGAGTTGTGTTTTTTGCGGATAACTTCCGAGAATTTGCGACCCTTAACGTAGTTTATGAAGAAATATTTAACCTACATATTTTTATTGAATCATGGCAGGAGTATTTTTTAAAAGGGAATTGCTTTATAAGGGGAGATCCGGCATTCTGTTCTGCTATTTATTTTGGTTTCATACTCGTCTAGTTCAGGTCACGCAACATGATTTTCTTTAGCAGTCAGACAGAGTTTTCTAAAAGAATTGGCGATTGCTAAGACTTCTAAATATGTTTGAACTACTAGTGAAATAAATTTGGCTAAACTATCGTCTTGATCAATGTAGATTTTCCTTAGGACTTGGCAAAAACATTGGTTCGCCATTAATCCCGCACAATTCCCCACACAATAGAAGTTTTAATTTTCCCGCACAATTTGCCTCCAAAATCACGCGTTATTTTTTTTTTCCTGCACCCTACTAGAAAGCCAACTAACTTGGAGGTAAGATATTTAATTCAAGTTACCGAAAATCTTTTCTTTACAAATTTGGAGATCAACATATTTCGCGCGGTACAAGAAACAAGTCGCATGTTTTTAATGAGCTACCCGTCCAAAATCGTTTTCGTGTTTAGCTCGTTTTGTTGCAATATGATTTGTTTTACTGCAGAGTTCTAGATAATAACAGCAGTAGCCACGTTCAGTCATTGACTGCCTATTTTTTGTCAGTGTTTTCGTAGTTTGAACTCATACCGCGATCGGCTCAGTTGTTATCTTACGGGACCTTTGCTTACCTGGGTGGTTTTCAAGCAATATAATTCGTGGACCGACCCTTTCCGAGAACGATCGACATCTTGGTATGCGAGATGAACGTATAAGGCGCGATTCGCACCAAAAATTTCTTCGCAAAACACCGCGTTCTGTCATGAGGAGGGAGCAATGTCGCGTTTCTCGCCCCCAGTTTCCATGGTCTACGCATGGAACGCCTGGGACCATGACCTCCCTTTTGGCGACGAAAACGCTTGCGTTTTATGACTCGGGCTTTCCTACGGAAGCCCGAGTAATAACATATTCTGTTTATTTTTCTTCCTGTCTATCGAACGCCTTGAAATTTCTGCATATTTGAAACACTTTTATTTTAGAGCCTCGTTTTCACGCCGGAGAGTAATCTTTGAGATTTTAAACTTTAAAATTAAACCCTTAAGCTACAAATTGCAGATGGCTATCATAATTTTGTTTCAATACTTTGGTCCATTCTTCAAAATGACACTACTCATAATTTGTCCCTAAAACTGGTAAGAAAATTTATTCTGGCCCATGGACTAAACAGCTCGTGCTAGTTCTGTGTTTCTATTGAGTTATAGAAACACGATTTTTAACCAATCAGCGCGCGTATTTTCTAGGGGCTGTTTTCTAATTCTAATATGGGAAGTACTCACTCTAGGCTCTGCAATGCAATTGCAAAAGAAATATGGCTGTGGACCATGACTCAAGGTGTATGGATAACCATCACCCATATTCCTGGCAAATTAAATAAGGAGGCATACTTTGGGTCAAGAAGTTTTAATGACAGAACAGACTGGTCATTAGATCCCAGTACTTTTGAATTAATTACAAAGAAACTGGGACAACCAGAGATTGATCTGTTTGCCTCTTATTCTAATGCTAAAGTTGCTTGTTATTATTCGTGGAAGCCTGACCCAGGGGCTGCTCATGTAGATGCCTTTAATGTCGGTTGGAGTGGACCTCAGCCTTTTTGTTTTCCACCTTTCAGTTTACTAGGCAGATGCCTGCAGAAAATTGCTATGGATCAAGCAGAATGTATTGTTCTAACTCCGAATTGGCCAACACAACCTTACTATTCCAAAGTCATGGAAATGTTGCTGAGTCTACCGCTAGTTCTTCCAAGTCGATCACAGTTACTTCAGCTTCCACACGATCCTCACCGTCGGCATCCACTGTTTCCAAGGCTTCAACTGCTGGCATGCAAATTATCAGGAAATCCCTTGAGAGCAAAAACATTTCAGGACACTCTGCCGAGATTCTCCTCGCATCTTGGCGCTCAGGAACACAGAAACAGTATCACACCTATATCAACAATTGGCCTAACCACTGTTGCGAAAGGGAACTTGATTCACTTCATCCCTCTGTAGCAGATGTTATTCAGTTTTTGACAACACTGTTTGAAAAGGATCTCAGCTATAGCTCACTAAACACTGCAAGGAGTGCACTATCTACCATTATCACTGTTGATGGTATGTTCATCGGCAGCCACCCTCCTGTAGTGCGGTTCCTGAAGGGTGTCTTTAATCTACGAGCACCAGTACAAAGATATAAGGAAGTGTGGGATGTATCTATTGAGTTGAGATTTTTGAAGGCATTGTCACCAGTAGCATCGTTCAGTTTGAAGAACCTTAGCCTCAAACTGGTTATGCTTCTTAGTTTGGTCACTGCTCAGAGAGGACAAACTTTACATCTGTTGGATATTAATGTTATGTCTACGTATGACTCGAGTATTGTGTTTACATTTAGTAAGCTCCTCAAGCAGTCTAATCAAAGGACACAACGAAAACCTCTGGATCTTAAGGCCTATACTCATGATGAAAATTTATGTGTTTTTTCTACTTTAAAAGGGTACCTTCAGAGAACCGAGACTCTTCGTGTTACTGGTTCTCAACTCTTGATTAGTTTTCAAAAACTTCATATAAGATGTATCGCGAGACACCATAAGTAGGTGGACAAGAACTGTCATGCAAATGTCTGGAATTAATTTAGATGTTTATAGAGCACATAGTACCAGGGCAGCTTCAGTGTCTGCTGCCTATAGGGCACAGGTTCCTATTCAAGAGATTCTCAGCAAAGCTGGGTGGTTATCTGCTCAAACATTTGCCATTTATTATGAGAAGAATTTGGACACTTCAGAGAGTAGTGTCTCTCAGTTTCAGGAAGCTATTTTGACACTGTAATGATTCCTTTTGAGAACCTTGTAATAAACGGGTTGAAATCTATCTATTGTGTTTGTTAGTTGCCATTTGGCACATATTTTTGTTTTCCCTGATGTGCCAACTTTGGCTTTGAAGTCTCATGTTATCTCAGGTCACGTGACAGTGAGGTAGAATTTAAACTTGAACGACACTTACCTAGAAGTGGAAGTTCGATGATAATTCTACCGATCTGTAGAGAGACCATGAGATTGCATGCACATCCCTTCCTTCCCAGAGGAGAAGTCAAACCTGCATTGAGGTTTTAGGTTTTAGGTGGTTGGCACATCAGGCGTTGGAAGGTGATCGGTACATAAGCAGCGCATATCTCATGCAATCTCATGGTCACTCTACAGATCGGTAGAATTATTATCGAACTTCCACTTTCAGGTAAGTGTCGTTCAATTTTAAACTAAAACGGACAATCCAATAGAGGAAACGATTATGGACTTAGGGATTTTTAATGCCATCATGATCTTCAGCAGGTAACCAGCACCATGTTCTTGGTTCCTAGCGGTGTCTGTATTGTACACAGGGTAGATTTCTCCTGAGCACAACTTTAATAAGAAAGATACACAGTTATATGACGAGGTGAATTCACAAATGTACCACTCAAGTGAGGCCATTCATTTGCGAAGATACAGCTATATTGCTTTATAGAGCCACATTTTGATTATTGCTGTCCTGTGTGGGGCGGTCTCAACAACGACTTAGCCGACAAATTACAAAAACTACAAAATCGCGCCATTAGGGTTATCACCAATTCTGATTACTATTCTAGCGCCACCGCCCTCCGCGGTAAGCTAGGATGGGATAATCTTATATCAGAAGGAAAAAGATAAAATTGAAACTGCTTTATAATTAGTTATCTAGTTCAGACAAGAGATTCAGACCGATGTTAAAGGCATCGTGAAGGACTTTTGTTGACGGTCTTATCGATAACAATGAAAAAGTAGCCTCTTCTAAGAAAAGCATACCCAATTCAGGACTATCAATAGAGTGCAATAACCATACAATATCTGTGACCAAAATGTCCAAAATCGATACCCCATTTATGAACAATACCCTTTAGGGCTGCACAATACCTTATTGTAGTAGTTATTAGTGATTTATTAGTTAGGTAGTTAGACTAATTTAATTCAATATTGTTAAGTCCTGAGGGAAATACCGTGTTAAAATAAAGATTTTACCGTTACCTTTACCTATATAGCCCATATAAGAGAGTACCCCTCCTCCCCCGGGGAGTTATCACTATCACGTAATCATAAATAAAAACTATTGTATCCATATTAAGCGTTAAATTTGCTACCCAATTCAAGGAGTTCCCCTGTAGCCCAGTGGTTACATTTCCGAGCTTCGGTTCGGAAGGGCATGGCGTTCAGCCCACGCTTGTTTTTTTTGTTTCAACCAAGTTCGGAATGAAAAGACCTTTTAACAGAGGACAAGAAACCTTGCTGACCGTAAAATATATTCAGCTTATTATTTCTTTTTTGATGGAAGCTGTTTTTATTAGGTTGTATCCAGTGGGCGAAGATCTACAAAAGAACGGATCTTGATGGAAAAGTTTTTTTTTTTTTTTGCTTGGGAAAGATTTAATAAGGGATTTTAAAAAGACTCTATAACTTAAGCAAGGTCTTTCATTCTTTCACTGTATATTTTCCAAAGCAAGCTAAGGCTGTCAATTAAAACTACATTTCATTTGCTTATAGGGACCGTTAAATTTGCAACCCAATTCAAGGAGTCCGCCTGTAGCGCAGTGGTTACATTTCCGAGCTTCGGTTCGGAAGGGCATGGCTTTCAACCCCCCAGGAGGACTCCGTTTTTTTAATATTTGTGTTGGACTACATTTGTTTTTTCGTACAGTCTTTTTTTTTTTTTCAACCAAGTTAGGGATGAAAAGACCTTTTAAGAAAGGACAAGTAACCTGGCTAACCGTAAAATATATTCAGCTTATTATTCCTTTCTTGATGGAAGCTCTTTTTATTAGGTTGTATCCAGTGGGCGAAGATCTACAAAAGAACGGATCTTGATTGGAAAGTTTCTTTTTTTTTTTTTTTGCTTGGGAAAGATTTAATAAGGGATTTTAAAAAGACTCTATAACTAAAGCAAGGTCTTTCATTCTTTCACTGTATATTTTCCAGAGCAAGATAAGGCTGTCAATTAAAACTACATTTCATTTGCTTATAGGTACGTTAAATTTGCTACCAGATTCATGGAGTCCGCCCTGTAGCGCAGTGGTTACATTTCCGAGCTTCGGTTCAGAAGGGCATGGTTTTCAGCCTCTGCAGGGGGACTTTTCGTTTTTATATTTTTGTTGGATCCATTTTTTTTTCCGTAGCGTACAATCTTTCATTTTTTTTCCACCAAGTTAGGGATGAAAAGAACTGTAAAGAAAGGACAACAAGGCTGGCTGACCGTAAAATATATTCAACTTTATTATGCCTTTTTTTAAGTTCCCTCTATTAGCTTGTATCCAACATGAGAAGACTTGTATGAGAACGGATCTTGATAGAAATGTTATTTTTTTTTTTTTTGTTTAATTAATTATTTATTTATTTATTTGCTTGGTAAAGATTTAATAAGGGTTATAAAAAAGACTATAACTTAGGCAAGTTCTTTCATTTTTTCCTTTTCACATTTTTTTTTTTCAAGAAAAACTGCAAAAAAGATTTAAAATATTTGAAATACGACCTTTTGTGTTTATCAGCCTATAAGCGGGTTCACGTGGGCTCCATATAATCAAAGGAAATGCAAATTTGTAGCAAGAGAAAACGTGCAAAGGGTGTTGTCATTAAAATTCGTGACGTGCCTGCTAGCTGATTGGTCTAATCTTATTTTGCATATTTATGATGACTATTGCTGACCTGAGGTGCTTGTTTTTCATTTTGAGATGTTTGCTGTCGGAGTAAGATGTGTACCGTTCCCTTCTTCGCCAGAGGCGAATTGTTACTTTGAAGAAGAAATGGTCTCGACGTTTGGGGAAGAGAAGACGGTTGACACCCATTTCTGCCAGTGGTTAGTATTAATTTCTTTGCATTCTACCTTTCGTAAGTAAAATTTCAACCAAAAATATCGCTTCAAAGTCCCACCACGTGCACTTGCCGAACTCGGCTTACATTTCTTGTTGAACTTAACAGTGTGGAACGTACCGAAAGAAGCTAGTTCAGGAACGATACGGGAGGCCAGGTTCTTAATTAGTGTTTTTTTCGATGAAATTTGACCTTCCTCGTCAAAATGGCGTTTCTTTGCCAAACTTTGTCTTGTACTTATCAACGCGCACTCTTGTTTAAAAAATTCATTGAATTCTTTTACTCCTCATTTAGTCGTTTGTCTCTACACTTGAGTTTGTTTCTTATACAGTTTTTACCTATTCTATTTTCAGGGTTGTCAGCAAGACGGGAGGAGATCAAAAGGACTCGAGCAAGGAGGATGAAGACAAAGTTGAGAACAGATTTCGAGAATTTGGTTAAATTGAAATTTCTCCGATAATAAATGGCAGTCTTGAAACTAGAGAAGTTACCATCGAGTTCGAAACTTCGTAGTTCAATGAAAATTGTTTTTTGTTTGTTTGTTTGTTTGTTTTTCTCGGCTGAAATATTTGCATTCGAGTCGGACATTCGGGCGCGGCAAAAAAATAAAATAAAATCAGTCGGCAGTGACTGTTAATTAATTCTGCCATTTTTGACGGAGAGGTTTTAACCGCTTTCCAGTTATCATTTAGTACATGTTTTCAATTGGTGGGGAGCTCGAGCGATCATCAACTTGATTGAACTATATTTTATCGGTCGGCATTTGCACGCTTTACGACGTGTACTTTGTTAAGTCGAGTATGTTTTGATTCTTTTTTTTGAAAATTGCAAATTCGTGTATAACCGCTTAACTCTCCACGTTTGAAAACCTGTTTCTAGGCGATAACATTTGTAGAGTATTTTAAGGTGGCGCTGCATGTGGGAACCAAATCGTGATAGTAACTATTGGTTACGTGATCATGTCAAACATAACAAATTCTGTTTTGATATAAATTGGACAAACAGTACAACCCTGAACATTTAATTTGTCGTGTTCTCCTAAATCGCATTTAAGCACTAAGTTTACCTGAAGGTCTAGTTTCAATTCCTGATTTAAATTGTCTGTTGAAGAGAAATGCGGTTGCTAAAAACAATAATGACTGGTCGTGGACAATTGCTTCAGTTTAGCCATCAAACTTTATATACTAGGAGAATTATTTCTTTTCAAATCTTAGCTTTTTTAGAGACGAAATTAAAGAAGTTTTTGATTGATTCCCCGAACAGCAGTCAATAGACCCGAACATTTAATTTTTTTTTCTTAGAAAGGTCACGGTGGTTAATTCATCTGAGTTAATTGTGTATGTTAAAAAAGCAATTTCCTCGCTCAAAATTAATCAATGACCCAATTGATCTGAAAATGTTACAGCTTGAAGTTAATTAACACTGGTCAATGAAACTATTTCTATCGTTCTTTCATCATCTGAAATTTTGAAACACTTCAAAGACTCGTTTGCATATTTGAATTTGTTCGACACTTTAAATGGAAGATATTTGTATACAAACATTGTTTTTGTTATTTAAATGTTCAAAACTTTAAGCAAATTAAAGAATTCTTTGTTTCACCAACCAATAGTTCTCTGGTTTGCTATTCAAGAATTTAAATTTGAAACATTTGTTGACATGATCACAACAAATTATTTCACGCTTTCTTCGTTGTTTCGATCATGGTTCCTTTTTTCGATTAATTCGCTTTAGTAAAAAGTGCAAACATTTGTTGTGTATCTGCATACAGAGTCACCTTGAACATAAATAACTCTAGAAGAGGACATTGGGTTTCTGGATTGAGCTTCGTATCCTGAAAATACAACATTTATCGGCAGATATTCTATATTTTGTTTGTTTGTTTCTTTTTTTTTTTTTCAAGACGAGATATTCTTTTACACATTCCTGTACGGAAAATGTTCGGTTGATATTTTGTTTTGTTTTGTTTTGTTTTTTTCGGAAGGGAAGTAAGCGCAAAAAGGTCAACCAGAAACCAAATATATCCTCTTGTTTAACTTCCAGCGAGGCTGTAATGAATTATGTCTGGTATCAAGCAACTCTTTCCATTATCACTTTTCAAAAATGTAGGTCTAATTTTTAAATTGTTTTGGCCTTCATTTGTACTATCCGATATATCGAGTTTTAGAAATATAGCTTCAATTGTCTGAAGATTCTAAAATGTTAAAGCTACTATTTGCGCTAATACACATTTTTATCGAAAATGTTTACGAATAGATCTGTTGTTTACAAAAATTTGTAGTCTCAATTGTTTGATTGTTCTAAAATGGTATTGCTTTCGTCTGCAACCGACAGACAGAGAGAATCCACCATTACATCCCTGATTTTCAAAACTTATCTCTAATTGTCCGATTCTTTGAAAATTTTATCGCTTTCATTTTCTCTGATTCACTTTACATTTCTTATAAAAGAACGTAGCTCCATTTGTCTGATTCTTCTAAAATATTTTCGTTATCGTTTACTACCATACGGACAAACTTTTTCCAAAGATGTTATTCCAATTGTCTGATTCTTCTAAAATGTTTCTCATTTCTGACCGATAGTTTTGCTGAAAGTGTTTAACAGAAGCCATATGATATATCGTGGTACAATTTGAAGCTTGATAACCAGATATTAATCTTTAACACCTCGCTGGAAGTAATTTCTAGTAGATAACGAAGCAAGCCATGAACAGTTTTTTTTTAAATTGGCCTTCAATTTTTCGGGTTTTGCTTTTTCATCTCGGCTGGAAGCGACGGAAGTTCTAAAATTTTTGAAAGGCGGTTTATTATTTCATAGGAGGTATCGGGTTCATCGCTTGCCTTTGTTATCTTCTTGAAATATATTGATATCATGTTAAATGGTTAAGCTGTGAATGACGGGCAGCTAGAAATCTATTTACAGGAATGAGACGAGCCAGTTAAAATATCTACAACTGCAACTGATGGTGGCGACATTTTAGAATCGTTATAGTTAAGAGAGTTTATGTAGTTGGGGCTCAAGTTATCCGGTTTCAACGCTTAAATATTTCGGTTTGGAAATGTTTTCATCCTCTCAACGTTGCGTAGAAACGCTGCAGTTGTAGAAATTTTAAATTGCTCTTGTCATTTTTGTAAATAGGTTTCTAGCTGCTCGTCGTTTTACGGCTGACTATTTAACAAGACATCATCATGGAATATACCATCTTGAACACAAACAAATATTCACTGAATTCAAAATCGTGGTTTTTTTTGAAAGACTCCAATTAAATTTTTATCGTTAGTTTGTATTCAAGATGGTATGTGTTTAAATTTTTTGGCGGAAAAAATTCAAGGGGGGAACCCCTTAAAATTTTTGTCAAAAAAGTTGTCAGGGGAAACGCTGTGCAAATATTTTAAAATTTTCCCGCCAAAAGTCTTAGTATATATAGGGCAAACTTTTTGATGACGCCTTTGTAATTAACTTAATTGAATTTTACTTAATTAATTAAGATTTGTATTAGAACAATTAAAGAAAATAAAAGACTTGAAAGGAAGCACTTGTTGTTTATTCTTTATTGAGATATTTGCTTTTAGTTTAATGAAGATTACAAGAGAACTTCACCCTCCATTACACTATTGCACTTATTGACAACAAATAAAAATATAAATTAAGCTTAAGGATGAACTATAATTTAAATATCATCCTTGAAAATTAAAAAATAATTGGCGCATGCGTACGTTGGGCGCCGTATTTTTCTAAGTTTTTTGGCGGGAAAATTATTTTTTTTAAACGGAGTACACGAAGAATAAGACAATTTTTTTTTTTTAAAAAGTTGGCGCATGCGTATTTTAAGCGCCCGTATTTTTTCTAAGTTTTTTGGCGGGAAAATTAAATTTTTCAACATGGGTAACCTTGATGAACATATAGAGACAAGCATTCGCTGAATTCCAAATAAAGCTTTTACACGACACTTGTCCACGGAAATTTAATGACAACTTTAAAAATTTTGCAGTTCTAGTGAAAAAAGGAAAACTCTTGAAAACAACAATACAAAACGCTATGTTTGGAGCAACGTTAAGATAAACTTCAACAATATTGTCAAAACAACAACAACAACAACAACGCACTGTATAGCCGCAATAAACAAGTTGGCAAAATAAATTTGATTTGTCAAAACTTTGTAGTGAAATTAAAGCGCTATTCCGAAGAATTTGCACAATTACGGCTGCAGTTTCTTTACGAAGAAACGACCTCAGCAATTTTGCAAGATCTTCTAAAAAACGCTTCAAAATCACGACAATATTAAGATAAATCAATCTATGTTACCAACTTGTTTATTACAGCTATACAATGCGTGATTACCCTGTCAAGAAAAAAATTCTACTACCCAAATGCCTTAAACGTTCGCGAGGTTTAAAATTCAGAAACTAAACTTTGTAAACAGGTCGCTTGAAACTCCGCACGGCATCAAAATGTTTACAATGTGACGAACCACGCACGAAATATTTCTCGTTTCTCTAAAGATCAATTTTTAGTGTTTAATTTTTAAGACCTTAACATTTCCTCCGCGAAAATAGAAGGCAGTCGGGCAGTCAAAAGTATTACAAGCTTTCCTTCTTTCTTATAAATGAATCCAAGAGTTCGAAACTAATTATTGGTTCCGCAATATTTTGGCAAATTCATTTCCGTTCTGAAATATTTCATTGGAAAACTAGCAATAACAAATCTGGCTCTCGTTAAAACCTCGATAAAAACTCGATAATATCCCGCGAGCGAAGTTCTACGTTTCAAGAATACAAACCCGCGGAGTCATTTTAAAGAAACACGGCAAGCCTATTGAAATTACGTGAACATTTTGAAACCAAAAATCCTAGTGAAAAGCAGTATTCGAGGCGCGTTTGTCAAAAAACAAGACAATTAGAATTCAGCAACGAATTTTTAATTAGAGCCTCGCACAAAATGGCCTAGTTAAACTTTTTGATGAAACAATAAACTTAATGAAACTGAAACGATGAAATTTGTTTTCAGTAGTTCGAAAATTCTACCTTTCAATTTGCATGGCTCTAGACCATCGTCTTCTCTTCAAATATTTCTTCGTTGTTGCTGTTTAATTCAAGAGAAAAAAATCGTCACTTAGCCGAGCCTAATATTCTTGAATAAATTTCCAGATATTAACATATTTTCGGCTGGAATAAAATCTAACAATCTATCTTACTTTGCTCCATCGTCTAGTATTCTCTTTAGTGTTTTCTCGTCATTGTGTTTCCTCCAGATATTCAGTTTGTTTCTAACACCATAGAGCATTGCTTCCATTCTTCTCATTGTCACAAATCCTGAAAAAACAAACAGATTTGATTTACTGAACCTGCTCAAGAAAATGTCGCTGGAGCTTCAGCTTTCAGTTAAGCGTACGTATTCATACAGATAAAAGTAAATATACATTAAAGCACATTAAATTTTCATAACTTAAATGTTCAGTTTTTCCTAAAGCTGCCGCTTCATTTCTATTTAGATATGTTAAACTTGATCAAGATCTGATTTCTCCTTACGAGATCGTTAAATGTCAAGTAAAAAAGTAGTGGGAATAAAGCAGTTCACCAACAAGGGAAACTGTCTCGATGTAATGACTCAAATTCCCACAACTAGCATAGAAAGAAATGTGTGACTACCAGGCGGGAGAGTTTAAATTTTGAGCTTTGAAGTGAAAATTAAAGAGTCAAGTTACCTGAAGTCATTATGTCATGGTACCATGTAGCGTTCCATTGCAATCGATGCATCGTCATCTAAAAAAGGATCAAAAAGACTACTTAAGCGACCCATTTACAGCCATTTCCCGTATTTTGTTAGCATGTAGGTTTATAACCCGTCTTGTCACCTGAGCAACCCAAATTGGGTTTATGCTCTCTAATACATTATGACGAACAAAATTTCTGAGCTTTTCTGAGAAACCTTTTGCGTGAAGCAAACCGCAAAATATTAAATTGACAACCCAAACAAAAATCACAGGAGCAAGCCAATCTCGAACTGCTAAGGGAGACGATGAAATATAGTTAAACATTAAAATGTGTAGAAGACTTTGTGACAAAATAGAAACAACGGCTTTTACGTAATAACATACAAGACATAACTTCTGAAGAATTGGGCAGAATTCAGATAGTAAATTAAATATGATCAGCTCTTCTATGGGATTTTTCTGCAATAACTGATATTTTCAGTAACCCCTGTTCAGCAAACTGATGGTCAGAAGTTCTTAATGTAACCCAAATATATCGACTCAGTGAACGAGGAATATAATTTGCATGTACAACTGACAATATTGGCCGTCGTTGACATTTTTCAGTAACATATCTTGTTTAGCGCCGACTAACTAGGACAAGAAAATTAAATCAATTTTACAACCTACAACATTACGCTCGAGCACAATTTTTACCTTGAGAAGGATGTAGAATCCATTTGCTGCGCAACATCTTGGTTTCTTTAAGCACGTGCTCTCAGAGTTTGCCTGAAGCAAAGTTCCTATGACAGGTTTTTGTGTTTCGTCACAGCTCCAAGCGTAAAGGCCATCTTCAACTGAAGCTTGGTACTCCTTCGAAGCAATAAGCAAAGCCAAAGGTGGATTTCTGCAAGTTTAAGTTTCAACATGGACATTTCACCTACGAACGAAATGAACGCGAGAAGAAAATTCATCATACGCATAATTTGCAATTATAATTTCGTAAAGTTTGCAAACACACGCCAAGTAGAATGCACTTACCTGATTGGCTCGTCTTCTTATGTTTCGTATTGTAAGTGAGCGCGGGAATTATTCAAATTGTCCTCTTAGAAATGATATTTGGTTTTAAACCATAATTTTTTTTTCAAAAGATTACAAAATTAACTAGAATTTATCTTTGGCTAATATTAGTCCTCTTTAAAGCACACGAAAAGGGTGGTTGCTAGCTTTCAAAGTTTTTTTGGGGGTGGGGATGGTACGGCTGGAGAAAGAGGAAGCTTCTAGAGGGAAAGAGGCGCTTACTTTGATTCCTAAATCAGCCTGTGAATCTGAAAATAAACAGAACATCATGTCTGTTAGGAATTTGAAAATTTAAGAGGGGAAGGGATGAGACTAAAAAACCACAACCGCCCCCCCCCTCCCCCCCCCCACCAAAAAAAAAAATTAAAATTAATTTCTTTACTATTCGATTCAAACATTACAGGCAATAATCATTAAACGAAACAAGATATTTGTTACGTCACTTGACTTCATTACATAACGTGTGACAAAACCTGTTACATCTCATTGGCTAGTTGGCGGTATGTGGACTGGCTTCTGTATTGCGGGACAGTCAGATCACGTTGGTTCGAGTCGGGTCACATCGAGTCCAGTCGGCTTGGTTCGGTACGGGTCGGGTCGGACCCATGCCGGTCCGAACATGATCAGCCTGGCTTAGATAATTATATTGATATTTTGCTCACTAAATGGGATATCAGTACCTGATAAGCCACCATCTTTAGAATTTGTTTTCTAAAAAGTTAAGGTGGCCGAACACAGTTTTCGCGCGCGCTTTTGCTGATGCAATTGAGCGCGCGCACAAGGATTGCAAAAACAAACAGGCCGTCGATAGAGCAATCATTTTCTTTACTCAACACCCGCACTATCTGTGCTATTTTTCTCTATTATTGAACGCAGTCTATTGATGGCTTCAGTCTTTTATTACAAAGATATGTTAGAAAAGGTAACGACGCAAAGAA
>Ga0126339_10000700_pt1 | contig 19903 bp, 13 predicted proteins | sample OrbTmetagenome_2_FD_92532 | JGI IMG/M metagenome (GOLD analysis project Ga0126339, IMG submission 92532) | Coral microbial communities from Petempiche,Puerto Morelos, Mexico - Orbicella T R C metagenome | ecosystem: Host-associated > Invertebrates > Cnidaria > Coral | place: Petempiche,Puerto...
GGGGGAGTAAAAAAAAAAAAAATTTTTTTTATAAAAAATAAAAAAAAAAAAAAAAATATAAAAAAAAAAAAAAAAAAAAAAAAAAAAAACACATGATAAGGCACGTGGCGCTGTAAGTGATTGATGACTTTCATGTCGGTTAAGGGGAACACAACTATTTTCGAACCAGCTTGTCGGACTCAGACCGCGAACATTGCAAAGAACACCACTTTTGTAGACGTTGCAAGTTCAATTTATTGAAAACCTTGTTGCAACAACGTACAACAACAACGCTTCATTTACACTCAAGGTTACCAAAGAAGCGTTGATATTATAGAAAAAAAGCCGGATTAAAATTAATTAGAGTAGTGGCTACCTGGAATAACCTTTGGGGCATATATGCGTCCGGATGATTCTGTCACCTCGCCACGTTTTCTCGTTCAACCCTTTAACTTTCTTATTTTCCCTTCTTCTCACTTCTAATCGTCTTTTAGTGAAAAACGTTTTGATTTGACTCGCAACCTCCCACGAAACGCCAAAAATGAGTTGTACATGAATTTGTGTACAAAATGTTTTTACCGCCTTTGCAACAACAAAATTAACGAGTTTTTTTTCAGTGGAAAAACGTTTTGACTCCTAACCTCTCGAAGAACGCCAAAAATGAGGGATATTTGTGTCTGCAAAAATTATAACTGCCTTTGCAAAGACAACAAAATTAACTAGTTCAAACATGCCTGAATTTTGCTTAGCGCGAAAATGTCTGCGGGCATAAAACGGAAAAGTTTTCCGTCTTATGCCCGCAGACATTTTCGCGCTAAGCTAAGCAAAATTCGGGCATGCTTGCAAAGATGAGTTGTTTGTTCGTTAGCTGTACTGTTGGGACGAAAGATTTAATGACGTCAAAACCATGCTGATCTCTTTGTCTTCCTCCTCCCACACTCGCTTTATTAATGTGTACTTTCGAAATTTGAGGGGTTTGTCTTTTATACGTGTCCATATCAACTGAGATATTTTTAAGCGTTCAGTGATTGGCCAACAAGGCAGGTGATACGAGATGTTTTATACTGTAATCTAATCGTGCAGTGAAGTTCGTGGGGGACTATTTGTCGTAGTTTCTAGCAAGCGCCACGTTGATTTGCTGACGTCTCTTTTCCCAACTGTTTAAAGTATGCAGTTTCTCTGCTCACCACAATGTCATTTGTGGCGCACCTTTTGTTTCCTTATAAATCTCGCGGTTTAGAAAGAAATCAGTCCACTTGTAGAAAACCGCATTGCAGCTAAACCCTTTCTGCGTGCAATGTTCTTCATCATTTTGAGATCTTTCATGGGACCGTCCAACGCAGACAACTCTAGTTGACTTCTAAATTTACACGTGTAAAGAGGAAGTCTAACTTGTAGTAGTTGACATCAAGGGGGGGGGGGGAGGGGGGGTTCGAAAATAGAGGGGGTTTAATCCTGTTCAACGCCTACACTAGTTTTTTTTTTTCACAGCTATGAAATATCTTTGTATCAAAATAGACTTTTCTCGATCATCTGAACTAAGATAATTAATTTTTGCATGATTTTTCTGTAGCTATTTTAGTTTTTTATTTTAGTTTAGTTTTTTTTTTTAGTTTCCAAAACGTTAGTCTGCGATCTCTCTTTCTCCCTCACTCGACCGCGCAAATTATCAGTAACTCCTCTTCCCGTACCGTCCCCCGAAATATCTTAATTGATTGCACCGGACGTGAATCCATGGGTCGCCAGACGGAATCGAATTTATGCTTTCCACGCGACAGTTGTAACAAAATTGTGCGTCCCGCCAAAATAAACGGCCATGCCGTAACATGACACACTATTCATGCAGCTTTTACATGTGAGCTATTAGCTCTCGATTTGTTTACTGTTGAACATTTGCATTTTTAGCCACGCACGCACGCGAGATAAAATGATTATGAAATTGACAAAAAAATGACTTTCACGTGTGGAATTAAACAAAGCGCATCATTTTTGTTTTTTCGTGGTGATTTTTCTGCTCGCAACGCAACATGACGTTTTTAAGTCCCAGGTTTTAATCTTGTTTTCGTTACTTCTTTGCCCTGCGGACGGATAAAAGGTTACTGAAATACGAGCTCAGGCGGCAAACAAGCCATCAGTGCTGTAACAAGATATCTCAATGGTTAACCGGTAAATTTGTATATGTGCAACGGTCGGATCATTCGTGTAGTACGCAATAAGAGCAAGCGAACAAGGTTTGAGCGTGCTTAGCTGAAGCGAAGTGTAGAGAGTCACTTGAAGCCATTCCACATTGGACATTTTGGAGCGTGCCACAGAAAAGATATTATCTTCTGGAAAAAAGGGAACGATACTCTCTACAGTACATTCGAATTCAAGTGCCTTGAGCTCAAGACCCGTCAACTGCCGTTGGGAGAAACATTTAACAAAGTATTGAGGACGTAAGTACTGTACAAGCTTCGTTTTTTCATAATTCTTTAAACTGCAGCAATTCCAAGTTAGCATATTATCAAATGATAATCTTTGCGTTGTTCCTCTGTTATCGTTTGAAATAAAGGTCTGTTAAATCAAATTTATATGCCACTCTGCGTTCAAATATAATTCAAAAATCTGTTTACTAAGTGCGTTAAAAAAAGACCTTATTTGAAAATAGATTACAGCCTTACAACATTAACTCACCAAATTTAATATCCCCAATGTTTTTTCTATAGTTCTATTCAACGGCAAATTGTAATATTTTTGTAATGATCCTAATTTATAAAAGGATAATGTTTATAAACATTAAGACAGAATCCACCAGAAGTTCGAGTAACCAGTGGACAAAAACCTAGTACCAAGATTATTTACATCGTATTGCAAACTTCTGTACGACTGTTTTAAATATCTTCTCAAAAAAAATGATTTCTAGCAACACCAAACGTCGAAAACGAATGTTGAACTTCGTATGAAACACTTGAAAGTACTGGTGAAATGAAACTGATGATGAAATTTTTCCTGTGTTTGCAAAAGTTCTCTGAACTTTGAAATTCATTTTCTCTCGTTTCCATGAGAAATTGTTTTCGGTGTTATTTCAGGAAATAATTTATGTATTTACCTTTAAGAAAAGTTAAAAATGACTGTAAAATACTTAAAATCATTCTGGTACCAGATTTTTGTCAAAACCTGAAGTTGCTCGATTTTCTATCGGATTTCGTCTTAATTGATTAAAACAATGCCAGATGGACCTGGCGTTAAAAAGCACTAGTTTTTTCAATATTTAACTTCAAGAAAGGCAAGAAAGTTTTGTTTGCCGTCTTTTAATTTCCCAGTTATTTAAATTACTTAAAATCTACCGATTGAGTAGAAATAAGAAAATTTCACGAATCTCGGACAGGATTTTAATCGTGTAAGGGGACACCAACCTGTTGTCATGCCCACACGCAAACTCCGCGCGTCATGGGAGCGAGATTGCAAAGGTCCCCTCGGAAAGGACTTGGCACTGAGGAACATGTGGGTGATGGGGACAAACGAGTTTCCAATGTGACTGTAGCTTAGCAACCGTCGATGAAAGAAGAATCACCTGTACAGAACAAAAGCGGGATCAAATTTTCCTTGTAAAGAAGGATACAAAGACAGCTGGGTAGGGTCAGGAGAACGTAGCAAACGATCAGAGAATTGTTAATACGTGGCTAAATTCAGTAATGGGAATCCAGATTATGATCATACAAGCCACATTTTCTGGGGGAATTAGGGCCCATGGAAGGGGCGGGGTGAGGTCGATGGGCAGTGTGGTGTACAGTGGAACCCCGTTAATCCGTTCGCCAACGGACCACAAAAATCAGGCCGTATTAATATTAATATTAATATTAACGGGTTGGCCGTATTAAAGGGGTTCTTTAAATAAGAAAATGATCGACTGAGCTTTTGGTCGGGCCAGAATAAAGTGGCCGTAATAACAAAGTGACCGTATTAACGGGGTAGGCCGTAAGGCGGGGTTCTACTGTATTTTTCACTTAAAATGACAACAATACTGAGAAAATTAAAAACAAAAACCGAGAGAAAAAGACAGCTCTTATTTTACCATCTGTTTCTGTAGCACTCTTATACGTTTTTCTTAACTTAAGTGGCTTATGCGGGTTTTGTTTGAAGAAGTAATATTTTCTGATATGACGAATATGTTCATTTCCAGTTTCTCTTTTTTTTTTTCCTGGTTTTGTTGTTGTTGTTGTCTTTTGTGACAACTTTGTTTTGTGTTTACCGTGACACGAAAACATGAAAATTCCTATTGAATTTTCTGCACGTGTTTTGCGGGTAATACAATTAGGAGTAGAATATTAGCACGCCTTTGTTCGGCAAACTGCGCACATAGCACGTGCCGGTGACCTCACTTCAAGTACAATTCTACATTATTTTTCCTGCTCTTTTCACAGCTTAATTCCAAATCTACAAATGGCAAAGACTTCAAGAATATTTCTACTCACGTCCTTGGTAGCATTGTCTTCATTATCCTGTCTGCTGGCAAACCCTATGCAAGATGCGTTGAAGAGCGTACACTGTGTCCAAAGAGGATACAAGTTTAAGGTTCGCGTGACGGGATGCCAGGAGCGGGAGGTGACCGTCAATACGTGTCTAGGGACCTGTCTGTCCTTCTCGACGCCAACTGGAAACAACTATAAACAAGTCGAGTCGTGCACGTGTTGTCAGCAGGTTAAAACAAAAACGGTTGCTGTGGGCTTGTGGTGCCAAGATAAGAACGACCCTTCCAAACTTGTCGAGTATTTTCACCAAATCGAGACTGCCACCGAGTGCGCATGTGCCTCATGTTGATGCTGCTGAGCGAAAGTATTGTCCTACGTGTAAACGCGCAAAGACGCTTATAAACTTGACTTGAAATATGATTATTTAATTTCTCTTCTAAGTGAATTTGAGTAAGAAAAAATTAGCCTTTTTTGTCAGCGAAAATTGGTTCTTTTAGTATGTTCTTCCAAGGGCATTCTTTGCTGGTCTCATAACGCCATCTGTTCTTCTGAACAAACCAAGAACTTGCCTGACAAATACTTAGGACAATTTCTAGTGCTAACTTAAAAAGTGGAAAAAGTTGTTAAAACTGCAGAATCAAACACTGATGTACTTATGACGCAGAATGGCTCGAAAGGCCTTCTCTCAGAATTATATATTTCGTAAATGTAGCAGAAAAAAAGATATTTTTTAAAATAAAATATTTTTTCTGTTCATACTGAGTTTTCTTTTGTCTATTTAAGTCCCGTCCGCGCTACGCCGGGCCCCGTCCCCATTACATCGGAGAAATTTGAAAACGCAACATTATTTCTCCGGTCAGGACTACCATCCACACTAATCCGTCACGAAAACGGCGCGTTCTGAAAACGCACTTCACGCAGGAAGAATTTGGAAACGCCGGCTTTACGTTTTAGAGTGGAAGGAAAACAATTTGAAAACGGAGCCTAAAACAAGACGGTGCCTAAAACGGCAGCACTAGTTTATACTCGGACTTCAGGAGGAACTGCCCGAGTCTAAAAATGCAAACCGTTTTCTCTTGGGCGCCGTAGAAAACGGGGGACTATGACGAGGCACGGGAACCTCCACCCCGTTCTATCGCTCGTTTTTATTTATTTATTTATTTTTTATGTGGGGGCTTAGAGAAAGTATCTTATCCGTCGCTAGCGAGTTTGTGCCTGGAGCAAAGGAAAAGGGGAATGCCACGTAATTCCGGTCTCCAATTAGCACCCTCCCCCCTTAATCGTGCAAGCTATAAGCAACCATTTTATTAAAATGAATTTTTATGGTACGCTACAATGAAGGGAAAGAGGGAAAAACCGCGCAAAATTAAATCATAATGAGATTGCGATTCACAATAAAAATCTGTTTTTCCCTTGTAAGATTCTCTACTGGCGAAACATTTCGGTTGTTGTTGATACAGAATAGGACAATTTCGCATAAATTAACTTATTTATAACAACTTGAAACCAATGAAGGCACGTTAACCCTCACGGCGAATTTGGGAAGACAACGTTTCGAGCGTTAACAGTTTCGTCAGAGGAAGTGAATCCATGAATTTCAAACGTTGTCCCGTTGTTGACCATTTAACAATTAGATTATGAGCTCGAGATTTCTATCGCGTGATAGTTGACGAGGGCACAGCCCAAGTCAACTATCACGCATAGAAATCGAGAGCGAATAATCTAATTGTTTTAGTATAAATCTACTAGTCGTTCAATACTTTATCGAAATCCTCCTCACGGACACTTCGAAAACGCCGAGAAGCGGCCGTCATTTTGTTAACATGGGCACACTGCTACCCTACTATCACAGAATAGATAGTGAGTAGCGTAGCCAATCAGAGAACGGCATTCGTGATAGAACGCTAGTAGATTTATACTAATCCGCGATAGCAAGCGCTCTCGCTCGTTTTGATTTTTAGCAAGGAAATGTTCAGGTGAGAGTAGCTCATGTGAGACGTGACTTAGTGAAGCTAATTTAGCTGTCTTTCGTCAACGTACAGTTCAAAACAGTCAGCAAGGCAACACTTTCAATTTTGAGATTTTTATTTTATTACAAAATGACTTAAAAATTTACACAAGATACCATTACTACAGGTCTTGTGTGACACAAAGATTGCGTGACATTAGAACGGTTTAATTGTCACCTGACATCCGTTTTGTCGCATCTGTAACTGAATAAATTCTGTTCATCCTATACTAACAATCAACGGCAGGAGGTCGGTCAAAGGCTATCTAAAATATTCTCTGTCTTGGACACTCGATATTTTTTCCTCTTTTCTTTTCTTTTCTTTCACGAGCAGGCGGAACAGGTGCAGCTCACGGCAGCTTCCACTTGTACTAAGGGGGAGATCCCTGAGGTGCAATTTGGCAGATTAAACACCGTCCACGTTTTAACTGATGGCTTGCAGCATTTGCAGAATTTCTTGAAGTAAGGCGGGTGGTCCAGCGGACGAGCGTATGACGCGCATGTGCCAAGACAGGCTTTCACTTGCACATTCCGGGACTCGCAACCTGTTTTATTGACTAGTTGATTCTCCATTTTGGTGTTGCAGAAGACACCAAACTGGCTAAACGGGTTATTGGACTGGCTTGAGTGGATCAGCACAAAGAGCAAGACACAGCAACAAAGTGAAGGCAATCTAGACATGACTAGAACTGAAAACAAAGAAAATAAGTAACTTCGTGACTAAACAATAAATTATTCTTCTGACTGTCATACTTATCTTTCAATATTGGTTGTGGGAATTCGATGTTTCGTCGAGACAATATCCCTTATTTGATAATTTTCTGATTCTCATCACCTGTCTCCAGATAGTGTTCGGTCTTTAAGGAGAAGACAGACGTGTTTTTTCTTTTTTTCTTTAACTGCTCAAACAATTACAATTAAATTTACATCACAATTACAAAACAGTTAACGCAGTACGTAAAACAGATGCTGAAAAATCTTAGGCTATTGCGGAATAATTAATCTGCTATTAGGAGTTCTTTTTCTCACAGCAAAAGAAAAAACCGCGTGATCGCAGGCTAATTGAGGAAAATTTGTACCAATGGCCTGGATGAAACTGGAATTAAAGAATTTTAAAAACTATATCACAACAGATAAGTAACTAATTCTGCGGTGTGGAGACAAATTTATCTCAAAATCGAAGAAAAATGTCAAAATAACCAAAAAGGACACGAAAACAAAAGGGCCTGATAAACCAAAATTGCCCCAATTAACTTAATTAATTAAGATGTATTTAGACTATATCGTTTTCGCCCTCGGGCTCCTTGACCATAAACCGATTGAACTAATTACCCGGATTAAGGGATTACATCTTCACATGTGGCTTGAAGTAAATTTGATCAATATTTGACCCGGTATAATCTTTTGGCAAAGTTTCAAGCTCTCTCTATTACACACTTGTGTAAATCTTTTGAAGTTTCCGGTTAGGTGGCAAAGAGTAACAAAAAGCACGAGATTTCTGAGCGCGCTGTTTTGTTCTTTAGTTTTCCATGATTGCTGAGTGAAAAATATCGTTTTAAGGGCGAAAGGGATTGAAATATGGTTAGATGAAGCTTTTTAGGCTCAACAAATTTGATCGAACTCTTCAAAATCCTTTGAGCTATACAACTAAAAGCGCTCTTCTAGGGTTCAGATTTTTGAACCACCGGCAATGAAAACAAAAATTGTTTACTATGCAAGCCAGAACGGTTTTGTAAAAACCGCCAATATATCAGGCTGTGCTTATGTCTTTCTGTCTTCTCTAAAACGGGAAAGGACGCAAAACTAGGCGAACAAACACGATATTCGAGGGGCAAGCAGTGAAGCCGCATGTCGCGAGTAGCGCGGGCGTCGGAGGAAGCGAAATGACCGTAGTTACGCCCGTTGCTAATGTTACCCAGTTACGCCCGCCCGTTGCTAATGACCGTAGTTACGTTTATTTTTTCCGGTGAATCATAAGTCCTATGGTGCTGGTAATTATCAGATGCTTAGTCGACGACAGATTTTGAGCCCAAATTTATGCTCTTTAGCCTGAAAAAGGGTCTTTGTAAATAGAATGAAAGGGTCATTGAAAAATGTAAATGGTTTATGAATCGTGAAAAAATTAAAAGACAAGTTCGTAAAAAAGCTAATTAAAGGAAAAAATGAACAAGTTTGCCTGTAATGAAAAAAGCCACAACACCTTAGGGTAAAACTGGTCGCATTTTGAATTTCCATTTCTTGTGAAGGTTTCTCGAAACACAATTTTACTCTTAAAGAAATCACTTGTCCTTGAAACTTTCAATGATTGTGAGGCGAATAGATATCTGACTTTCACACAGTTACTTATTTTCTTAGCTCTGTTTATTTTCTCCCGTGATTTCAATGCCCAGCGGTTCCCGTAATTATTGAATAGCCTCGTGGACGAATGACAGATTTTAGGCCCAAAATTAATGCTCTTTTTAGCTTTAGTTCCCAGTAAAAGGGTCTTTGTATTTAGTATCAAGTGGTCGTTGGAAGATATACAGCAGTTTATAGGGTTAGGGTTAGATGCCCAGGCAGTAGTTTATATATGTGAAAAAACCATTTGTGAAGTCCATCATAATCAAATAGTTTTCAGTTGACCATTCATCAAAAGAAAAAGCCGTTAAAAGAAATTCCTCGAAAAGAACATTTGTTACAAAAAAATCGTCTGCTTTTGATTATAAAATCGGTCAGAAACAAGGCAGTCTGAATACCCAGAATACAACTAGTATTCCATTTTTTTTTTATCTATGGAGGACAACTTCTGCTTATATAAATTTTGAGGCGAAGAGATCTTTGAGTTTCATCAGTCCTACTGTATAAAACGGAAAAAATTTTACAGCTAACTTAGGTAACCAGGAAAACGATCACTTCCTATACGGATATTCTTCGTTTTTTCCTGTGGACGTGAATCCTTTGTGGAGGCAGCACAAAAATTTTCCTGCTTTTCTTTTTTCTAACTATGCCTTAAGAAATGTAGTTTGCTTGTGCAGTACCTGTTAAATTGAATTTAAAATTAGTTTCTCGTGCTTATCTGGCTTTTCAATATATTTATAAATATCTTCCTTTTGTGGGACGAAATACCAATTATTATAAGCAGAGCCAAGGTGAGTTTTACGATTGTACGAGCGAAGTAATTCCTTGTTGAATCAGCTTGTCCGCCTCGAGATTCAGTGAAGATAGCATTTTGATTATCTATAAACGTACTTTGAACATTTTCGCGGGCGTTTTAACAAGTACAATCGGCTGTTCCCTATTAAACCCGAGCCCAAGCAAATTTAACGTTTATTCTCTCTCTTGCTAGAATTCAATGCTCTGTTGTACAGCTTCTTCAGTCCAGCAAAAAGGAAATTTGTCAAAGATCAAAGTGCAAGTTTAAGGAGTCTAGAGAACAATTTCGAATATTGCACGTGTCTTCTCGAGAGATAATTGCCCAATGTCGTTCATTTCAAAGAGACTTTGTTACAAGATAGCCTTTCAGAAGACCAATCCGTTTTTACTCTCTAAGATCCTGACTAAACCTGTTTATATCTTCAATACATAAAATAGGACATTTTGGAAGAAACAACTTACCTTTCGATTATCAACTTGTAGTAAGTAGGGGTAACCGTCAGAGCGACTCGGACTTAAAAAAGCTTTCAGTTCGAGCGCTAACCTTTATGGGAACCAAACACCCATGGTTCATTGCGAATGCATTGATTTGATTGGCTCAGCCATAGTAAACTCGGGGCAGTATTCGCTGATATCCTCCTCCCCCACCCACCCACCCACTCCCGACGATGTTTATACCCTTCGTCAACTTCTATTCGCAGTTTGACTCAATCCAAAATTATACTCTATGGTGCAGATACATATCAGATGCTTAGTCGAATTAAGACAGAATTTTAGACGAGATTCATGCTGCTCAGTATGAAAAGTATGAAAGGGTCGTTGAAAAATGCTTTAAAATTTTAAAATCGGTTTATACATGAAAAACTATTTGTGAAGTCTATAACACTCAAGTAAGTGTCACTTAACTAATCGAAAAGAAACGGAATTTAAAGAGAAATTCGTAAAAAAGCAAATTGAAGGAAAAAACACGTTTGTCTCTAGTGAAACAAGCGACAGAACCTTGGGGTATAACTGGCCGCATTCTTCAGTAGTCAAGGCTTCTTGAAGCACTAAATTCTCCTGCAGAAATCACTTGTACTTGACTGTGAGGCGAAAAGATATCTGACTTTCATACTGTTGTAATTATATTAGTCCTGTTTATTTCTTCCCGTGAATCCAGTGTCCAACGGTTATAGCAACGTCTTCGGCAGAGTTTGGACCAACATTTATGCTCAACTAGTCGTTGGAAATTATAAATCAGTCAATGTATTAAAAACCCATTGTAAAGTCCATAGCTGTCAAATATTTTTCAGTTAACAGAAATTTCTAAAAGAAAACTTTTCTTGAAGAGATTGCTTGTTGTTGATCCTAGAATGATCTAAAATCGTTGGGAACAAAACAGTGATAATCAGAATTTAACTGGCATAGTACACTTGGAATTTCCATTATTTGTCTTCGAGGACAAATTTGCTCACAGAAATCACTCGCCCTCAGTAGTTGGCGTTTTGAGGCGTAGAGATATTTGAGTTTCATCAATCCTGTTGTTCAAACGGAAACATTTCTGCAGCTATCTTCGGTAACCATGCAGGAACAGAGTCACTTCCTTGCTATGTACGTTGCTTTTTTTCCTGTTAATGTGATTTTGTGGAGGCACGCGCGCCCAGGCAAAAAAATCTTCCTGTTTGTTTTCTTTTAACGAAAACAAAAAAAATGTCAAGAAAGGTCGCTTGCTCGTGCAATACGTACCCTTTAAATTTGAACAGCAAAATTAGTTTGCCGTGCTTATCTGGCTTTTTCTTATATTTACCTTCCTCAGCTTTTGTGCGAAGAAATATTAATAGTGGAAGGTCACGGTCAACTGTTACGAGTGTGCAACCGGAATAAATTTTTGTTTCATCAGCTTGTACGCCCTGAGATATGAAGATACCATTTTGATGATCTATAAACGTACTCTGAACATTTGCGCGGGCGTGTTGAGCAACTACAAGCGACAGTTCCCTATTAAACCCGAGCGAAAGCAAATTTAAAATTTCTCCTACAACAACAACAATCCTTTGTTTAAAGACGATTTGGTTTAAAGCATCAGCAGATTTGCTTGTGGGGTCGTGTATTTAGCTAAAAGTTTAAGAATAACAGAAATATGAACAGTGATAATGATAATCATATACGTATTCATTCACATCGATAAAACTAAAAGTCTGTCACGTTCTTGCTTTGCGTTTGAATCGAGGTCGCTTTCAAGTCCAATTGTGTTTTCTATCTTCGGCAAAGAATTGCTAAAAATTATCAGTACAGTACGTTGATGCAGTGTTCCAAACTACAGCACCCCGGTAGGTGATCGAGTTTTTCATATATAGTAGGAACAAAATCGAGGAGTTACGCGCTTGTTATACCTCTAAGCTGATACTTTGTACTCTTGCATGTGACCATGCTCGAAAGCAGTGCCGGAGTCCTTGCACTAATTACGTTATAGAAAAACGTTATTAGGGTAAGTGTGTAAATATGAAAAATCGATTCCCATCCTGTGATTTGTACGGCACTGAATCTGATGGTGTACAGACCAAGGGAGATCAAAGATCTCGAGAATTAAATGTTCTTTTACACAAGTGCGTCATTGAATCACGAAGCGACTTCGAGATTGCGCTTTGGGGAAAGCATTCCTTTTTTACTTTCTAAGAACCTGACTAAACGTGTTTATCTGTTCAGTACATGGAATAGAACATTTTAGAAGAAACAACTTACCTTATGATTATCAACTTAACTAAGTAGGGGAAACCGCCAGAGCGACTTGGACTTTGACAAGCTGCAGTTTCGAGCGTCAGCCTCTTATCGGAACCAAGGCAACCGCGGTGCAATTTGATTGCTTTATTGCGAATCTGTTTATTCGGTCGGTTCATTGCGAGTCCGTTAATTTGATTGGTTCATTGCAAATCCGTTAATTTGATTGGCTCAGAGTCCGGTCTGATGCCACAGTTTATTATTCGCTGATATTCAGCCCTCCCACTTACCATGACTTGCCGGTATACTATTAGTAAGAGCAGTTATATTTGCAATTAAATTCATTCCAAAAATACTTACACACCTACTCACACTAGTTTAATCAAGCCTTGTGTGACACAAATATTGTGTGTGTGACATTAATTCTCTTATTTGTCGTATCATAAATTAAATAAATTCTATCTGAGTCTAAGGACGTCCCAAACAAATGTCTGCCCCTCACTTTGTGAACTTTTATTTTTTTATTCTATCTTATTTTATTTCATTTCATTTTATTTTATTTTATTTTATTTTATTTTATTTTATTTATTTTATTTTATTTTATGTTTTTCTTTCACGTGCAAGCGGAGCACTTGCAGTTCACGGCAGATTCCACTTGTACTGAGGGGGAGATCCCTGAGGTGCAATTTGGCAGATTAAACACCTTCCATCTTTTAGCTGATGGCTTACAGCATTTGCAGAATTTCTTGAAGTAAGGCGGGTGGTCCAGCGGATGCGTGTGTGACGCGCATGTGCCGACACAGGCTTTCACTCGGACATACCGGGACTCGCAACCTGTTTTGCTGACTGTTAGACGCCCCGTTTCTGGTTTGCAAAATACACCAAACTGGCTAAACGGGTTATTGGACTGGCTTGAGTGGATCAGGACAAAAAGCAGGACACAGGAACAAAATGAAGACAATCTAGACATGATTGGAACTGAAAACAAAGAAAATTAGTTCCTGACCTAAATAAAAAATTCTCCTTTTGACTATCAAATATTCCTTTCATATTAGTTGTGAGAATTTGAACTATCATCAGGACAATAAATATCCCCTAGTCAGTGGTTCAGTCTTAATTCTCGTCACCTTTGTGCCTGCCAGTATATCAATCTGCAAGGAGGAAAGAGGTTTTGAAAATCTTGCGGCAACTACGGAAAAGACGAATAAGGATCGAACCGATTTGCACCAATAAGGCCTGGATGATAACTTTTTCTGCGACGTGCAGATATAAATAATCGCCATTTCGAAGAAAAACCTCACAGTTGTTGCAAATAAAAGACACGTAGAAACCTAATTAATAAACCAAAACCGACGGCAATTAACTAACTTAATTAATATTCAGTACCATTTAAAATTAAAGTTAGTTTTCTTTGCTTATTTGCCTTTTTTCTTATCTTTATCTTCCTTTTATGGGAAGAAATATGAATTCAAATAGTGAAAGATGATAGTGACTTTTTACGAGTGTGCGAGTGTGTTGAATCAGCTTGTCAGCCCTGTGATTAAAAAAATACCATTTCGATTATCTACAAGCGTACTTTGAACATTTTCGCGGGCGTTTTAAACAACTAATCGACATGCTAGCTTGCTATTAACCAAACCAAAGCGGATTTATGATTCATTCTCGAGAACTGAGTCCTCTGTTGCACAAATAGTCCATTAAAGTAAAATTGAACAAAGATCGAAGTCCCTAGAAAACAATTTCGGAATGTTAAACGTCTCTCTTTACCAAATTCTGCGTTGTCTGGAAAACGTGAACCACGACAAATAGTTTTTAAACTGTATATTTTGAATTTTACGCTGTGCTCCATATTCATTATTTGAGATAGTTTTCACAGAGGGAAACAAAGTTAATGACTTAAGAGTGTCGCGAGATTCGTAGGTAAAAAATAAATTCATTTTTTTAATCGACGTTGTCCTCGGCGTCGACGTCGTAGTTACTTAAACTTCCTATTTGCCCAGTTATGTTGTTCATTACGAAGTGACTTTGTTACAAGATAGCGCTTCAAAAGTGTTTTGTTCCTAAGATCCTAACTAAACGCGTTTATCTGTTCTATACATGGTAAAGAACATTTTAGGAGAAACAACTTACCTTACGATAATCAACTTGAAGTAAGTAAGGGTAACCGCCAGAGAGACTCGGACTTTAAAAGGTTTCATTTCGAGCACTAGCCTTTTATCGGAACCAAACACCCATGGTTCATTGCGAATCCGTTAATTTGATTGGTTTATTGCTGATCCGTTAACTTGATTGGTTTATCTCAATCTGTTAACTTGATTGGTTCATTGCTGGTCGGTTAATTTGATTGGTTCAGCCATAGTTGACTATTCCCTGATATTCAGCCCTCCCATCCACGATGTCGTTTATACCCTGAGTCAACTTACTGGTAAAACAGCTAGGAGCCTTTCAATTTCCAATTTATTTATTCCAGAATTACTTAATTTACATTATCTCAAGGTCTTGCGTGACATAAAGATTGCGTGACACTAGAACGGGATATTCATTCCCTTTGAGGAGATGTCATTTTGTCGTATCATTATTTGAATAAATTCTATTGGAGTCTAAGGACTCACTTTTTATCAACGGCTACTTAACAAGTTTTTTTTTCTTCACGTGCAAGCCGAACACTTGCAGTTCACGGCAGTTTCCACTTGTACTAGAGGGGAGATCCCTGAGGCGCAGTTTGGCAGATTAAACACCTTCCATCTTTTAACTGATGGCTTACAGCATTCGCAGAATTTCTTGAAGTAAGGCGGGTGGTCCAGCGGATAAGCGTATGACGCGCATGTGCCAAGACAGGCTTTCACTCGGATGTACTTTGAATCGCAACCTGTTTTGCTGGCTCGCTGACTGAATGTCTCCGGTTTGCAGTAGACACCAAACTGGTCAAACGGGTTATTAGACTGGCTTGAGTGCACCAAGGCGAGGAGTAGGACACAGCAACAAACCGAAGAAAATCCAGACATGATTAGAACTGAAAATAATTAATAAAGAAAATCAGGCCGTGACTATGTAAGTTCAAGCCTACACAATAAATTATCCACCTACTGGCTTTCAATGCTAATTGCGAGAATTTGGTGTTGCATCAAGACAATATCTTGAGTTTCGTTATTCTCGTTATTTGTCTGCCTGGCTATTTATCGATTTGTAAACAGAAAACAGATGTTGATACTCTTAATGAAATCTATTATGGAAAGGAGAAAGGAGCAGCCTATTTATGACAGTATAACCCGGATGAAAGAGTTACAGTCGAACCTCCCGTAAGCGACGAGCCAAAATGTCAAGCCTGTGTAGTCGCTTACGGAAGATGGTCGCCGGCTTACGAGAGCTTAGACCATACTGGGTCAAAATTTTCCCTCATTAGCATATAGTAACTGCAGAGACTTACCCCATATTTTCATTTAAATGTTTTTATTTATATGAAAAGTCAATTTCGAGAAAAATACGACTTCCCATCGAGAGATTTTCGTCTCTTGAACTATCCAGGAATGGGATGTTACAACACCGTATTATCCAATTTCCGCTATATTATCTGTCAAGTGGTCGCTTACGGGAGGTTAAAAACAAAAAAAAATTTCAAACTTTTAGCTCTGAAAGTGGTCGCGGTCGCTTACAAGAGGTTCCAAATGCAGTGATTTGACTTGAAATTTTTGGTATTTTGGAAAACTGGCCGCTTACGAGAGGTGGTCGCAACCGGAGGTTCGACAGAATACATATTTGTCTCCAAATCGAAGAAACAGAGCAGAAATTATCACCAAAAATGACACGAGAAAAGGTCCTAATAGACAAATCAAAGTGACTGTGAGTCACTGAACTCGGAAAATAAATTATGAATGTGGTATAGGCCACTTAATTGAGTTCGTTTTAGCATCTTACTCATGCTGTCCTTTCCCTGAATTTTGTTTTTAATTTCTAGTCCAAATAGCGAGAAAGTTTTGTAAATGGTAATAATTATGGTTAAGATTTGGCCAGATTAGTTAGACTATATCGATTTCGTCCTCGGGCGTCTTCAGTAAACTTAAACCGATTCATTGAATCCATTTACGCAGATTAAAGGATTGCATACACTTAACATTTCGCATGTGGCTTGAGGTAAATTTGACCAATATTTGATCCAGTACAATATTCTTTTGGCAAAATTTCAAATTGTTTCATTACATTCGTATAACGTTTTGAAGTAGTCGTTGAAATGACCAAGAAATGTGAAACTGATAAAAAAAACGGGCGATTTATTTTAATTTCGAGTGCGCGTTTTTAGACTATTGTTTCCCCAAAGTTGTTCGTGATCGTTGAGTTGAAACTTTACTCTGACGATTAATGCATGTCGAGTGTTTCACTTGCCCAAAAGTTTCTTTAGCAACTAATACCTTTGCAAATTTATCGGAATTGAAAGCAAAAGAAAGTTTACAGGCCATTTACCGAAAAGCATTCAACCGCTATCGATCATAATTATAATTTCTTTGTATTAAAATAACTGAAATATGCCAAGGGAAAAGCTCAGCCAAACATTAAAGCATGTTCGTCGAGTTAACGGTCGTCGAGGCTTTTTTAAACTACCTTCTTTGAAAAACATGACACTGTTGATTAAGAAAGCTAAAACCGTTTTACATGCTCAAGGTGTAGCATCAGAAAGCCATTTCAAATGAGTATCTGTTGTTTATGTAGATTTTCTTACGTCCATTTCAGAGTAGCGTTTCGGCTATGAAAACAGTTTTCTTTTTACCAATGGTCTTAGCTCTGTTTATTTTCTCCCGAGAATCCAATGCCCTTTGTTGTGGGTAATTTACTAATTATTTAAAAAAAATCGTCAACGACAGATTTCATATGGGCCCAAAATTTATGATCGGTCTTTGTATTTAGTAACAAAGGGACGTTGGAAAATATAAAGGTTTATACGTATCATGTTAAAAACCTTTTGTAAAGTCAATAACAATCAGATAATTCTCAGTTGGCCATTAATCGAAAAGAAAAAGGAATTAAAAGAGAAATTTCTAAAACAAAAGACCATAATTTTTGTTTTTATTAAGTCTCTGTTGTTGTTCCTAAAATCGTTCGGAAACGGCCTAGTGACTCCAGAATTTAACTGACAATGTACACTTTGAATTTCTAATAAATAATAATGATAATAACGAATATTTATACAGGATAACCCTTCAGGATAAATTAACTTTTACTTCTCTAACGTCTTTGAAGTCCAAAATCCACTTATAAATAGAAATCACCTTTACTTAAAATTTCTTAGCGAAAAGATATTGGAGTTTCTTCCTGTTAGCTTTTTAAAAAACATTTTTAGTAGCCACCCTCTGTAACCAGGAACATTTACTTCGTCTATGTACTTAGATGAAACTCTGACGTGATTTCTTTGTGTAGGCGGCCCTAAAATCTTCCTGTTCTTCCAAAACTGTGACAAATTTAGCTCGTTTGTAGAACACCCTTTTACCTTCCTTAGCTTCCTGCGCTTACCTGACCTTTTCGTTGTCTTTCTCAGCATGAGAAGAAATACGAATAGTAAAAGGTCGCACTAGGCTTTTGCAGGCGCGCGGACGAAGTTAATTTTTTTGTAGCTAAGCTTTGTCTACGCCATTGCAAAGAGGCTGGCATTTTAATTGTATGGCACAATTTCACTGGCATCTAAAGCAATTAAGCGACCATTTAAACCGTAAAGTTAAGTAATCGTCAGCATTAGCTTGAAAGTAAAATTTGCGATATTTTTTGTCCAGAATTGATTGCTTTGCAGTGCAAGGGTTTAGAAGTGTGTCAGTCCAGTGAACCGAATCAAAGGACAAATTGAAAGAGTCTGAAGTGTAATTTCGAATATTGAACGTCTCTTCTCCAGGGATAATTGCCCAATTATTTTGTTATCGTGTTAAAATTTGAATTTCAAATCAACCCAGTGCTTTATGTTTACCGTGACGCAGGACACGAAATTTTACAACACATTTCTGTAATACTTTTGCAAGCAATTTGGCAAGATTTTTGACAATTCAACACCTACAGCGAGAAAGAAATTTCCCTATCGCTTGTACACTAACGTCGTTAGAGAAAGTTTTGGCGGGCATCACACACACAAATAACCGTTGCTAATAACAGGGAAAATCAAATCGCACGGCTTACCTCGCAAGGCTGGTCGATTATGGAGCAAACAAGCACCTCTACGAAGCTAACAAAGCTGGAACAACGCTCAGTTCTGAAAACAGTGTTTACAGGCTCCAGGAGCGATGAAAATACGGAACTTGTGTTGTACTCTAACGAATATATTGCTGACCAAAATACGAAAAGCGCGCTTTGTCATCCGATACTCGTTTGCCCTCACATGTGACCCAGCTTTTGGCATACGATACTTTGGTACTCCCTCGAGACGAAGCTAAAAATAACATTTTTTTTCCCGGTAGATTTTTCGGATTCCGGTCGCAAACATCTATTCTTTTCTTGGGGGCAGCATAATATCAAACCGACTTGTTTGCTCGAATCAAATGGCTCTACTTATGTTTTAACTGAAAAAGATGAAAAAAAAAAGAAACGCAGAGTCGAGAGGATTATTTTGTATGGAATGTGGCATACAAACGAAAGGTCCTGGAACCAAATCGGGTCCCTCCCTTCTGCACCTGTCAAGTTATTATATAACTAACAGTGATAATGTTCCGGATAGGGGATACCCGCCTCCATACGGGGGCCGTGCCTCCCGACAGGGAATATCTGGTTTTCAGCCTCGCTGCGCTACGCTGTCCTACACAGGGTCTCAAGCTGTCCTACTGACGTAAATATAGCCTCGATCCGTGGCAAGCGTTATAGGGTGGAGTTGGGCGGTTGATATCATAATATGGTTTACAGCAGGAGTTCGTGGTTTATTATTTTGTAAATGGCATCATACCAAGTGCATTAATATGAGCAACAGAGCATATATCGAGCTAAGTGCCTGGTACTACGGCTCCGCAAACGATTTCAGGACCACAAATGATCCCCGGGGCCTGTTTCTCGAAAGCCCCGGAAACTTTTAGGGCCGCAAAGGCATTTTCAATTAAACTGTGTCTAAAAACAGAGAGGTGTATACGCCTGAAACTATTTGTATGAAGAGAATCGCTCTCCATATTAAGAACATGTGAATAAAGCAGCTCTGTGATCATCACAAGGTTTGAGATTCTGCTCCGACACTCTCTGGGAGTTCGAAAATGACACCGATTTAAGTCTTACTTCCTCCTCCTCCACTTTTCCCTACAAAAAAAAAAACGATTTTGTTTTTCTCTCCTTTGAATGAGAATTGTCTCAAATCTTTCTCCCTTACTATACTCTCCCCACCACAGCCAGCCCCCACTCCCCCTCGCCCTATAGCTGGTTTTCACATGACGTCACTAAAATCCGAACTACTAAACTATTGATCTTCCTGGGATTTTACTTAAATGATGTATAAGAGCAGCTGAAAACTAATATTCGTACAAATTGTCGCTCCGAATGGGTTCTTGGTTTTGTGATGCAATACACTTGAATTTCTAAGCTTTTGCGTGACGCGGCATTTACATGACGGCCTGGAGAGCTGTCATGACGGTTAAAAAAGTGACTTATTTCGGGGAACTTGGCTATCTTAACAGTTCATGTCTTA
>Ga0126339_10000702_pt1 | contig 19879 bp, 18 predicted proteins | sample OrbTmetagenome_2_FD_92532 | JGI IMG/M metagenome (GOLD analysis project Ga0126339, IMG submission 92532) | Coral microbial communities from Petempiche,Puerto Morelos, Mexico - Orbicella T R C metagenome | ecosystem: Host-associated > Invertebrates > Cnidaria > Coral | place: Petempiche,Puerto...
CACCCAATTCCCTGTGGTTTCGCTTGCTTGACCTACGCACCCGCCGCCGGTTCGGATCAACGACCAACGCGAGCACGGCCGATCCCATGCTCGCTCGCGATGACCGCTTCACCATCACCCACTTCAGTCGCCTCCTGTCGCGCCATGGCCAGACCCACGCCGCGCTGGAATGGCGCAGCCGGGAGAGCCAGGAACGCCGCTTCGGTGTCCTTGTCGAGGCCGGTCTCCGCGACGGCGACACCGTGCTGGACGTGGGCTGCGGCACCGGCGACCTGCTGGACTGGATGCGGCGACACCAGGTCGCGCCCGGCGACTATCTGGGCCTGGACATCACGCCGGCCATGGTGGAGCACGCACACACCCGGTTCCCGGATCACAGGTTCGAGCAAGGATGCCTGCTGTCCGATCCGGCCTTGCCGCGCGAGACCTACGACTGGGTCATCGCCAGCGGCATCTTCGCCCACCGTTATGAGCAGCCGGTCGCCTACATGCGGCGCATGGTGGACGCGATGATCGCCCGCGCCACGATTGGCGTGGCTTTCAATTCCCTGAGTCGAAAGGCTCCCAACGCCGCCCACTGGACCATGTTCCATGCCGATCCCGAGGAAACCCTGGCTTGGGCCGAGACGCTGGTGCCGGTGGCCGTGCTCCGCGAGGACTACGATCCCCATGATTTCACCCTCTACCTTTACCGCAGCGCCGACGCGGCACGGTCGATGACATGGCGTCCCTGACCCCCACGGCCCGGGCCGCCCTGGCCGAGATTCCGTATACCGGCGCACCCCTCGACCGCACCGACCATGTGCGAGAAGACGGCGAGGCCCTGGCTCACCTGCGCGGCGATCCCCGCAGCCGGTTGGTGTTGATCTGGCGCAACCGGGTGCTGATCACCCGCGATTCGGATCGCGACGCCCCACGCGTTCTGCCGGCACCAGCCGACTGGACCCCGCCGACTCAGGCCGTGGCCCAGGAAGAAGAGGTCTTCCTCGGCCTGGACGGTGACGGCACGGCCTGGTTCGGAGTGCAGATCCCGGCCGGCGCGGGCGACTCAGGCGATCCGGTGGCGGTGGACCCGGGCCCGGACGCCGGACCCGACACGGGCCTGGGTGGGGTTTTCCTCCCCTTGCGCACGGTCGGCCCCAGTCTGCCACCGGACCAGGCCGCGATACTGGCCCAGGCGTTGGGCGTGCTGGCCTGGCATCGGCGCCATCGCTTCTGCGCCGCCTGCGGCGCGCCGACACGGCCTGTCCTCGGTGGCTGGCGGCGGCGCTGCACCGAGCAGAACTGTGACGCGGGTCACTTTCCACGCACCGACCCCGCCGTCATCATGCTTGTCAGTCAGGGGTCGGGCACGATGGCCCGCTGTCTCCTGGCGCATGCGACCCGCATGCCACCGGGCTTGGTCTCCACCCTTGCCGGGTTCGTCGAGCCCGGCGAGAGCCTGGAGGAGGCAGTGCGCCGCGAGGTCCGCGAGGAAACAGGAATCGAGGTCGGCGCCATGGCCTATGCCGCATCGCAGCCGTGGCCGTTTCCGGCTTCGTTGATGATTGGGTTTCACTGCCGGGCGACATCCACCGACATCGTCCTCGACCAGCGGGAACTCGATCATGCCGCCTGGTACGACCGCGATCAGGTACGTCACTTGATCACCGCCGGCCGGACGGCATCGCACGCGCCATCCGGACTCGCGGGCCTGACACTACCGCGTGGGGATTCGATCGCGCGGCGGTTGATCATGGGATGGTTGGCTGGAGAACCGATAGAGGAAATTTAAATTAAAGGCACCGCAAGACGCGCGTAAGCAAAACACAACCAGAGACAGGCTTTATACCTTTCATCATATCTCCTTTTTGTCTTTGGTTACATCTTTTGCGCACAACCACTGTTGCATCGTACCCGGTATGATTTCCGTGATTAAGAGTCACGGTGTTTACTTGACAGGAATAGTCAACTATAGTGGTGCCCTGGCAAACGGGCGTGTCCCATGGTCATGCGGGCAGACGGTTTGGACCGTCCTTGGGCGACCTCTGACGTCCTCGGACAAAACCTTCCAAGGACCCGTCCCGCTCATGGCACAAGCCCGATGTCACGCCAGCCCCCCCTGCCGCCAGAACGGTTGACGCGGACGGAGGATGATCATGGACCTGAGCGCCCTACCCAATGACCCCGGCCCATCAAGCGACCGGTTTCCCGCCGCGCATCCGGGCCGTCACTGGCGCCCCCTCGACTCCGGTCAGGTCGAATGCCTGATTTGCCCGAGGCGGTGCAAAATGCACGCGGGCCAGCGCGGCCTGTGCTATGTGCGCGGCGTGCAGGATGGTCAAGTCGTGCTGACCACCTATGGCCGGTCATCCGGGTTCTGCATTGACCCCATCGAGAAAAAGCCGCTCAACCACTTCCTGCCGGGCACGCCCATCCTGTCGTTCGGCACCGCCGGCTGCAATCTGACCTGCAAGTTCTGTCAGAATTGGGAGATCAGCAAGGCGCGGGCGTGGGATCGCCTGAACGCCGAGGCCAGCCCGGACCGCATCGCCGAGGCGGCGGCGCGCTTCGACTGCCGCTCGGTTGCCTTCACCTACAACGACCCGGTCATCTTCCTGGAGTACGCTGCGGATACCGCCATCGCCTGCCATGAACGCGGGGTGAAAACCGTGGCCGTGACCGCTGGTTACATGGAGGCCGCGGCGCGTGCCGACTTCTTCCGGCACATCGACGCCGCCAACGTGGACCTCAAGGGCTTCACCGACGGGTTCTACGCCAAGCTCTGCACCGGGCGCCTGACACCGGTCCTCGACACCCTGCGCTACCTGAAGCATGACACCGACGTGTGGCTGGAGATCACCACCCTGCTGATCCCCAACCAAAACGACAGCGACGATGAACTGAAGGCCCTGACCGGCTGGATCGCCGAAAACCTTGGGCCCGATGTGCCGTTGCATTTCTCGGCGTTCCATCCCGACCACAGGATGCGCGACCTGCCGCGCACCCCGGCGGCCACCCTGTCGCGGGCCCGGCGCATCGCCCGGGAGGCCGGCCTGCACCACATCTACATGGGCAACGTCCACGACGTGGAGGGCGCCAGCACCTATTGCGCCGGCTGTGGACATCGGGTCATCGAGCGCGACTGGTACGAACTGGGCGCCTGGGGACTGGACGACCAGGGGTGTTGCCGGTCTTGCGGCACCCCCCTGCCGGGTGTGTATGACGGCGCCCCGGGCACCTGGGGACGGCGTCGCACCCCCGTACGGGTCTCTTGAACCGGCCGGTCACGCCCATCCCGGCGCCAACCCTCACGATTCACCACAAAGGCGCGCCCGCTGGTCCCGGCGCTCGGCATAGGGCACGGCCAGGCCAGCCCGCAGCAGCGACTGACCCAGATCACGCCCCTGGCCGTCGACCAACTGACCGAGCACCCGGCCCGCGTAGGTTCCCAGGCGGACGTCCTTGAGCCAGAGCACATGCCCGGCCCGCCGCACGAAGCGCTCGGTGTGGAGTCTGGCCCGTGTGGCCATCTCCGTCTCCGCCGCGCACCGGCCGCGCAGTTCGGGCGTATCGACGCCTTCCAGGCGCACAGCGGTGCGAATCACCTGTTCGGGCCAAACATGAGCCCGAACGTGGACAGTATCGCCGTCCACCACCCGCTCGACCTGCGCCAGGAACGGCCCGGGATAGGAGGGCCGCATGACCTGCTGGTCCGCCCGCGCGACGGTCGATCCGCCATCAGCGCCCAGACCCTGCGGGATCCCCACCAACATGGCGGCCCCCGCCAGGAGAGCAACCCGGCAGTGTCGATCAGCCCGGCGCCGGGCGGAACGAGATGGACACCACATAGCAGCCGGCACTTTCGTTCGACAATGAACACACCCTCAAGGTGCCGCGAGTCGACGTCAGGATCAATCAGCTTTTATACCCAAACATGCATTCGCACAGAAACGCGCGTATCATGCCGTTCCGGGACCAAACGAGGTGACCCACGTCCCGAGAAAACGGCGCGACCCAAGGACCGCCATCGATGGTCTCGCCCCATTTGGCGAACAGGCTCCGACCCATCGTCCATACGCGTTCGCAGCCCCGGAACCGCGCCGGTTTGCCTTGATCCCGTAACGGGGCCACAGCATGTTTTACGAGGGTCAGGAGGGGTGACCTTTGGTCCGTCGCGGATGGGCTCCGCAGGTCCGAGATCCGAGACATCGATCGACGGACACGAGCACCGCGAAGGTCGTTGGCCCGCCCCCCATCCCCGCCGACCGGTCCGTACGTCGCGCGTCCATCCGTCTTCCCTGTCCCGCGCGTACCCCCGGGGATCGTGTCCCGGACGTGGGGACCCCCGCCAACCGACCTGACGATCCGTGGAGCTTGCTCATGCCCCTGACCGCGATCCGGACCTTCCTTCGCATGGAGGCCGCCGGTGGCATCATTCTGGTCGCCGCCGCCGCGCTGGCGATGGTCATCGCCAATTCGCCTCTCGCCTCACACTACGTCACCGTGTTCGAGACTCACCTGATTGTCGGCTTCGGGGACTACCACCTCGACAAGGCCCTGCTGCACTGGATCAATGATGGCCTGATGGCCATTTTCTTCCTGCTCGTCGGCCTGGAAATCAAACGCGAGATCGTCAAGGGTGAGTTGTCGACACCAGAGAAGGCGGCCTTGCCCGTCCTGGCGGCCATCGGCGGCATGGTGGCGCCGGCCCTTGTCTATGTAATGTTCAACTTCGGGGACTCGGTGGCGATGCGCGGCTGGGCCATCCCCGCCGCCACCGATATTGCCTTCGCGCTGGGCATCCTCATGTTGCTGGGGTCGCGCGCGCCGCTGTCGTTGAAGATCTTCCTGACCGCCCTGGCCATTCTCGACGACCTGGGGGCCATCATCATCATTGCCCTGTTCTACACAGAGGACCTGTCGATGACGGCCCTCTATCTGGGTATGGGATGTGTGGCGGTGCTGGTGGCGTTGAACGTGGCCGGCGTGCGGCGCACGACGCCTTATGTCCTTGTCGGCGTGATCCTTTGGGTCTGCGTCCTGAAGAGCGGCGTGCATGCCACCCTGGCCGGCGTCGCCTTGGCCCTGGCCATTCCCCTGGGCTCCCCCCGCAAGGGTGGCCGTGACATGGCCGGTCACATGGAGCATGGCCTTCACCCCTGGGTGGCGTTCGCCATCCTGCCGGTGTTTGCCTTCGCCAACGCCGGGGTATCGCTCCAGGGTTTGACGCTGGCACAGGTGCTCGCGCCCGTGCCCCTGGGGATCGCGCTCGGCCTGTTCGTCGGCAAGCAAATTGGCGTCATGGGCATGGTGTGGGTCGGCATTCGCACCCGCATGGCGCGGTTGCCGGAAGGCGCCACCTGGATGCACGTCTATGGGGTCTCCCTGCTCACCGGCGTCGGCTTCACCATGAGCCTGTTCATCGGCATGCTCGGGTTCGAACACTATCCAGAGTTCGCTGATGATGTGCGTCTGGGCGTTCTGGGTGGCTCGCTCCTCTCTGGCGTTGCCGGCTATCTGGTGTTGCGTCTGCTGGCACGACCGCCGGCGACGGCGCCCGCCGCGCAGACCCCGGCCCAACCGGCGACGGCATCGGGAGCGTAGAGGTCGGAACCATAGGTGTGGGCCGGCGCGATCGGCGCGCCGGCCCTTGTCCGGTGGGTTATCCTCGCCCACCCGATGTCCAGAACAGCCGCCGCTTGCGCAGCCGGGCCCAGGTCAAGCCGGCCTCCTCCAGGGCATCGGCGGCGTCGCGGCGGTGCCAGCCGGTCACCAGTCCGGCACCCCAGGCCCGTTCCGCCTCTTCGGCCATGGTGGCCCCGGGGCGGTGCTCGGCAAGGGTATCGTGGAGCAAGGCTCCAGCCACGGCGACATCGTTCAAGGCACCCAACTGGTCCTGCAGCCGCGCCAAGTCCTTGAGCAGCGGGCGGGCCGCTTTTCCCCCGAACAGTCCCGCGAAAAACTCGGCTGTGTAGCGTAGCTTCTTGACCAGGATCCGCAGGTCGTGGCGCGCCTCCGGCGCCAGATGATCGAAGCGACGGCCGGCCTTCCACACCTTGCGACGGCGCCGCTCCAGGGTGGCGCGGGCGAAACCGGCCAAAGGCGCGGCGCGGGCTTCGGCGCGGCCCGGATCCGCCAGCCAGTCGCCGGCCTCGATCCAGGCCCCCAGACTCAGCGCGAGACGGGTGAAGCGCGTATCGCCGACCCCGGCCAGCGCCTCGCGGTAATGGACTGCGCGCCGGGCGGTGAACAGCGCCCGCAGCCGCGCCAAGCCCTGATCATCCGGAAAACGGGCGATCACCGGATCGAGGATGTCGGCGAGAAACACGTCGATATCTCGCGCCGGACCGAGCAGGCTCATCAGCCAGCGGAGTTCCGTTTTGGCGTTCTCCAGGCCAGGCCCCTTCACGATGGCGCCGAACGTCGTCATGGCCGAGCGCAGGCGCCGCACCGCCACCCGCATCTGATGCACCGCCTCGGGATCCTGGGTCTCCAGCAGCGCCGGCTCATTGGCCGCCATCTGCGCCAGGCAGGCCCGGCCGATGGCCTGGAAGGCGGCGCCCACAGACATGTCCGGTGTCAGCGCCGGAGCCTCGGCCTTCACCGGCTGTGGCGGCGGCGCGCCCCTGGCCAGGGCCAACGCCCGCTCCGCCTTGCTGAGCCGACCCAGGCGCATGGGCACAGTGTCGGCCAGGCGCTCGGCCAGGGTATACACCGCCCCGGGCGTTCCACGGCTCAACTCCAGTTCGATTTCGCTGACCGCTTCCTCTCGACCGTCGGCGGACACTGTCCCCCGGTCCAGGGCCATGGTCACGGCCCAGTCCTCACCGATCAACCGCATCTCGGTACGATGGATGTCGGTGGCGCAGACCGGGCGCAAGCCTCCGCGGCCCCCATCCGTCTCCTCGTTCGACGGCCCGACGCCCTCCAGAAGATCCCCAAGACCCGCCGCGCGCGCGGCCTCCAGGTCCGGCCAATCGCCTTCGACAGCACTCTCCCACTCCAGGCGACGGAACAGGCCGGCGGCGTCGCGCTGATCAGCCTTGATGGTCTGCATGCGCTTGCGGCCCTGGCGTCGCACGCGTAGCGCCACACCACGGCGCAGAAGAGTTTCATCGACGGTGTCGAAGTAGGTGCTCACGAGGTGGCGACGCACCGGCCGCCCGTGACACAGATCACGCAGCCACCCAAGATCGCGGACCGAGTCCAAATGCTCGCGCGCGATCAACACCTTGAGTTCCACTTCCGTCGGCACGGAGGACCGATCCCGCGTGATGGTATCCATGGGCAGGCTTGCCTTTCGTAACCCCGGCCGCGTCACCGCGTTCTCGATCGGCACCGCCCCTCGCCCCCGATCGACGACAGCCCCGACGCGAACCAGACCGTGGGGTTGAATTTTACATTTTGATGACAGTCTCTTTCCATATGGCGCGACCCGTGTGGTTTGTCGAGCGTTCTCCCGCCCCCCTCAATCGGCTAGCATTCACAGGAAGATCAATTGATTGCCGCACATTAGAGGGTTATATTAAAGCCAAATAAAAACTATTGACAGCCGCCGGTCCAGAATCGACGGTCGGCCCTGTCGGGTGCGGAACCCGTGTGGATCAGATTGGGCAAGGGAGACAGACCGTGAAGCCGGATCACGACAGCAGGGCGCCGCACGTCCGGCATCCCAAACGGCGCCACCTTGCCTCAGCTCCCGTCATGGTCGCGGTCGGCCTGTCCCTGACCCTGGCGGGATGCGCGGTCGGTCAGGGCGGCGTGGTCGAGGTCGTGGCACCGCCGGCGGCCGCCACCGACTCGGCCCTGGCCGCCCTCGCGCGGGGCGAACTGGCCAATGCCGATGCCTGGACCGCGCGAGCCCTTCGGGAAACGCCGCGCAACCCCTATGCCCTGCTGGTGCGTGGCCTGCTGGCCGAGCGCGCCGGACAGCCGGGACTGGCCCGCGAATCCTACGAGGCGATCCTCGCCCAGGAACCCGACGATCTCGTCAACCCCACGCCCCTCGACCTCACTGCCCAGCCGCGCCGGGTGGCTGAGGTGGCGGCGGACCGCCTGCAGCGCTTGCAGCCCTCCGCCGTTGGTCCCGGCATGGCCCGCGTTCCCGGCGTCAGCGGCCCCCAAGCCCTGGACAGTCCCACCGCCCGGCCGACGCCGGCCGTCTCCCCCAGCGACAGCGCCTGGGACAACGTCGCTCGCCGCTTCGAGGCCCTTGAGCACTTGGTCCGCGAGGGCATGATCAGCGGCGAGGAGTACCGCGCCCGCCGCGCCGCCAACCTGGGGGCACTGCTGCCTCTGACCCAGGCGCCGCCATCCGTGGGACTGACCCGGCCGCCACCCCGCGATACCGCCGTGGTGGCGCGCCTTCAGGATCTGGGCGGCACCTTCGAACGTGGCGCCATCTCCGCCAGCCAGCACGCGGACGAGCGGCGGACGATCCTGGACGCCTTGTTGCCGGCGCAACCCGGCGCGCGCGAAGCCGCCCTGACCCGCCCCACCGGCGCGGCTGCTCGCCGGCACGCCGGCCGGCTGGAGGATGCCTTGCGGCGCGGCCTGATCACCGTGCCCGAGTACGAGGCCGAACGCGCTGCCCTGGCCGCCGCCGGGATGCGCGGGCAAGGCGCGCCCCGCCCGCCTGAAGCGATTGTCGGCACCGGCGGCGGCATGACCCCAGCCATCGCCGGGATGGACACCCCCGGCGCCGAGAACGCCATGGAGGAGGACGCGGCCGTCGCGGACGACGACGCCGGTGGGGAGGAGCAGGCCCCGCGCCTGCTGGTGCCGCCGGTGACCGGCGAGGTGGGGGTTACCGCTGGCCCGCCTTCGGCCAATGACGAGGATCCGGCCACGCAACGCTTCTCTGGCGTCACCGGTGCCCCCTCGGGCGCCAGCGATGCCGAGGCCGCCGCCGCGCGTGGATCGGGGAACTACGTCCACCTGGCATCCTATCGGGACGAGGCCAGCGCCCGCGCCGGTTGGGCGGCGCTCAGCCAACGCTACGCCGGCCCCATGCGCGACATGGAACCGCACTATGAGCGGGTCACGGTCCCTGGCAAGGGCGTGTTCATCCGCCTCAAGGCCGGCCCGGTGGCCATTCCCGGCGGCGCCAACCGGCTGTGCGACCAATTGCGTGGCATCGGTCAGTTCTGCGAGGCCACGGAGCTGGAGCCTTAGGGTGAGCGGGCGCGCGTGTCGCGGCCCCCCTACGTCCCGCCCGCCTCCGCCGCGCGGCGAATGGCCAGCACGGCGTTAAGCCCACCGAACGCAAAGCTGTTCGACAGAACCGTGCGCACCGGGCCCTCGCGGGCCTCGCCGATCACCAGGTCGATCGGGCACTCGGGGTCAACCTCGGTGACGTTGAGGGTGGGGGCAATCGTGCCCTCACGCACCGTCTGGACCGCCGCCACCAACTCCAGGCCGCCGGCCGCGCCCAGGGCATGACCGACGAAGGACTTGGTGGAGGTGACGGGAATGGCGCCCGTGCGATCGCCGAACACGGCGCGAATCGCCCGCGCTTCGGTGACGTCGTTGGCCGTCGTCGCCGTGCCATGGGCGTTGATGTGATCGACACCGTGCACGTCGATTCCGGCGTCATCCAGGCAGGCGCGGATGGCCTGGGCAGCCCCATCCACCGACGGCATGACGATGTCGCCGGCGTCGGCGCTCATGCCGAAGCCAATCATCTCCGCCAGGATGGTCGCGCCCCGGGCTCGAGCCGACTCCCAGGGCTCCAGCACGAACACCCCGGCCCCCTCGCCCACCACCATCCCGGTGCGGTTCCGGGCGAACGGCCGGCAGGTGTCACGCGCCACGACACGCAAGGCTTCCCAAGCCTTCAGATTGCCGAAGTTCACCAAAGCGTCCGTGCCGCCCACCACGGCGCAGTCCGCCGTGCCGCCGCGCACCATGTGGAACCCCAGACCGATGGCATGGTTGGCGGTGGCGCAGGCACTGGTCACCGCGAACGATGGCCCGGTGATGCCGTGCGCCATGGTCACGTGGCTGCACGCCGCGTTGCCCATGTAGCGCGGCACGGTGAAGGGATTGACACGGTTCTTGCCATCCCGGAACAGACGCACGAAGCCGTCTTGCAAGGTGGCAATGCCGGCACCGCCGGTGCCGATGATACAGGCCGTGCGCGTGCCGAGCCGTGGATCGGCGCGGAAGTCCAGGCCGGCCATGGCGATAGCCTCGTCGGCGGCCGCCAGGCCGAATTGGGAGAACGGGTCGAGCATGGGCATCCTGTCGCGCCCCAAGCGCGCCTCGGCGTCGAAGCCGCGCACCTGGCCCACCACGACGATCCCCTTGGGAACCTCGTCCAGCCCCTCGGCCGGCGCCAGCCCTCCCTGCCCTGCCCGCAGAGCCCGGGTGAAAGCCTCCACGTCATGCCCAATGGCAGCGACAACGCCCATCCCAGTGATGGCGACCCGTCTCATGAGTCCCGATCCTTTACGCACACAGCATCCTGCCCGGGCCGGGGACGAGGTGTCCTCTCCGGTCCGGGGACAAGCGGCATGACGCCCTAGCCTTGCTGTTTGGTGACTTCCGCCTGCACGGCGTCGACGATATCGCCGAGGGTATTGAAATCGCTGTCCATGGTGTTGGCGTTGTAGGGAACTTCGATATCGAATTCCTCCTCTACCGCGAACACGATCTCGACAAAATCCAGGGAGGAGATTTCCAGGTCCTTGATGCTGGCATCACGGCTCAGGCGATCCCGCTCCAGGCCCGTCTTTTCGACCACGATGTCGAACAGCTTGTTTTCCAGAGTGCTCATGGTGCTCCGCCGTTGCTCTTCGATCGACCCATGCTCGGGGCGTTTCACGCTGGTCCAGGATCCCCGCCCTGAAGAGCGCGCACGGCCCCCTTCAACGCCCGCACGTCGCGGAACAGACCCTTCAGGCGCCGCAACATCATCACTGTCTCGAAGGCCTGCTCCCGTTCCACCGCCGGCGTGCCGGCATAGACGGCCCGCCCCTTGAGACTGGTGCCGACACCACCCCCGGCCGCCACCACCGCATCGTCACCGATGGTGACGTGATCGGCCACGCCGACCTGACCGGCCAAGACAACCCGATCGCCAACGATGGCGCTTCCGGCGATGCCCACCTGGCCACACAGCATGCAGTGCGACCCCACCCGAACGTTATGGCCGATCAGGACCAGGTCGTCGATCTTGGTGTGGTCGCCCACGATGGTATCGCTGAGGGTGCCTCGGTCGATGCAGGCGCACGCCCCCACCTCCACGTGATCGCCCAAGGTGACGGCCCCCAGCGAGTGGATCCGCACCAGACCTGCGTTGGTCGCCTCGACCCGGCCGGTTTCCTTGGCGGATTCCACGCTGCCTTTCTCCGGCGTCACGAAACTGAAGCCATCGGCGCCGATGCTGGCATTATGATGCAGAATGACATGCGCCCCGACCGTGCAGCCGGCCCCCACACGAACACCGGCATGAATCAGCCCATCAGCACCAATGCGCGCGCCGGCCCCGACACTGACATGGGACGACAGAACCGTGCGATCGCCAATGACCGCGCCGGCCGCGACATGCACGAAGGGGCCGATGGCCACGCCCTCGCCAAGCCGAGCGCCATCGTCGACCACCGCGCTGGGATGCACTCCACAGGCCACGGCCGGCGGCGCGGCGCAGGCCTCGGTGATGCGAGCCATGGCCAGGCGCGGACGCCCGATCGCCAGAATGGCGTCGACGGCGCCATCCGGCACCGCGTCCACCGCGTCACGATGCACAAGCGCCACCCGCGCCGCGCAGTCGGCCAACAGCGGAAGAAGATCGCGGTCCATGGCCACGGCGACATCGTCCACGGCCGCCGCCTCGGCCGGATGCCGGGGCCGCCCCACTGGAACATCGCCGGACCCATGAAGCTCGGCCTGGAGCAGGGCGGCCAGGGCAGCGGCGTTCATGGGCAGACTCCGTTGATGGGGCCACGGCCGTCCGATGGATTCTGGCCGTTTGAGAGCGTGAGAGAGGGCCGGCCCGCACGAGGGTGATGGGCACCGCCCGACGGAAAGGGAACTGACCATAGACGCTGGCCCATGCCGTGACAATCGGCACGACGGCCAGCTTCAAAGGCGTCCCGAGAGTCGACGGGGCCCGCACCACCCCCGGCCCAGCGCCACGGCCGACGATCGACCGAACCGCCGACCGAATGCGATCGGCGCGTGTCGGTCTACGGCGCGGCGCGGGGCCAAATGACGCGGGGCCTTATTAGTGCAGGCGGTTGGGCAGGTCCCGAATGGTGGCATCCACCATGGCGTCCTGACGGCGCTCGTCCATGGTCTCGGCGATGACTTGCCGTGCCGCGGCCACCGCAATGTCGGCGACTTCGCTCTGCACGTCACGCATGGCCTGGGCCTCGGCCTGGGCAATGCGCTCTTCGGCCTGCTTCTCGCGGCGCTTGATCGCGGCCTCGAGATTGACCTCCGCCTCTTTACGCTGACGCTCGGCTTCGACGCGCGCGTGCTCAATGATATCGTCGGCGGTTTTGAGCGCCTGCTTTTGCTTGAGTTCGTACTCGGCCAGCAGGGCCTGGGCTTCCTCGCGCAGGGTGCGCGCGTCGTCCAGTTCCTTGCGAATACGATGGCTGCGCTGGTCCAACGCATCGAGAACGCGGCGCCATGTCTTCAGCACCACGAACCCAACGACCAGCAGGAACGACACCGCGACCCAGGTTTCCGGCTGCGCCCAGACTCCACTGGCATGCTCGGCGCCATGCCCCGCGGCATGGGCAGCGTCATGAGCCATTTCAGCAGTGGCTTCGGCGGTTTCGGCGGCGAAGGCTTTAAACATGTCAGCGGGCCTCCCGCATCACGGCATCCACCGACGCCTGAGCCTGTCCGGCCCCGACGGCGTCGCCCATCAGCTTGTCGGTCAGCGCGACCACCACATCGGCGGCGGCCTCGCGCGCGCCCTCCAGCGCCCGTGTCCGCGCGGCGGCGATGCGCGCCTCACCCTCTTCAATGCGCCGCGCCAAAGCCTCGCCAACCTCGCGCTGGCGCGCCTCGGCAACGCGCGCCAAGTCTTCCTGGGTGTCCTTCAGGACGACCTGAGCCTGACTACGGGCCTCGGCCAGAGCCTTCTCATAGGCCTCGATGGCCGCATTGGTGCGCGCCTTGAACTCGTCGGCGCGATTGATGTCCTCCTGGACGGTCTTTTCCCGATCCTCAAGCACCTCGCCCAGGCGCGGAATCACGACCCGCGTCAGGTACCGGTACAGAAGGACGAAAAAGATGATCAACCAGAAGAGCTGCGACGAAAAGCTCGTCGGGTCAAACTGCGGCATCCTGAACGGCTCCCGATCTCGGCACCGGAATCGCCCGCCATATAACGGTGGCGGTCGGCCGGGCCGGCTTTGGTCTCGCGGTTCCCGCTCCGGGACACAGGCCCCGAACCGGCCCGGGACATCTGGCGCCCCGAGACGCACGCAGAGCATACACCGCTTCTTTCCGCCGCATTGTCCCTCGATCAGGGCGGCGACGGACAGCGCGGCACGCACCCCGCTAGCGTGGAACCAACCCCATCCCACGACCACGTCCATCGTCTGAGTGCCTTTCGGGGACACCATCAAACGATGGCACGATCATCTGTCAGGGTCGTCCGGCGACAACGGCCCTGGACCGCTTTCCGGCACACCGGAACGCACGGCCGCAGGGCCACGCCGGGTTTTCTTAGCTGAACAGGACGATCAGCGCGACCACCAGAGCGAACAGAGCGATGGCCTCGGTGACCGCGAAACCGATCCAGCCATACAGTTCCACGTTCGCCTTGGCGGCCGGGTTGCGGCCGACCGTGGCGATCAGATTGGACCAGATGTTACCCACGCCAATACCGGACCCAATCATGCCGATGGCGGCCAGACCGGCACCAATCATCTTCGCGGCTTCAGCTTCCATGGTACCCATTTCCCTTGGTTGAGGACGACACGGTGGATTTCGGCGGACCCCGCCACCGCCACGGCGGCGACCGGCGATCCCAAAGCGGGCGAGCCTGCCCGGAAGACACGGCCCTTGTCGCGCCCCCTCCCCGTCGGAGGACCGGGCGCGACCCGCTTCCCGTTCTTAATGCATGTGAATGGCGTCGTTCAGATAGATGCAGGTCAGGATGGTGAACACATAGGCCTGCAAGGCGGCAATGAAGAACTCCAGCACGGTGATGCCAACGACCGCCGCCAACGGAACGACACCGGCGACCACACCCAGGGCCACCACGAAACCGGCCAGCACCTTCAGCATGATATGGCCCACGGTCATGTTGGCGAACAGACGAACCGACAGGCTGAAGGGGCGCGACAGGTAGGAGATCACCTCGATCGGGATCAGGATCGGCGCGGTCAGGATCGGCGCGCCTTTCGGGAAGAACATCCGAAAATAGCCGAGACCGTGCCGGGAAAATCCGATCACCGTAACCGCGCCGAAAATGAACAAGGCAAGGGCGCCGGTCACCAAAATGTGCGACGTATAGGTGAAGTTGCCCGGCACCATACCCAAGATGTTGCCGAAGAAAACAAACAAAAACAACGTGAAAATAAAGGGAAAATACTGCATCCCCTCTCTACCCACGTTGTCCTTCACCATATTCGCCACGAATTCGTAGAACAACTCGGCCACCGACTGCAGTCGACCAGGGACCAGCGCCAAGCGTCGCGTGCCCACATAGAAGATAGCCGAGGAAACGGCGACGGCAAATGCCATGGCCAGGGCGGAGTTGGTGAACGACAGATCAATGAAGCCCACGTTGATGGACACGATCGGTTCGATCTCGAACTGCTTGACCGGACTCGCCACGGCTTCGTTTCCCTACCCGTCTGAACTCGTTTGTGGTGGATTGGCGATGTGCCACCACCTCCTTCACCGCGCGCCGTCCGGATCATCGGATCCCGCGTCGCGGCGCCGTTTCTCCTCCATGGCGCGCCCGAGGCCCACCCCGTCATCGAGACCCTTGACGACCCGATACACGTTGCTGACGCCCGCGGCCGCCCCCAGGAACAGGAACACCACCATCAGCAGAGGCGCCGTCCCAAGCCAAGCGTCGAGCGCGTAACCGATGGCGGCACCGACGGCCACGGTGACAATCATCTCGACGCTGATACGCATCCCAAGGCCCAGCCCGGATGGCCGTCCATCGCCATCGCCCGCATCGGGGCGATCGGCAACACCGTGCCGCTCTTTGGCAGCCGCGATGCGCGCTTCCAGGTCCGACAGGTCGGATCGCCGATCACGGTCGGACATCGTCGGACATTGCCAGGCAACGCCTCCTTTCGTCGATGACGCCAGATTACGCCTCGTTCACATGACCACACCCGGCCGCCGCACCCGTCGGGCGCGCGGTCGGGCTGAAAGCGCGGGCACCATAGTGAGTGCGTCATACCCTGTCAAGCGCGCCACCCACGCGCACTTCGGGCGGCTGGAATGCCGCCCGGCGCGTGGCGGAAACGGCGGCTGTCGGCCTTTTCAAGGTTAGCCTTCGCGGGGGCCGGTGACAGGCCCTGGTTGCGCAAAGGTCAACGGCAGCGCAGGATGGGGACCGACCGGCCGGACGGCGCCCGACGCGACGCAATGCCGGCCCATCAAGAGCCCTGCATGGAGGAGGAGCTAGGCCATGACCCAATCCAAGGTGATGGTGGCGCAAGGCGGAGGCCCCACCGCGGTCATCAACCAGTCGTTGGTGGGCGCGATTCTGGAATCACGCAAGTTCCGCAAGGTCGAACGGGTGTACGGCGCGTTTCACGGGGTCCGTGGCATCGTCAACGAAGACTTCCTGGACCTGACCCAGGAAACCACGCACAACCTGGAAATGGTGGGCGACACGCCGTCGTCGGCGCTGGGTTCCACCCGCGACAAGCCCGACCTGGCCTACTGTCAGGAGATTTTCCGGGTCCTGAAGGCCCATGATGTCGGCTACTTCTTCTACGTGGGCGGCAACGATTCATCCGACACCGTGCGGATCGTCGCCGAGGAGGCCGAGAAGGCCAACTATGACTTGAGTTGCATCCATATCCCGAAAACCATTGATAACGACCTCGTCGTGAACGACCATACGCCGGGATTCCCGTCCGCCGCCCGCTTCGTCGCGCAGGCTTTCATGGGCGTCAATCTGGACAACTGGGCCTTGCCCGGTGTGTATGTCGGCATTGTCATGGGACGGCACGCCGGCTTCCTGACCGCCGCCTCGGCGCTCGGCAAGAAATTCACCGACGACGGTCCGCATCTCATCTACCTGCCGGAGCGGGACTTCGACGTGGATCGGTTCTGCCGGGAGGTCAAGGAAGTCTATGACCGGCAAGGCCGCTGCGTCGTGGCGGTCAGCGAGGGCATCCATGACGGCACCGGCAACCCCATCATCACCCGCCTGGCCAAGCAGGTGGAGCATGACGACCATGGCAACGTGCAGCTCTCGGGCACCGGCGCGCTGGCCGATCTGCTGGTGCAGGTGATCAAGGACAAGACCGGCATCAAGCGCGTGCGCGGCGACACCCTGGGCTATCTGCAACGCTCCTTCGTCGGCTGCGTCTCCGACGTGGACCAGCGCGAGGCCCGCGAGGTTGGCGAAAAGGCCGTGCAGTACGCCATGTGGGGCGCCAAGACCGGATCGGTGACCATCCACCGCACCGGCTTCTATTCGGTGGACTATCAGTTGTCCGACCTGAACGCCGTCGCCGGCAAGACCCGGGTCATGCCCGACGAGTTCATCGCCGATACCAACAACGACATCACCGACGCCTTCCGGCTGTACCTGCGTCCGCTGTTGGGCCGAGGCATGCCCGATGCGTTCCGCCTGCGCAGCAGCAACTTCGTCGAGCGCATCCTGCATAAGGACAAGCCCTGGACCAAGGGGTAGGCATCCCGTCGGAGCCGGGGCAGGACCGATTGATGTCGGCCCCTCCCCGCCCCCGACACGGCAGGGTCGCGCGGCCAGGGTCACGGTCAGCATGCGCTACGACACCACGCTGAAGGACCTGCTCTGGCAGGGGGCGCCGGCCCTGCCGCGTCAATTCACCGGGGTCGCCGCCAGGAAGGTGGTTCCTTGCGAGGTTCCGGCACGCGGGTCCGCCGGCCCAACGTCGTGGCGTGGCTGGAGGATGGTCGGCTGTTCCACCTGGAACTTCAGGCCACGGCCACGACAGACATGTCGTGGCGCATGCTGGAACACTATGCCCTGATCTCGGCCCGTCATGGCCACGAACCGGCCACGCAACACGTTCTGGCGCTCAGCGATCGCGTGGCGGCGGCGCTGCCGCGCGAAATCCGCCACCCAAACTGACGTTCGGCTATATGGTGCAGAGCGTCGAAGCGCTGGACGCGGTGTTCGCGCGCACGCCCATCGCCTGACTCCGCCGCGACTCACCACCGCCCATCCCTTCAGCCGGGGCCATACCCTGGCCTCAGCGCGGTGCGCGCATCACCACATGCCGATGGTGTGGCCGGAACCTAGTCATGTATTGGGGCAGAATGGTCTCGACCGCCGTCGGCCGGATGCCCATGGCCTCCAGCCCCGGCAACGCGCCGGTGAGCACGTTGTCCACCTCCAGAAGCTTGACCTGGTCCGGGGTCAGCATCGGTTTGGGCAGCAGCCCCATCACCCGGGCCTGCACCCGCGCCACCCACATGGGCACCGGAACGGGTTTGACCCGCCGTTCGGTCTGTTCAGCCACCAGTTCCATCACCTCGCGCATCGAATAGGCCCGAGGCCCGCCCAGGTCATAGGTCTTGCCCAAATGGTTGGCCATGGTCAGGCAGGCCATCACCGCATCGGCCACGTCGCCCACATAGACCGGCTGAAAGCGTGGACCGCCGGCGCCGGCCTGCCCGCCGCGCGGATTGACTCCGTCTTTCACGTAGTACGGCAGAACGGGCGACAGGCGCGCGAAGGAACCGAACAGATTGAAGAACCCGTCATGGGGGCCGAACACCACCGACGGACGCAGGATCGAGGCCGTCGGACACTGCTGCCGCACGGCCGCCTCTCCGGCCGCCTTGGTGCGGGCATAGCGCGCCGCCGCGTTCTCGTCCGCGCCGAGCGCCGAAACATGCACGAGCCGGCTCACACCCGCGGCCGCCGACAGCCGGGCGATGCGCTCCGGCGCCTCCACATGCATGGCCTGGAACGTCCGCCGGCCGCTTTCAGCCAGGATCCCCACAAGGTTGACGACGCCGTCGGCGTTCTCCACCGCCCGGGCAACGGCGGCCTCATCGGCCACGTTCACCTTGAGCAAGGCAATCTGGCCCAGATCACCCAAAGGCTTCAGGAAGGCCGCCTTGAGGGGATCCCGCACCGCGACGCGCACCCGCACCCCTTGGCTGGCCAGCCGTTGCACCACCTGGCGCCCGATCGACCCACTGCCGCCGAACACCGTGACCAAACGAAGTGCCATCACCATGATCTCCCTAACTGGATCGGGGTTCCGCGTCCGCCCGCCGTGTCTATGCTACATGCTAAGGCCCCAGGGTGGCCTCGGATCGACGTGCCGGCGCGGCCCGGTCTCCGTGTGTCTTGTCCCTTTTTAGAGATAAGGGGACCGGGACCATCGAGAAAGAGGAAAGGACCTCGGCGCATGGATGATGGGCGCCCCACGGACATCGGCGCGCGCAAGACCGCCATCCTGGACCAGGCGGCGACCCTGGGGCTGGACGTGGCGGCGGTCACGCGGGCGCACCTTCCCGATTCGGCGCGGCGGGATCTCGGTCTATTCCTGGATCAGGGGCGACACGGAACTATGGCCTGGATGGCAGAACACCGAGACCGGCGCGGCGACCCGCGCACACTGTGGCCAGAGGCGGTGTCCATCGTCACGCTGGGCATGAATTACGGCCCGGAGGACGCGGACCCCCTGGCCGTGCTGAACGATCGCACGCGCGCGGCGATCAGCGTCTATGCCCGCGGGCGCGATTATCATGACGTTTTCAAAAAGCGCGCCAAGGCCCTGGCGCGCTGGATGCACACCACATTTGGCGCCGACGTCAAGGTGTTCGTCGACACCGCCCCAGTGATGGAAAAGCCCCTGGCCGGCCAATCCGGCCTGGGCTGGACCGGCAAGCATACCAACCTTGTCTCGCGGCGATTCGGCTCCTGGCTGTTCCTGGGCGAGGTGTTCACCACGCTCGTCCTTCCCCCGGATTCGCCGGAGACGGACCACTGCGGATCCTGCCGGCGGTGCCTGGACGTCTGCCCGACAGGCGCCCTGGATCCGGCCGCCCCGTATCGCATCGACGCTCGCTTGTGCGTCAGCTACCTCACCATCGAGCACAAGGGACCCATCCCCCCGGCGCTCCGCGCCCGCCTGGGCAACCGGGTCTATGGATGCGACGACTGTCTGGCGGTCTGCCCCTGGAACCGCTTCACCCGCGCCACGGCGCACGACGGTCTCAAGCCGCGACCGACCCTGGAAACGGCGCCCAGGCTCGCCAATCTGGCGGCACTGGACGACGCCGCCTTCCGAGCGCTGTTCTCGGGATCACCGATCAAGCGCACCGGCCGCGACCGCTTCGTTCGCAACGTTCTGATCGCCCTGGGCAACAGCCATCGGCCGGACCTGCTGCCCGTGGTCGCGGCACGGCTGGACGATCCATCCCCCCTGGTGCGGGGCGCGGCGGTCTGGGCCTTCCGTCGCCTGGCGCCGGATGTGGAGACCGTCCGCCGGGAACACGACCGCCGGGCTTTGGACGAACCCGATCCCCACGTGCGAGCCGAATGGACCGCGCCCATGCCCGAACTCCTCATCCCGGATGGACAGTCTCCTTCCTCCGCAGCCCTTCTTCCGCCCCAGCAGTTCTCATTTTGAGCGGAATATCTTGGACACGGGACTCGGGATGTGATTCACCCTCTGGGTGAGGTGGCTTGAAGAGCAAATCGCGGTGCTGCGGGAGCGGTGCGCGGCCCTGC
>Ga0126339_10000703_pt1 | contig 19878 bp, 13 predicted proteins | sample OrbTmetagenome_2_FD_92532 | JGI IMG/M metagenome (GOLD analysis project Ga0126339, IMG submission 92532) | Coral microbial communities from Petempiche,Puerto Morelos, Mexico - Orbicella T R C metagenome | ecosystem: Host-associated > Invertebrates > Cnidaria > Coral | place: Petempiche,Puerto...
GAGGGAAAAGACGCCGTAAACTTGCCGTAAACAAAGACAAGTGAATTTTATTCAAAATGACGCGAGCATTGTCAATAGCTTTTCTCGCTTTTTGATTGGCTACTTAATAAAGTCAATAAAATCTCGTTGGTTAAAAAGTTGACAGTTTGGCAGCTGAAAGTTGAACTGCTGAAAACTTGCTTAAATTAAAATTTTATCCGTCTGTGCTCTTATTGATGACAAAAATGAGCCAATCAGCGCGTGAGAAATTAGACAGTTATTGTAAAGTTATTGTAAAGTTATTTATCGCTGCCTCGCCAAAATATGTCAAAGCAAAAATTCGTTATTTCCTCATCAAATATTGAAACTTTAAGTTTTTGAAATTCATGATTAGAATTCAATATTTCGAAATTCATGACTTGGAAATTCAATTATGGCAATTCAGGATTTGGTAATTGATGGCTTGGAAATTCAAGATTTTCCACTTCAAGATTAGCAATTCCAGATTTGGCAATTCTAGATTTAGCCATTCAAGATTTGGCAATTCAAGTATGGCAATTCCAGATTTGGCAATTCTAGATTTAACCATTCAAGATTTGGCAATTCAAGACTGTCAATTCAAGACTTGGCCAGTCAAGATTTGGCCATTCAAGATTAGGCAATTCAAGATTTGGAAATAAAGATTTTGACAGTTAAGATTTGGAAGTTAAGACTTGGAGCTTCAATATTTGGTGGCCAAATATCGAAAACTCAATATTTGGAAGTAGAAGACCAAATTCAAAATTACCTTGCAACATAAACTTGGGGTGATGCTGAATAGTTTTCTTTACTGGGTTAGTAAGCGTTGAAAAGTTTGTCATGTCATTGTAAGTTGAGAATCTCTGAATTTCCTCTTTCATTATAAACAATAAAGATTTTCTCGCAATAATATGTACTTTCGTTTTGACTTTTTTTTGACTATTCTGAATGGCGGATCCAAGATGGCCCCTGTTCCGAAGTTACTGAGAATATTTTTGAACGTGCTAAGTGCACACCATTTGTGGCCGGTTGAGGCAGCAAGCATTACACATCAGCAGAATACGGAAATTTCGAGCAGAATATGAGCAACATATTGCTTAGCCGGAAACTGTTTTAGTGTTAGTTTAGCAATTAAAAAAGGAGATAGTAACACTTATATTTAAGACGATGAACACGAAAGATAGAGAACTCAGCTCGAGTGTCACGAGTACCAAAATGCATGAGTTTTATTCCAGAAGCCTTACAGAAGCACCTGAATATCTACGTCGAGCAGAATTCGATAGGAATTATCAATTCTTTTACGAACCACGTATGGTCTAAATGTATATACCCGCAGGCATACGTTACTGACAGACAGACAGAAATACTCACAAACATTGAATTCACTGAGTTAGGCAAATTCGTTTTACCTACAGTCACTTATTAGTTGCTTTAAAAACCTCTTCAAAACATAGAAGAGTTATCTGTTTAGCAAACCTGGCCACATATTTTGACTTTTTAACGACTCTTAAAGGATGAATCATATTTAAAAATAAAAATATTTTTAAAACAAAGTTAATTGTGGCAAATACTTATGTTTGGGCGACATTGTTTTTAATTTCAAGAACGCAGATCGCGCATTTACTAATAGCGGAACATCAAAGTTCAAAGCCGCAAACAAATTAAATTTGTCGTTAAAAATGATTGATTCTTGGTGAGAATTCAATGATGTGGAAAAAGATTTAATCGCTTCATTTTTTTAGTCTGTTATTGTCTTGCAGCAGGATTTGGCAGGGGTCTCCGAGCATCGTTTATCACCGTTGATAGCTCCCTTATTAAGTCAATTAATAGAAATTATCAGATTATCAGATTTAACTCTCATGCCAGAAACGTTCTTTTTCGATGGCTGAGGAACGGCAGATGGGAAAAAGATCCTATTTTTTTGGTCCTCAACTATGAAGTTTTACCGCGTTTGAACAACAGAAAAGTGCCTAGCGCTTAATTGGAATTGCTGCCTTTGTTTCGCTCTTGTTTTGTCATAACAAAGAAATCGGTATTAAAGAAATTGTATAAACAGCTCAATATAATTTGTCGCCAATGGCAGTTAAATAATTTCACGCTTACTTGCTTTGTTCATAATTCGTCGATTATTCCCTTGTCGTGGGGGCGATAACCCAATATTTGCGATACTCTGCCACCATCCGCAATTATTTCAATCGCGCTTAATTAAAAAACGGCGGCTTGAGTGAGAGCTTTAATTACAAAATCTAATAAAACCGAAATGAGCCTACTCATTTGTGAACGAACTTCAATTAACTTATTCCATGCGTGTTTAATTATTGTCGGTAAACTTAACACGTTGACATGAATGTTATTTGGTTTACTTTATTGTAGCATAAAGACGACCCTGATCTATACAAACGAAATCACTCGCACCTCCATATTAAGAATTATAGGTCTTGTTTGACGAAAGAAACGACTGGAATAGATCGCCTTTCTAAAAGGCACGCTATTCTTCACTTAGCTTCTTTATAAATCGTCTTTGTTAAAGCACCCCTTTCTTTGCTTTTCTTTTTTATCCTTATTTAACAAACGTTCTTTGCTTTAATCTTTTTTTTTTTTGGTGACTGTAACTACGCTAAAAGATATTTATTCTAAATTTGTTTCTCGCAAAGAAACCACTTAAGCATATTAACACGCAAAGGAACTACATCGTCTTTAAACTCGACCACTAGCGACGAATACTGTGATACATGAACAAGGGCCTTTTACCCTCGTGAAATTAGCAACTCATTTTTCTGCGATTCGTAAAAAGAAGAAAAAGTAGATATTTAGAACACAATCTTTTTAAAAGACCTCTAGACACGAAGATACAAATCACTGCTCGGTTATCAAATGCATGAAAACTGCACACGACAGCTGTAAATCTTTTTTCTCTACAAATCCGGCCCTTGCCTAAAATGGGGGTGGATTGAAGTTTGACGGTGGATACCCTCCAACAGACTGGTTCGGTGGAGTTATGCACATGGGTGTATGGTATATCGTGAAGGGTGATGGTTTAATATGACTGGCGTGAGTCATGGAGTTGTTGAAGAAATACTTAGGCCTGTGGTAAACCGGGTGTGAAGGGTACAGATAACCTTGAGCTGCTATGGCGTACTCCATCTCAGCGGCCAGCTTTCGCTTCCATTTTGTCCGACGGTTTTGAAACCATATCTTGATCTGCGTTTCTGTGAGCTTCAGCGTTTTCGAAAGCTCCATTCTGCGTGCCACACTGAGGTATTTGCTTCTCTGAAATTCACTCTCCAGGGCTTTGATTTGTTCGTTAGTGAAAGCAGTGCGTGGTCTTTTCTTTAACTCCGAACTCTGCTTTCGTTCAAGAGTATTGTCTTGCTTTAGCATTGGTGAGCCTGTAGGTATAAGACAAACCCTAGATGTCTTAGGAATTTGAAATTTTAAAAGCCCTTATATTCTGTGTTTTGCCTTTCATACTAAATTGGTCGTTTCTCCTTCAATTACCGCCTTCTTATTCATTCTCGCAGCCTTGCTTGGTTCTCTTTCAATTTAAAAAGCCGGAATAGTTTACACAGAAAGCTACTTGCGTAGCCTATAATTTAGCTTTCACTTAGTTAAATTCGCCAAATTACCCGTTCTCCGGGACAGCATAATATTTGGCATAAACAAAATATCAGCTCATTCACTCACAACAGATTTCAAATAAACATTTCTGAAAGGGCCAGCAAGCATCCTTTATCTAAACCTCGGGAGGGATCCAAGATACTTGAATTATCTATTGGGAACCGTTAACAAAGTACACGTGGTGTCTTCCAGCGGAAAGCGTCACTGTGCGTGCTGTGTATAACAAAACTGATCTTTTAGGCAGAAGTAAATGTCTTACTACCTTGTTAGGTGGACCATAATTGTTTTCAGGCATACCTGACGCGGGTCTAACACGCATACCATCGACGCGCGTCGGACAGAATCGACATCTTAATCACTCGAGAGTTAATAACTTTACACTGCTTTTTCCTCCAAAGCTCATGATTCGCCTATTGCATTGAAGCGAACAAATATCATGGAGCGAGAGGCGATCATTTGAAGAAACTCTCGAAATCTTGATGCGATAAGTTATTTCACCAGGTAGCATGTCTACATTCATTAACAAAAATGAGATCGATTAAATTCATAATATGACTAACGATGATTAAGCACTTTGCCCCTTGATTAAATTTGTGTCAGCGTCGATTTCCGCAAACATATGCTGCTTACCTTGAGCGAAGTTATCTTCGGAGTCTAATTCATCCGTTGCCTTTGCAACATGCTTCTCAGACTTTGTTGTCGTTTCGGAGTTCATTTCCGGCCAGCGCGTTTGAAAAGAAAACTTTCCTGTCGGTTCACACGGGTTCTTGTTTAGAATGTCTGCAATTGAAAAGCTTCCAGATTTAACTGACCGATATCCTGTGTTCCTATCCATGGCCTTCAAGCCCTTGTCAATTTAGTACGAGTATACGATAATAGACGAACCCCTAATCGCGGCTCTGTTTGTAAGAGTCTCCACTCGCTTCAAACGACAGCACAAGATGATAACATAACTTATTTCCCTCTTTAGTGGACCTCAGGGTTCAGTGTGCAGCGCGTGCCGGGTGTCGCGCGCCAACCAATGAAAAATCTGACGATTATTTAAATATTGTAATGAAGAAAAGTCCGCATAGAACAAAAGCCTGCAGACTGGTGTTATTCACGTCTTATACTTGAATTTATATCCATGAATAAAAGGAAACAGCCCTGGAGAAATCGCTAGATGTTGTCTTGTTTAAAAGTAGACCCAATGGTAGAGTATTTTTCACATGCAATCTGCTGTATTTGACAAATCACGACCAGCGGAAAGTCATTTGAGAACGAGGATAATCACGCTATTCGATAAACTCTAATTTTGAGACAATTCTTTTTTGGTTCAAAAAAGGGATGTTTACGGGTTTTTCTTCTAAATATATCTAAATACATCTGTAGAAACAAGACCTTCCCAAAGTGAATAGCTTGCTTAGCATGTATTTTGTCAAATTTCGCCTGAGGAAATGTATCAATGCATGTGAGAAAAGAAAGGATGCCAGAAGGGTCTTCTGCCAACATGCGCAATATAATTCACAGCAGGAAGCCACTGCTAAACACAAGAGTTTATTTCAGTTCGGTTTATTAAACACCGGCATGTAATTAGTCTGCAGTTAAGGGCGATCAACACATGTCAAAACGGAACTGCATGGCTGCTTAACCTCTTTGTTTTACAAGAGTTGTTTAGGTCTTCTTTTATCAGATGTTAATAACAGTATGATTTTAATATTTTACATCTGCAGAAAGGATATCATCAGTGTTAATAGTCTCTCAACAAACAACTTGGTCCCTTGCAATTCTAAAAGAAGACAAAAAGCCCCAGAAGGTGTTTCCGAATGTTCATATTTTGCATACTTTTTTTTCAGACAATGGCTTATTCTGTTTCCTAAATAGTCTTTTTTTGCACTTCTCAAGTTTTTTGATGCGTCGTCTTTTCAAAAGGGGAACTGCGGAAATTGATATTTTCTAAGCGAAAGAGGGTATTCGCGACCCAACTTTCTGAGTGTAAAATAAATCGTACTCGTTAAAGTGCGCGAGTTGCCGTCCACGGTTCTCTGCAAAAATTTATGACACTTATAACTGGTCCATGAAATGACTACATGTGATATATCACGGGTCTCTCAATTCAGAGCTAATGGGTAATGTCTTTGATTAGAGGCCTAATGTTAATACTGACTCAGCCCCACTTCTAAGAATTCATGCACAGCTACGCTGACTCAGTGCGAGATAAAGTAAAGCCTTGAAGCCGACCGGCTCATGGCTGCCGGAGCTTATCACGACTAGGAGTATTTCTACTCCCCCTGGACGGGATGCTAGTCCATCGCAGGTTACTCTCCCGTTATTTGTTAAGTTTCCCCAACAATTCGCCGGTACCCATTTATACTCCTGGGTAGAGAGAGGCATCGTGAGATTTAAGTGTCTTGCCCAAGAACACAACATACTGTCCCCGGCCAGGGCTCGAACCCGAACCGCTCGATCAGGAGTCGAGTGCTCAGTGCGAGATAGCACGCACTTTATGGTTCTGTCGAAATTAAGCTTGTGTAAACGTGAAGCATCAGAACTTATCGTTATCATTATCATATGGCTACGGCCCGGTTGTCTGAAAGCCTCCTCCAGTCCCTCCTATCTTTAGTGGGTCTTAACAAGTTTGATAGTCTAACGTGGTGACTGAAGCATACACTAGATCCCCTCATCGTCACTCGGACTAAGAAAAACTAGGCCTTCAGTCGCTTTTTGCAGTTCACTCTCGTTGATTTTTTGTTTCATTGAAACAGATCTTTTACGTGCCCCGAGGCACACCTGCCTTTTCTTAAAGCAGTCTACGGAATTTGGCAAGCCACAACAAAACGCCAGCGGGAATCATGGCTGATAATCATTTAAATTTTTCTCGCTACGCGAATGACACTAAACTCGCTTGGCTCTGTAAAAATAGAAACTTCTCTGCTTTTCACATAACTATACGATGATCTAATCTAGTGTTAGACGCAACATTTCTTGTCACTAACAAAAATCAAATCCAGTTTGTACCATTTTTATCTCCTTCCAAACTTGATTTGAAATAAAGGACGAGAGAACCAGAATTTTCATCCCCTGCAGAAATGGTTTACCAAAACGCTTTTATACAAGTCGCTTCCAAGTCGTTAATTGGGTAGATTGATTGTTGGTTATTCTATGCCTGTTTTGACTCAACACAAGTTCTTAAGCTCAACAACAGCGGGATCACACTGTTTGCCCAGTGGAAAGGATGAATGGCCTCTGAGAGGTGATAGATACGCAGCCGTTGTAGCACACAGCATGAGAAACTCTCGCTCAGCAGCCGACGAATTGGCACCGGTGAGCCGACGCGTTTATTTGCTTCGCTTCTAGTCAACACTATCTCAAAGGCCCGCAAATCAAAGAAAACATCTCGACAGGCAGGTGCTTAAGATGGTAGTAGATAAAATTGTAAGGTGAGTTGTGTAAACTATTTAACATTCGACAATATTTATAGTTTAAAAAAAGAAAGGACTGGATTCCACAAATAATCACGTGATTACCTTGAGGTTGATTGTTTTCACGATTTGGGTTTAGTTAGGAAACTGTGAGAGTATGTCGCGCTACGATTCAGCTGTTTGTCAGTATTGTTCAACTCAGTCATCCCATGAGGAATAAAAAGTGAGAATCGAACATTTAGGATTAGATGACCGTCTTGCGGGTGGACACCTTGACCAGCTTTAGGAATGCTACTTTGATGCTGACTAAATTGATCGGGGGCAGTAGTAGATGGAATGGGAAGAAGAAGAAGAAGATAGGAGGGGGGTGATAACCAGCGCTGTTATTAGCCGATTGACCTTTTCTAACTTTGTCAGTGATTATTAGTGAAAGCAGCCAAACAGTTAACTGTGCAACTGTATACACTTACTTTCGTAATCCTCTACGTCCCCTGTGGGACATAAGGCAACTGCGTATACCTGTCTGAAATTTTCCTGCGGTAACTTGGTTTGATTCATTGTACTTGGAAGTCAATGAGTCCATGGCTACTGTATTTTGACAGGCATATTCACCAAATTTGTAATTTTCTATTTTCGTAATAAATTTAGCTCTCATGCAGTCGTTTTCCCCTTTTTAGGACTTTTTATTGTGTTTTATTGTTTGAATTGGCTTCGAGGCATTTTGGTGGTTTTAAGACTTTGTCTGAAAAATGAATCCAATTAAGATGGCGGATCCAGGATGACGGCTGTTTGATCCACGAGCTTCCATGATATGACTTCACCGTCTCCTGTTGCTTATCTCAACAAAAGTTTTTTGGACCTACAATGAACCCTCCGAGTCTCATAATCTTTGCTTCAATATTCTGGACCTTACGGTGGAGGTGGGATTCCACGTCCACCGATCGCAGACGGTTGAAGTTGAAACTGGTCATGCAGAATAATGTTAATTTACAGAAAACTGTAAATAATGTATCCTAAATACCGTCAAATACTATGGCGATGGATGGTGAACAAGGTCAAACGAGATGAATATACACTTAAAATTACAAAATGTATCCTGATTTTCATCGACATTCTAACTTCTTTGTTGTTTTTGTTTTCTGTGTAGCTTTGCGAACAAATATTTGTATTTTGTGTTTTGGCTCCTGAACCTGTCCGACTCAATACGTTTTGATGTCTTCATTCTTGGAAGTTTGGGAGAACTCGAAAAGCTGTGGAAACATTTAAAAGTTCTCATTCTTTCAAACTTCTACGAGTGTTTCTATGACTCGATATAAACACGGTACATGTTTTCTATTTCTTATGTATTGAGACATTTCGAGGAGCAGCCGTGACTGTCTGAGAACACAAAACGGCCAGCAACGATAATCCCGCGTGCTCCTTGTGGCTTCCACTATATTTGCTTTGCATATTATGTCATTCATTTGTATTTCCAAACGTCATGTCATTCATTCTATCTCTCACGTTCTGTCACAGGATAAGATGAACTCAATAACTTGGCTTGATGGGTCTTAATATCTCAGTTGGTAGATAACTGCAGCGCTACACATACCATGCTCAAATTCAAGCTCGAATCCTGCTGAAGCCCCGAAATCTTTGAAATTTTCAATTGCTTGAATGACGATCACGTCGGTGATGGTCGTCTCTTCACCATTACATCAAATTGATGTCGTCAGTACTGAACTATAATTTGGAATTTGAGTCTGAAAATAAAAGGAGAAGACTTAGGTTTAAAATTCCTTTTAAAATCGAGAAAAGATTTTGCTGCCTAGTCAGACAGACAAAAACTAGTTCCGAAAAGACTGGAAAGAAATCGTGCAATAGGTTTTGAAGGCATTGAGTTCAAGATTTAAGTTTCACGTCGTTGTAAGAAACGCACGCAAACGCAAATGTTGTAAGCGAAAACAAAGCAAGAAAAAATCATGAAAAAAGAGTCAATATTGAAGCTGCAGGGTTTACATAAATATCTAAACGTCTAGTTATATTTCTTTTTTGATATAGCCTACTCTTTCGCCAAAACTCAACATAATCTCAGAAATGATAAACTGACATTTTCTCCGGTACCTCTTCACGATTCAGTCGGCACGAGATTTGAAAATCGTCGCTTAAAATACCCTACTAGACTATACTACGAAACACTCGAATTCGAAATAAAATAGCTTCCAATGCATGGAATTAAATTGTTTTAAATTAAGATGCTTTTAGTGTTCCATATTCAAGTGTTTAGAACAGCTTTGCGGTCTTTTCGTGAACGGCTTTATACATGCTTTGAGCGTAGAATGGACAATGTGAACGTCCACAAAATTACATTCAGGTGTTAAATCACGTTAAATTAGTTGTTCTTAGCTGTCAAGGAGTAGTGAATAAATTTACATTCTTTTTCGTTTGGAGTTTTAAAGCTTGAGGTGCATTCTAAAATTTAGAATTTACCTTATAACTCATTCATTCACAACGCGGACCTCAAGAATGACCAAAAATATAAATATGTTTAAAACTGATGAATTTCATTAGTTTAAATAATTAACTATCCCCACTTTTCTTGTCTTTTTCAGGACTTTGGGGTTATACGAAATCATTGCTATCGCAATGTACTCCTTGCCTATATTCAGTAAAAACGGTCTTTTCTAAAAAGACACAACAACTTGTAACAAGTATACTTGATTCTTAAGCACGTCGTAAATTTGTTTTTATTTGTACATTTGTCTTTTTTTTCCGATTCTACATTTCCCTTGTCGATGCTGAAATTTTATCAATGTACGTTTTTTTGTAGATATTGCAAATAATAACAATCTGAAGAAATCTGAATCGTATTCAGTGGTGAATAAACTTGGAATTGTGAATTTCGCGAGACTAAAAACTGAAAAAAAAAGGCTTATCATCGGCTCTTGTTTCCAAACCTGATAAAATATTGCCACTCACTCACCACACAAAACAGCTCCTTCTCATGGCCGCTTTAGCCTTGATGTGGCCGCATATTAACATTCGGACCAGTTGGTCATATTTGTTCTGGAGGATTATCCACATAAAGTCAAATGGCTTTTGCAATATTTAAGCAGTTTCTTATTCTTGTAAAGAATTCTTCCAAGCCTGTTATTAAAATATTGGTGTATCTCACTTTTTTCCAAATGCGAAAATTCTTCTTTTTGTAGTCTTGTTTTTTTTTATATAATTTGGTAGGAACAACGAAAACTATCGTATTTCGAAGCGTGACGCATATACGATGCGAAATAAAAGAAATATATCATTGGCACAAAGCACACTAGCAGGTCCCTGTTAATCACGTTACACGAAAACTTCGAGTGCGCTATTCTTATAAGGGGAAGATTGATTCGAGTTTAAAAAAAGTTATTATGCGGAAGAACTGAAAGCATAATGTCATTTTACTGCGAGGCATTTCCTGTTATTCAACAGTCTGTGGGTTCAGGTTCCTGACCAATCAGGAGAATTTACGTGTCCTAGGTGTAACTAAAAGTTATGTTATCTGTGACACGCGGCCCTTCCTGCGATCATCGTCATCCTGCGAACAGCTTCTTTTTCGCCAAGTCAAAAATTATTTGCTCACCGCCTCTCCAGTAACAGACCTGCAGACTGTCCATATATTAGGTAGTTTGTTTTTACTTTTTTAAGGGTGGAGGATTTTTCATCCCCACCTATCCTGAGGAGATTTCAATAGGTTCAACGGTTTAGTTTCAAATAAAATAGTCATGCTCGGGACCATTTATCCCAAACAGCTGGGTATCATTCTTTTCCTACCTTTATGCTCCGCCAACTGGTGCGAAGCCTTGTGGAGCTCTTGATATATTAATTCTAAAAGCTATTTCGCACTAAAATTTTATTTTCATTTCTTTTTTTCTAATTGTTTAACTTCAAAAATAATCCAAGGGAAAAACTACTTTTTAACTGATTTGAGGTATTAGAAAAGTGATTATTTTATAGGAGCTGGTCGTCGAAGTCTTCAATAAATACTAATACCCACACTTAAGTTTGTACCCAACAAGACCGAAAATAGAAAAAAAATAAGAGAATAACGCGTAAGGCCCGCGATTATAGCTGAAGTTGTATCAACACTAGAATGTACGTCATTGAGTATTGCATTTCCTATATCCTTTAAAGAGGAAACGGAAGAAGGCAAATTAAAACGTATTATGAAAAGTAAGGATGAAGATGATATGTAAGAGGAAATACCACAAGTTATAACGTTCGGGTACTTTTACTCGACTTGATTAGCGTAGAACATGCAATTATAAGTATAACCAATTAATTCTAACCAAAGAACGCAAAATGAAAGCTTTCAAAAGCGAGTACACTAGATAAATAGAAGACAGAAAAATGCACCATTACGAGAAACACTTCTCGTGCATAAAAATATATGTTTCAGAAAAGGATTATATATGGCTTTTATAGCCCTGATATCTGCCTTTGATATTCTGGTAATACCTTTTGCAGAACTTATTCGTCAAAATTGTCAGCAAATAAAAAAAAATGTATTTGTTATTATTTAGTCCGATTAAAAAATGTTTACGTTTTTATCATCCATGCTGTCCCCTAAGACAATACACAGTCAAGAATACGGTTCTAAGAAATTGTTAAAATAAGTGGAAAATATGGCAAAGTTGAATAATTTTCTTTGAAGAAACACAAATTATGCAATGAAAAACAAGGCTTGTAAAATATCAGGGCTACGATCAGAGAGTAATCTTTAAGATAAACAACGACCAGCCTGTATTGATAAAAGGAGTCAATGTTGCAAGACTGGTTAAGAAACATGTCAAAAACGAAACACAATGACTGTAAAGCTGATGAATTAATAATTAATGAGTTTAAGAAGACTTGTTGAAAAGCGGAGCCACATGGTCAAACAGATATGAAAGACCGAATCTAAGTCAATGAATCGAATATTCTCAAAAATAAATTATTTCTTTGAAATATGTACTCCACGTCGACAAACCGTTGTGAACCCTCGAACTAAGTCATTCAATCAAGCATTCTCAAACTTCAGTTGTTTCTTTGAAAGCCCAAACAATGAATCGCGGAGGGTTCTTTTAAGGAATAAAGTGCTGTGGGTTTAAAATCAAATATGTACGGAACTAGTTGTTGTAGTTTACCCATTTCTCTAGATGTTCTCGATTCACCTTCTGGCATGAAAGACTGCCGAGACAACGAAACACTTAGCATGTGAAAACGCATCTGATATTGTTTGCCCAAGTTACGAAATTCCATCTTCCGAAGCCACGTTCTGAGATCAGTGTTAATAGTGCTCGATTCATAAACCATTTATCTGCAGCGCTTGAGATTCAGGGACTCGTAGCCAAAAGGTGGAATAGGCTTGCATAAAATATTGCCTGTTTGAAATTTTTTAAGTGTATTTTTGGTCAGACCCAGTAGTCAGTGATAAAATGTCACATTAAATTGGAGTCGAAGTTGCGAGAGAGAAAAAGGTTTCTTTTTTGAATAAGTATTCCAGCGATTCAATCGTCTTTTGCTATACGCCAAAAAACTATTCTCTAGCCACTTCTCTCGTTAATTCAATTTGATTGAAGCTACTAAAACTGATGGTACGTAAGCAAACAGTTTATGAATCAATAGAAAAGATTCCAGTTGCAAAACAAGAAAAATAGAAAAAAAAAACATAAAAGAACAAAAAAAAGACTTAAATTTATGCTCTAAAGTACTGATATAAAGCTCCTTCAATGTGTAAATTTACGTGACATAAATGCAATCCGTCACAACGTTGAATTATAGTTATAATCCTTTTGTATTGTAGTTAACCTTTATGATTGGTTGAGTGGTTGTCAGAATGACTGACTGATTAATAACATTTTGCAGGTTGTGCAGACAACAGTAGACACTGTCCTTCTTGGGCTAGAGCAGGATACTGTAAAGGCATGTACGAATCGTTCATGAAAAGAAATTGCGCAAAGAGCTGTAAACTATGCGGTGGTGGCAACGGCGAGAACAGTGGTGGATCGAGACAGTGTGAATACAAACCCAGTGTTCGAATTGTTGGTGGTGCCTGGCCGTGGCAGGCGCAAATCAGGACACTCAGTGGATTTCCTTTCTGTGGGGGAACTTTAGTTCATCCACAGTGGGTTGTCACTGCTGCCCACTGCGTCGTGGGTAAATCCCCCTCAAACATTCGTGTGAGGTGAGTTTGGCCATTTTCGTCATAAATAGGGTATGGATTTTGCAATCTAGTCTTGATTTGGATAGGCTTTTTAGAAGATTCTACTTTTTCATCATTATCGAAAACACTATCAACGAAAGCCATTCACAATGCCTTTCCCTTTGGTCTGAACAAGGTAACTAATTATACGGCAAGTCTGAAACATGGTATTGATTAAAGGATCAGGTCATAAATAGGGTGTCGAATTCTTAGTCAGGTCATAAATAGGATAGGGAAATTCAAGATTTTGGTGATAAACTGAGGGTAGGGGTTTTGAGAAGCGGGCCGCACACCCCCACCCAATTTTTCTGGGAGAATCCCCCCCTCTCAATTTGAGTTTAGTGTATGCTTAGGATGCTTCTCAATTTTTCAGACTTAGAGCTCACAAGCGCACATCCAATGTTGGAATCGAACAGGATATGAAGATTGAAAAAATCATTTCTCACCATAGCTACAGGCGACCTTGTGGCATGGCTCACGATATCGCCAAGTTGAAACTGAGAACACCCGCTAAAATTAACAAGGCTGTTAACCCAGTTTGCATGCCAGGATCAAGTGGAAAAGTTGCAGATGGCAAGAAGTGCTTGGTCACAGGTAAATTCAGACTAATCTATAGTGGGGTTGGAACATTTTTTCAGAGTAACACAGTATTTAACAGGTCATCACTGTTTTCGTTGCTACGCGACCTTCGAAATCAAAATGCTCTTTGCAATAGACTTCCGTCAATCAAACGGTGGTAAAGAGACGGCTATATTAACCAGGATATAGTAATTGCACAGCCAGTCTTTATGATTTATTGATTTTGTATTTTCAAAACATTCCTCGAGTTGTTCATTTACATGAACAGTTGTGGGTTTGCAAGCAGACTGATAAATCTGTATTTATTTGAGAGGGAATGCAGCTAATTTCATCATTTCACGGCAGGTTGCATTATATTGGTTTGACGGTAATTGTTTTTGCTTTCCTTCTTTGTCAAGGATTTGGAAGATTGGCCTCAGGCGGTTCATTACCTGGTGCCCTCATGCAGGTCCAAGTTCCAGTTGTCTCAGATACCAAATGTTGACAGGCCTATGGGTCATCAATCCACGACTCAATGGTGTGCGCTGGGCTCGACGAGGGCGGTAAAGACCCCTGCCAAGGGGATTCTGGAGGTCCCACGGTCTGTGAAGACAACGGAAAGTTCTTCCTGGAGGGTGTCGTGTCCTGGGGAATCGGATGTGCTTCACCAGGGAAATATGGCGTCTACGCGAGGATCCGTTACTTGAAGCAGTGGATTGACCAGACGATGAATTCATATTATAATAACATGTAAGAGACAGAACAATAAACCAGTGTTCAAGCAAACGAAACACTTGTCAGTGTTTTTTCTTTTTAATCTTTAAATAAAAATTAAGCATCTTAATTCTCCTCCGTTCTATCATGATCAGCTGTCAATATCCGGACTTGGGTACGAAGAAAATAGAAACAAAATTTAACGTTGCCTTGAAAAACGTGAAAGACGGGCGTGCAAACACAAAAGGGTCGATTATTCGAACAACGATTGAATATTCATAACTTTTTATTACTAACGCACAGTGAAATTTTGATAAGTTTGGACTGGACATAATGGTAAACCCTAAATGTTCACAGTTTCTGTAGCCTGTTTAGCAAAGAAACAGGGAAATAAAGTCCTTTCGTTTCTTCTCTAGCCTCCGTGAAAGGGTTGTTTGTGCGTTTTGAGTATCTACAAAAACATCATCAGAAAATGGTAGCTGGAGTGGTGTTCTTTTTTCTCTTCTTCTTCGTTCTGGCTAGGTACGTTATTTGTTTCAGGTTATTCGCTTCAGCTCTTCAATCGCTTTTGTTTTGTCTGTAGTGGCGACCTCGATATATATTTTTTGCAAAACACCTTTCGAAAATCTCGAGTATTCTCTTCTTAAACTTTCATGAAAAAACAAAAATAAAAATAAATAAACGGGTCATCTTTATTTACGTGGATACATGTATTTCTACATGTTCATCGCCTATTCGTGTTCTTTGGTCACATATCACACAACGAGGGGACATTGGAAAAAAAATGTATTTTTTTCAACCGTTTGCGTGCAGTCAGAAAAAAGTTGCAACGTTTCTAATTCTGACAGCCACGATATATGTGCGCCATGATATCACAAGGTTAAGGGCCGTAGCGAGTAGCAGGCTCGCCTCAGTCTTTTTTTGCCATCATGAAAACCCTAAATACCTAAGACGAGAATTTAACCATACACGTTGCCTTTGTTATAATTTTTTTTTCTGGCTACCTATACGGTTCGGAGATTGTCCTTGACTCCGACGTTTTACCTCTCGTATTCTCTGAAATATATAAAGTTGCATCATTCAACAATACTTTACCTCCACATTTCAAGAGCCTCGATAACACTCTGATCAAGAGATCGTATCTTGTTGAGTATAATTTGTTGTGTATATACGTTTCACTGAGATAGCAAGAAGGATTGATTACGTAATGTTTTTCCGTGCCCTAAGATCGGCCAACATTCACAATCGGCAGTCTGTTATCTAAAAATATTTTCTCAGCTTATACACCGTGGACCTCCTTTTCTAAAAGTTTGAAAGGAATCCTTAAGAGGTTAGAATTCTCCTTTAGTGGAACAGTTCCCTTTTGTATTCACAACACCTGAAAAAAGACAAATAAAAACTCGCCAGGCACTGTTATTTAAACAGCTTTCATAGTATTCAGGGTGCAGATTCCTGTTCAAATAAAGAATGCCACGAACAAAAATGAGGAAAAAATCATTTGCTCGAGTTATCGAAAAATAGGCCTGTCCACAAATATCTGGACATTTTTGAGATATTGAGAAGTTGCCGAGATATTTAGAACGTATTAAGATATTCATAGCTTTTTTCTGGCCTACTACTGTGTTTTGTTTGTTATTTTCTTGAAACAACTTTGAGTTCCATGCCAGAAACAATCCAGCTCAGCTAATTTCCACCTGATGTATTCCTTATCATTAAAAGCGTTAAAACAGCAATTTTCCAAAATGGCAGATACTGGTGACATCGAAGCGCCTGAATCTTCTTCCTCATCTCTTACTGCTGAAAGAAAATTTTGAAAAAGTTGGCCTAAGTGATTCAAAATCGGTGCATTTTTACGACAAAAATAAGAAATATTTAGAGGGGTTTTTGAGATATTTAGAACACTGTTTGTGACATAATTAGAATATTTTTTTGAGAATTTCCGGATATCTAGGCGATTTTAGTCGTGGAAAGGTTCATTGAAAAAGTATTTGACGAATAAATCACTTACAAAAGCTAAGATATGTGTATATTGTGTTATCTCCCCTTTAAAAAACTGGGCTCTGTTTCTCATTTATACCGAAAGAAAAATTGCATTATATTTCCCATTAAAATCTCGCCCAAGAAGCCGCTCTGTTCCTGTTGATTATATGCAACAGTATGGGGGAGAATTGTTGAACGGAATATTGCAAAATCGCCGAGGTTGAGATACTTCACTTTTATGCCAGTTAAAGTTTGCAGTTCATAACTGCAGACAACTGAAATCGTAAAAAATGAAAAGATGCGACCTATTTTTAAATTATTAGCGTGACTGGCTGCCATTTGTCATTTAATTAACTGAAACGCTTGGCCATGGATGTTCTACATATAAATGAGCACGTGCGAACACGTACAAGTACGCGCGAAAATCGGGCTCGATTGCCCGCCCTCTCTAACCCTGAAAAGAAAACGACAGATAACCTGAGTACTATTTTCAAGTAATCGAAATTCCAAGATTTCTCGTACGATCACCCATTATCAAGTGCTTCAACACGGAGAAGTTCTAATTATTACGTTCGTACGAGGATCTATACAATTCTGTTAATGAGTTATTATGAACATTGTGGAATAAAATGATTGCAAAACAGTTTCTGAATCTAGAGAATAAACAGCAAATGTTCATTTCCAATAAAGTAAAGAAAAATGAACGTACAGCAATAATTTTCTGTTTACTCATTTCAAGTGGCCACGGGAAAAACATTCACCTCATAAAACTTTAACCTAAAAGTCATATTTTCGTTGAAGGAAAACCTTAACATAATGGTCTTGTTTTGTTTATAAACTTCACTTACAAATCGGCTGAAGCTGGGATATAGTGACTAACAAAGTACAATTGTATAATGCCAAGTAGGAAAGGTCCGGCAATCTTTTTCAAATTTTGTTGTCGTGTCTTGGGAAAATCGTTAAAAACTAATTACAGTTTCATATTTCTTCGACAATTGACTTAATATCTTCATTTTGTTGTTCTAGTGGCAACATTTCGCGTGCGAGCGAAATTTCGATGTCATAATCTAGCGCTGCTTTAATTTGACCAAAAATGCTCCCTAATGTGCACGAGGCTGTCTCTTTAAGATTTAAAGATTTCATAGGCTGGCTATACTGGTCTGCCCGTAATATTGTGGTCACAATAGAAACAAAACAAAGAGCTATTATTGTCAAACTTTGAATAACCATCAAAGTATATCACAAAAAAATTGCAAATAATGTCCAATTACTATTTATCCAGTTTCCAAACTGATAATTTTGGCTGGCGAGAAAGCAAACAGAAAGTTTGTTTCAAAAAATGACATGACTGATGATTTTAAATTTTTAAGCAACAACATCAGTTAATTTAGATTGCCTCTAAAAATATTTAAAAGGCCTTGTTTACTAAAGAAAATACTGAATGGACGGTTACCCTAACGCTCTTACCATGAATACTCCGGAAAGTTGAACGATTTTAATTTTTTTGGTACCCTTGTGAAACTTTCAAGGCAGGAGAAAACGTTAATCACTGTCTGCAAAAATAATTTGCTTAGACATACAGATGTTCTTTAATCACGTCTTTTTACGAATGACTGCAAAACAAAAGAAACTTATATTTGATCGCATATGAATTGAAAAGTTGTAAATATTATTTCAAGATCCAAAATTTAATCTTCTTGAATCATATTCGGAAACCCACTTTGATGACTATTCACGCTTCTTTTTACCGATTGTGCCTTCTGTGCTTGTTCAGGATGAGTCTTGCATTCTTAGTACTCAGCATATAAGAAGACTAACCATGTATGAAGTTTTCAAACTGATACTGCTTGCATTAGACAATGCATTCGTCAGTGGCACTCTGTGTTTTGGGCGTAGCAGTCTTGGCCGTTTTCGCACAAGGTAACCAGAGATTTAATTACAAAACTGATAATAACGATATTAATTATGTAATCATGATTTTTTTCAAGACTTCGTTTTCGCCTAATTAAGTGATGTAGACAGCGTTTCTACCGAACTAAATCTTCTCCACGCTCGTAAGTAAACTTTAGCTTGGATAATTTGAATACGGTTTGAGTCAGGCTCGATCAGTAAGTGCTAACTTTAATTCTACTCTTGTCATGGACCACCTAGTGCAAACCTATATCAAAATTAAGGAAAACGCTAATGTTTGTTTTATCTGCTCCTTTAAAGATTCTAACTTAAATCCGTTTATACGTACGAAGGTTGTCAACGTGTACGATCTAAGATCTTATCTGGCCAAGAATTACCTGAGCAGATCGAGGCAGCGATAGGCCCATCCCTTCTTTCAGTTTCCTAATTCGACTTTTAACCAAAGGAAGCGGTTCAGGTGTTAAATTTTTATTGTAGTGAATGTGCGTCACGCTTTTTTGCTGGGTGGTAGCCAAGTGGGAATTCGGGCTCTTTTTTCCAGCAATTACCACAAAAAAATAAGAAAACTGCTGTTCATATCGGTTTTTCACAAGTTTTTCCCTGGAGTTTTTGGGCGGAGAAGGGTGTAAATTAAATGGAGTGTCACAATAGCCAGTTTGGGGTTATTAAGCTTAAGATAATCATCTTAAGGCCTTGTTCAAGGTTTGCAGAAATCAATTTGAGGATTGAATATATCAAATAAGAATTGGCCGGCACGGGGTAAACGCTCTACTTCATTTGGTACTCCCCGTTTTTGTTCTTTGACAATTCCCCTGGTAACTGTGGGGTGCAGAATTAAGCCTCGATATAAAGACCTTTTACTGGAGATCAATTACGGCTGCCCTACATAAATATAATATTTTTAGGATGTGAGGATAAAAACCGAAATTGCCCGCGCTGGCAACGTCAAGGGTACTGCAAAGGCAAATACCAAAAGTATATGGAAGAGAACTGTAAGAAGAGCTGCAACAAATGCGGTGGCGGTGGAGGCGGTGGTGGTGGTGGATCAGGAAAATGCGGATATAAACCCAGATCAAGAATTGTGGGTGGTACCGAGGCCCCCAAAGGAGCTTGGCCTTGGCAGGCATTGATAACATCTCGGGGTTTTGGATTTTGTGGAGGAACTTTAGTTGATGAGCAGTGGGTTGTCACTGCGGCTCACTGTACTGCTGGTAAATCTGCCTCAAGCATTCGCGTAAGGTGAGATATTAATTGGAAGATAACCTGAAGTGTAGCAGCTCTCGTAAGCTGCTCTTGTTTTATTATTTTAGCAGCTGTTATTGTTTTAGGGCTAGTGGCATTGTTTCTGTTGTTTGTTCTGTTGCTCCCTTGAAGCCGGGTATCGAGCCATTCATGTGAGACCACATGACCCAAGATTACGTGCGCTCAGGTTAGTCGAAAACTCAATCGCCAACCATTGCTCTTTTCAGAACTACCATCACAGGGACGATCACAATA
>Ga0126339_10000704_pt1 | contig 19866 bp, 21 predicted proteins | sample OrbTmetagenome_2_FD_92532 | JGI IMG/M metagenome (GOLD analysis project Ga0126339, IMG submission 92532) | Coral microbial communities from Petempiche,Puerto Morelos, Mexico - Orbicella T R C metagenome | ecosystem: Host-associated > Invertebrates > Cnidaria > Coral | place: Petempiche,Puerto...
GCCAGTGTGAAGCCCACAGTAACAGTGTCAACCATTCTGAAGTTTGGTCCTGGTGTAGCTCCTGACCCAACTAAGCCACTTCAAGACCATTTGAGGAAGAACCTTGGGCGACTTTCAGCTCCTCTAAATCAAAAATCGCTTATTCAGTCTGTTAGGATAGTGCATCCAGGTATGGATTTTACTTTACATTTTCTACATAGATATTATTACTGTAAAATGATAGGTTTTGCATTCGCGATCGTTGACGTGATTCTCGTTATTTCCTAAGATGTTCATGTAAACACGTTAACACAAAGCCTTTCAGATCATGACTGTCTGTAATAGCGATTTAACTCTTGATCTACCAGAAGTGGGCGGCAAGGGAAGAGTTCAGTGAAGGCTCTCTATTTTGAGAAAGGTGACCGGGAGTTTTGGCGATGCTATCAAAATAATTTTGCAAAAGCAGGTGTATTTTGCATATATATAAGAAAATGTCTTTCTTACTTTAAGTCTAAGGCAAGTGTTGCTCGTTGCAGGCGTCCCACCAGCCGTCTTGGAAACTTGCACCTCAAGCTGCCTCACAACCTGCGTCGTGTCTTGCAACCCATTCTGTTGTAACTCAAAGATAGTCGCTGCCAATAACGTCCAATACACCGGCATGCGACATGCAGTGATAGCCCAGGCAGCCCCTAAAGGATCGATTCTTCCTCGTTTGTTTAAGTACCCAATGAGCCCACAAGTTAACATGTTTCCTGCGCAAACTGTAGCTCCACAAGCCCGGCCTGTAACTGTGCCAGTAACTCTGTCCGTGAGATGTGTTCCAACCCTACAGAGACCTTGTCCACCTGGAACTCAAGCTGCCCAAACGATACGGGGATCTTATAAAATGCCTCAGCCGGGAATTCCCCGGAGAATCTTTCAGCCGCAGCCACGTCCAGTACTTGTCCAGCCACTGGTGTTGCCTGGAGCTCCTATTCTCACGCCAAAGTATTTGAATCGGATGGCTATACAACCACCAAGACCTGTACAGCTACCGTGTATCCCTAGTGCTTACAACATTTGTCCGCCTCAGATGAATCCCCCTGTAAAGGCAACGAAAGTAACAGATCCTCCACAGCATATAATTCATCTGCCACCTCCGCAGATGCAACTACCATGTATTCCTAGCCTTTACAATCCTTGTCCACCTCTCATGAGTCCCCCTGTTAAATATAAGACGACAAAAGTAACAGACCCACCACAACATATAATTCATCTGCCACCTCCGCAGATGCAACCACCATGTATTCCTAGCCTTTACAATCCTTGTCCACCTCTCATGAGTCCCCCTGTTAAATATAAGACGACAAAAGTAACAGACCCACCACAACATATAATTCATCTGCCACCTCCTCAGATGCAACCACCATGTATTTCTGGCGCTTACAATCCCTGTCCACCTCTCATGAGTCCCCGTGTTAAATATAAGACGAGAAAGATAACAGATCCACCACAGCATATAAGTCATCTGCCACCTCTTCAGACGCAGCCACCATGTATTCCTAGTGCTTACGATCCTTGTCCACCAGCGATAAATCCTCCTACCCAGACTACAAAAGTAGTGGACCCACCACAACACGTAATACATCTGCCACCCGCACCACCCGCACCTCCACCACCTTCATCAAATTTCTTTCCCATGCCATTATCTGTTCCTGTACTGTGCATTCCTCGCCCTTTCTATCCTTGCCCGCCAACGGCTGGAGCAAGAAAGCTTTCGAAACCCTCGCATATGAAAGGGAAGTCTCGAGCTGTCATGCCTAAACCAATTGTAGGTTCCTATCCAGTTCCTTATGGAAAACAACCATATTGGCAGCCTCCAGTTGCATCATATACCCCGTTTGCCCCACCAGTGATGCCTCTTTCCCTATTGCAGCGACCAGCGCAATACACACCAAATATGTATGGCTATCGTACTCCGTTTCAAGGGTATCGCCCTCCTGTATGGCCACAGGTTATGAGAAGGCCCCTGGTGATGTCCCCTTGGGTTCCAATGCCTCAGCGCCAGTATCCTCCTGTCATGAAACCAGTTCTAGATGACAAGCCAAAACAGAAACCACCTAGACCTATTCCAGCCAAAGGGCCCATTTCTCTAAAAGGCTCTATTTTAGTGTATCCGAAGCCAATACCAGCTATTCCTCCTTCTCCTCCGGCTGCGGGTCCATGTATTCCTACTATAAATAATCCCTGTCTTCCCTCTCGTCCGTATCCTATGGGACAAAACACTTTCTCCATGATGAAACCCTGCATCCCTTCCGTAGCGAATCCCTGTCTTCCAAACACAGGAAACATACCAACAAAGCCCCCAACAAAACCAGACGAGAGTGAGGCAAAACCTATCCTGTTAACAAGGCCACTGCAGGTGCAAGGGAGTGTATATTTCAATTTTCGCCCACCTCCTCAAGGATCAGCTGCCCGTTCCTCCGCCCCAGTGCCATGTGTTCCAACTGCGACTACGCCGTGTTCACCATTAATGCCACCACGTCAACCTTTTATGCCACCAAGCTACGTTGCCTCGAAGGTCCTAAATCCTTTCTCTAACCTAATGACTCCCAAAGTACCTCAGCCAGCTATTGGGGGTGTTGTTCCTGCCCTTGTCAACCCGAATATACCAAAGATTCCTCCTGCAGCTCCACATTCAATTATTGTTCAGCTTCCTGAAATTTCCCTTCAGGCAGCCCCAGCGTCGTCTCTTCCACGGCCTTTCATTCCTCCCCAGCCGTATACACCAGTCTTTCCAAGCAATTGCCCCGTGTCATGTACTCACTTTCCAGGTGTTTTCTGTCCACCATATTGCGCAAGTTACTGTTGTAAAAACAGAGGTGGAAACCGAAAGAATACTAAGAAGAAAACAGAAAAGAAAAAGAAGGAAGTTAAAAAAGGAGGAAAGGGGACAAAAAAGAAAACTAAAAAGCAAAAGAGCATTTTGAAAGTGAAGAAAACTAAAAAGGGGTAATTTTGATTTTATTTGTTAGTAAGTCGGTACATAGTTAGTAGAGGTCGGTATAATCATTGTTTTCCAGCGGAACTAACTGAATCTATTAATGCAACAAACACACACCAGCGACAGAAGCCTCACCTGAATTCCTACAGAGGAAAATTCTTGACATTCCTCTCAGTCTCACATATGGAGAGAGAAACAAACAGCCACCGCAACTCGGGCATTTCTTCTCTAAGCATGTAAAATTATGATATGTTTTGAAAAAACAGGATTCGTTTGTAGAACGATTTAACCAGTATCAAATCTAGCTCGACATGAGTGGCTAGCTATTAGAATAGTTTAATAAATAGACATTAAAATTATTCAAGGTATCGTCCTTTTGTCGTCATTTTTACAGCTAATACTTACTAAGTAAGCTAAAACGTTCTCGAGGCGTAGTATATTCTGTTTTATATAGAAATACATTTACATTTTTATCGCTGATTTATGTTATACATCTTAGTGCTCTTGGTGCTGAAATTCATTTAAGAAAAGCATCCGTTCAAGAAATGCATGGAAAAATAAAAGACAGAGTAGTCTTCAATTAGAGTCTTAATGAAAGTTAGGGAACAAAATGAAATAATAACTTGACGTAGATGAATACCTCAATAGCACGAGAAAAGTACGGAATAGACAGATATATCTTCAGTTGTAAAGTACGTGTTAAATTCCTGACTGAGTTAGAAATGGTGTGAGTAAACTAATATAGAATACCATGGTGCTGTGAAAAGATTACTGAAGGACTATAGCGATAATCCAAAAAAATCAGTTCCCTTATTGTAGTTAAATATAAATAAATCCATGCAATTCAACGCTGAATTTGTCTGTTTTGTCATTTAAAGATTCGTCTGTCGAGTCAATAAAACAAATCTCAAACTAACGTCAATACATTCAATTGATGTTAAGAAGATTTCGCACATAATTTTGAACAAATAGAACCCATTTGATTACAGGCGAGTGATAAAATTTGGTCCAAGGCCAATAGTGCTCGGCATCAAATTCATAGTGCACAAAAATGATCCCTTTTTAATTGTTCATTCCAATTACTGAGAGAAACTGGAATAACTGTGACCACGATCTAAACTTTACGCAGATATTTCGTTTTCCAATCCTTGGAGATACTTGTCTGTAAGAGTTCCAAGATACATAGTTCCATCTCTCAGATAGAGCAAACCAAGTTCGAAGTGAAAGCCAGTGGAAATATGCTAGTTTGTTCACAGTCTATTATGCAATTAACCTGATGTGTTACGGCGTTACAACAATCATTCTAGGCAATACGGCGCGGCGTGTAATTCTGGGTTGAAAAGTATCTCCTATCACTCGTTCCCATTTTTCCTGGTATGTCTACCCAGTCCCCATTTGGTTTGGCGTGACGTGAGGTGACAAGAGATGTGCACTGAGCTAGCAAATCAAACAGTAAGTAAACGGGACGTTTTGGGATTCACAAGCAATTAAATGGTGTTTTTTAATTCATATACCAGTGACCACATACAGTGTACGTAATCCTAGTCTATAGTTGTTAGCGCTTTCATCAGTTGTAACTGATTTGCACATATTTTAGGCACAATCTTTTTGTGTGAAAAATATCTTATTCTCGTGAATTTACCCAACCGGCGTTTGTTTTAAACAAAGTAGACGTTTTGGGGGAACATCCTCATAGGATTGTTATGAAATGGCGTTAAAAAACAACCTGTTAAACTTCTTTCATCTAAGGCTGAAAACAATTCCAGAAAGTTGTAAGCTCGATGTACTCTACTCATCAAATTACTTATTTTACCATTTCGATAATAAAACAGCATGCGCCAATATCCTAGAGACTACAAGTTTGTTGGAAAGCTATACTTCCTTTTCCAGTATTTTTTCATACCATAGAATTGTTCCAAAAACACCATAAATTTTAATGACATAAGGGAGCCCATTTCCTCGAGCCTTCACCGAATTCGGTTGTCTGCAAAAATAAACTTGTGACGTTAGTGCAGTAATATTCAACAGCAAACATACATTTCTTCTAAATACATCCATTTATACACATACTTTTATGAGAAAAGAGACAAACTTGTTCCTAAAATTGAACTAAAACGCCGACATTTTTCGTTCATTGTTTCTCCAACCTTGGACGAAATCCCATCAACAGCCAGATGGCGTCATGTTTGATTCGCTATTTTCAGCAACCTGGTGTTTTACCATGTTTTGACAAAAGAACAACAAAACAAATGGACAATCTATCGTTTCTGTTGGCCAGCCAATTGAAAACATTGAGTGACTTATGATTGAAAATATTTAAACCTTTGGGATTGAATCACTACAATCAGACTAGGAGGTAGTTCTAAGTGAGCCATGTCTGGAGGGTTCTAGCCAAGACCAAAGGACTTCATATATTTGGCTCCGAAAACTGCCTTATTAGATACAGGTAAGAGAAATTCATCGCTTTGACCGATTTATTAACAAAGGTCGGTCGTATTTGCAGCCCGATTTAACGGTAGCGTTAAATCGATTAATGATGGCATTCTGATAGAGGTAAAACATTGAGTAGCGTCGTCGGTCTTTGAGTGAAAAGTGTTCGATATATGGGGTAAAAATGTCATCCTAGACAATGTGAAAAATTTTACTTTATCTCCAGTTTTGTTTCTTTTTGGAATTTCTAGTTCAGACGCAAATTTGATATTTTGCGGATTAACCTATATTCTGCTCTTTATCCCCGTGGCTTAAATACGTAAGCCCTTCTTTAAACATTTCGGTATTGAAACATCATTGAAAACAGATGGAGATAAAGACTGAATTAAGAATTGAATTACGTTATTTTGGACTTCGCTTCAAGTCTTACGTTAAATCGTTATTTTAACTTGTGACCGTCCATGAGTAATGGAGCAAAGAGTGTTTTTTTTAAATCTTGTTCACACCATGAAGTGATCGTTTATATATCAAAGGAAAACAATTTACGAAACGACGAAGTAGAAATGTCATCAGCCTGTAAACAAGAAAATGGATCTTTCGTTAAGGTCGCATGTAAATGTGATAGATGTGGTGGAAAAGAAAACACTTGTTACAGCTGATTAATTTCAAAACTTTGCATCGTTTTTGCCAGTGTTTTAGCTTTGTTTCTTGTAATTTACACGTTTGTGGCAACATAAGTCTTCAGTCGATATTGTTATGAATTTAGCATTCCGTCGTGATATGGTAATTTAACTACATGAGATAATATATGTTATCTTTCAAATGATTGGCATGTCTTGACTTTTTCCGAGATCCTGAAACATGCCAACTCCTTTGAAATTTATTTTAACCTGTCCTTTCCTTGGAACAAAAAAAATCCAAATTTCCCCTGTAACACTGCAGGGTTTAATTGCTTCAAAAAAGAGGCCTAGGAGAATACCTGATGTTACACCCACCTGTCATGTTTATAGATTGTATGTTATTATATGAAATGATCCGTGCAATATGTAATACTAAGTGACTGGTTTGTTCATCGTAGGGACGACGCTCTTTGATCAGCAAGGGAAACTCGAGATTGAGGTGAGGGAGAATCAATTGTCGAACAATGAATAGCGAGTTTAACTTAACCTTTGGCTCTTTTTCAGAGTGAATCTTTCATATCAAATATTTCATGTGAGTAGTTAAAAGCGAAAACCTCAAAAGTCACACGTCTTTCCCAGAAGTCTTGCCATCTGTCTAGAGAAATATAAGCAACTTATATATTGTTGTGATGGACTTTTCATGTAAAGATTGTGTATTGTTAAGGTCTTAATTTTTCTTATGACTAAATCAAACTAGCTGTCATATAGGACAGAGCTGAGCGTTTGCTAGAGTCGACTTATTCTACATGAAAGAGTATTCTGGTATGCCTTGATGTGTGAATCAGCAAAGTAGCATTCCTTTGAGTTCCCCAATTGAGATAAATACTGTAACTTCTCCGTACTCCGTTCATCAGCGTTACTATTGAAGGGTACAAAAAAATCCATTCCATATATTCTCTAAAGAACCTTGCCTAAACTTCCATTTTTCAGTCTATCCCGCAATATATTCTACAGAAAAAAAGCTCTTATTACATAATAGAATATATCCTTGTCGTACTGCGTAAAAATACCGCAACTGTAAGTTAGCTTGTGTAATGCTCTATTTCTTTATGTGTTGGAAGATTTCTGCTACATGCATGTTAAACGACATGTTAACTGATACAAAGACGTAACGTTGCTCACTTTTACTTTGTATCCTTCGTCGCTACAGGTTTGGAAAGCCTAGCCGACTGATATGAGGGGATTCTTAGCAATTTTTCTACTAACGTTTGGTCTCCTCGTAAGAGCTAGAGGTGAGATTCCTTAAGTTGTGGGATAGATTAAACAAACGATATATTAATGCTGAATTTTAGTTAGATTTCTGAGTCACTATTGTTGTAGATGCAATATAACGTGCCGTATTATGAAATAAGATGGACTGCCGTGTATCATCACCTCTTGTCAACAGACTATGTTCTATCATGTCAAGCCCCTTTCTAGTCGCTCAGTTAGCAGTCACTTTGATTATGTCGGACTAGCCATACTTAACTGAACAGAGGTGCTCATAATAAAAGCATGTTTTTCTTAAGGTCAACTGGTGGCTTTTTTCCCAGACTGAATTATTAAAAAACCTTTTTTCCCAAAGCATTATTACACAAACTAAGCGGATTTAATTCCGTGTTAACTGACATATTTGTGTATCGAGAGAGCTAAAGACATCATTCTGCCGTTAAGTTCTTTAATTGAGGTTGCCGTGTTACAGATTGACAAGCTCTTTTATCAGGAGTAAAATGGAAAATAATTAAACACCATCACTGGAAATTTTCCTAAATAGACACATTTTGAGATTTTGAGATTTCATTAAAACCAAATTACGCGAATTAAACCAACTAGTCCTACAAAAAACTACTAAATGAAAAGACTTGTTGTATTAGCTAATGGCAATATATTTAATGTCTCTCTTTTTCATCTGATAACTTTAGAACATGACAGGTTTTCTCCAACAAGATCCAGTCTCAATGACGGTTTGTGCTCAGATTTGATCTTTATATTAAAAATAAGTTCTACCCCATTTTAAGGCCTAAAATGTCAGTTCAGTCCATGGGAAAAGGAACCCTTTCACAGCAAAACCCAATTAATACCTGCCGAAGAATGGCGAATTTTGGGAATAATTTTAGTTCTTAGAAATTATACTATTCTAATCAGAAGTTTATTTAAAAATAAAGTACAATTCTCTCTTTCAATCAATAGACCAATCAGGGTGGCACATGTAAAGTTCTAAACTAAAATTCTTAAAGATAACTAAGTATAATAACGTTTGATCAATAACTATAACAGCCACTACTTACTTAAGAGATTTAAAGATTTCAGAATAATAATAAGTTAAGCCCTTTGGATTTTTTCCCGAAATATTAAGAAATAACTCATAGGAGTCTATTGTATAGCTAACAAGGGTTAAACTCAGATATCAACACATCTCATACACACTGACTCTCTTTGTGGCGTGCGCCAGTCGAATAGCGGGCTTAGTTACCGATCGTTACCGTTGCTAGATGTATCTATAGTGTACCAGTCGTGACAGTGCGTTCGTCAATTATTTGTAATCATTTCTGCATGAACAGAAAACGTGTTTGAATCGTATGTTATCTCTGACTTACACTATCAGGTTTACCAGCTTAACGGCATCCAGCATGGTGTAGGCATGTTTTCACAAATAACACTGACCAATGGCAATGATTTAATTGCAGCATTTACTGATAGCAGTGACGAGTCGGCTGCACCATCATCGTTTTCTGATTCCGCATCACGACATAACAACAACAACAACAGCAACAACAACAACAACGACTGGCTTACTGATGATGATGACGATGATGAGGATGACGTCATGGACGAAAGTCAACTAAACGTGCAACCAGCAGCTAAAGCGGCAGCAGCGAAAACGGCAGTCAAGCCAAAGGTAGCTGTGGTTCCACTCAGTACTGGTAAGTTATTGGCCTGTCTCCGAGTGAAATCAATATCACGCTGTTTTAATAAGTGTCTTATCTGCTGTCCTACTGTTAATTTCTCTTATTTGTTTTCTGACCAAATTGATGACATAAATCTTTAACTGAAAGCTACCTTTTGTCTAAGTTTCCACTTGCATGTACAGATGTTAACACTTATTACTAAACATAATTTTCATTCCATCTCATCCATCTCATATTTCTCCTCAGCGCAAATAGCGAGCAAACTGCTCTACGGGCTAAATGGTTTGCGTCGCAGCTTTGGAGCAGGGCCTGTAATTTGGTCGCCAACCCTCGATATTGGAGCTAAGGCCGCTAATGACGCAATGCAAAAGGCAGGTGTAGTCAAGAAAGATCCCAACATCAAACACGGAACCCTGCAGTGTATAAAACTAACAAGTTCAGACAAAGTGGTTGCAGAATGTTTATCGTTTTGGGGGCGGCAAATGCAGGATTATGATTGGTCAAAACCAGCAATCAAGGAAAACAACAGATTTTTTGTCACAGCCGTTTACAAGGCAGCGACACATGCTGGTGTTTCGGTCAAGAAAGGACCTTCGGGAAGATTCTTTTGTACTCTGCTGCTAGATCCTGCCCCTGATGCATCTAAGTTGAAGGACAATGTGAAATCATACACTGGTAAGAGTGTTTTTAATGTTCCTCAGAATTTTCAGTAGGCCTAGTAAGTACCTAGTCACTTTGAGTCACAAGCCTTCCAATGTTTTTAAAGGACATCATATAAAATTGCCTTTTGCACCTTTCATTTTCCGAGAAACAAACCACAAGACTTTGTATTTTCCACTCCCGAAAGTTATTGGTGGGATATGCACTTGACGGACTATGAGTATGTTTGTAGGTGGCACATTTAATTTTCCAAACTTTAAAGAAGTATTCAATCGCTTTCAGCAGTTGGTTACTAAATATATCTTCATATTTCTGTCGTTGATCGTTGATCATGCAACCTCTTCTGCCTGGTCCTGTTGAATTATCAAAGGGACTTTATAATTTCATAATTTCTGCAACTAGTCAATTATCTTTTTACTGCAATGCAGTTGTTTCGACTTACTTTGATCCCTCTTTGTTTCAGATCTTTTCACTAGTGTTCCTGGAGGTAAAATATTTGTGTTGTTTACCGTTTTATCGCTAACATAGTTATGCTTAATCCTCTCAGCCCCAATGCAAGCTTCATTTCAATATATGAAGATAAGCTTTCAATTACGTACTGACCATGCTTACATTAGCTGAAGCATGGTTTGACTGATCTTTTACCAGTTGAGAGATATAGCTCTGATAAGATAAGAGGCAGCGCTTTCATTGTTATAGCCGCCATGTGAATGAAAAGTGCTCACTTTGTGCAAGCATAATTCTTCCTGATTTTGCCGCTTTTCACCCTTTTTTGCTATTTCTTCGTAGCTAAATGTTCGACTGGATTTACCGAATTCGGAGGATCCTGCTACAAACTTCACAAAGACAAACAAACCTGGATGAATGCAAACGCAGAATGTATCAAGGAATCTGCATTTCTGCCGCCAATCGGGAGTACAACGGAAAACGAATTTTTTAAACAGGGGCTCTTGAAAGGCGAGAAAGGTTTCAGCTGGCTCGGTTTCAATGACCGCCTTTCAGAGAGCATGTATATGTCAGTTGAGGGATCACAAATCCGCTTCATGGACTGGGTTAACGGTCAGCCTACCGGCAAAAATGAAAACTGTATAGGGTTCAATAAAGACGCTAAATACGGAACGATGGCAGACTATCCATGTACCACAGCTAGCACATATGTGTGCAAAAAGCCCTTGGAAGGTAAGTAGGAGTTTCATTCAAAGTAACAGACGACTTGAGTGGTAAAGTCACGAGACGTAAATTTTCCATAAACTAGAATCAAGACTCCCAGATTTGTTGAAGAGAGCAGTGTTCCAAAATTTTGCCTATAATCTGACCGTGCTTGAGTAATCTTTTGCCACCGTAAAAAAAGGATGATGTTTCATATATTCACTTTTATATGATTTCATTTTAGTCATGAAATTGGGAGCAATTGAGTAATTGGAATTTGCTTGTTCATTTTAGGTGACATAACCTATCTCCTCAAGATTGTAATAGAATCCATGCTGTGGTTGGACGATTTGAGCAATCCTGGCTCCCTCGCTTCACAGCAGCTTTCCAAAAAGCTCCAACAGGCGGTATGCATAAAACATTTCTTTGTCCAGATAATGTTTGCTATTAACAGTGATTGAATAGACTAGCTTTTAGAAAAAGCAAAACTGCATGTACCTGGATCAATTTTAAGTTTAATAACAGAAAAATAGATAAATGAAGTTAATGAGTGCATGTCAGTTTAACAGAATTAACCAAAAGCGACAAAGGTTGTGCAACTTGGGTTCCAAAATGATCAGTCTCAATAAGAAAGCAGCGATGTTGTATAATCATTGATAATGGATCATTTGCTTCCCCTTTGATGTGTAGATCAAAGAAATTTACACGAAGGCGGGAGTAAAAAACCTTAAGGCTGTCACTATCACCTCCGTTAGGTAAGTTAGAGCAAATTCCTTCAAACTAACAGCATTTAATTTGTTATAATTTGTAAGTTGGACAGATATTCTGCTGTTACAATGACGTCAGTCATTTTATCATCCCTGTCATCATAGGCCAAGTTAAATCCTGATGCTTTCTTTGAATGGATAATTCCTTAGTGATGGACATCGTGGTAATTCACGAATATGTGATAAATACTCACAACTATGTTAAAAATATTTTCTCTGAGGATACTTACTGAATAAAATAATGTCATCCCTTTCAGCAATGGTTTACCACCACAGCCAGCACAAGCATACCCAGCATACAACTATCTGGGCAAGCGTCAGGTGACTGCCATCAGAGTCACCCCCGCACCTACCACGCCACCCAAACCCAAACCCTCAGCTGGAGCCGCGAGCAAACCTACTGTCAAACCCACACCTCCCAAAGTTCCAACAACAAAGTAAGGAGTGACGTCTTTCGATTTGATGATATTACAGTGCATTTCATTACTTAGTTAGTGTAAAGGCTCGCAGTAAAGAATAAACGCATGGTTTCCATTACAAAGGTGTAATTTAGCTGCCAAAATGTCCTTCTTAAATGCTTTTTGGAGGATTTTTTGCAGGGCACAGTACTAACTTATGTATTGATCATTTTGTGCTCGGAAGGAAGTAATTTATGTCTGAAACGAAATATGAGTTGTCTCTTTAACTTGTGCTCCAAATGAAAATACTTTCATATATTTTCAGGCCAAAGAAGAAGGTTACTGTCAAACTTTCATTGACGTTCGGACCAAGCGGCATTCTACCTGACCCAACCGCACCTCTTCAGGATTATCTTCGTGCCAACGCCAACAAACTACCAGCGCCATTGAACGAACAAGTTAAACTGCTTTCCATTAGCATTGCTCCTCCAGGTATATAAAAACGTTAATTTTTTGGTAATTATACTTTTCTCTGACAACGTTCAACTTCGTCGCTTGTTGTAGTTCCATCACAAATCTTGACGTAAGCAAAAGGTGAGGTCTAACTTTTCAGTTATGTAGGTCATTTTGTACGATTTCCATTCGTTCCGACGCATGACAACAGAGTAAACAGTGCAAATCTAAACGTTTGCGGTTATGATTTTAGGTTCAGCGTCCTGCCCTCCTATCTGCTCCACCTCATGCGTGTCAAGCTGTGCACCGAGTTGTTGTTTCAGACCGGCGCCTGCCCCAGCTCCATACGTACCCCCCCAGCCATGTGTCCCCACTCCATATAATCCATGTCCGCCTAAACCAGCACCAACACAGCCAGCGCCGACACAACCGAAGGTCCCAGCCAAACGACCCGCGGCAAAATGTACACCGACTCCATCAACACCGTGTCCACCACCAGTGCCTTATCCTTACCCACCGCCAGCATTTCCTCAGTACCCGGCTCCACCGTGTGTTCCAACTGTAATGAACAACTTTTGCAGGAACCTAGTCGCCAAGCCGCTTGCAGCAAACAGAGGAGGGTTCTTTGCTCCAAAGCCTGTCGTGAATCCTGTCGGCATTACTTACAGATATCCACTTCAACCGGCATACAGGCGTATCATGCCTAGGTTGGTATCTTCAAGGCCGGTGTCTCGCGCTGTGTTGCCTGTTCCACAGGCAGGGGGTTATAGGCAGTGTGTTCCTACTCCTTTAAACCCATGCTCTCCAATAATGATGCCTCCTCCTCCACCTCCGCCTCAGCCTATGATGATACCTCAGTTTCCTATGCCTCAGGTAAGCAATCGATTTGCTCCATTGTGTTGCATGCCAAAACGTCCATGTTATAGCGGTACGAAACACCATAAAAATCAAATACAGCTAGTAAGCAAAGGACAGCAAGAGTTCCGAGCGGCCTTTTATGAGATTCAAAAGCGGGAATTTATAACAAGGATGAAGAGAATTCGATAAAAATGCTTGAAGAAAAGAGCAAATGCAATAAATTCACTGACTAACAAGTGGTTCTTTACGCAAAACCTTTCTGTGACGAGGTGAGGATGAGGAGAGGTGGAAGGAGACAGGGACGGCTTATACATATGGGTATTGACAGACCTATTCCAGCCTTTATAATCTGTGGGCACTTTTATACATGTAATTTATTATGTAAGTTAGACATAGAGCGCTTTCAGATAAAAGTAAATTTATGATATCTGATTTGTAACCAATCCTGACTTAAAGCGTTGTTCGATTCGTTCCAATTTTAATCGCAATTCTTTTTTCTCTTTCTTTTCACAGATGGCACCGCCCTGCATTCCAAATATTTCCCCGAACTGTCCCCCAAAACCTCCACCGAAGAAGCCGGCAGCTAAAGCGGCGAAACCAGCCAAACCTTTACGCATAATGGGCTGTACTTATCCACCATGCAGCGTAATGATGCTACCTCCACCACCTCCACCACCACCTCCTCCGATGCCAATGCCGATGCCAATGCCCATGCCAATGCCCATGCCTTGTACCCCGACTCCTTTCAACGCCTGCCCACCTCTTTCCCCTCCAAAAGCAGGCAAGACTAAGTCTAAAAGCACTGCTCCCAAACCGTGCGCTCCAGTACCTACACCCGGATGTGTACCACAAATGCCCATGCCCATGCCCATGCCCATGCCAATGCCCATGCCAATGCCAATGCCTGTGCCGCCAATGCCTGTGCCGCCAATGCCCATGCCGATGCCTTGTGGGCCTCCACCGGCAAAGCCATGTGTCAAACCAACCAAGCCGCCACCGCCCAAGCCAATGCTAATCAAGCTCCCCGCCATACAGATCCAGGTTCCTCAGCAGCCAGCACCCCCCATGGTCCCACCCATGATGCCACCTATGCCTCCTTGCCCTCCAATGTGTGTAGCACCTACCCCTGTTTGTCCGCCAGCGTGCCCCAAACCGTGTTGCAAGAGGGCAAGGCTGGGAAGGTCCGTACAGTCTTCCAAAAGGGAATAATTGACTTTTCGTATCAACGCTTTCCAATTAATCGCCAACATGCTGTAATTAGCAGTGTAAGTTGACTACTGAGGAGCTAGTCTGTATATATAGCTTGAAGTGCAGTATTTTGCAATTTTTTAGCCAGATGTGGTTTGCAATTTGTCACCTGGTATTCGCGTGTTTTAAACGCGATATATTAAACAATAACAATAAACTGCACGTTTATAAACTAATGTTAGACGCATAAGCCAAGATAAAACATTTCTTTTTCTCCAAACCACAGCTTATTAATCGTATTTCGGTTCTGCATTCCAAGTCAGTGACGAGATCCATGAATCCGACCTTTTCCGTGCATTGGTTTAATCTCTTTCTGTTCCGTCTGGCGGCAGGAGTTCGATAGGAGTCTCTTATCGTTTCTTTCTTAGAAAGAAAAAAGATAATGTAGGGTATTGAAGTTAGAGTTAGGTTGACAAGTGCATATGTATATTTTATTTTGGCTTGAATTTTATTGTAAATTAAACTATTTGGTTCTTAAGTGATTAAATTGAGATTTTATTTACGAGGGTTCTAGATCCTAGCACAAGGTGATCGTTTTCTGTGATCACGCGTACATAAAATATTCAATAAAGCAGTGGAATAAGCTATGTTCAGTTGTGTCATTCTGAAAACCTGTCACGCATCATGTTTACCACGTCCGGTGATGTGCGGCACAAAGGAACTTAACCCTTTAATAAACCCACACAGCCTCCACCCCCGTCCATGCTGATCCCAACTCTTTCAATCTGTCCCTGGTACAGTCTAAATTCTTCACTTTCCTCTCCATTGCCTGCCTTCTAGTTATTTCTTTCTCTTCTCTATTTCCGCCAACATTGAGGATTCTACTTTCGGAGAGCTCTACTGGTGAAAATTTAAGGTAGAGGTTCCTCTAATTATATGAAGGCAAATGACGTTTGTTATAAAGAGGTCGAAAAGTCTGACTCTCTGCTTTCTCTTTGGGCACTTCCTGGCTGGTAAAACTCGATTAACGAAGGTGTATACGCTTATACATAAAACCAAAAGAAAACAACAACAAACAACAAAAGTCGGTGACAGATTTCATTATTGACTCCTTAAACCAAAATAAAGTAACCTCGCTGTCGTGAAACAAAAAACAACTCTAACAATCAATAGGAAACAGTTTGCATCAAGTTGTTACTCGCGCCAGTCACGTCCAAGTAGCTCAAGCTGAACTTACTGAAACACACTTCGATTACTGCAAAAAAGAACAAAAAAAAAAAAAACAGAATTCGAGAGCACTCTATCGACTTCTCATTTACTCCTCTTTCTCTTCATTAAATGTAGAAGCAAAAGATACTACGCAATACTTAGTAACTAGCGTCCACTGCGAAGGCTTGTTTGTACGAAAAATAAAGTGCTGAAAACAAAGATGGTCGCCACCACTACGGGTTGATGTTATCGACAAGTAGTTACAGGTCGACCCAAAACTAAAAGATTGACAAATTCCTCGGTATAAAAAATTGCTGGGATTGTAATGAGGACGACAAAAGTAGGTTTTCTCTTTTAAAACATGTTTTCCTGAGGAGGATTGTTTTATTGTCGGTGACCCCTGACCTAATTTTTCTAACTTTTGTCATCGATGACTTGCATCACACACTGTTGGCTCTGTTGCCATGGATAATTTTTCTAGGTCGAACAATCAAAACAGCTTAATAATTAAGATAACAATTTTTCTCTAGTCTTTCGAGCCCCTTCAAAATTAAAGAGGAAGATAGAGGTAAACAAATCTCGGAATATGAGAGAATACCTAACCGGACCACGCTTAAACTTCATTTCCTCTCATTGCGGCAAATTTTGATCGTTATAATCGGGAGGTTGGTTATATCTCTTGTTTTCCCGCCTTTGTCAGTACATTTCCGTATGTATTAGGAAGCAACTTCCACAATTTTCAGGTTCAACCGTGCGTACTTTTTGTTTGTTCTTGTTTCTCTTTTTCGGTCAACGCTTAATTCGTTTTGTCAGTCAAATATACAAAACTTTTAGTTTAGCTTACCTTTATCCTTTCTTTTAACAGAAAACCTTTTTTCTCTGATTTAGTACTTAAGCCTTCGCAGCTGCATACTGTGACTGAGGCATTGATGTGAGTGGGCGTGGTAATAGAATGAAATAATCCCTTTGTCCTATAGATCGGAAGTAAGAACCAACCTCTCGGCAATTCGTATGTTAATTAAGTTTCGACCTCAATTATTGCCCACGCGCTCGGGTGAAAATCCATTTATCTGGACGGAAATTTAAACACTATTTGAGATCTCCATTTACTTCCCTGATTGCCTCATTTCTGAGATTGTATTGTCAAACATGAATAGTGTGTGGTGATTATCTCGCAAGCTACAAGCTGCTGTAATAAACACGTTGTAAAAAAAAAGGTTTATCGGCTGAACAACAGGCTATGGAAATTTAAAGAGATCTTGCGTTCTGCAGGATGTGATAATTGCCTATACCTTTAAATGTGGATGATTGAACGTGTTTCTTGCGTTTCCTTTGAGTGCAGTTGATATATCACTTTTACTTTTTTTTTTCAATCAGGATTCGCAAGAAATGAAATCAGATTCATTGAAAATACCGTTCCTTTTATTACCTATAGTGCCTTTCTCCAATCTTGAATAAATTCAAATTGTAGCTTTCAGGCGTAACTGAAACTAAAAGTTTGTCCGGCCACCTGTTGCCTCACTCTTTCTTTTGTGTATTCTTAAGCCGCGTTTCCTTTAGAATCCCATATTTTTATCAATTTCTTAAATCACTGTAAAAATATAGTAACTGTTCGCTGTTTCTGCTCTAGTTTTTTTTTCTGTGATGTGCTGTAAATCCCCAATAAATGTTCCTATTCCAATTTTCCTGATAGTTTCCGCTCGAACACAAAGTAACGTTTTCTGACTCATCCTATTAACATCAAAGATAAAAGAGCTGACGTCACCCTAACTACGCCGCGTGTTTCATTAAGTTCACTTTCAAGTAACCAATTTCTTTTTCACTGTACAAAAAGAAGCTTATCAAAGCTTTTTGTCCGTGGGTGGAGCTCAATTTTCCACGAACACTTTTAATTTCCGGGTTTCCGCGTTACTCGATCTTATTGTCAAGCTCCTCTGAAATTACTGGGCTAATGCGTGATATCACAAGAAAGAAATACTTCATTATTGTTCCACCAGTTGGCATAAAAACCTAGTGATAATCATTGTGCTTCAGTAACACACTAGGTACGCGCCGTCGAAGGAACATGACCGGGAAAGCCAGTCTCTGGTTTGGGTACTTTGTCCTCTGTACGATTATCTCGTGCACGATATCAACCCCTCCAGTCAGAGTTCAAGGTACTTATAACATTCTCAGAATATCTATCATTATTCGTTGTGATTTCAAGGCAAAGTGATTCTCTTCTTACTGTCCAAAGACAGTTCAATCTATATTATTGAGATATGCGAGAGAAATCCATTCAAGAGCAACTGTTAATACTTGTCAGTAGCGATATGCTCGATATTCTACTTACAATTAAGCGATTTACCATATTTCGTCGAACAGTACTGGTAACTCCTGATAATTATTGTTATCATTCCCCTCAATAAAGAGCGATTACCGGTTATTTGAGATGAAAGTTACCTGGGGAAAAATCGTTTCGTCCGCTCACAATATCTTTTATCCTTTAAAAGTAAGAGAGTTTATTCGTCTCACCACGGCGAATGCAGTTTACGCCACCAAGCAACTTAAAACAGGAGACAACTTCAATCTAACCTGCGTTCACATGAGAATATTAACATAAATCAGTACAAACTGCCCAACGGTTTCTATCAGGAATAACATAACTTATCTTGTTAATACTTACAGAAGCAGTCAGTGCAACGGGTTTTTCCTCATATTTTATATGAAATCACTTTTTTGATACTTTTTTTGTTTACAGATATATAATCGAAATTACAAAAAAATATATGACTCTCAACAATTATTTTCGGAAACACTGTTTTCGCAGTCATCTTCAACTATGGTGGATTTTATTGAGAAGAATGCATTGTCAAGTATCAAGTGACAAGATGAAAAAAGATAGTCTATGTTACTCAAACATGAGAACTTGCCAGTGAAACGCGACTATTTTTCTCTTCCGTGTTCTTGTGTGATAAAATATAATGTTCCAGAATAATGTTTAACCCTGTTCTCATTTGAGGAACAGTTTCCTTAACCGCTTAAGTATTTCTTTCGACACTTTTTGGGTAGGAAATCCTTATCCGTTTTACCAAAGTCCTGATCCGGAAACTGGTGACTCAGAGGGACTGGAACTAGAACGACCGGAGTTTGAGAGAGCAGTTAAACGAAATCCAGCCCCGCCTGTAGACTGCGTGCAATGTTGCAATAACTTGTGGTAAGTAAACAAGTGGCTTATTTCTTTCATTCTCTTTAATTACTACATGTTTCGTATCTCAAGCACAATACACAAGGATCAGCCTGACTGCAAGACTGAACAACTTAGAGAGTTATTTATTTGTGGTTTGATCACGCACTCTTCTGAATCTATCTTGAAACTATGATTTATAAGCCGTACTTAGACTGTACTTGTCAGGCAGCAGGGTCAAATGATACATTGTAATTAGTAACACTGTGATATAATGCGTCCATTATACTTTCGCCCTGCATTATATTACCAACATTAACGGCCTTTTCCGGTACAGTCTGTTTTGTTTATGTGGGTACAGTTAGTACTTTCGGAATTCTATGGTAGTTATTTATCTATCATTTAGAACCTTCGTATATCCTATTCCAAAGACCTGACCTGTTGAAGCATTACCGTTTAGTTCTCAGTGCGTGGATCGGTCTGTGTGTCGAGCAAGTTTTCAGAACAGGCGCTAGCTGTAATCACTAGCTAACTTGAAATTTATGTAATTACATATTGATACGTACCATGCGAGTGAAGCAACTAAGATTTAGAAACTTGGTAGACAGAAGCTTATAATTATGCTATAAAATTATTTATTATCTATATGTTTTTATTGGAAGTAGAGGAAAAAACTCTAGCTTGTCTGCGATGTCTTAGCTATGTTTGCAAAGACCGGAACATACGAGTTTCACCCCGTGTTTAAATTGAGGAGTTATTAAAAGCGATTTCTTCATCCTAAAATTCAGTCTATTTACGTTAGTTTTCATAGGACACTTAAGCGTCTTAGCAGAACATGGCTTATGTTTTTGTCAACGAGCTAACAAGCAACAGGCTATTTGTATTCAGGGCATTAATCTGAGCTAACTGTGTTCAATGTTGCTCTTTCCAGGTGTTCTTACGTCAACACTCGATGCCTTTGCACTCCACGGTGGAACATCGGCCCTTAACTTATTACTATTTTTTGATATCAAAATAAAGCATCATCTCATTTAACAATCGTCTGTTATTTCGTATCA